>Ga0172368_10001279_pt1 | contig 34838 bp, 39 predicted proteins | sample Lak11m_FD_114540 | JGI IMG/M metagenome (GOLD analysis project Ga0172368, IMG submission 114540) | Freshwater microbial communities from Kabuno Bay, South-Kivu, Congo - kab_022012_11m | ecosystem: Environmental > Aquatic > Freshwater > Lake | place: Democratic Republic of the Congo: South-Kivu... | reverse complement strand
TCTTTAAGGCCTTACATTTTTAACGATTATTCTAACTTCTTGGGCCAACATCTGTTCCATTCTACCGCTTCTTATTTCATCAAACAAGCAAATTCAAGAACTTGCGCTCGCCTTTTCTTAAATAAAAAAGCACGTCACCAAATGATGACGTGCTTTTAGCACAAGTTGGTTGCGGGGATGGTTTCGCTTACGCTCAACCACTTCATCCCTTTGGTCAGTCGCCGATTTCTGAACTCCGTTCAAATCTCCCCCGCCAATAGTAAAGCCTCAGCTCCCATAAAGGGAGTTGAGGCTTATATTGGTTGCAGCGCAGTTTCATCTTTATTGCAATACAAGGAAAACTGCACGCATCCACCTTTCCTAAATAAAAGGCGCGCCACTTTTCGGTGACGCGCCATCGGCGGAAGTTGGTTGCGGGGGACCGATTTGAACGGTCGACCTTCAGGCATTATAGGCATAAAAAATCCCTATCCATGCCAAATAAGTACAAGAATGATTGCAAAAATTATCTTTAAAAAATTACTCCAAGCTTTTTTTATTCTTACAAATAAAGGAATCTTCAATTGTTTGGCTCCATATTGTTTAAGTAATTTAACCATCTCTGCGTCTTTATTTTTCTCAGCAAAACTCAAGGCTGTTCTAAAGTCTGCTAATTTAGCGTTGACATCTGCTCCTTTTTCAATTAAAAGCTTAGCAATAACAATGTTTTTATTTTCTGCTGCAAACATTAAAGGAGTTATACCAAAAGCGGATGTCATGTTGACATCTGCTCCCTTTTCAATTAAAAGTTTGGCGGCTTCAGTATTATGGTAAGCGTCTATTGATATACCGAACATGGTAAGATGACCATGTTTTGCATTTACATCTGCTCCTCTTTCAATCAAAGCGTTCATAGAAATAAGGTCATTATATACTATTGCCCTTTCTAATGCTTGGTTCATTTTCACAAAATCTGAGATTAACTTCTCTCCATCAATGCTTTTTATTTCACCTGGAAAAAATACTTTAAACTTTCCTTCAGAATCTATAAGAATATATTCTCCTCTCCTGTTAATTATTTTTCCAACTACTTTTTCACCTGTTTTTAGGATTATCTCATTGCCTACAACAGCTTTTGTGTCATCAGGGAATACAGCATTCTTATTCGACGGTGATGGTGCCTGCTGGGCAAAACACAAAGCACTGCTTATCAAAACAATACACAAAACAAAGATAATTTTTTTCATAATATCTCCTTTTTTGCATTATACTCTTTTCGATCGTAGAGTGCCAGATTTGTGCCAACTATTGGTCAAAACTCATCAAAATTGGTAGTAATTGGTCGTAATTGAGGACTTGGCAGAAGGCAACAAAAAACCCGCTTCTCTCGTCGAGAAACGGGCTTTTGTATTGGTTGCGGAGCAACTTCTTCTATGTAAAAAGAGGAAAGTTGCACGCATCCAACTTTCCTAAACAAAAAGCACGTCGTGTAAAACGACGTGCTTTCAGTGGAAGTTGGTTGCGGGGGACCGATTTGAACGGTCGACCTTCAGGTTATGAGTGGTCTCGACGCTGTTGCTCTTGTTCTCCGTCGGTGTCTAATCATTAGGGGTGTTAGGGGTTGTGTGATCTGCGACTTGTTGGCAGTTGACCGCTTTTGCCCATCATTCGGCTTATTCTGCTAGCAGGGTGCTAGCACGGGAAATTATTTAATATGATAGCCTCCGGTCTTACGGCTTCCCTTACGTTCAATCAACCCCTTATCAATAAGCATCTTTATTTGCCGCTCTATGGTCTTAATCGGCCTGCTTCCAATTATCGAACCCAAATTCTTAGCCTGAATACCTGGATTATTTCTTATAGCCTCCAATAGAGATTTTAATCCCTCATTTAATCCCTCGATTAATCCCTCATTTATTCCCTCAGTCACTCCCTTGATTTTCTTAACATTTTTGGGCTCAAGATAGAATACGATCTTATAATAATCAAAATCCCCGGTCACTTCTGGCTTTTTCTTGTAATACGATACCCAGCCCTTAAACATCTTATCGAAACCTGACCCAATATTTTCAGACAACCCGATATGCCTGAATATCCGCGCAACCGTCCGGTTTCTTGGCATTGAAAACTCTTCCTGCATGATATATTTCACGTCTTTAGGCAATGATCCTGGATTGAAAAATTCAATACGATCCAAAAATACGCGTATCCGCGGCTTGGCATTGCTGAAATAATCCGTATGCATCAAAAGATTGACTAACGCTTCCTTGATGGCTTTGACCTGCGGCTGGTCTTCGTTGTTCATGAGCCATTTACCTTCTTGCTTAAAAGGCACATCGATTTTCTTTTGCAAACGCTCAAAGATACTGAAATAAAAATCTAAAAGGTTATCCGCTTCAGAGAGGCGATAATTATATTTGGTCGGCGCATCACTATACGATGTTCCCGATATCTCCAAATAATCAATCCTGAAATCACCAATAATAGACCTGATGGTATCTTCATTACCAAAAACCAAAAGACCGCCCACAGTAACCTTGCCCTTGCGCACGGCATTAAGCTTCTCTAAAAACTCTTCTGTCGGCAGGTTGTTATACCGGTGCTCAGGAAAGGAACGTTCCAGATAATCCCTATAGCGCTTTATCGCCCGCACATCCAAATCCTTAACAGTAAATTCTGTCAATTCTTCATCCTTCTTGTCAAACGAAGCATTCCGATAAAGTGCATCGACCTCTTCTTGCGTAGCCCGCTGATCACCACTGCCTGTCCGGATAAAAGTATTCTTGATTGAATTGTAATACACCGGCTTGGATTTTCCCTCTTCAGCCGGAATATAAAATCCAAGCACCGCCTTGCCATCAAAATCATACTTCTTGGCCTTAACACGAATATTCTTGTTAAACTTCTCACCTCGCAAGGTATTGAGGAAATCCTGTTCGATCTTCTCGGCATTCTGAACACCAAGAATATCAAAACTCCGGCCGGTCTTCTTAACGCCAAAGATCAACCAACCGCCTGCCGTATTGGCGAACGCGCTCACCGTGTCCCACGCGCTCTTCGGCACATCAGCCTTGGCTTCTTTAACCTCAAAGTCTTCCCATTCGATATCCTGCAATTTCAAAATCAGTTCTTTTTTATTCATATTTATCCTCAACAATCAGCCAATTCCACATTCTATAAAACTTTGGAATTAACTGATTAAACTCTAAAAATCTTCTTGTCTATCTTTACATTCCGTCTTTTGGCATAGCTGATCAAAGTTCCGATATCCACGCGCTGAATCGCGCGGCCTTTGCCTCTGGGCATTATACCGCTCTTTCAATAAATTACCATTTCTCAATTATTAAGGCTATAGTTAATCGTGATTTTGCATTTGCTTGTCTCCTGACAGGCCAAAAAAATCCGCCCGAAGGGCAGTGACGTTCCGAATCATCGGAACTCTGCTGGGTTACCCCGCAAAGCGATTCCGCAATTGCGGAATAACATTTGCATTTTTCTGTGCACGGCTTGTAGCGCTACAACTGCTTGATAAAAGACCCTGGATAGTCTTTTTTCACTATATCCAAAAGGCCCTGGGCCTGATCTTTGGTCTCAAATCCACCGACATAAACACGATACCAGATCCCTTTTTCACCTAAGTCTTTTGTTTCAATCATGGGCGCATCGCCTTTTTTATTTAATTCTTCAACGACCACATCTGCTCTTTTTTTATCCTGAAACGAGGCAACTTGAATAACAAATCTTTTCGCTACCAAAGCCTGCGGAGGCACCATCGCTTCTTCCTGTGCCTTAAAAGTTTCTTGGACTGGCTCTTGCGGCGAAAAGGCCTCCTGCTGTATTGTCAGGCTGGGCGTCAAAGATCCCCTTGGTCTCCCTGATGCAAATAATTGAAATCCGAGAAAGGCGAAGATGACCAAAAGAAAAATAATCCCCGCAGACAAAAACAAATAAAAACCAATGAGAAATATGGCCATCTTTGGCGTCCCAAAGAAGACAGGGGGCGATCGTGGCCCTCAATGCAGTTAGTGCGCTAGAAATATATCCCAATTTATTTTTCATATCTGTTAATTCTTCCGACTTAAAATATCTTCGATTCTTTGATCACCCACATACAACCCCTCGATGACTGCAAAACCATCCTTGATCCTGACGATGACATATGCATCCTGCTTATCGCGCCTGCTGTGGTCTCTATAAATCTGCTCTGCGCGAGGAGCTGCCTTTTCCTCCATATAATATCGATCAATCGGCAAATTAAGACTAACCTCATTCGTTGAGGAATATCCCACTGTTGCTATTAAATAATCAGATCCTCTGGGCTTCTGTGTAGCGATTTGCGAAATTTGTGCATAACCTTTCTCATTAACGAACAATTGCGCAAAAACTTTCTGCCCATACTTTAGATCCATGCCTTCTGGCCTATTAATCTTATTAACCTCAACCCTTAAAGCTACATACCGACCTCGAAAAGCATCATAAGGATCAACTGGTGCTGTTTTAAACCGAAAAGCTATGCCATTCTTCAACGTTGATTCTCTTTTAGCAATCATCGATACAGGCAAAGCAATCTGCAGCACAATCAAACCGACAAAAAGTCCAATGATTAGTTCTTTCCTCATGCGGCACCTCCTTTGCGACGCAAAATCATAACATTCGTCGCCAGAAAACCAACACCAATAAATATAAAAACCAATCCCTTCAGGACAAAATTGATTTCACTATCAAAAAACCTTGCCAGAACCAACGCCGACAGCATAAGCATACCCGTATTGATAACACTCAAATTATTTGTCCGTATTCCTATCATCAACCGAAAGACGCTAACAGAGAGTAAAAAAACGTTGAACAACAACATAGGAAAGACTGCTGACGTTCCACCAAAGGCGTAACCAATCAAAGCTAACAAAGGTAATGCGCCAAACAACGTCCTCATCCAGTCCTGCCGCTTCGCATACTGGAAAAACAATAACAACGCACCACCTACCAACAAAAAAGTCAAAATATTATCCGGAATGGCAGACCAAGATGATATCTCACTGGTAGCATCATAATACCTTCCCGCAATTGACTCCCACGGAAACCGAAAGGTCAGCATAAACATCATAATAAAAATACCTAACCCTCCTAAAATTTGAAAAGGTCTTTGCCAGTTGGTCGAGATTCCTTTAAATTCCCAAGCACCAAGAAGGTAAAACGCTGTAATGAGACTCGAATAAATAACGATCCAAGATCCCGGCCAAGTTCTGCCTAACGTAAATCCTGCCCCAACACAAACACTTATCGCCATTACCAGCGCTAAAATAGCAGCTCGAATAATATATTTTTCCTGTCGCAATGACCAAATAAAATGCGGAACAACAACAGCCAAAAGAGGCCAGAAAAGAAACGCCTTGAGCGGTTCATCCCAGAAATGACAAGCCCATGCTGAAACTCCAGCAACAAAGATCGCCACTGGGATTGTTGCCTCCATAAAATAGGCCAATGGAACAATGAGCAACATCCACGTTAAAATAAAAGTCGGCGTATCGCTGGGGATATTGTAAGTTTGACTGATAAGCGCGATCGAAGATCCAACCATAAGGCTTAAAAATGTCGCTGTCCCCTCTTTTAGTGCTTGAGATGCTGGCCTCTTAAACATAACCCACATCGCCAGCACCTGAGCGACCATCAAAGGCAGCAGAGAAAGCACTGTACGCACGGGACGAGACAACTCTTCCCAATTGTGCGCAAAAAGCAAAATAATGCCTAGCCCGATGAGCAAAGCCCCCAAAACACTACACAAAATGATGACGAACCATTTTTTATCCGCACTCTTTATGTTTCCATAATGCTCGCGGAGTTTATCTGCAGCCGATTGAGGAAGAACTCCCTTATTTACCAGCTCCGGCAACTCTTGATAAAGCCATTGCACCATTTTCTTATTCATAGAATTCCTTTCCGCATCGAGCTCATTCCCCTACGCCATCATTTCTTTTCGATGCTAAACCGATTATAGACATAAGAAACCCCCAAGAATAAAACACCCAAAATAATAAGCGTGATTATTTTAAATATGATATCCAAATCAGACAAATCAACAAGAATAACCCTTCCCAATGTCAGGGCCAACAAGGCCATCCCTCCCATGCGTTCTGCCTTGTTGCCGTCGGAAAAACCTATCAACATCATGGCAACGCTTGCAAGCCCCAAACTCAATGAAATCCATTGCGGTAAAACATATTGATGAATAGCAGCTGCCAGAAGAATAATCCCTGCGGCGAACGCTAGCTCAGCCTCATATTCAAAGAATAATTCACTCAGCTTTCTCTGCTTAATTACTTTAATCGCATAGTAAAGACCGAACATGCCCAGCACATCGAAGCTTACAATAAACCATTTCATAAAAAAAGTTGCAGCTGTAATGGATTCAAAAAGAAAAACCATTGCACTAATGATCATAGCCAAATAGGCATAGACTCTAAAGCGCCTCAACGCTAAAAACACACTCAATCCCAATAGGCCGAATCCTTCCATCGATAGAAAAAAGGCTTGCCAAGGGTAATGCGTCACGGATAAAAGCCATGCTGTCAAATATACACAGAATGCGCCTGAAAAAATCTGATCAAAAAATACATCAATGCTATTTAATTCAGAAACCTTTTTCATCCGCTGTGTTAAACAAAAGCATGTTGCCGCAGATACTGCCGACCAGAATGACGCAAAATCAAACCAAGCCCATGAAAGCCAAAGAAAATGAATATTTGGCATACTTTTAAATAAGCTTATTGCTATCAACCGTAGCGCTAAACTAATAATTAGGGCATAGCCAAAGTAGCGGAACGTCTTTTCTTTTAGAATATTTCCAATAACTACCAAAAGAGGAACCTCAATTAACCAGAGAAGAAGCGCAAGCCCCTCCATAGATAACGAGAAAAGAGCCCCTCTTTGGTGGGTCAATGACCATATCCAAGCTGTCGCATAAACACACGTTGCGAACGCAAAAAGCCATTTAAAAAACAAATCTATTTCACCTACCTCCGAATCCTTTCTTGCCCGTCGTAATAAATAAAAGCAAACAGCCATTGATATACTCGCCCAAAAACACATAAATCCACCCCAAGTCCAAGTATGCCAAAGAAAGCAAACATCTGGTAAATAATCAAACCCTAAGAACAATATCCTCATCGCAACGACAACTGACAAAATATAACTGAAATAGCGAAACACTTTCTCCTTAAAATTCGTGCCGATAAATAAAAGAAAAGGAATCTCAATCATCCACATAAGCAGCGTTGAAGTCGGCAAAAACTTTAGCGATATTGAAAAGGTAACAGCAAAGACTGCAGCAACAATGTCACTAATATACATTTTCTCCCGTCCCAGTCTTTTCATGAGTAGCGCGCATGCAAGATAAATCAACCCTGCAATAAGAACCATCATGAACCGCTGTGCATAAAATAATTTAAGAATCAAGGGATAGGACAAAGCGCTGTATAAAGCGATATTCCCAAAATTAGTAACGGCAAGAGTCCTCACAAGGATCTGGTCTTTTATTGTCCTAACAATGTGAACGCCCACAAGAAAGACCAACCAATAGCAAGAGAGAAAAACAAAATTCATAAAGTCATAATAATTCAATGCGGCTATTCCAAAAGGGACGCCCGTCTTCGCTGATGAAAGAAGATTAGGCATAACCCAAATAAAATGGATGCCGTAGGTTAAAGCAATCCCCAAGGAAAGCGTTTTAACCCATTGAAATCTATAAACCAAAAATAACACGAAAACAGCTAAGAATAATGAGCTGATGATGGTAAAGCTGGTTATCTGGCCAATGGTCGATGTCAAATAAGCCACACAAAGCGCCACAGACATCATTGCTTCTGATTTATATTTCAAAACATGAGTCATCATTCCTGCTACCACAAGAGCCAGCAAGAATACGTCTGCACCCTGATTTACGATGATCCTCGACGCCTCAAAATGATGCATCGCATATGTCGTAAAATAAATAATGGCCCATGCGCCACCTAAAAGAACCCGACCATAGTTCATAAACTTTTCTTTTGCTTCCAGTTTTAAGCCTGTAAAAAAGAGTGCGCCGCCAACCAAATAACCAAAAGCGATCTTCAAGAATGGTCCAAAATATTTAAACGAATAGCTAATAAGGAAAGCTACTCCCAGCGCCAAAACAACTATACCGATCTTGTTAAGCCAATTACGCCCAAAATCTAGTTCCATGTCCGTTCTCTTAACAGGCACGATCGCTTCTAAAGCAACGCCGACCTCTGGTCTCTCTATAGGCTCAGCCAATCTCTCGACAGGCTCAGCAACTGATCTAATCTCTTTTTCGCTGGAGGCAGATACCTCTACGCCGCTACCGGACAATTTAGCAAGCAAACTCTCTAAATTTTTTGTTTTCTCCTCAAGAGCATACAAAGAATGCTGAATACCGCGCAATTGCTGCTTAGCGTCTTCAAGATTGTTGACTCCTTGGATGTCCTCCCTTTGGCGAATATTTTCCGCAGGAAGAATCAAAACAATGAGCACGGCAATAGGTCCCAAAAGAATCGATAAAATAAAAAATCCTAAAGCCCCAAGCTTCTTTTGATCAGCAATATACAGCGTGGCAATAATCGAAACAATCCAGATCCCTAGCATGCTCATGCTACACCTCCTTGTAATCTATCCTTCGCTTGTCTCTTGCTTAACGCCCTTATGGGCATCAAGATTATGTTCCCGTCCAGCATAGACTGTTCGCGCTGGAACAATTGTGCCTTTGGGAACAATCGTCCCCGCAGCGATAATGGCACGATCCCCAATTTCACATCCAGGCATAATCGTGCAATGCGATCCAAGAAGCACATTACTACCTATCTTGACTTTTTTAAGTTTCAAAGATGCCCTCTCAACAATATGACAATTAATAATTGCTCCACCTCCGATAACAGTATTATCTCCGATTTCTAAAAGAGTCGCATCAAAGACGTATTTTGAATTAAACTGCACGTTCTTCCCAAGCTTGGCACCCAAAAGACGAAACAACAGGTTGGCGAAAGGTGTCAAAAGAATGAAATCAATAAATGTATAGTGGATCATCAAAAACAAAGAGCTGATAAAAGCCCATTTCATGGTTTCGGGAGAAAATAGAGGGTGAGTCCCTTCCTTTAACTTCAACTGAAGAAGAGTGCGGAAGAGCCCGACGAGCACGACCAGCATCAAACCAAAAATAAAATACCCCAAGGATAACGTTAACCCGATAAGAAAAAGCCTTAAAAGTGGTGTCATCGCAACTGTTGTTTGCCAGACGTTAAACACTAATGCCAACCCGGGCACCAGCGCCGCTCCAAAGAAAAGGGAACCCATCAAATACATAAAGATCGCAAACAACAGTTGAATTACTACCGTTAAAAACCATTTCATAGTCTCTCCTTTCATAAAGTACTCGCAAGCCAATCGAGGCACGGTTTCATGAATAAATGTGGTTTCTGGTCAAACATCGTCTCTGCATGACCAACACCCTCAATAATTTGAATTTTCTTAGGTTCTTTTGCTTTTTTATATAATTCTCGGCTATGTCTTGGATTGATCAACCAATCTTCTGCTCCATGAATGAACAAAACTGGCCGAGGAGAAATTTGGTCGACAATGTCAATCGGCGCAATCTTGGACTGCCAGGGATGACTTGGGCGAACTCCTTTGCCCTTTGCTTTGTAACCCAAATTTAACTTAAGATCGTCTAACATCCCCGGTTTCCAGAAATGATAATCAATCTTCCAAAAATCATAAGGAGCGCTTACCGCGATCACAGTTTTAATATCTAGGTTTTGCGCCGCTTCAATCAAACTAATGGCCGCGCCTAAAGAAAATCCCATAAGACCTATCGATTCATAGTTGCACCCTTTGACATATTCTATGACGGCCTGCAAATCGGCACACTCTTTGGAGGTCCAGGTGAAAAGCCCCGAACTCTTTCCATGCCCGCGAAAATCAAAAGCCACGACATCATAATGAACAGCCAGCGCCTTAGCGATCTCACGAAAAAGATAAGCATCTTTAGCATTAAAGAATCCGTGCGCAAGAATAACAACCTTTTTGAACCCCTGCTCGTGATGCACCGCCTCTATGCGGTGGTGATCTTTTGTCTTAAGAGTCACATTACGCATCGAGCTCTCCTTTATTCGATTCCATCAATTCCTGAGCCAGAGATTTAACACGTTTAAGATCCGTCTTACCAGTTCCTAAAGCCGGAATCGTATCAACACGATAAAAACTGTCTTTTTTCGGTATCCATAAATTTGGAATTCCCTTTTGCACTAACGATTCACAAACCGCCTGAACATCCATATCCACAGCGTAAAGCACAACCAACTTTTCGCCTTTCTTTTCATCAGCAACCGAAGTCACAGCCACAACTGGATCAGTAGCCCCCAACGCTTCCATAATATTTTCTTCAACCTTGATATGCGGAACCATCTCGCCGCCAATCTTGCTAAACCGACTTAACCGATCTGTAATTTTAATAAAGCCATCATCATCAATGGTGGCAATATCACCTGTAACATACCATCCATCTTTAAGGACTTCCGCTGTTTTAGCAGGATTATTCAAATAACCTTTCATCACATTTGCGCCTTTAACTAAAAGCAAGCCTTCTTCATTAGGCCCCTTGCTCTCAAAGGTGTCTGGATCAACAACTTTGACCGCAACGCCTGGAATAGGATGCCCGACCTTGCCAAATTTGTGCCCAACCTGACGTTCCATAGTTTCACCCATGGTATAATCAGGAAATCCAACGGTCACGATCGGTGACAATTCCGTTGCTCCGTATCCTTCAAATGGCATGATTCCAAATTTTTCCTGAAAAGCCTTTGCCAATGGCTCTTTTAATTTCTCTGCGCCAACAACAGCCATGCGCACAGACGAAAACTGCTCCTTGGAACACTTTTTGACGTATGCCGACATAAACGTCGGGGTTCCCATAAGAATCGTTCCTTTATACTTTGCAACAAGTTTTCCAATCGTGCTAGCATCCAACGGATTTGAATGATAAACAGCGCCCACAGCTGTCCCGACAGGAAAACAAAACGTCGCTGTAAATCCAAAAGAGTGAAAAAAAGGCAATGCTGCTACAACCACATCATCTTGTTGAATATTAAAAACCTGATAAAAGCTTTCAATGTTTGAGAAAATATTTGCATGGGTCAACAAAACCCCTTTAGGCTCACCTGTCGAACCGCTGGAAAATATAACCGTCGCCACATCGTCGACATTTAGCTTATCACCACGGACAAACAAAGAACTCAACAACCATTTTGGAAGAAAAAATGCCGACAAAAAATATAACCCTGTCTTTACTTTGCTCATCTTTGGCTTAATATCTTCCAAGAAAACCATCTCTGGCTTTGCCGCAATCCCAGCTTTTTCCAAAAATGCTCGAGAAGTTATGATCATCCGCATGTTGCACTGCTTTACGCAAGAGTCAAAGGCTTCGGCTGAAAGCGTAAAATTTAAATTAACGGGCACCTTACCAGCAAATCCAACAGCTATATTAGAAATGGCCGCCATGCAAGAAGATGGCAGCAGCACTCCTACCATTTCATTTGTTTCTTTGGGACGGCGATTGGCAGGAAATAAGATTTTCGATAAAGCAACAGCAGCTGCAAAGGTCTTGGGGTAAGTGAACCGCGCGCCCATCGCATCCGCCATGCAAAATTTAAACGGATGCCGCTTCACCTCATCAATAAAAGCTAAATGCAATTTCTTGCGCCATGCTCCACGTAAAATATTTGCCTCTGCGCCCAAGTCTTGCACTACTAATCGCACCTGATGCGCCTTGGACGTGGCAGGCATTGGCTTCCCGAAAACAATCGAAACCGGATACAGCGTAAATCTTGGCATCTTCCAAAAGTATCTTCCATTGGCGAAAGTATAAATGCTACCCCAAATATTATCAAGATAAAGAGGAATGATCGGCGCACTTAATCCTTTCATAATATGCTCGAACCCTCTATTAAAAGGAAGCATATTGCCTGTGCGCGTCAAAACTCCTTCAGGAAAAATACAAACCAGCTCACCATTTTCAATCGCCTCTCGCGCCTCTGACAACGCATGCACAATGGCCTTAGGCCCCTCATCACGATCAATGGGGATGACTTTCAGTACGCGACAAAAAAGGTTTATGATGGGAAGTTCATACATTTTGCGATACATGATAAAACGGACAGGACGTTTCAAAGCTGCAAGCACCAAAATCGCATCAACATAAGAAATATGATTAGCAATAAGTAATGCGCCGCCTTCCTCGGGAACCTGACTGCTATTGACCACGCGTAGTTTATACACTGAATGCGCAAGAACCCAATTCACTAATCTCACTAAAGCAATGGGCAGATTCAAAACAATATAGATTGTTGCGATTGCAGACAACGCAGCTACGATCCAAAAGATCTTGTCCGCGCCAATTGCCAATTGCCCTCCAAAAAACCATAAAAATCCGCCTGCCAAAAGAGATCCAAAAGAAGAAACAATATTCAACACAGAAAGATATTGCCCTCTCTCGGCTGTAGGGCTATATCTTTGAAAAAATGCATTTAAAGGAACAATGTAAAAACCTGCACAAATACCAAGAATAAAAAGCATGGCTAGCGCCACATAAAAATTCCCGCCAAAACCCAACAAAAAAGACATGGCCGTAATGCCAAAAGCTCCTAACGGTACAAGGCCAAGCTCTACCTTACCCTCGGAAGCTCCCCCGGCGAGAACGCTTCCAGAGGCAATCCCCAGAGAAACAGCAACCAACAGAATACTAATCTGGATCTGCCCAACATTAAGAACATGGGCTCCATAAATCAATATATTCATTTGAAAAACTGCGCCAAGAAAATTAAAGAAAGCTAACGCAATCATGGTAAGGAAAAGCCCGGTATCTTTTTTAATACCAGTTAAAGCGCTCCATGTGCCGGACAAAAATCCCTGCTGCTTCAAACATTCTGAGCGCTCAGAACGAATAATAAAGCTCGCCCCAAAGCCAACCAAAGCCAGCAAACACATTAAAAGCCCTGCATAATACAAATGATTATTATAAATCTTGAACAACAACCCTCCCGCTGCTGTTCCTAAAATAATCCCGACAAATGTACAGAGTTGAATATATCCGTTACCCTTTGAAAGTTCTTCCTCGCTTAGCATCTCCGGAAGGATCCCGAATTTGGCAGGGCTAAAAAGCGCGCTATCAACCATAAATAAAAATAAAGTCCCGCATAAAAACCATAAATTTCCTGTCCACAAAGCCCAGCTGGCTAATAAGGCAAAGGCTACCTTAATAATACCCATGAAAATAATAACAGACCTCTTAGAAAAATGATCGGCCATATATCCAGCAAAAGGAGAAAAAATCACAAAAGGCAGGATGTACAAAATCCCAACAATGCTGACCGCTCGAGTAGCCGCTTCCGAAGATATTAATACTTGAATAACATAGAGTGAAACAACCACCTTAAACAAACTATCGGTAATCGCACCCATAAATTGCGCAGTCAATAACGCTTTAAATGATCCGGATCGACAAGTCTTTTCCATAATGATCCTCCGTAACGTCAGCCCCTCTTTTTACAAAATTTATCCCAAACACTTATTCTTCTAAATTAATAGTTAACTAGTCAACTATATTGCTAACTTTTCTCAATCTTTCAGATTGCGAAACCATTTAATCATCATTTCAGCAAGAATCTTTTGCTCAGCCCCAGACAGCTTATTCATAGCTTCTTTCATCGTTTTCATATACGCTGGCCACGCATCATCCAAAACCTGAGATCCTCTTTTTGATATGCGAGCCACCTTGATCCGCTTATCACCATCGCGCCCAACGCGCTCAATTAACTTCTCACGCTCCAATTTATCCAAAAGACGCGTCATATTCGACGCAGTGACGATCAAACGCTTCCCAATTTCCATCTGACTAAGCCCTTTTTCTCCTCCCTGCTGCTTAATAACCATCAAGACGTTCATTTTGGCTGGCGTTAAAGCAAGAGCATCTAATGATTTGGCTACCTTATCAAAAAGTACTGCATGGACGAGAACCAGTCCATAGAAAGCTTCTTCATAATACCGCCCCTTTCCAACTTCTACCCCGAACGCCTCTAAAGCATTCATCGAACATCCTCCATTTCTTCTTGAAGCATAGCACAATATAGTTGACTTGTCAACTATATGATAGACTAATCGTAAATATTCAAATTCTTTAGCCAAGTCCTGTTAAATAATTTTATTTTCTAAGCAATATAATTTCAATCTCTTAATAGGATCCATGCAGAGCAACTTCTATGCTTTATCTATGGTTATGCTATCACCGGATCCGGCACCACATCCCCAAACACCAACTTATCCAACCTCTCTCCGACACCGATGTGCGTATTGGGCAGAACATGCCCGTAGCGGTCAATGGTGGTCTGAATAGAGGCATGGCCAAGCTGGGATTGGATAAACTTGATATTCTCATTCTGGGCAATGAGGAAGGTGGCATAGGTATGGCGTAAATCGTGGAAGCGGATTTTGCGAAGCCCGGCGCGCGTGAGCGCAGGATCAAATTCTCGGGCAACAAAATTAGCCGGATCCACCGGATTGCCCTGTTTATTGCAAAACACCAAATCATCCCGGCCGATAGGCGCTGTTATTCGGTGAATCTCAAGCATTTTTTTAAGCTCAGGCGACATGACAATCGTTCGGCACGAACGCTTCGTCTTCGGTGACAAAAAACACCAAAGAGGCCCTTTATAATCGGACGCTAATTCACGCTTAACATGCCAAAAAAGATTTCGTCGAACACAGATCATATTTTTATGCCAATCGATATCACCCCATTGAAGGCCGAATATTTCTCCGCGTCGCATTCCAGTCATGGCCGCTAATTGAATTACTGTCCGGCACGGCTCATCAGCATGCTTTAACAATTCACGAACTTCTTCCGGGGTGAGAAAATCCATTTCTTTGTGATCATCGCGGATGTGTTCAATATCCCACGCTGGATTTTCCCGCAAATAACCCCAGCGCTTCGCATGCTTAAACATGGTCTTAAGCATCACGATAAAATTATTAACTGTTTTTGGTTTTCTGCTTTTAATCGTACGGGAAATAAAACCACGAATATCAGTTTCATGAATCAGAACAAGCGGCATCCTGCCAAAAGCCGGATTAAAATGACAACGCACTGCATCTCGATAATTACGCAATGTTGATGGTTTGACATGAACCGAAGCATAGTCATTGATCCACTTCTGGGCAAATTCCTCGAATGAAATTTCCTTTAACTCAGAATACGTCCCTTGATTAACCTGACGCATGGTTTCTTCAAGCTCGCGCTCAGCGTCCTTTTTATTAGGCCCGATTGTTTTAAATATCGGCTTCTTGCCAACACGGTAAAAAATCCCATAAACCCGCTCCGGGTGATTACAGGACTCAAACTGATTACGTCCTTCCCGTCGGCAAATCTTACAACGTTTTACAATACAACCACGAGCCATAAGTAAACATCCTTAATCAATATGAACAAGGTTAAACAAGGGAGCGTATTGTGCCATAACGTTCCCCGCTGGCAAGTCCTTTCAATCTTTAATTGCTTCTGAGCGTTCTCGGAAGAATGCCACGACCTCTTCTGCGTTAAACCGGACATACTTGCCGATTCGCACATGCGGAATCGCCTTTGCCCCTAACCGAGTACGCTGATAAATCCAGCTAACCGGCACGTTAATCTTTTTCGCTAATTCTTTCACTGTTATTAAATTATCCGTCTGCATTTTTTGCTCCTATCTATTTGATGTTTTTAAGAATAACTTTAGCTACAATTTTTCATTTTTATAAAAACCGCGTGCGGAGGAAGAGTGGAAGGTGACCTCTTCTGCCAAGCGCATTTACTTGGCAAAACATTTGCGGCTGACGGTAGCACAACCTCAAATATTTCTCCGCATTATGGCCGTCAATCTATGCCTCAACAACTTGCGGCTCTACGGGAATAACCTCATATTGATCCCTATATTTTTTAAGAACAGCAGCACATCTCTCCTCAAGATTAAACGTATCGAGCCAGTGATCTTTGTTTTCACATTCACGATCAACTTGGGCAATGGTTGGTTTCTGGGCTTGCTCTAAAGCCTTGTTTTTCTCAGACTCAAACTCCTCAAAGAATGGATCTGATGAGCCAAGCGCAAAGCTCAAGCCGTCGGAAAGTTTTCTCCTTGCCAGTTCTGGATGGCCGTAAATACTCAAAGCCATGCCAAAAAGATTTCCTTTGGCTTTAGCAAATTCCCGCATCATTTTCTCGCGATCCTGATTTAATTTCTTGCGATCATCAATTAACTTCTTTGCCTCCTCCTCTTTGTGTACTTGCAAGGCTTCATAAAGTTTCTTCTGTAACTCTTCGATGCTTTCTGCAGCGATCTCAAGATTAAGAATGGATTCCTCATAGGACTTATCAGCGTTTTTGATAATATCAGGACTGATTTTCTCACCGCACATGATCCGGCTTCGGACTTCTTTACAGAACGCCTTTGACTTATCGCGTTCTTTTTCGTACTCTTTCTGTTTTATCTCCAAGGCGACAATCTGTTCGGCGACTTCTTCATAGCTCACCTTGCCGTTTAACACATTTAAGAAATTAAGTTTCATAAAACACCTCTTTCATTAATTTTATTTTTTACTACATTAGCATTGTTGTTTTTTACCTATCCACCTTGCTGCTGATTGCCTTCGATTGTCCATGCTCTTATTTTTGCCTTGGCATTTCGAACGCCTCCTTCGATCTTAAAATCATCTCTTTCCATTCATGTCCATCAAAAATTAAACATCCAAAACAACGCTTAAACATAAACAATTACTATCAACAGCTAACTAGGACATTGAGTGACATTGCATGTCACTTCGAATAGCGTCAAACATCCCAAACCAAACCCAAACATTAACAGCCACCATTAATACTTTTTTCAGCGAATTTATGTTTTACTGACATGCGAATGTCACCTCATGTCCGAATGCTTTACGAACATTACGCACGACAAACCAACAATACAAAGGCACATTAACCATCATTGAAAATTTTTTGCCCTTCGAGTGACACTGACATCGATTTTTAAAATTTGTATCACTGACAACCTGCGCCTCGCCCGACCCGCAGCCAAGCCCCCTCCCGAGGACCCGCGATCACCTATCCCTCATCGTCCGAGGGATTATTCTTAAGCAATGACAAAGAACGCTAACCAACGACTATCCTCGACGAAGTTTCCTTCCTTCTTCGTTCCACTCATCAGCTAATCTTTGAAGCGTTGCATCCCACTGCTTATAACGCTCTGCTTGTTCTTGATCAGCTTGACACAATTCCTTTTCCATAACGACTCACCTCCTTTCAAGCAGACTCTACAAAAACCTGATTTAAAACATCCCTGTCGTATCCGCGTTTACAAAAGAACTCGATCGCCTTCTCTTTGCCCCCTAAAACCGAAACTCCATCCCGAATTCCTTGCTTTTGATCTTCAGTTAGATTCCGTAAATCTTGATTTCCAACTTCATCACACCCTTTATTTATTTTCTTTATTATTACTTTATTCGGGGTGACATTTTGACAGGCTTTGGAAGACAAATTGACACCCTTTAGAGACAAATTGTCATCCTTTCCTATGGCAAAGCATGACATTTTGTCACCCTTTGGAGTGATCCAGTATTTTGTCGCCCAGCCTTTGCAAACCCCCGGCTCAATTCTGATATAACCCTGTTGTGCAAGAAGCCTTTTGGAACGAAAAACGGTCTTTTGTGATTGATACAGCTCTTCCGCAAGCCGTTTATCTGCGTAATAAAACGATCCATCAGGCGCCAAGCGATCCTTTTGAGAAAAACTTTTGTGTTTTGATAACAACATAAAAAACATTTGTCGGCTACTCGGTGTTAATTCTTTCATGATTTTGTTCCGCCACCTTTTCCATCAATTCTTGATATTTGTTAATCACAGCGCTATGCACCGCTTCCCCGGCTCTTTTAGTTATAGGATGAACACACTGGATCCTTTTGCCGCTAGGAAGCACTTTATCTGGATAAACCAAACGAAAGCCGTCCTCCGTCGATGGAGAGGTATAAAGTGCGACATCGCCGACGAAGAATGAATCATTCACAACAAATGACACAAACGCCACCAGCCCCTTGTTGGGCTTTATCGGCACAATTTGTATTTCTGAAAGCTTAATCGTCACTGTTTTTTCTCTCCTCTAAAATAAAAATCCCGTGTAACAACCTTCATTACACAGGATAACATAGGACTAAACAACATCTAGGAAGGGATAAGCCCCTATCTTATTTCTCTAAAACCTCCGTCGATATAGTACTTGGCCTGAAGATAATGCTCATTAACCCGCTTGATTAAACTCTCAATATCAATCTTTGGATTTAAGCCAAGACACTGATCATGTTCTTTGGGATACAGCTTCTTTGCAATTCTATCAAAAGTCCATTTTGTTTCTTTCTTTAAAGTATAAACATTCAAATATAATTTCAATTTATCGGCTCTCTGCCTTGTCCGTATAAATTGAGCATGATAGGTAAAAAACTTTTCTCTCCACAATTCATCATTAATGGCCTCAACAATATTATCGAAAGGCGCATTTCCATCAATTAAGACCTTAATAAAGAATCCCTTTTCCTTTTGATCTCCAGGCACTGCCCCGTGCTTGAGAATATCCTCAATATCATTGCTATTTAAAATTCCATTTAATTTTTCATCCGCGACATCAAGCCGGTACACTCCTGCCACCCAAAATTTAATCTGAGCATAAACTCCCTCGAGAGTCAGCATGTCTTTTATTGAATCTTCGAACAGGCTTTTCTCAAGCAGATATTCTTTTGTTCCTTCTTTATTGGTTTTCTCAAGCCTTAAAAGTCTATGCCAATGTTTTTGCCGCTTTGAAACCTTGTTTGGCAAATACAATTCTTTTAATAAAACAAAAAATGACAAATCGGGCCTTAAGGGATTAAAAAGCTGATATGTCTTGGCGAAATATTTCATAGCCTCTTTTTGATCGACTCCCCGCTTCATTGATCCATCCCGCTCAAAATATTTGTAATAATCTTCAATGTACTGCAGGTTCCTCCTCATGAATTCCCATTTTAATCCATAAAGTTGGTATTGGTCACTGCTGTATAAGTTTTTAGGTTTCTTCACTTTTTCACCCATTCACTTTCTCGATAATCTTCCATATTTTTTGTCTATTCGAGGATTTGCTTCATCATAGCAAAGAATAAACAAAAAAGAAAAAACAATATTAATGATGACAGACGATGATACAAACACCCTATGAAGCTTGCTAGCACGGTGCTAGCACGGAGGGGTTTTGCCATAAAACCAAAAAGGAGCCAATGACATAAGTCAATGACTCCTAATCGGTTACGTTGGTTGCGGGGGACCGATTTGAACGGTCGACCTTCAGGTTATGAGAGCGTTAAATGATTTTCTTAATTCTTGCTGATTTTATATAATCTTTTATCTTGGTAAGGGTTATAACGATTTTGACTATTTAGTGTTTTATGGTGTTTTATCGCTTTTGCGCCTGTTGCATTAGCAAGACATTAGCAAAAAATCTAAATTGGACGTAGGGAATAATTACTACTTGAGCACAAAATTGCCTTCTCAACCTGATTTAGGCTTTCGGAAGATTTAGAGTCGAAGATTTGGGAATCCAATTTGGACCCAACACCATACTGATCACAAGGCAAAAGATGTCCATATCGATCTATAGTTGTCTGAATTGAAGCGTGTCCAAGCTGGCTTTGGATAAATTTAATATTCTCGCCTTGAGAGATTAGCAATGAACAATAGCTATGCCTTAAATCATGAAACCTTATTCTTCGCAATCCAGCCATGCTTAAAGTCGGTAAAAACTCCCTTTTAACCATATTATCGGGATCAAGGGGATTTCCGTCCTTATTGCAGAAAACAAGGTCGTAAGCACCGTTTGCTGAGGAAATACGGTGGATTTCAAGTGCCTCTTTCAATCTCGGAGTCATTACAATGGCCCTTCTTGATCGTTTAGATTTTGGCTCAATAAATCTCCACCGCTTATCTAATTCTTTGTTTTCCTTACGCATAAGCCAATACAGGCTTCTCCGCACAAAAATAGTATTATTATTCCAATCAATATCGCCCCATTGAAGCCCTAATATCTCTCCCCTCCTCATTCCCGTTAGAATAGCTATTAGAAATATAGTCTTGAAAGGCTCTTGGGATTGCTTTAAAAAGAGACCTATCTCTTCTGGCGCCAAGAAATCCATTTCCTTATGATCGAGAGGAAATGGCTTAATTTCTTCTGCTGGATTAGAAGAAATATATTTTAAACTTTTGGCGTAATTAAATATCATTAACAAAACTAAACGAATATTATTAACAGTATCAGCCGATCGCTCTCCCCTGATTTTGTTTAATACCTGCTCTATTTTTTCTCGGTTTATATTGGCAAGAAAGTCGCTTCCAAACGAAGGAATCAAATGATGATTTAAATCACCTTGATAGCCCCTAAAAGTCGAAGGCTTTACCCTTTGAAATTTTGACTCTAGCCACTTTTGCGAGAATTCTTGAAAGGTAATATCGGAGGGCTTAAAGAATGTTCCTTGGGCTATTTCAGAAAGTCTTTGTGACAATAAGCGTTCAGCGTCTTTTTTATTTGGTCCAACCGTTTCCCATTTTTGCTTCTTACCGACATAATATACGATGACATAGGTGTGACTGATCCCGTTTTTTGGTTCTTTGTAAAGCCTTTTAATGATGCTACCCCTGGCCATATAATACCTCGCTTATTTTTATTATAAGCGTTATACAGCCATATTTCAAGATCTTTTTTTGGATTTCGGACCTGGTCTTCGATCCTTCTTGAGGTAGGATTTTAAAGATGTTTCGTCGAGGAGCCATATCTTGCGAGTATCGGTAAGAGGAGCTTGTCTCCCCCTGAGAACACCTTTGCCGAGCAACAATCGCAAATGCGTCATTGAAAGATGATATTTCTTTGAAGCTTCGTAGGTAGTTATCGGCATGAATGTATTGTATCATTTAGCCAAAGTGGTTTCTTTATTTTTAAAGAATTTTATAACTTCTTCTGAATCAAACCTGATATATTTACCCATCTTGATGAATGGAATCGCTTTTGGCCCCATTCGGGTTCTCTGATAAATCCAGCTTACAGGAACATTAATAATCTCCGCTAATTTTTTTGGTCCAATTAAATTACTTTCCATGCGCAAACCTCCTTTTAGTTAAATAAAATATTTCTTATATTTTTCTTCTCCATTAGCTTCTTGCTCTGGAGTTAGTATTTGCAACTCAGCGTTTATCCAATCAGGATTTTCCTGGTAAGCAACATTTTGAACATCAGGTATCAATTTTTTAAGCAAAGCAATTAATACATGATCAGATTCAAAAGCCCTTTTAACTGCATGTTCTAAAAGGCTTTTTCGCTTCTCTGCTTCAACCTGCTTAATTGCCTCTCTAAGCTCAGCCACAGAAAAGTCCGTCTTGCTCCCTTTTGGCCGACCTTTCGGATTTCCAGACTGTCCTTTTTTAAATGGCATGTCCCTTCCTTTGTTGTTTATTGTTAATAATAATGACTATGACCCTAACTCTATTCTGTTGTCTTTAGTTGTTAGTATTAGTCTTTAGTAACTAGTTTTTAGTATTTAGTAGTAACAACATTTTTATACCTATGCATATTTATTAGCCAAATAGAACTTATCTACCAAAAGACGATAATCGGAGTTTCTGCCTGTATAGCCTGGCTTAAAGTCAATCCAGCCTTGATTAATTAGCATCTTTCGATTGTTTCTTAGAGTAGGCTCGCAAATCCCCGCCTTTTTACATAAATCTTTATTGCTTACGTTAAACCAATACTTTGGCTTAGATCTCTTCTTTTTTGTCAAATAGCGATCTTCCAAGGCAAAAAGAACAAATAGAATCGCTTTTTGGCTTTTACTAAACCCAACGCTTTCAGCATAGATAAAATGGGGCACATAAAAACTCCCCTGGTCAATTATGTCTTCATCCATCAATAGGCTCCAATTTAACGATGCGGTTAGTCTTTTTTAATCCCTTAGTAATAAGCTCTACCTGAGCCAAGCATTCTTTGCCGATAAGATAGGCTGGGTCGAAATCGACCATTTTGTGCTCTTTACCAGCTAAAATTCTGAAGAAATTACACATCTTGCTAGTAGGCCCGTAGCAATCATCTTTTGACTTATTAACGTAACAATTTATCTTCATTCCATCAAATTCTCCGCCTATAACTTGAAATATAAATTCAAAAACTTCATGCCAAGAAAAATTCGTCCTTTCAGTTTTCTCTATATCTACCAAGCGAACTCTGTAGATATCGTCTGGCATAGGTCGATATTTACTCTCATCAAGCGTTATTTTGAAAACACCCTTTTCCATTATTCTGAACACATCCTCTCAATCGATCCCTGATCATATTAAGCGCCTTGTTGTATGTATAAACGTTGGCTAAGGCTCTTTTATCAATGAAATCTTGCTGGAGCTTAATAATTCCTTCTTCATATTGCTGTGAATATTTTATTCTGATAATTTTACGGAGTGAGTTACCCTGCTCAAATATTTCAAATATGCAGCCTGGCAACTCAGATAAGATGAGTGCTGCTAATTTTAGTTCTGAGGTTTCGTAACTTTTTATGAAGTTAATTTGTGTCGTCATTTCAATCAATCCATATCTTTTTCTTTGCAAAATAAAAGAGCCACCAAGGATTTCTCCCTGATGGGCTCTAAAACAAAAAAAGAGTTTACCCAGGTAATTATCCTGAATAAACTCTCATTTTATCGAGTAATAAAAATCAGTTCATAAGATTTTTGGTCCAACCAAGTGACCTCGTGATTTCTCACTTTTTTGAACCTTGGGAACCAAAAACCGATCTGAAAGAGAACAACTCTTAACCTACAATCTTATTATATATGAAATTCAATATATTGAAGCAAAAAGAAAAAATTCTTTTAAAAATGTCCGCTATTCCCTCATCATCGCTATATTCATCTTATTAAACATGGAAAGAAGCACTATCCTGTTCTTCTGCACCTGTTTAGCCTTTTTTAAGGTTTTGCTAAACTTTCATTCCTATGATGAGACATTGAGCTTTTTACTCTAACAATGCGTCTTTGCATTTCATATTATAGCTGTATTTAAACTCTGACATTTCGGACAAATTTTCTTTCCACGCATAAGAATCCAATAAATTAAGCCAGGGAAGAAGAAAAAGAGCAAAAGGATAAGTAAAATTAATGACGCTTTAGTTGTTTCAAGGACATACTTCATGCCCCCTACAAATCCACAATTAACACATTTTCGCTTGTTTCTCTCTTCCCAAATTGCCTTTTGTTCTTCTTTTGTTTTAAAAAAGCCCATTCGCCCCTCCTTTGTTAAAACTCGATAAACTTCTCCACCCTTGAATGACGGAGATCATCACAGCAAAAGTCCATCATTATGCTATTTGCTTCCAATGCTTATTTCAGCTCCTGCAGCTATAGCTTCATTTTTTAATTTACGACTACCCTTTTTGTGACGCTTACGATGACGAACAGGTCCAGTGCTTTCAACTTCTTCGGAGATAACCCGAGCAATCGCCGATGAAATATCATCTGTGCTAAACCTATTCTTATAAACCCGCTTTAATTCTTTACGAAGAAAATTTATAACAGGTTTCGCATAAAAAAACTTTGAAAGGTTAACTGGGTCTAAAGCTGAAGCCTTATGCCATAAATTATCCAATCCCCGATGGACTACTAATGGTTTCGTCAAATACTGGAGGTATTCCACTGATAACTTCAGTTTTGATTCATCTGACAAATCAAGAGAAAAAACCTGACGGTAGCCAATTGGCTTATCAAAAATAATGCGATAAAAATCAAATTTCTTTCCATTAGTCAAAAGTGCCCACTCAATTCCCTCATTAGCAGCGTAATTAACTGCTTGTCGTAAATGTTTTGCAGACAACTCGATCGGCATAGCTTTAACTTCAACAATAAAAAATCTTTTGCCTCGAACCTGAACTATATAATCAGCGTAAGTCCCCCGTATCATATATTCGGTTTTGATTTCATCAAGACTCACAAACCCCAAAATATCAGATAAAAACTCATTCATCATCAATCTTGTGGCAGATTCGCCAAGTTCAGAATATTTACCTGTTAAATATTTCTTACGAAATTTTCTCAATAATGCTAACATTTTTCTTTTTTGTGTTATTGATAGCTGTTTCATCTTTCCTCTCTTTTCTTAACCCTTGTTTAACCTTTATTAACAGGATTTAACCATGACGGTTCTGAGCTCACGCTTGCTCTCAAGCATAATATTAACACCCAACGCCTTTGGTGTAAAGAATTGCGTGTTAGCCCTATAATTTGGGCATGAACGACGATCGCGAAATAGTTCGGAAATTCTCTACAAAGTTAAGAGAATTGAGAGAAAAGAATGGATTGACTCAGGAAAAACTTGCAGAAATTGCGGATATTTCTTATAAAAATGTTCAATACCTTGAATCTAAAGATCCTACCTGCCCAAGCCTAATTACTATCGAAAAACTCGCCAAAGCATTTAAAGTCAGTCCTTCAAAATTACTAGATTTCAAATAAACCCTTGCGGATTGCCTTAAAATTTATATAATCTCTTTTCAAATCAGCATATGTTTCATTCTGCCTCAAGCCTTATAAATTAACAAGAAACTAGTGATTGCTTCCTGTAAAATGTTCTTCTTGGAAAGAAACCTTTTCTTGTTATAATAAAAAAATGATTAATATCGAAAATATAAGCAAAAATTATGGGAATCTTAGCATCCTTCAAGATGTTAATATCCAGGTCGATTATGGTGATTTGTTTGGACTTTTAGGTCCAAACGGTGCTGGAAAAACCACCCTGCTACACATTATCTCTGGGCTTATCAATCCTTCCGCAGGTTACGTAAGATTTTCTGATCATAGCTCATCTTGTAAATCTCCTAAAATTGGTATGCTCTTCGAGAATCCAAGTTTTTATGAATACCTTAATGCCTATGAAAATATTTCTATCGTGGCTCGCCTAAAAGGATACAGCGACAGGAATCATCTTTTAGCCTTGCTTGAGACGGTCTCGCTTTCAAATAATGCTTCCAAAACTGTAAAAAAATACTCTCTTGGCATGAGACAAAGATTAGCTCTAGCTTGTGCCTTAGTCGAAAACCCAGAAATCCTCTTGTTAGACGAACCTACGAATGGACTTGATCCAGAAGGCACATATACATTTTTATCACTTCTCAAGAAAATGACTTTAGAGAAGAAGAAAATAGTGATCATTTCGAGCCACCAAGTATTAGAGGTTGAGCAGCTTTGCAACAAAATAGCCATAATTAATCAAGGCAAGATAGTTTGCCAGGGGAATCTCGCTCAACTGCTAAACGACAAAAAAGAATCTTTTCTTGTGGATGTTCACAATTCATCTGACTTTGAAAAATGCCTTCAACAAAATAAGACCGTGAAAAACTATACATTAATTTCATGTAAAAGCTCTCTGCGGGATTTTTACATATCAACAATGGAAAGAAGCCGCCATGCAAAACCATCTTAAGGCAAGCCTCATAATTGAATTAATAAAAATGGCTAAGCAAAAACTTAATTATATATATTTTGCTATCATAGGCATCTGCATTCTAGCTACTTTGGTTGGAATAAACTTCATAGGAGAGGCGAAAAGCGTAAATGAAGGATATCGATATCTTTTATTTGCCCTACAAACAATATCCATAACAATATTACCAATCTTATTATTAACATATTCCTGCCACTCAATTTCTTCTGAAATAGAATCTGGCACCATTCGCAACCTTCTAATCTGTCCTCATTCTAAGACTACCTTCTTAACATCCAAAATAATAACGAGTCTTTTCTTCCAAGTATTAATTATGAGTTTCTCGATCTTAATGATTTTCCTAATTGCAAATTCTACCTACAGGTTCGGGAACATAAGTGAAGATGGGATAATAATTCTGACAAAATGGGCATTTTGGTCAAGCTTTTTCAAATCATATCTCTTACTTTTTCTTGTCTTATCTACAATGACATTTCTTGGCTTTCTAGTTTCTTTAATATTGCCGACCAACTTTAATGCAACAGGAATATCAATCTTGCTATATTTACTTCTAGAAACAATAAAAACTCCGCTACACATTAACAAAATAATTTTTTCCTCCTATATAGAAGTCCCCCTTAATCTTCTTAGCGAGCAAATAGAAGGGTTCCCCATAAACTGGCAAGCACAAATCCAGCCCTTATTGACAGTTTCCCTGTCATGGATTGCCTTTTTTCTAGCAATATCGTTCCTTATTATAAAAAAACGTGAGTTTCGTTAAAATGTTCTTAAAAAAAATTCTTCTCTTAGGTGCCTTCCTTCTCCTTATTTCATCAGCTATGGCGGCTGTGGAACCTTATTCATCCATAACGCTCTCCCCTGACCACAAAATCTACTATCTCTCATATTGTGATCTTGATAAAAATGGACTTAAAGATATTGTCGTTGCTGATAAATTCAACATCAGTATTTTCCTTCAAATGTCGAATAAATCATTTACGAAATTTACAATAAAATCTACAAAAGAAATAATCGCAATGAACTCTCTTCGTCTTAGTTCTAATCGCCAAATCATTGCTTGCCTAGGACAAAATTCTATATTTTATTTCTCCTGGAATAAAGAAACTGGCATCGAAGGACCTTCTTGCTTATGGAAGTCTGACAATTACGCCTTAATTGAGAAATCAAAAAACCTAAAAAATTTCAATTTTGTCACTGATTTAGACAGCGACGGAGAAGATGAAATCATCATCCCTGAAAATGAAGGAATCTTAATCTTATGGCTAAAAGATCTAAGCAATATCCACACATCTTTTATAAGCCTAACGGATAACGCTGAAACTTTTGATTCTCGCATCCAACCATGGATTGAAAGCAATCAAGAAACTCCTAACGCATACGATAAAGGATTTTTCTTTTCTCCGTCTTTTTATAAAAATGTAACTTATTGGCTTCAAGATTTCAACAATGATAACCTTCTTGATATCATTTCTATAATTCAAATTGATTCTAAACCTACGCTCAAAGTTTATATTCAAAATATAGATCACTCCTTCAAAAACCCACAAATTATTGCCCTTCCATCTCCAACTGACAAAGAATTTGATGAATTTAATCTCCTAAGCTCTCGAAAAGGCAACCCATCAGACCTTGTTGCAACTTCTATTGCCCGCCCTATGCGTATTGATGATCCTATCTTTCCAATCTTAAAAATAGCTTTTTTCAAAGGTAAAAAATCCTTTCAATTTGACAATAAAGCATACAAAGTTCTCAAAACAACCCTTTTACCAGGCTTAAACAATATCTTGTCTATTGACAACAAAGAAACATATGGAATCCTCTTTTCTCCGCCATCATTGAAAATAAGCTCTAAAGAATCTATCCTTGAAGTCTTGCGGAGTCAGAAGATTTCGTTCACTTTAAGCTATATTCCTGTGTCAAATTCGCAAACCGCTGAAATTTCAAACATTAATAAAAATTTTATTTTCTCAATATCAAAGAAAAATCTCGAAGAATCAAATCAGTTCATAAAAATGATTGATTTTGATGAAGATGGGATAAAGGATTTTTGTATCTTGAAAGAAAATAATACTTTAGAGATAAGCACAATAAAGAAAAAAGATAGCTCTCTGCATATTTCTAAAATGATAAATATTCCCATGCCCTATAAAACATCAGAAATAACATTTATGGATATCAATTCTAATGAAATAAATGAAATCTTGGCAATTGATAGTTCGAGCAAGATTTTGACTGTTATTTATCCTGGAAAAATATGAAATACCTTTATATTTTATTAACTTTCCTTATGTTATTCAAAGAATCCCCTTGTGCTGCCAACCCTGAAAATCTATCTTATTTCTACGTTGATCTTAACAATGATGGGGAAAAAGAAAAAATAGAAATTCTACCACATGAATTAAGGATTTCTAGAAAATACCAAGATGGGCAGTGGGGGCAAGCAGGCACTATAGAGCTTAACATGAAAGAGGTAGACAAATTCTATCAGTATGATGTCATCAACGAACGGAAGCAATCATTACCAGGGTACAACCCTGATTCTCAAGCTGAGTTTAATCCTCTATCAGACACCTTAAGATATAAAATAAGTAAGAACACGTTTTCTAAAGAACGATTCTTGTTCTTAGACATAAACAATGACGGGCTGCTCGACTTGATAAAAATCGGGGAACCTCCTCAGGATAATCCATCATTATATAAACAAGAAATCTATTACCAAGACAAAGATTGTAAATTCTCAAAAAGTCCTGACAAGACTATACTCTCTAGGGGGAGTTCGTGGATTTCTGGAATTTATTTTGATATCAACAAAGATGGCATACCTGACAAGATTGATGTTAAATATGAAAAATACGGCATTTTGTTAGCGTACACGAAATGTATTATTAAAGTTTACTTTTTTGACAAAGAAAAAAATGCCTATCCAGAGATCCCAAGCACAAAAATCATCGCTCAGGGTCTTTTTGAGAAAAATCTTAATTTTCGTGATATAAACAATGATGCTTATCCAGATTTGGTAATAACTGATATGCCTATAAAGCCGACCTCTATATCAGATGCTATTAATAAGCTCCTAGGAAAAAACATACCCGTAAGTCTAAACTTTTACCTATATGACAAGGGGACTGAGAGATATCCCCCAGCCCCATCCTTTGTCACAATAATAAACCTAGATATTACAAAAAACTTTTCAATATCGATCGATTCTGATATTAACGGGGATGGATATAGAGACCTCTCAGTTATGCAATTAAACCAAGCTAAACGCTATATCTTTGATCCTCAAAAATATCAATTCTTTGAAACAAAATAGTCGCAAAGAACTATTGCACTTCTGCTGTAACATCGCCTGCCGTATAAGATTTGACTTCTGTTCCAACTGGGAAAGATGCGTCCTTTCCAGACATTAACAAGAACAAAGGACAACAAATAACTCCTCCTGCGACAGCTGTCGTAACCTCTTCCTTCCCTCCCTGAGTCATAGTAGCACGTAAAGGAACGTTTTGTCCGTCTACAGATTTTGTTGAATCCACTGAAAACTGAATCATACCAGCCTTCCCAACCATTCCTGTCTTCTCGCATAGAGTTACAGTCGCTAGCCCAGGTGTTCCAGCTTTAATAACAATTTTATTATCAATAACAACATCTCGAGCAACTTCTAAATTTATCGCCTCATTAAGATTCTTCAACTTAGAATTTACCTCTTCTACTAATCTCAGCACGACTGGCGTTCCATTAGGAATCTTCACTGTGCCAGGATTTGCATAAGACATACTCAAGGTTAGAAACACAAACACAAAAACAACTAAAACCCCAGAAATACATTTCCTAGAAAAACCCATTTTCTCCTCCTTTTTATTGTTTAATTTTTACATCATTTTCCGTATAAGCCTTCACCTCTGATCCTACAGGAAAGGATGCTCCTTCTCCCTGAATTAACCCAAATATTGGACAGCAAACATATGCGGCACCAGCAGAAAGAACCTGCTTGCTTTGCCCTGTTCTTGAAAGAGTTGCTCGAAGAGAAATTCTTTGCCCATCAACAGCTTTTGTTGAATTAACAAAGAATGAAATTGTCCCTTCCTGTCCAAGAACATCTGGTTTTGCACAAACGCTAACTATCCCTTCAGCACGAGTTCCTGAGCTTATCAGGGTTTTTCCATCAACAACAAGATCCTGCACGACCTCAAGCTGAACCATGTCATTTACATTCTTTGTTTTTGTACTCACCTCTTCGGTAAGTCGAAGAATAACAGGGGTTCCATCTCGCAATAAAACATTTTGCTCGGCAAAAAGCACTGCTTGTAAAATAAAGATGTTAATAATCAGAACGGTGAAAATCTTTAAAAAATGACTTCTCATAGCCATTGTCTCCTTTTGAAAAAAGCTAAACAGCGATACTGCAGTGGAAAAACAATTAATCCTAGTCCAGATCCTGCCAACAAGCCAGTAACGATTCGCAAAGAATTATTGCTTTCTCTCCATCCAAAATACTGAGTTAACCCATCAACCCAACAAGGCAAGGTAAGCAAAAGGCTTATTTTCCAATTAATCCTTTGCGTCCGATGGTAGAAAAAAAATGTTCCGAAAGCCAGTAAAGAAAAGTAAATAGAAAAACATCTGGCACAAATAGCCATGTTAGAAGTCTCAATAAAAATACAATGCGTAGGAATATGATGACATAATTTAGAAACGCTTTTGTAGAAAAAAGAGGATATTTCCAATCTCTGGTATTCTAAAATAGGAGCAAGAAGAGAGGCACTAACTATAAAAAGAAGAACAAGCAAAGGGGCAAGAATGAGAAATGTTTCAGCTTTTTCCTTAAGCTTCATGAAGTAATTTTGCCTGAAGCATCAATAAAAGTCAATCACTTTCTACTACACCTTTATTATACATTACCACCCATAATACGCAAAAAACCCAACAAGTCCACCTACCGCAGCAACATGCCATCCTGTTTCTGATTTCAATAAGAGAACAACCAAAGAGGCTGTAAGCACAAAGGTTATACCTCTGCAAACACCTTTTACCCCAGCCTTCCTTTCATTAAATGCTTTGAGTATCCATTCCATATGTCGATCCTTTCATTCAAACTATTTTCTGAAAGCCTGAGAAATGCCATAAGCAGCTCCTAAGCCGAGAAGCGTCCCGATGGTGCCATTAACCTGCTGAGAACTACAGCCAAGACCACATGTTGCCAACAATGCTATCGCTATCCAAGTTTTTATTACCTTAAATTTCACCCTTGCTCCTTTCGATAACATTAAATTACCCTTAGCCAACAAGAAATTCTAATATATTAATATTATCTGGTTAATTAATAACAAACAAGGATTAAAGATTATATTTAATTATGGGCAAAATACGGATATTTAAAAATTTACCAAGACCAGCTCAATCCTATAGAGACAAACATTGCTTTTTATTAAAATTCAGAAATTATAAGCAATCTTCCAAGAATGTCTTTGAAAAGATCATCAACTAAAATTACATTAGCATAACCTTAGCATGGCGAGTTTTCCACAGAAACCAAAAAGCCAGCCGATGATGTAACTCATTGACTGGCTTTACTTTAAGTTGGTTGCGGGGGTACGATTTGAACGTACGACCTTCAGGTTATGAGCCTGACGAGCTGCCGGGCTGCTCTACCCCGCGTATCCTTTAAACCCTAAACTCTAAATCCTAAACAATATCCAATGAACAATGACTCAAACGCTTTACCATTAAAACCTTAAAACTTCGTGCTTGTTTAAAATTTCGGATTTCGTGCTTCATATTCACTCGTGCCAATTCCTCGCAAAAGCACGGTTTTATTACTCCGGAACAACCTTGTAAACTTTTTCGCCTTTACGAATAAGCCCCATGCGTTCACGAGCCACTTTTTCTAAATATTCCGGATCGTGTTCCAGGCGTTTATGTTCTTCTAAGAGAGCGGCTTCTTCTTTTTTCAAATCTTCGATCTGCTGTTTATACTGCGCGTTCTTATGTTTCAAATCTTGCATCTTTGTATATGATGGCAAGAAAAAAACAAAAATAACAACGGTCAAAAGAAAAAGTCCAAGCGCACTTTTCAACATAATATTTCGTGAAACGTTAAGCGTGAAATGTGAAACGAAAAATGAACGAAATGCGCTTCACGCTTCACGAATGACAATCTTTTACCAGATCTTTCCCCAGAGAGGGCCGGCGCCCCTTGATCCCACAGCTCGCTTAACGCTCGCTATGTTCTCTCGGGATTTGGCCCGCAAGGAAATTTTACCAAATTTTTCCCCATAACGGGCCGGCATACACCGCTTTGCTGCCAAGTTCTTCTTCAATGCGTAAAAGCTCGTTATACTTACAAAGCCGATCGGTTCGTGAAAGCGATCCGGTCTTGATCTGGCCAACGCCGGTCGCCACAGCCAAATGGCTGATCGTCACATCCTCGGTCTCGCCGGAGCGATGAGAAATAACCGATGTATATTTATTTTTCTTTGCCAAGGCGATCGTATCCAGTGTTTCCGAAAGGCTTCCGATCTGATTAACCTTGATCAAGATAGAATTCGCGACTTTTTTGTTGATCCCTTGGGTCAAAAGCTTGACATTGGTCACGAACAAATCATCACCGACAATTTGAATGGTCTCGCCAAGTTTTGCCGTGAGACTTTGCCATCCGCTCCAATCATTTTCATCCAAGCCATCTTCAATGGAAATGATCGGATATTTTTTCACGAGATTGGCATAAACACCGATCAACTCTTCGGAGCTGATTTGTTTTCCGTCAAAACTGTAGCTTCCATTCTTATAAAATGAAGATGACGCGGGATCAAGCGCGATCAGCACATCTTTGTCCGGGCTATAGCCTGCCTTTTTGATCGCTTCCACGATCAATCGGAGGGCTTCTTCGTTGCTGGTAAGATTCGGGGCAAATCCGCCTTCGTCTCCCACCGAGGTAGAAAGTTTCTTGGACTTCAAAATACTTTTTAAATTGTGAAAAACTTCCGCGGCCATGCGAAGGGCCTCTTTAAAGGTCTTGCCGCCAACCGGAGCGATCATAAACTCCTGGATGTCTAAATTGTTATCCGCGTGCATCCCGCCGTTTAAAATATTCATCAAAGGGACGGGGAGGATCTTTGCGTCTTTGCCGCCCAGATAGGCATATAACGGCATTTTTTTATCAAGCGCGTCTGCCTTCGCCACCGCCATGGAAACTCCTAAGATCGCGTTCGCGCCAAGCTTGCCCTTGTTATCCGTGCCATCAAGCTTGAGGAGGATTTGATCAACGGCTTTAAAATCTGCCTGTTGGCCAACAACCTTATCCGCCATAACGGTATTAACATTGTTAACCGCCTTGGAAACTCCTTTTCCCATATAACGAGCCTTGTCCCCATCGCGAAGCTCAACAGCTTCATGCTCGCCCGTGGAAGCGCCTGAGGGAACAGCCGCGCGGCCCATAATGCCGGAGTCGAGATAAACATCGACCTCAACGGTAGGATTTCCTCTTGAATCTAAAATTTCACGACCGTGGATTTTAGTGATTTTTGCCATCAAATGTCTCCTTGCGATTATTGTTGCTTAAAATTTTGCCTTTTGAATTCAAATTTTGAATGAATATTTGTCCACATTATCACATATCGTATTTAAAGTCAAGACCTATCACCTGACGAGAAATGGCCTTCGGTACATCTTTTCATTAAAAATTGTTAAGCCGCTTATCTGAAGCAGGACAATTGACTTGGCCTAAGGGATATGTTAATCTTTTAAAGATAAACATAACCCTTTATGAACAAAGGATCTCTATGAAATCAATTGAACGCTTCTTTTTCTTTCTCCGGCTTTCCTGGAAAAAAATCCTTATTCTCTCTTCGCTCATTTTCTTGGTCCTTTTAACCATCTGGTTTCTTTATTATGGGGTAGGAAGTTTTATGACCATGGAGCCCTTTGGCCAACGCCAGCTCATGGCCATGATGGGGATGTATTTTGTCATGTTTATCATTGTCGGGGTTGTCCAATCGCTCATTTTTGGTTTTGTCAACATGTACTTTGTCATGGGCGGCGGTTTTGAAAGCTTAACGCAAAAACGGATCTCCACAGCCAAGGTCAACGTCAGGTGGAGCGAAGTCATCGGCATGGAAGGGGCCAAGCGCGAGGCTTGGGAAATTGTTAAACTCCTCAAAGACCGCAAGCTTGTGCAAGCGATCGGCGGAAAGATCATCAAAGGAACCTTGATGGTCGGGCCGCCCGGCTGCGGAAAGACATACCTGGCCAAAGCCATCGCCACCGAAGCGGATATGCCATTTTTACCATCGGTGGGAAGCGAATTTGTCGGCATGTTCGTCGGCACCGGCACTCAGCGGATGAAAACCCTTTTTCAAGAAGCCCGCACCCTGGCCCAAGTCTACGGCGGGTGCATTATTTTTATCGATGAAATTGATTCCTTTGCCCGTCCGCGCATGGCAGAAATGGGTTTTGGGGCCGGCATTAGCCACAACTCGACGATCAACCAATTTTTGACCGAGCTAGACGGCTTGCGTCAGCATGAAAATAACATCGCGATCCTGGCTGCCACCAACGTCTCCGAAAACGAACTTGACCCGGCGATCATGCGGGCCGGACGTTTTGACCGCAAAATTCACGTCACCCTGCCGAACCTCAAAGAGCGCGAAGAACTTTTTAATTTTTATTTAAAAAAAATCGGGCATGACGATTCCGTGCGCGCGGATGTCCTGGCGAAAAAAGCTGTTTGGTTTTCCCCGTCGGATATCGACAACCTGATCCGGGAAGCCTCCATTATTTCTCTGCGCGAAAAGGTAAGAAAAGTTTCCATGAAAGATCTCTCCGAGGCCTATGACCGCGTGCTCTTTGGCTTGCGTTCCAATATCACGCTCACCGATAAAGAAAAGCACTGGACCGCCTATCATGAAGCCGGCCATGCCGTCATCGCGTATCTGCTGCACCCCACCGATGATGTCATCAAGGCCACGATCATTCCGCACAAGGGCATGCTCGGGTTTGTCTCCCATCGTTCCGCGGAAGAACTGCACACGCACACCAAAGAAAAATTCCTCGCCGATATCAAGGTCAGCGTCGCCAGCTACGTTGCAGAAAAATTAAAATTTGGTACGACTTCTTCGGGTGTCGGCGGCGGGCGTGGAAGCGATTTTGACCATGCCATGCGCATCGCGCACATGATGGTCTATAGCCTGGGCATGGGCAAGTCGGGATTGATCGGAGATTTTAGCGCCCTCACGACCCCATATG
>Ga0172368_10001268_pt1 | contig 35042 bp, 39 predicted proteins | sample Lak11m_FD_114540 | JGI IMG/M metagenome (GOLD analysis project Ga0172368, IMG submission 114540) | Freshwater microbial communities from Kabuno Bay, South-Kivu, Congo - kab_022012_11m | ecosystem: Environmental > Aquatic > Freshwater > Lake | place: Democratic Republic of the Congo: South-Kivu... | reverse complement strand
CACCTTATGGAAATGGTGCGAAAATTGACGCTCAGAAAAAATACATCGGAAAAAGAGTCTATGTAATTGTATTGAAAGACTGAGGTTGGTTATGTTGGGGGGTTATCGAATAATTTTGTCCCATAGCCCTATCGTGCGACACTTACTAATAGATGAAAATCAACTGGAAAAAGGGAAAATATGGAAGTTCTGAACGATTCTGATACCTTTTATGATGAAAAAAAACAGCTAGCTCAGCATCAAGCGATACTAACAATCATTCAAGGCATACTACCGAATCCTAGATTAAAAGCATTCCGTTGGTTAGATTTAGCTTGTGGAAAAGGTCAGATTATTACTCAACTTGAGAAAAATCTTGATGAAAAATCAATAGCAAAAATTGAATATTTTGGATATGATATAAAAGCTGAGAATATAAAAATTGTAGAAAAAAAAGCCAGTACTTTAAAATTAAAATCGTTTAATTTTAATATAGGGGAAATTTCTAATTTTCCTATTGTCTATTCAATTGGGGAAAAATTTGATTTGATAACCCTAATTAATACAATTCACGAAATTACCCCAGCCATCATTTCATCTTTATTATTTCAATCATTAATTAGATTAAATTCTACAGGTTGCCTATTTATTTATGACATGGAAAAATTGCCCGATCCTGAATTAGGAGCTATCACTTGGAAAAAAACAGAATTTGAAGAAATAGTGAAAGCCTTTTTAGAAAATATTGGAATTAATGACAACCCACCGAGTGGACAATGGCCACATTCATCGTGTATGGGTTGGAACATTCAATTAAAAAGGGAGTACCTCGATATAGATATCGAAAGAATTATTGAAAATAAAAATACGATTTTAGAAAATACAAATTCTACCATAGAAAAAATCATTGACAGGAAAGTTGAAAATTATAGAAAAACTTTAGAGAGTCTTACATCATTTGGACCTGAGAATATGGAAGAAAAGAACCAAATAGTAGAGTATTTGTATGGGTTTTGGGCAATAACTAGAGCCAGGGGAAATACGAAATGATAAGAATTTATTTGTCGTACTCTTATGGAAAGATTGATTCATCTTTTCTCGAAAAATTAAAAAATGAACTAAACCATTTTGATTTTGAAATCATTAATCAATTCCCTGATTTTATATACTCTAATTATGAGCAGGAGAATACAATTCAAAACTCAATTAATAAATGTGACCTGTTAATAGCGATTATTAATGAATATAATCCTAATATATTTTTTGAGATTGGTTATGCAATGGGAAGAGGAAAGCAAATATTAATTGTAGGTACAAAAGAAATCGATTTACCTAAACCCTTGAATAATATTAATTATCTAGTGGGAAATCCTTATGAAAAAGATATAATTTTTGAAATTATTTATCATATAGAAAAAATGAAATTTAATCAAACAGAAAACCAGAAGAAAATTGACAATTTCAAAGATCTGATAAATTCTTATTATAGTGATCAAAATTATTTTGATAAAATAGATTCAAGGCAATTCGAAGAAGTAATTAACGACCTTTTTAGACGTATGCATTATGTAGTTGATTCAAATAGGGATCAGATTGGTTCTGGATATGATTTTGTAATTTCAAATTACAAAGATTATCAAAAAACTCTTGTAGAAGTAAAAAATTATAATAAAAATGCTAAAATATCAATTGGACAAATACAGCAATTTTTAGGAGTGGTTTACTTTAATAAAGCAGATAGTGGGATATTTATAAGCACATCTGGTTTTACTAGTTCAGCAGTTGATTTTGCAGAAAGAGCAACTCCTACAATAGAACTATGGGATATTAATGATTTAATCAATAAAATAAAATTAAATATAAATTGAAACGTTAAGGAAAAAGGTTATATTGGGACGTTGTTGAGTTGTTCTAGTGATAATAATAAACAAACACGCCAGACGAACGCAACAGTTTCGCGCTTCGCTGCGAAAAGGACGAGAGCCTTTCGTCGAAGCCATGAGCGCGGGAAACCAAGATTAAGCCCTATGCAGCATGGTATAGTTATTTTATCTGGATGGTGTTTTGACGGGACGGTGAGGAATTACACCTCTTGAAGAAACTGCCTTAAACAATATCAGTTCCAATCCATAGCAAAATATATCCCCACTAAACCCCTTTTTCCAAAAAAAAATCATTGTCACCCTTAAATGAATCCCATAATCATGACACCAGAAAACGATCCGATAAATAATTGCCTTGCCCAGCTTGGTTATAACGAAAAATTCGCACAGGACATAAGCGCAGAACTGAATAAATTATTTAATGATATAGATTTTGCCAGTATAAAACAAAGAGTAAACCTTGCAATAATAGAAAAAGATACGTCTGGATTAATAAAATCCCTTAAAGATCTGATGTTTCGTCTTGAGGACAAAGGCATTTACCGGCCAGAAGCGCCAGTGCGCGTTATAAGGCTGCTCATTAATGGATTGAACCTGAAGAACGAAGATATTTTCTATTTTATCGCAAGAGCGCAGATGCCTCTTGAAGAAAAATTAAAAGAACAGGAATTCCTGGCTTCATGTGCAGCCATTACACAGCTTGGGTATGTCATGTTGAAATGTCTTGTCCAGGAAGTGAAAGCTGCAAGTTCCGGTGAGCATGTTTTCCTTGTGATTGACAGCTTTTTGCCCGATTCGAAGATCTTTGCGGATTTTAGCATCGACTCAATAAAGGAAGTAAATGTTAACCTTTATGAAGTGAAGGAAAATCACTGGAAACTTAGGAAAAACCATGATCTTTCAGGCCTGGATACTGAGACGGCCGAATATTTAACCCAATATTACTCGGATTTCCAGCTTGCATCTGGCATTGGCCTGAACCACAATATACATAATAACCTTGGCCTGGCTTACGATAAGATAGGGCACTTCTATGAAGCGATAGAAGAACTTAAGGCGGCTTTGAATCTTTCCCCGGATTATGTGGAAGTCCATAATAACCTTGGCGTAACTTATGATAAAATGGAAATGCCTGATGAGGCGCAAACTGAGTTTCGGGAAGCTATCCGGATGAATCCGACGTATCTGGAGGCACGCTGTAATCTTGGCAATATCTATGCATGCCTGGGAAAACTGGAAGAAGCACTCCTGGAACTTAATGAGGCGCAAAGGATTAATCCGCGATATGCACCTTTGCATAATAGTCTTGGAAATATCCACGCGCTTGAAAAGAGAGATACTGAAGCGATAAAAGAGTTTATGTTAGCTCTTGAGATTGACCCAAAATATGTTCCTGCCCATATGAATCTTGCAAATATCTATTATGAGTCAGGAAGGTATGAGGAAGCATTGAGAGAGTTCAATGAAATATTAACTCTTGAACCCGTTCTTCCTGAAGCTCATTTTGGCATTGGGCTTGTGTTCTATGAACTTAAAAGTTATGAGAAGGCATCACAGGCGTTCATACATGCTGTACATGGTTCTCCTGGATTTATTGATCAAGTTCCTGATTCGTTAATTCTTAAAGTGAAACAGGGTATTTCAAGGCTGAAATAATATCTTAACTTTCTTCTAATTCAAGCGCTTCAGGCAGAGTAAAATTTCCTACGTAAAGAGCAGCTCCGATAACAATGCCTTTTGCTCCCGTTTCCTTGATAATTTCAATATCCGATAGCGTTGTAATTCCACCGGAAGCTATCACAGGTATTCCCAGGGCATCTACAAGCTCCTCTGTGGGCGCCGGATTTACACCTTTTAGCAGTCCTTCGGTATTTATATCAGTGAAAAGAATGCTTCCAGCTCCGAGTTCTTCGAACTTCTTCCCTAATTCAACTGCGGAGAATGCAGATTCCTTTGCCCAGCCGTGTGTGGTAACCTTTCCGTTTTTTGAATCAAGAGCCACTATAATTCTCTTTGCACCAAATTCTTCTGCAAGTTCTTTAACGATCAATGGTTCCTTTATGGCAGCAGTGCCCAAAATTATCCTGTCCGCGCCCATGATAAGGAGATCCTGCGCATCCTTTATAGATCTTATTCCTCCTCCAACCTGCGTTTCAACACCTGATCTTTTCACAATGGAGGCAATTATGGAACTGTTTGAACGTTGCCCATCTATAGCGCCGTCAAGGTCGATTAGGTGAATTATTTTTGCGCCGTCATTTACCCAGCGCATGGCTGCAGCTATAGGATCGTTTAATGATATCCTCTCTGTGCCAGGAATGCCCTGGATAAGGGATACGCATTTTTTATTTTTCAGGTCAATTGCCGGTATTATATGGAACATATTGGAGTGAAAGGGTGTTCAACCAGTTAAGCAATTTGATTATTTAAAACTGCTCCTCATTTGTGTTTGACTGAATTAAAAATATCACGCAAAAATCCATAAATTTATTTCTTCTCTACAGGGACATGTGTGATAAGGGCGCAGTTTGCGAGGGTTTCAGTATAAGCCATCAAAGCAAGAAGGCGATTCAAAGGTATGGGAAAATTTTACCAGATTGTTCTTCGAAACATTTATCTAATCATACGAAAATCATACGTATGATATGAATGCTGATACAGAAAATACTTATTTCACCCAGAGTTTCGGAGAAAATCAAATGCAAACACGGCCTTGACCCAATAGTAGCAAAGGATGTTCTTGAGGGTAATCGTTACATAGAAAAAGTAGGTGGGAACAACTACATGGCTATCGGATTATGTTCAGCTGGCTATATTACAGTATTTTTTGAATATGAAGGTGGAATTGCTGAGATTAAAACCTCATATAAGGCATCAGATTGGCAGATTGATCTTTATAAGAGAAAGAGAGGATGATTATGAAATCCAAGAAGAAAGAAATTGATTATGAAAATATTCAACCTGAGGAGCTAACAGGTGAGGAAGCAGAATTCGAAGTTCAACTCGATACAAAAATACCGGCTTATTGCAATGACTGCCATATGAAAATGGAGCCTGCAAAAATCGATATAAAGAGAGGCAATTTCATGATGATGAATGTGATTGCATACAAATGTCCGAAATGCAGCAAAGAGCTTTTAGATATTGAAACTTCAAGCAGGATAGAGCGTGAGTTTGCACTCAGGCATACAGAAGAGATCAAGGGCTATGAAGTTAAAATATCTTCGGATGGGAGGAACTACCTGATACGATTCCCGAAAGAGCTTTCCAAGATGCTTGCAACCAAGAAATTCGCAAAAATATTGCCTGTGGATGCTGATGAATTTGTCGTGAAAATGGTGTGAAATATCGCTTTCATTTTCTAGGGTCTAGACCCACGCTACGGCATATGTCGGATGGGGATGGTGGCACAATATTAGTTAATACTGTTATGCGCCGCCGGGACGATGCGCATGGGAATGGGAGATGAGGTGCAGGTTTGCGTGCTTTGTGGTGTAAACTGTTTAGGCACCTATTTCCCGAGATCTATTTCTTTAGATTCCTCCTGCAATATAGTCTCAATTCCTGCATTGTTTTCGGCTGTTTCCGTTGCAGTTTTGATGAAAAACCATGGTGAAATGCTCTCGCTGATGATATTTTCTGAAGTAATATTCTTAAGAACGCCATGCCACGCATAATTCCCTTCCGTTATATTCGGTAAAGTCGAGGACTTCCATGGATAATTCTTATAATCTAATCCTGCGGGCAGGGTGATTGACGGATACGAGACAACCTTCAATTTGTTTCCACTGGGAAGATCTATCCAGATATAAAGGCCGACTGTAGCGGATTCTCCTGAATTTGTCAGATTCAATCCAACATACATTTTATCGCCTGCTTCATATACTGATTTATCGGTGTATATTGTGATGGAAGCTCCTGCCTGCGTCAAAGGCAGGAGATCTCCGCCATTTGTTATACGGCCAGAAGAATTGTACGGGATCATTGTGTTTCCAAGGCCGTCTCCATCCGTATCTTGCCCCGTATAATCTGACCAGAAATTTCCACCAAGCCAATGACCTCCAATAATATTGGTTCCTGCTGTTTTTGTGATATTCCATATATTCATTCCATAATCGTCAGCATTATCAGTGTTTTTAAGAATGTTATTGAAGATGATATTGTATTTGCTGTTACCGTTTAGAAAGATCCCATTCCAATTATCCCGGATAGTACTATCATTCAATGTGTTATTTATGGAATCGTACAGGTATATGCCATAATCGTTGTTGGGAACAGTATTGCCACTCAGCATGTTATGCATGGAATCGTACAGATATATACCTCTTTCATTGTTAGGGACAGTGTTGTTGCTAAGCGTATTATACTTGGAAAAGTCCAGATATATCCCGTTTTCATGCCCATACCAACTTTTTGAATCAGCTGCATTGCTGCTTAAAGTATTGTTGTTGGAAAAGGACAGATGGATTCCATTTTCGAGATTTGATTTAGCATTAATCCCTGTCAGCAAGTTATTTCTAGAATAGTTAAGATAGATACCATCTTCGTTGTTCCAGGCATTTATATTTTGTATTCTGGAACCGATAGTATTCCATAAAAATAAACCATATAAATTGTAGGTCAAATTCATGTCCTTTATGGTTACATTCTCGCAATTGATGCAATAGAAAGTTGCAGCATTGGCTGAAGAGCCATATTCTATATCCTTAGCATCAATTACATAGAATATAGGTCTTCCACCTGCCAGGTTGCTGGTTTCGATAGTGTTTTCAAAATCTGGATCAGCAAGACTAAACAATCCAAAATTATACCAGTTTTTCATCATCATATTACCGCTCAGGAGATTGTTACTGGAATGAGCGATGTAGATGCCGAAATAGCCGTTCGAGCTGGCGACATTGTTCCTGAGTGTGTTGTTACGGGATGATCCTAAAAAGATTCCATACAAGTTCGAGTTAATTACGTTTTCTTTCAGCGTATTGTTGCTGGAATATGATAGATCGATTCCATCATAGTAGTTTGAGTTAGCGATGTTACCGCTCAATATGCTGTTTTTGGAATCGGAGAGATAGATCCCATCATCACAGTTCGAGTTAGCAGTGTTGCCGCTCACTGTATTATTGCTGGAATCGGATAGATAAATGCCTTCATAATAGTTCGATCTGGCTATATTGCCACTCAGTATATTATTATTTGATGAAGATAAAAATATACCGTCATAATAGCTTGAGCTAATTGTATTGCCGCTTAGCATATTATTGTTGGATGAGGTTAAATAGATGCCAAAATCGAAGTTCCTGACATTCAAATTTTTGATAATAACATCTTTCCTCCCTTTGAGATATACTCCAGGACCAATACTTCCAGTTATCGTATGACTGCTGCCATCAAGGATTATCGCATCGCTCTCGATCACGATGCTTCCATTGTAATCTAAAGAGATTGTGCAGGTTCTGTTTGAACCATCCCAGGTACCTATTGAAGTACAGTCCCCGCCAGTTGCATCATCCCTTATGAATTTTGCGCCGGATGTTACTTTTCCTATCTCCTTATATTGCCGGGAACGCTCATTTTTGCTGTCCGCTGGATCGCGAATCCGTTCATTCTGCGGGTCAATTGATGGAAGCGCCCTGCTCTCCCAGCAGATTGCATTTTCTGAAATCTCATCGCCTATGCTGGTGACTGCCTGTTCGAAGGCGGTGTATTTACGGACGTAGACATCATCAGCTGAAGCGGCGCCGGCCAGCAGTAAGATGATTATTATTTTGATGGCTATTCCCGGAGTTTTACTCCTTATAGTCGATAACGTTGTTGACATATCTCCCATACTCCTGTTTATTTGGTTTTTCTGAGCGAAAAGACTACGCTCAAACGATACATACTATTGCATAATATCGTTAGATATAAAAAGCTTTCCAAATTATATTATATGATGAGTGGCGTAATCATTTATGATATGTCTACAATGCAATTGGAAAAACGAAGGGTGAACCTTCGGCAAAGAAAGCCGTGAAAGAATTTTATAAAATGATATATCACTTGGAGGATTATGGTTCAAGCGCCCAGTGTGAAAGGGTAGGAAAAACAGCATTAAAATATCGGGTTTATTCAGCCGATGCTTTTTACCTCCAGACTTCGCTTGATTTCAAGACTAACCTTATATCACTCGATGAAACAGATTTTATTGACAGGATAAGAACAAAGGATGCTGGGTGTAACGTTTATCATGCGAAGGATGCACTATCAGAAATCTTAAAATAAGGGAAATCGGGCAGGAAGATAAAAGAGCAACCTTATGCAAGAATAATTCTGGCTGTCAGGCGCCGCCGGGACGATGCGCATGGGGATGTGCGATGAGGGCGCTAGGTTGCGTTATGTGTGGGTTTTGCGGTGTTAGCTGGTCAGAGCACCGCTAAGGACACAAAAAAAGCCAGAAAAATTACTTGTTTTTAGCTCGAATGGTTCCTTTCGCCTTTTTCGGAGGATAACGGACAGATCTTAAATGTGTTTCTGTTGGTCCCTCCCAACCTTTAAATTTATCCGGATCTTCATCCAATAAAGTTAGAAGTTCATCCTCATCTTTTGCTTCGTACTTCTTTACTTTCATAATATTCACTTTGCTTTTCCTTCATATATTTCTTTGTATTCCGGCGCAGGTCGTGCACTTAATACTTTAAGCCCGCTTCCTAAAGGGATCGCTATTAACATTATTAGTCTTCCGAAAGCTTCCCCTATTATTTGATACCTTAATTCTTTGTTTGCATATATTTTTCTTTTATAAATTTTACTTTTAAAAATTTGCTCTATTTCGTAATCCCTAACCCCATGTTTAAAAGCATGCTCATGGATTTCTATATCAAGGTTCTTCCAATTAACCATAATCAAATAACCTAACGAAACTCGGAAATATAAATTATGCGATAAGGATTTTTTAGGCTGTCAGGCGCCGCCGGGACGATGCTCATGGGAGGCATGGGGATGTGCGAGGAGGGCGCTGGGTTGCGTTATTTGCGTTTTTATTTATTCTTTTCACCGCAAAGTGCGCAAAGATTTTGAGGGATGCGCCCAGTCTCATTTTTAGGCGGCGCAGGGGCAGGATGTGCTGGCAGGGCAGCCGATGGTGCAGCCGACCTACGCAGTGATATCTTAGTGAGAAATTTTTCAGTGTTGAAGATATGATTTTATATTAGATAAAGATAGTATTAGTAATATTATGGATTCAACCGTCTGCATTCCCAAAAGTCAATATAATGAATTATTACAAAAAGTAAACCTTCTTAATACCATAATTGACTCAGAGAGCTTGACTTTGGAAGAACTTGAAAGGTTAAAACGAGCGAGAATGGGTCCCAGCATAACCGAAGAGGATTTTCTAAAACAGCATCCAGAGCTTAAATAAAAATTAAAAATGTACGAACTTATAATAAAAGAACAGTTCGACAAGTCCTTCTCAAAAATAAAGGATTTTAAAACTAAAAAGCAAATCTGGACCAAGATACTGGAACTAAAAACAATGGCTCCGATAGGCAAAAAATTAATGGGAAATCCATATTGGTCGATACATATTGGAAAATTTAGGGTGATCTATATTTTTCATAAACATAGCAGTGAGATCGAAATTGTTGATCTGTTAAGCAGAAAACACGATTACAGAGAGATTTAATCATATTTTTGTGTATTTTGATGGAAATTTTAACCTCTGATAAATTAAGCTAACATCGCTGAAAGAATTGTTCTTTCGGTTCTCTTCGGCAGTTGCCAGACATCGGGAGGATGAGAAGAGTTCACGTCATGAGAATAATTCTGGATGTCAGGCGCCGCCGGGACGATGCGCATGGGGGGCATGGGGATGTGCGATGGAGGCGCAGGTCTATGTTTTTTGTAGGATTTGCGGTGTAAGCTGACAATAGTTCCACATGGACGCAAAACGTACTCAGTGAAGCTATTTTTCAAAATAGATATGTAGATTCAGGTCATGATAAAATTGTGGGGCATTTATACATAAAAGAAACAGTTATGGAATAGATTTCGGAAAATTAATATAGTATCTGCATAATTAATTATTGGACAAGGGAAATGTATCTGGAGACATCAAATGACTAATAAAGATTATATAAAAATAAAATTTGATTTTATTAAAATGTTGGTTAATCTAATTATTGGATTTGCAATTACACTTGCTTTGTACAACATGCAAAATCTAAAAAATGACATTATAACTTGGATAATTTCTCTTGTGTTAATTGTTCTCATCATCTTTGCTCTCTGTTTAGGTAAAGAAATAAGAAAACTTTTTGAGGAGTTAAAATTGGAGCCTTGAATCTCAACCGAATCTAAAATTGAATGTAAATATAAAGAAAGGTATCTTAAAAATAATGATGAATCAGCATCAAAGAAAAAAGGTTTAATAATGATTATAACATTTATTTTTTTTTTTATTAGTAATATTTTAGCCAAATATCTCAAAGTTGCAGTTTTATTTGCGAAATAATTTCCAATATATTAGGATGGCAAATATTCCGATGATTAGAATCCATTGCCATATATCTGACCATGATGGAAAAGACATCAATTTTCACCTCTTCACCTATATTCATTTGTGTATATTTAAATCACTCCCATCTCCGTCAACCTTTCTGGCAAATACTTATCCGTCACGTAATCCAGGCCCTTCCCCGCAAAAGCCTGCTGTTCAGCCTTCTTCCCGATCTTTAGCATCAGGTTTATCTGGTCTTTCCAGTACGGCGTGTCAAATCTCGGATCTGTAAGCTCGCTTTCTAGCGCCTTTATGTCCTGGTCATTGAGCTTGTCCGTGGAAAGTTCATACTCCACGATATCCGTTGACTGCACGCCAACGAACTTGGCGGCTGGCGTTGCCATGAATTCGGAAAGATGCGCGCTCTTGATGGCGCCGTAGGCTACGCTCGCGTAAATGCGGAAGCTCCAGGGATCACCGTCTGTGAAAACAACCACGGGGAGCTTGAGTTCCTCGTTCATGCGCTTTATGATACGCCGGGTGCTTCGCGCGGGCTGGCCTTTCAGGTGCACGAGGATAGCATCGAATTTCTCATCAAAACCATTCTCGATAAGCCGATCCTGCATACCACCGGTCTCGATGGCGATAATGAACTTCGCGTCATGCTCCACGAACTTTATGGTCTCCACGTTGTAAGGGATCTGGTATCCGGCCTCGCCAACCTCGTCCTGGCAGTGCATGGTGCGGTCGCCGCGCTTTGTCAATTCTTTGATCTTGATCGGGCCGTACAATGTCGCCCCGTTCTCCTCAGGTCGCACATGGAAATCCTCGCGCTGCAAGCCTGTTATTATCTCAAGGTCTTCTATCAGGCGGTCGCTTTCAGACTGTTCATTGAATTTTGCGATATTCCAGTTCTCACTGATATAATACAATTCTCTCAGGGTCGAGCTTTTGTTCAGGTCAAGATGCCCTTTCATCAAAAGTTCAACCACATGCGAGGTCTTAAGAAGCTGCGTTGCGCCCTTAACGGTTTTCGCGCTTCTCATGCTCTCGCTGTCGCCATAGACCCAAACATCGCTGTCCACGTTCAATTCGATATTCTTCTTGGTGCGTGAAGGCAGCGTGATATGAGGTATGGTCTCGTTCTCGAATTGCTCATAAAAATCCTGGATAAGTTTCTTAAGAGTCGTCTTTGAGATCGAATCACGTATCTGCTTATTGGTTAACTCAGTTTCATTCATACATTCACAGCCTTGGCGCCTGTTATAAGTTCGCTCTCTATACCTTCAACCACAAGCTGTGGAAGTTTTGCGGCCTCATCTGCACTAATTTCCAACTGATATATAATGGCCTTTTGTTCATCAGCCTTAAGAGAGATCTTCCATACATGATCGATCTGTGCCCCCATAGGAATTATTTTTGGCTCAGGGCTTGGCGATCCGATCGAACAGGGAAGCATTTCATGAACATTAAAATGATGAGTTGAATCACCGTGGTTCTTCAAGCGTATCTCAACCTCGCAACCGTTCCCATTTTGCCTCACAACACGCTGGCAAAACACATTTCTCATTATTTTTGCAACGATCGGTGAAATATCAGGCGTGGGACGCTCAAGTATTTCTCCTACTTTCTTTGCTATGCGTGGGAGGAGCACATTGATGATCTCTTCCTTTTCACGCCTTTTTTCAAGATTGTCCTGCCTTGACAGGTACAGCTTAAGCCGTCGCGCCACATCTTTTAAGGCAAGTTCCACTTCTGCTATGATCTCCGGGACATCGGCGATCGCTTCTTTTGATTCTGAAGTAAACGGGATATGCGTTGATGCCACATGCACCAGGATTATCGCAGGACCGATAGGAATAGAACCACCGGGCTGATTTAACGAATAAGTCCTCCAGCTGAGATTCTCAATGGCATGCGTTATGGCACATGCTCCCTGCTGGTAAAGAAGCGGCACACGGTTTGCAAACCGAAGTATTTCCACTTTTTCTTCTTTAGGGAGGTTCCCGCCATAGGCAATACCTGCTTCCACAAGAAAAGGATGACCATTATGCACAGATGCAGGACGTGTCGTGGTCTCTATGAAATCAACAGTATGTTCTTTTCCCACACCTTTTCGGATCAGCTCCTCTGTAATGGGAGAAAGGCAATCAGTGGATGGCGCCAGGATCTTTGCTTTCTTGAATGCCTCATGAAGCCTTTTTGCCTCATCAAGTGCTATCTTCTTTGGATCAGTTTCAGGGCTTATGCCTGCTTTGGTACAAATCTCGATGGCGGTCTTCGCGCCTATTCTTGAAAAAGAGGTTCGAAGGAAAGATTCGAGTTTATCGCTTTCGCAATACCGAAGCATCTTCATAAGTGTTCCAAGTTCAATCCCATGCGGATGCGACAGTATCTCCACAGCCTGTATCGGGAGTTTATCTGTGGCTCGATCAAAAATAATCTGGTTATTGTCAGGTTCGATAAGTGTGATGCGCGCATGGGGATTTACGATGGCTGTATCTTTCAGGTATTCATAGACCGATTGCCTGCGCCCTTTAGCATATGAAGCTTCCATTTCAAGTTCGATACGCGTTCCCCGCAGCCTGTCCCATTCCACGATCTTATCCATTAGGATCTCAGGTTCGTTGGTCTGTGTATTAATTAGCAACTCAAAGTAATGAGCCGGTGCATCACGATCTATCTTGGAAACGATTTTTACGGGCCTTCCGGAAGTCAACTGGGAATACAGGACAGTTGCTGAAATCCCTATACCCTGCTGCCCGCGACTTTGTTTGACGGCATGAAAACGTGAGCCATAGAGCAATTTTGCAAAAACCCTGGGGATCTGTTCCCTAACAATTCCCGGCCCGTTGTCCTCAACAATGAGAGTTAAATTCGTTTTTGATGTATTTTCAAGCTTAATAAAAATATCAGGAAGAATCCCCGATTCCTCGCAGGCGTCAAGAGAATTATCTACCGCTTCCTTAACTGAAGTTAACAGGCTTCGTGTCCCTGAGTCAAAACCAAGTATCTGCCTGTTCTTTTCGAAAAATTCAGCGATACTAATGGCCTTTTGCTTTTTCGCAAGTTCATCAGCAATGACCATTAAGTATCCTCTTAAAGTTCAGCGCCAACTATTGTTTGTGTGGCCGTGATATTTTCGCTTTCTCTTATCGTATCAACCAGTTTATTTAAGGCGCTTAACCCTTCCACATTGCTTATAACGACAAAATCATATTCCCCGAACACATGATATACATCTTTGATTCCTTTTATCTTTACCAGTTCGCTATACGCTGTTTTTTCCTGTCCTGGCACAACATTAACAAGTGTTACTCCGATTACCATTTCTTATCACCTTTATTTTCTTTATTTTGATTCGTTTTTAAGGCATGATATACTTTGAGTAATAAAAAAGGTTTGTATCTAGCTATGACTGTTTGGATTTTCAAGATCAATATGAAGCCAATTCAGCCCCAATTACTCACAGCAGCCCAATATTGCTCTTCCTCATGACCTCATCATAATTCTTGTATCCGAGCATCTTCTCTATCATATCAGAATGTTTGCCTTTGATCTTATTCAACTCAGAAGATGTATAATCGGTGATCCCTTTGGCGAATACTTTCCCTTCAGTTTCGATCTCAATAATATCTCCCCGGTCAAACGTTCCCGCAACCTCCACAATCCCCGATGGAAGAAGCCCCATTCCATTTTTGACAGCAACTTTTGCCCCATTATCCACAATGAGCTTCCCGGACGCTTTTGAAAGGATGATCCAGCGCGTCCTGTTCTTGAACTTGCCGTTTCGCGCAAGGAAGAGTGTTCCGATATTATCGCCCATTGTGACCTTAATGACTACGTCCTCAACGGCGCTGTTTGCGATCACCATGTGGCAGCCTGCCATTGAGGTTATTTTGGCTGCTTCTATCTTTGTTCTCATACCACCCACGCCTTTTGTGCTGGTGGGACTTCCCCCATAACTTTCAATTTCTGGTGTAATTTTCTCCACGGTGTTTATAAGTTTTGCATCCTCGTTCTTTTTTGGATTCTTATCATAAAGGCCGTCAATATCCGAAAGCAGGATCAGGAGCTGGGCTTCAACTTTGCTTGCCACCATCGCCGAGAGTTTGTCATTATCCCCGAATGTCGCCTCGATCTCATGAACGCAAATCGGATCGTTTTCATTAATAATCGGGACAACGCCTGCGTCAAGTAGTGCCGAGATGCTATTTCGAAGATTAAGATAAGTCATCCTGTTTGAGAAAGCCTCATAAGTAAGAAGAATCTGTGCGACTTTGAGGTCATGCTTTTTGAAAGCCATCATCCATTCCTGCATCAGGATATTCTGCCCCACAGCAGCCGCAGCCTGGCGAAGTGGGATCTCCCGTGGGCGCGATGGCATATTAAGCTCGATGACACCTATTCCGATGGCGCCTGAGCTTACGATAATTACGGTTTTTCCAAGTTTACGCAGATGCGCTACCTGTCTTGAGATGTCTTCTGTTAACCTTCGGTTAAAGCTTCCATCTTCATTAGATAAAGAAGAGGTGCCAATTTTAAGGACGATCTTCTTCAGGTCACAAAAAAGCTCTTTTCTGTCAATATTTTCACTTTTTTCATTTGCATCCATTAAAATCCTTATCCCATTTTTTCGCAAAGGCTTGATTTTAATTTCTTGTGGGTGTATTTCCTCGCGGTCTTTCCCACATAATCTGCGACCTTATGACCATTTCCCAAAAGTGCATATTTATAGATAAGAAGCCCTTCCATTCCCACCGGTCCGCGGGCATGTATCTTGTTTGTGCTTATTCCAACTTCAGCGCCTTTTCCATAGCGAAAGCCATCAGCAAAACGGGTGGATGCATTCCACATAACGCTTGACGAATCCACAAGATCTATGAACCTGCTCGCTGCGGTTTTATTTTCTGTGATAATAGCATCGGTATGATGTGAGCCATATTTGTTGATATGTTCGATAGCATCTTCGATGGAATCAACGATCTTTATTGAAAGTATGAGGTCATTGTATTCTGTTTTCCAATCCTCTTCCGTGGCGTGGATTATGGCTTTTAGAAATCCCATTCCTTTGAGGATATCGAATGAGCGCTCATCGCAGCGCAGTTCAACACCGGCAGCGTTGTATTTCTTTCCTATCGCCTTCAGGAATTCTCCTGCTATTCCGGTGTGCACAAGCAGCGTTTCCATGGCATTACAGACGGCAGGATACTGGACTTTGGAATCATAACTGACATCGAGCGCCTTATCCATATCTGCATCTATGTCCACATACACATGGCAGATACCTGAAGAGTGTCCGAGAACGGGTATTCTCGTATTGTCCTGGATGTATTTTACGAACTCGTTTGAGCCTCTTGGAATAATCAGGTTAATATAATCATCAAGTTTTAACATTTCGTTGACTTCTTCCCTTGTTTCCATGAGAGCGAATGCCCCGTTCGGTATTCCTTCTGTAGTTTCAATGGCATTTGCAAGCACGTCAAAAATCGCCCTGTTGGAATGGGCTGCTTCACTTCCGCCCTTAAATATTGTGGCATTCCCGCTTTTCAGGCACAGCGACATTATCTGCGGGACTACATCGGGACGGGATTCAAAGATGACCCCGATCAATCCTATGGGGCAGCTTACCTGGTAGAGTTCAAGACCTTTGTCAAGCTCAAGCGCAGAAAGGGTTTTTCCAACCGGGTCTTCGAATTTTACGACATCCTTTATGCCTGCTATCATCTCATCGATCTTAATATCATCAACTTTTAGCCTTTTTGGCAGCGATTTTGAGAGTTTTCCTGCTGCGACGAGCTTTTCTGCTGCCTCAAGATCTTTCTTGTTGGCGCTTATTATTATCTCCCTGCTTGAATCCAGGACTGTTGCCATTGCAGCAAGGGCGCTGTTCTTGGTGGCGCTGGGGATGCTTGCAAGTGGGATCGATGCACTTTTTGCGAGTTTGACTTTGTTTATAATATCGATTGGCATAATCGGTGACCTAAATTGTAATAATGAATGATTCTTTTACAGCATTTTATTTCTTATAGATTTGTATTTCGATGAGGCCTGAAGAATTTATTAAAAAGTGAGGGAAATTGAGAAAGTTATAAAGATTCATCTTGATTTCAAGTGAATCGTGATGCGCCGGAAATCAACAGGTCGATGCGCGCCGAGTCAAGAACCCGCAGGGTTTCGGCATGATTCAGGTTACAATAGTATTAATTATCTCCTGTATATCCCTCTTTATCTTGTATTTCCTGGTAAAGAAGGATAATATATTATCAATATCCCGATAAAGAAGCTCCTTTGCATTGGGGTGAGCAGGAGTGATGAATTGTGGAAAATCTATGAGCTCACAACCATCAGGATTTACAAAGACATTGAATTCACTCAGATCTGAATGTATGATCCCAAGCCTGTATGCTATTTTTACCTGTTTTAATATCTCATCAAGATACCAGTCGGGTTCTTCAAGCCTTGAATGCGCAAGCAGTTGCCCCTTTGTTATTGACATAATGATCGCATGCCTGTTATGATCTATTGGCTCAGGAACACAAACTTTCGGATAAAGAGCGACAAGAGCTTCATATTCCTTTGTAGCAGCAAGTCGCGCAGCATACAACCAGGAAAGATGCCGTCTTTCCCCGGTAGTTTCTCTTTTTAGCCTGACATGCCTGAAACTGCTTTTTCCTTCCCTGTGGAATTTAATGGCAACTCTCCGGTCTATTAGGCCGCCTGTAGCGTCAAATACATATGATTCTTTCCCGATCCCGATAACTTCACCCAGAGTATTCACAGATCCGCGTTTCACGAATGCATTAAGGGCAAGAAGATCGTATGCTTCAAAGTATATCTTGTATCCTTCATATGTCTGGACATTCCTGTGAATTAGCTTGTTATATGCAAGATTAGGGAGGATATATTCTACGTCCTTTAATTCAAATCCGGTAAAGTTGACAATTTCCTCTATCGGAACCCATTCATAGAATTTCATTTTGTTCTCGATGGCAGTAAGAACACGAAATTCCTTATTAGTTATAGAACGAAATATTTCCGCAATATTTTCAAGCATTAATTGCTATATGATACTGCTGAGTATAAAAAAGAGTGATAAAAAAAAGAAAAAAAGATTATATCAATGGTTCATCATATTATCTGATGATTTTTCGCTGGAATACATATCCATGCATCCCAGTGTACAGAACATTTTTTCCTTGATATGATCTTCCTGAATATACAGATTTTTGCTGCAATTGGCGCATTTCAATTCAACTATTTCCAAATCTTATTCCACCTTTTTTTTCTTCTGCTGGAAGAAGAATACCAATCCGATCACTGCTGCTATGGGCAGGGCGAGGAGGGGGAATTCGGGGATTTGTGTTCCTTTACACCCACCACTGATCACGAGATTATTTCCATCAGGAACGTTGAGGACTGTCGCGTCGAGCCCATTCAGGGTGAAGAACCCACTATCGAACTGGTATGTTCCGCTATTACCTTCCCGCTCACCCAGGATATGGCCGGACCCGGTTCCACTAAGATCTAAATACAGTGAATAGTCCTGAGATTTGTCAACGCCCTCTAAAACCCAATGCAGATATGGTGTCTCGCCAAGATTGCAAGTTTCGCGCACACTAGGGATCCCCTGAACATGATTCCAACTTATCGGACCCCATACTATATCTGCTACTGCGGGTATTGCCCCAAACATTATTCCAATTAACACTATTGACAATATTTTCTTTATTTTATCTCTCATTCATATCACTCCTTACACCATTCAAGTTATATCTTGAACATTTATCTCCTTAACTTGAATTGGATAATTTCTAAAACAACTTCTCACCATATATAATTATCGCTCTCAAAGAATATAACAACTGATAACAACAATGATAATAATAACAAATAAAATCATACTCCGCCCCTTCATCTATCACTTCAAAATCCCTTGACGGATATGCATCGATGGCCTGATAAGCTCAATAAAAAAAAGGAAATAAGATTATATCAATGGATCATCGTACTATCTGATGATCTTTCGTTGGAATACATATCCATGCATCCCAGTGTACAGAACATTTTTTCCTTAATATAATCTTCTTTAATATACAAGCTTTTGCTGCAATTGGCGCATTTCAATTCAACTATTTCCACACCTTATTCCACCTTTCCTTTCTTCTGCTGGAAGAAAAATACCAGTCCGATCACCGCTGCTATGGGGAAAGCGACGCTGGGGAATTCTGGGACTTGTGTTCCTGTACACCCACCACTAATCGTGAGAACGAGGTTCCCGTTTCCCGCTTCTATCACATCGTAGTCAACATGCGTCCCGGCGAGCTTGATCGGGCCGTATGACGCAGAATTAAGATCATAGTCATATGAGCCCGAGCCACTCTGTGTCATAGCCACTGGTGCGGATTCGATCCCGCTGACTACAAGGGTTAACATTACCGAGTTCGGATCCAAATTATAACCATCTTTTGTGAATATCCAGTGCATATATGGTGCTTCGCCTACTTTACACGTGCCCACACTATCGGCGCCATTTCCATCCCAAGTTGTTGAACCTAGTCCTGCTAATGCTGGTATTGACCCCACCATTATTCCTATTAACACTATTGACAATATTTTCTCTATTTTAGTTCTCATTCATAACACTCCTTCCTCCATTCAAGTTTATCTTGAACGTTTTTCTACTTTCCCCGAATAGAGCAATTCAAAAAAACAACTTCTCAATATATATAAGTATCGTTCTTAAAAAATTAAAAAATAATTACAGCTTCGTTAAGTATCATAAGTAAGATCATACTCCACACCCCCATATATCGCTTCAACACACCTCAACCGATATGCAACGATGGCTTAAACAAACCAAAAAAAAAATAAAAAAGAAGGCCTCTTACCTTCTCTTTCCGCCCCCGCCTCTCTTATCTCTTGAATCCTTGCCGCGGTCCCTGCCGTCGCGACTTCCGCCACTGCCGCCTCGTCCGGAGCCAAATCCTCCACCGCCTCCTCCACCATAGCCGCCGCCTCCTCCGCCGCTACCGTACATACTGCCGTAGCCGCCACTGCTGCCGCGGTCTCTTCCACCGCCGCCTCCGCTTCCTCCTCCATAGCTGCCTGTGCGTCTTGGGCGATCAGGCTGCTCTACATGTTTATCTGACATATTGGGTTCAGTAATTACATCGGTAATCGGTACTTCTGCCAGGAGCATTTTGCCGTATTTTCCAATATTCAATCTCATGGAATTTCTTACAACGGAAATATATCCATTCTCGATAGAAATAGTATCATTTGCCGCGATCTTGCCGATCTGGTCATCCCATAACGATAATAAGATACTTCCGGTCGCATCTGCTACTTTCACTTCGCAGACACGTTTATCACCGAATTGTGATTTTATGTCTTTTACCTCTCCTATTTCAATTACCTTAAGAGTGGCATTGACATTTTTTGAAGTCTCAGTCATGTCCTTTACATTAAAATTTGTAGACGTAGTTTCCATTTTAATACCTTGCTTTTAGTTTAACTCCTGCATCACTTTTCCCCAGATGGCATTCACCTGAATCTTAGTTAGAAGAAGTAAATATTAGATGGTCTATTTAGATAATATAGTTTCTCCATAATTTACAGGAGGATTTCAGGAGGAACAATTACTATCAATATTCAAATTCCATCCCATCATAACCAAGAGGCCATTCTTTTATAGCCTCATCATGAGGTGGAAACATGTGACTCAGATGCGTAAGCACGACTTTTTTTGCATTCAATTTGAAAGCCAAATCCATTGCCTCCTTTGAATTCATATGTTTAGGAAGAATTCCTCTTGGTGGGATAATTGCATCTGCGATAAGAAGATCCGGTTCAAACATCAATGATAGGCTTTGTTCAGGTATCATCCTGGCTGTATCACCGGTGATCACTATCTTGTTTTTTCCATCCATTATCACCACGCCTGCTGACTCTTCAAGCGGGGGGTGGGTAACTTTAAAAAGTGTAATATTTAGCCCGATCAATTCAAAAGGCTCATAAGAGCTCACATCATGTCTCAAGGGATTCATAAAGGAAAGATAGTTCAGTATATAATCAAGCGTGTTCTTCAGACCATATACATTCACCTTATCCTGAATTCTGTAAAAATCCCCGAATCCTGCATAATGGTCGTAATGGGAATGTGTCCAGATTACCCCGTCAATATGGCTGATCTTTTTTCTTAAAAGCTGCCACCGAAGGTCAGGACTTGTATCTATAAGAATTCTTTTGCCTTCGGATTCCACAAGAACCGAAAAACGAAGCCTTCTGCTTCTTCCACCTGCCAGGGCATCAAGGCATGTAAGGCAGGAACAACCTATTTTAGGTGTTCCTACCGCGTCGCCCGTTCCAAGTAGTGTGATCTTCATACTTTTTATGGCTTTTCATCAAGGCTCTTAAGTTGAGTCCTTTTATTGAATTCAGTTACTCCACGTAAAAGATCCTGTTGTGCGAGCGCAGTTCTCTCAGTAATAAGAGCATTGAGGACAGCCTCTCGTACTATAAGTCGAAGGTCTGAACCAGAATACCCATCTGCTTTAGCGGCGATTTCTCCTGTATCAAATGTGCCTTCAATATCCCTTAGAACGATATCTAGTATTTTCTTTCTCATGTCCTTGTCGGGTAATTTAAACTCAACGATCTCGTCGAACCTTCTCCATGCCGCATGGTCGAGGATAGTGGGGTGGTTCGTTGCTCCGATAAGAAGAACACCGTGTTCCACAAGGCTTATTTCATCAATAGCTTTCAAAAGAGTATTGACCGCCCTTTTTAAAGCTGCATGTTCGTCCGTAGCTCTTGCTTTTGCCACGAAATCAAATTCGTCGATAAAAAGTATGCACGGGCTTAAGCGCCTTGCAAGTTCGAACACCCTGTCGATGTTCTTGGCCGTTTCACCAAGATATTGGTCAGCGATCTGGGAGAGTTTCACCTCAACAATCGGGATCTTAAGCTGTCCTGAGATCGCACGTGCAACAGATGTTTTTCCCGTGCCCGGCGGGCCAACGAACAATAATTTTCCAATTTCCCGCAAGCCGATGCGCTTGAGGTAATCCCTGTACTGTATCGCCTTTGTCATTTTTTCGATCTCGTCTTCCTGGGCTTTTGTCAGAACAAGATCTTTGATATTCAGTTTTATATCTTCGGGCGCCACTATATGTGCAAGTTTAAGCATTTCCTCCGAACCTTTCTCGTTTTCCAGGCTCTTTATGAGTGACATTATCCATTCCCTGCCGCTTTCTTTTGGTGAGATCCCGGCTTTTGCTTTCAAATAGCTTACGGGGAGTGATTTCTCATTTTCAAAATATTGTGCAAGCACAGGGTTCTTATTAATATTCTCAACAGCTTCAGGATGCTTTGATATCCATTTTACTGCCATATCAAAAACGTTGAGTTTTATCTGAGAACCGAACTCTTCGAACTCAAGAAATGGAAGCATTTTTGTGCCATTCTTAACATTTTCAAGACCGTAAATGGTTTTAATATCGCCTTCTGTTACATAGATAGGACGTTTTACGGTTTTTTCCTTTTCATTCCAGTAATGTTTCCTGATCTTTTCCGGAAGGTCATCCACGCCAAGCTTATCTGATTGATTATACAGATGTACCGTCAATACCAGTTCCGTTATTAAGAATTTATCATCCGTCATATTTAAACTTCATTATTACGCCATGAAATATGATATAGTTAACTCAAATAAATGAGCATTTGATTAATTTGTATCTTTATTTCAAGTTCACTATTCAGTAAAGAATAAATACCTTCATGGATTTGTTTGATGCATTCATCACGATTGATAATTAATAAGTAATATAAATATTCTAATATTTTGGAGAACGGAAATGAAAGAAATACGAATACATGGTCGCGGTGGACAAGGTTCCGTGACTGCCGCTGAACTACTTGCAGTTGCCGCGTTTGAGGATGGAAAATACAGCCAGGCTTTCCCTGCGTTCGGCGTTGAAAGAAGGGGCGCGCCCGTAACGGCATTCATGCGCCTTGACGATAAACCCATACGATTGCGAAGCCAGATATATGAACCGGACTTTGTGATAGTGCAGGATGCCACACTCGTGGATGTGGTCAATGTCGCTGCCGGCGCCAAGCCGGACGGATTTATCATTATAAACACTGAGAAAAAACCAGATTCCTTCAATCTGAATACAAAAGCCAGGATCAAAACTCTTGACGCCACAAAACTTGCTATGGACATTATAGGAAAACCCATCGTTAATACTATTCTTGCAGGCGCTTTTGCCGGTGTATCCGGACTCATCAACCCCGACTCCATTAAGAATGCGGTCATAGAACGCTTCCCCGGAAAAGTCGGAGAAAAAAATGCACAGGCCATACAGGCAGCGTTTGACCTTATGGAGGCACAGCGATGAAACTCATTATCAAGACCGTGACTAAACCCGGAAGCACGCGGGCGAATAAAACTGGAGCTTGGCGTTCATTCATGCCGGTTTTTGACCATAAGCTGTGCAGCAAATGCGGGATATGCGATGTTTATTGTCCTGAAGGTATAGTCTATAAATTAGAAAATGGTTATTTTGAGCCTGATTATGAATACTGTAAAGGATGCGGAATTTGTGCAAACGAGTGTCCGAAGAAAGCAATAACAATGGTGTTGGAGGGAAAATGAGAAAGAATATGGTAGTTGTAGAAGGTTCGTATGCAGTAGCTCATGCGGTCAAGGTATGCAAACCAAATGTAATATCAGCATATCCTATCACTCCCCAGACGCATATTGTGGAGGATCTGGCACAATTCCATGCTGATGGCGAGATAAATTGTGAGTATATTAATGTGGAATCAGAGTTCTCAGCTATCTCGGCTTTGATAGGAGCAAGCGCAGCCGGGGCAAGAACATACTCATCAACCACATCACAGGGACTTGCACTTATGCATGAAGCATTGTTCAATTCCTCAGGAATGCGATTACCCATTGTTATGACAGTGGTGAACCGCGCGCTGTCAGCCCCAATAAATATCTGGAACGACCAGCAGGACTCCATATCACAGAGGGACACAGGCTGGATACAGCTTTATGCAGAAGATGTCCAGGAGTCGGCTGATATGACTCCGCAGCTTTATAAACTCGCAGAAGATGAAGATGTCTTGCTTCCTGCAATGTCCTGCATGGACGGATTCATTCTGTCACATGTTTATGAACCCGTGATATTACTTGAGCAGGGCCTCACGGACGAATTCCTTCCGTCGTATGATCCTGAATTTATACTTGATACTAAAAATCCGATGTCTTTCGGAGCTTTTGCTGATCCCAGCACTTATACGGAATTCAGGCACAAACAGGAAAAAGCTATGGGTGTTGCCTTAGAGAAGATAGATGAGATCGCAAATGAATTCAAGGAAGTATATGGGCGATATTATGGCGGCCTTATTGACGGCTATGTGCTTGACGACGCAGAGATCGTAATAATGGCGATGGGTTCAGTCATAGGAACTGTAAAAGATACTATTGATGAGCTTCGAAGTGTTGGAGAAAGTGTGGGTCTTCTTAAAGTAAGGTCTTTCAGGCCTTTCCCTAAAGATGCCATCAGAAAAGCCCTGAAGAATGCAAAAATAGTTATTACTCTTGATAAAAATATTTCTGTTGGAAAGAACGAAGGCGCCTTATGCACTGAAGTCAAGGCATGTCTATACAACACTGATAATCGTGTGCCTGTGATTGGTTTCATGCTTGGGCACGGAGGACGTGATATTCCCATGCAAATGATAAAAAAAATAATCAATAAGGCAAAGCTTGTCGAAAAAGGAATATTTATAGAAAGTGAATTTGCTGACCTGCGGGAGGACCTGGCATGAGCCTCCTTAAACCCGGACACCGTGGTTGTGCTGGCTGCGGTGATGCTCTTGCGGGAAAATTCGTACTTGATGCACTTGGCGAGGATGTTATCGTTGTCAGCCCCACAGGTTGTCTTGAAGTATTTACTACGCCCTACCCTGAATCCGCATGGGGCGTACCATGGGTTCATTCCCTGTTTGAGAACGCAGCAGCTGTGGCTTCAGGTGTTGAGGCTGCTCTTAAGTCGCTTGGAAGGAAGGATAACACAAAAATCGTGGCAATAGGCGGAGACGGCGCTACACTTGATATTGGTTTGCAGGCAATATCCGGCGCATTTGAACGTGGTCATGATTTTACTTATATTTGTGTGGATAATGAAGCTTATATGAATACAGGCATCCAGCGAAGCGGTGCAACGCCATTATATGCAAGCACTACTACAAGTCCTGCCGGCAAGATATCTTCCGGGAATCCCCTGTATAAAAAGAACATGCCTGCAATAATCGCAGCGCATGGTTCGCCATATGTGGCTACAGCATCGATTTCCTACGCGCCGGATCTAAAGAAAAAAGTGAAAAAGGCAGCTGAAATAAAAGGGCCAACTTATGTTCATGTTCATGCTCCATGTCCAACCGGATGGAAAGTGGATAGTTCAAAGACAATTGAAGTGGGAAAATTAGCGGTTGAAACTGCTTTGTGGCCTTTGTATGAAATGGAAAATGGTGAAATTACATCGGTCAGGAAGATCAAGAACAGGAAACCTGTGGAAGAATACCTGAAAGTGCAGGGGCGCTTCAAACATCTTTTCACCATGAAAGGTGAAAATCCCCAGATCAAAAAGATACAGGAGATAGCTGACCGGAATGTGAAGCAGTTCGGGCTTGAGTAGAGCATGGTAATTATAGTTAAAAACTAACAATCCAAAACATCTTTGCGGTGTGTCCTTTGCGGTGTATGATTTTTTCACCGCAAAGAACGCAAAAGAGCGCAAAGTTTTCAAGATAATGAAAATTGCAAGAGCTTTCGCACCCGCCCATATATCCGGGATTTTTATAATCGACATACGGAAAGATGCCGCGTTTTCAGGTTCTATGGGTTGTGGTATATGCCTTGAAACAGGTGCGATAACAACAGTTCGACCCTCTGATGAAACAATTATTAAGATCAATGGCAGGATTTGCGAAGCTGCAACGACACTTTCGGCAATAAAAAACCTGACATCAAAACCAGTGTTAGTAGAATCAACTCTTGGCATACCCGTAGGCTGCGGGTTCGGAGCAAGCGGCGCCGGTGCATTAAGTGCAGCGCTTGCCCTGAATGAAGCGCTATCGTTGGATTTGACATTGAAAGATCTTGCGGGGGCGGCGCATTGCGCCGAAGTAACTAATATGACAGGTCTTGGAGATATCACAGGAATGACATTTGGGGGCATCGTAGTCAGGAAAAAAGCCGGCGCCCCATTTACGGGGATTATTGATAAAATTCCATGCCGCAATAATAAAATATCATGGATCAGTTTGGGCGAAATATCAACAAAAAAGGTTTTAACAGATGAATTGAAAAAAAAGAGCATAAATAAATCCGGAAAAGCAAAACTCAGGGAACTCCTGAAAAAACCCACGATTGAAAATCTTTTCCTCCAATCGCGAGGATTTGCAACCGAAATTGGGCTAATGAGCCCGAAGGTGAAAGATGCTATCGAGGCGGTTGAGGCAAAAGGTGGCCTAGCAAGCCAGGCAATGCTGGGCGATACGGTTTTTGCTATGAACGATAACGGTGCTTTATTGGAATTCGGGCAAGTCCATGAAAGCAGGATAAGTCTTGCAGGAGCACATCTCCTATGATCCCGAAGAGCCATCCCAGATATTTGTCTCTTATGACACGTGAGTTGATAGTTGATGGTGTCAGGAATGGAATTTCAAGTACACAGGGTTTGATCGCCCAGGGACGCGGAGAAGCATTTGATTATTTGATCGGTGAAAAAAGTACTAATAGTGCATTGGCAGCTGAAAAAATAGCAGCTGCAGAGTTGATTCTTTCAAGAAGACCAGTAATTTCAGTTAATGGGAATGTCGCTGCACTTGTTCCCAGGGAACTCATAAAGTTGGGCGAAACTGTGAACGCGCCGCTGGAAGTGAATTTATTTCACAGGACACAGGAGAGAGTTGATAAAATTATTAAGCATCTAAACTCATTTGGGGCGCGAAATCTATGTACAAAATCCGATGCATTGATTCCTGGAATAGATCATGAACGGGCAAAAGTGGATCGCGAAGGAATATTTAGCGCCGATGTCGTGCTAGTGCCTCTTGAAGATGGAGACAGGTGCAGGGCGCTTGTGGATATGGGCAAAACTGTGATCGCAATAGACCTTAATCCTCTTTCAAGGACAGCGCAATGCGCGAGTGTGACGATTGTGGATAATATTACCCGCGCAGTGCCTAATATTTCTAAATTTGCTGAAGAATTAAAAGGATTGCGAAAAGAAGAACTTCGAGAGATAATAAGGGGATATGATAATAAAAAGACGCTTTCTCTTGCGATTGATGAAATTAAGAAGATTCTGATTTGATTTTTTAATTTTTTTAGTATTATAGTTTTCTGTAAATCATATGAAAAACAACTTGATTGGTGGTTCTACTGATTAACAGATTCGACAGGAGAATATTTTAGTTGCTAATCCTTTTTTGGATCAAATTTTATCTATTGTTATGTCGCTGTTCATTGGGCCTGAGGTGTGCAACCAGCAGCTTGAAATGAGTATGTTATCCGACCCGAAGGGCAAGGTTGCGAGCGAACAGATAGCCTATTGTTATCTGCCGTCCGCCTGCATTCGTCCTTACAAAAGTTGATCATTGTACTTTTGTTTTTCTTCACTGTAATCGTGGCTGAAGTTTGTCCATAGCAACTCAAACTGGGCAATCCACCATTCTCCTGCTTCGGTTGCAGCTAGATGCTTGTGGAACAGAAAGTCTTTATCCCAGTTACCCACATCGACTGGTGTTGGTCCCCAATATACAGCAGAGTCGACGACCGCAATCCATGCGGGATGGTGTCCATAATTAAATCTTACACAGTCTGACTTGCATTTTTCGATGAACGGTTTTACACTCGTGCACAATTCTTTCTTTGCAGATTCAATATTAAATTTGCGACCTTGTATACGGCTGAATATCATGGATCCTTCCTTAAAGGATGCAAGGAGAATACGAATATCTTTAGCCTTCGTATTAACAATTTTCTTAGAAATATATTCCGTTCCCGGAATCCATGTCGAGGAAATCCACACTCTCGACTCTGCATTCTTTATCGCCTCAAGAAGATCGGTATGACTTGTTTTTTCTAAAGAAGAATGTGTAGATGCAATTTCTGACTTTATCGCCTTGAGAAGGTCGGAATTACTCAATGTTTGCCATTCTTCGGAAAGCAGCACATCGACAGTTCGAACAGTCATCGCAATCAGAATTGCCAGGGCGAAGTCTTTAACAAGCGACGTGCCTAAGCCGGGAGGTTGCCCATATGTTAGATTATATAATCCAATTGAAAAGATCAGGATAAAAAAGCTTTTGACGATTTTTGGTCTGTTTCTTCTTAGGATGCCTAGGATGCTGCTAATAATTAACATATTTCAGCCTCAAGAAGGGATTTACATTTATCCTGCACTCATGGCGGATGTCAGATAACATTGTATAACCGAACTTATTCACATATCCTATGCAATTTAGAAGTATTTCCGAACATAGTTCGCAAATACATACTTGATGTCGAACTCCTTCATCTTCAATCATTTTTCTCCTCTTTTTATCTGTCCAACGGACTTGTATTTTTCCGATATCCTTGTTGCTCACATAAGTATATATTTATGTGGTCTGTTGACGTCTTTTTCCCGCAGCTCTGATATATTCTCATTCTGCGACCTATCTTTTCCTGCCAATCGTTATATATCACCACACTAATTTAAACCCGCATGCGAATCGCCCTTAAATTAGCCTATGTTGGAACAGATTATCATGGTTTTCAGGTGCAGTCCAATGTGAAAACCATCGAAGGTGAACTTTTCAGGGCGCTTTGCGAAATGAATATCATTAATGATCCACATGAAGCAAAATATATAGCCGCAGGAAGAACCGATCGTGGAGTTCATGCACTTGGGCAGGTAATAGCATTTAATACAGAAAACCCAAACATTGCGGTGCCCAGCGCCATTAACAGCAGGCTGGACGGGACTATATGGGCATGGGCAAGAGCAGAAGTTTCTCTTGGTTTTGACCCAAGGCGTTTTGCAAAAAACCGGGAATACATGTATATGATGTTCGGAAGGTTTGACCTTTCGAATATGAAGGAGGCTTCGCAAAAACTCGTTGGTAAACATGATTTTTTCAATTTCGTAAAGAATGATAATGAACGCAGAACAATCTGCACTATTAAGAAAATCGATGTGTACGAAGCTGGTGAATTTACTGTTATCGATATAATGGCTGACTATTTTTTCTGGCACATGGTACGTAAGATCGCAACTGCCATGAAAATGATAGGCATGGGAGAACGGGACATATCATGGTTTGAAAAAATGTTACAACCATCCGAGTTCAGTGAGGGACTTCAACCTGCGCCAGCTTATGGATTGATCTTCAAGAATGTGGGATATGAAAATATAACCTGGAACGAAGATGCATACGCAAAAAGGCATATATTAGAGACGCTTGATGAGATGTTCCTGAAACATGCGGTAATGGCCCAATTGCTCAGGGAATTTAAAGACGGGATGAAGATGATGGAATGAGGAAGATGAATTAAATATGTTGTTTGCATTTGAACTTTCGGGAGAACACAAAACCATTCCCGTATCCGAAGTATGCACATGCTTGGAAGCATTAGGAGTCCGTCATACGATCTTTCTTTCACTTGATGGATGCCTTGTCATAGATATTGAAAACGATATTGAAGAAGGTGCGGAAGATATCATTAAAAGCCTCACAAAAAGGCTTGCCATGACACATCATATCATTAAAGTCCTTGGTATCGGGGGCGGCAGTGAAGAGGACGTGCTTGATGTTGTTTCAAATAATATGCCGGATATTGAGGGAACATACAGTATCAGGGTCAAGCGGGTGCGGGATTATTCTTCGATCAATACTGAATCAATGGAGCGAAAGATCGGGGGGATTTTTTTCAAAATAGGAGCCCATGCAGATCTTAAGAATCCTCAGATACAATTCCGGGTTATCCTCACCGAAGATAAGTGCATTTTCGGGATTATGTGCGGCTCTATCGACAGAAGCGCCTTTGAAGCGCGAAAACCACATTATAAACCATTCTTTTATCCGGGAGTTCTCATGCCCAGGGTCGCGCTTGCTCTTGTAAACATTGCAATGCCAGAAAAATCTCTTTTTGACCCATTCTGCGGGACAGGAGGGATCCTTATTGAGGCGGGACTCATAGGCATAAAAGCCATAGGCGGGGATATGCAAAGAAAAATACTGCTTGGCGCCAAAATGAATCTTGACCATTATAAAGTTGATTATTCCCTTATGTTTGAGGATGCATGTGGACTGGCGCTTAGGGATAATTGCATTGATGCAGTAGTTACCGACCCTCCGTATGGAAGGTCTGCGGCGATAAAGGCACAATCGCTTGAATATATGCTTGGGAAATCCCTGAAAGAAGTATTTCGTGTGTTGAAACCCGGCAGTCGTGCAGTATTTATTTCCGAGCGACCGATAGAAAAGCTTGTGCAAGAGGCGGGATTTGAGATTATTGAGTTGCATCTTCAAAGGGTGCACAAGAGTCTTACAAGAAGGATGCTTGTTCTTAGAAAACCGGAAATTTTGCATTTATAGAAATAAATATGGCGGATATTAAAGAAGTAAGCAGGAAATAAAAATATTATGGAGAATAAAATAAGTAGATCAACATTATTTTTATTAGTTATCATCGTTTGCACTCTTGCTGGTATAGTCGGATATTTGAATGTAAAAATCACTACTTTTGAAGAGTGCGAGAAAGCAGGCTGGCTTGTTCGTAATATAACTGTTTATGAGGGCTACGGCCCTTTTGAAAAAGAGTGCATATTGTGGACTGGAAAAAGCTTTGCAAAGCAAAGAGAAAGAAGCGAACCTGTTTTTGATAATGATACAGAACTAAATAACCCGTGTTCTGTCGATTCAGATTGCATACTACCATCTTCATATTTTATAAGATCTGATTGCCCATATGAGATGAAATGTATAGAAAATAAATGCACTGTGATTTGTCCTCCGTTTGAAAAGTCACCAGTTGTTTTCTTTCCAGCACAATCGGCTCCTTCACAATATTTCCCAGGTCAGGCTTTTGATGAGGCAGCGGACATTTTAACAAAAAAATGGGATCCTGAAAATTTCAAGGGTTTCTGGCGTGATTCAGAGACCGGCGCTTCTACCGAGACTCTGGTTATAAATCAAAGCATACTAAACAACAGCTATAGAGTAATAGAAAAGCACAATCTGATATACACGACAAAACCAGTACCTTTTAAGTATCAAGTTTACGCGCGTGCCAATGTAACTCCACCGGGTACAGATGGCTCTTATTCAGCAGTCGGATGGCAGGGAGAGAGAGATATAATGCTGGATAAAAATAGACTTGCAAGAGTAATCTTCGAGCAGAATGCTTCGGATGTAAAAATCATAACGACGGGATATTTATGGGCATTTCAAGAAGGATACAAATTATTAGCCCATTCAATTGAAGCGCCGCTAGAAAGAGAGGCATGGATAGAGTTTCTTAATGGTACCAATAAACTCGATGAACAAGTTTTGCCTGATAGATATCTGTATATCTATCCGTCAGGTGCAAGTGAAATTCCAATTTTTATAACTTATATATCCAGCATACACAGAAGCCCATATGAAGATTTAGGGGAGTTCAAATATACATGGCTCAGATCACAAAATATAACCGAGATCAGAGAAGGTAAAATCTTCGACTCCATGGAAGTTATATCGGTTAAAAACGGCACAATCGAACTCAGGAATAAAAACCCAATTGTTCTGTCTTCTGGAAATACCGTACATTTGATGGGAGATATCAGCATTCAGGTTGAGAATTCTGAAACTGGTTTAGTATTTTATCCAATTAAATGGGGGAACAGGTAAAGACAAGAAATGTTTCTTGTAGATCTTATTTCCTTTTCCGGTATTCCACGACTACAAATATTGCTATTATAAACAGGCATCCCATGAAGAAAACCAGTCCGGGATGCGCTGTAATAGTGTTTGCTAAGTTTGTGAATATATCAGGCGCCGCCTGGCCTGCCGCATTGCTATCCAGCGCCGAAGGCGAAACAGAGACCGGCGTTGCCGTGGTATTAGCACCCCATGCGCCTGCTGATGTTGGCGCAGGAACGATTGGTGTGGAAGTCGCCGCTGGTATGGTCTGAACCATCGGGGGAATTATTGTTGCATTTGTAGCGGATACTGTGCTCGCAATCTCATTACCTTTTATGGTTTCATTAACAATACTGATTTTAGTGGATGTAATAGCAGGTAGCTCCGAGATGGCTGGAGGGGGCAAAGAATATGACTCGCTGGTTGTCAGCATCGCTTTCGTGTTCCTGCCAACGTTTCTTGTGAAAAACTCAATCAAACTTGAAGCAAACAGCGCTGTTAATATTATGCCCAGGTACTTCCTGAGTAGATCAGCAACAGAGTTCCTGTCTGTCTTTTCTGGCACAAGAACAATGAGCTTTCTCACCGGGGCATAGATCCTGACCTCCCTGCCTTTCTCGCTGTATTTTATTTTCTCTACCTTGATTAGCCCAACACTTTCCAGATTTTCAAGGTTGTAAGTAATCGTAGTGAGGGGCGCCTGTAAACGCTGTGCAATATCGTTTGCTGAAAGAGGCGCATCCGCAAGAAGCTCGATTATCTGCCTTGCGGTATCGTTTGAGATAACCTGCGTTATTTTCTTGGATTCTTCCCCTAAAGGAAGTATGAGGAGTTTTTCGTCACCCTGGTAGTTCTCATTTTCTGTCATTCTTATTATTAATGGAGATGGATATTAAAAGAGATTGCTATAAGTACGAATTCATTCGTAGTTTAAGAAAATCTGTTATAAGTCCAACGCATAGATGATCGTCACAGAAATTATATATTACAGTCTTGAAAATAGATGTTAGAAAATACAATGCCAAATAAACAGATTTTCGGTAAAAGAGGAGATTGAAATGATAAGGCTAAAAAATCCAAAAAAATATATGCATATATCGTTTGTGCTTTTACTTTTCATACTTTTTGGAGCCACACCTGTAGTATTGGCTTTAATGCACAAAATAAGCGTGGAAGACCTGACAAAAGAGGCTGACGTAATCGTTATAGGAGACATTAAAGAAGTGGAGAGCAGGTGGAATTTTTGGAGAACGGAGATTCACACTTATTCGACAGTTTCCGTTGAAAAATATATTAAAGGCACAGGGACTGAAACGCTGATAATAATCACCAAAGGAGGAACCGTAGGCGATTTAGTCGCATGGGTGGAAGACACCCCGGTTTTCACAAAAAATGAAACAGTGCTGGTTTTCCTGAAAAAGACCGGACGTGAGTTCAGTGTTGCGGGATCGGTGCAGGGCAAGTATATCCTTGAAAATGAGGAGGTGAGTAATATCAGTGGTGAGAAAGTATCACTGCAGGACTTTTTACGTCGCGTAGAAGATGCGATACCGCCACAGGATGCTGCGACTCCAGTAGCACAGGCACGTCCGGAGGCGCCTGGATTCGGTGTTATACTAGCCGTAACCAGTTTGCTGGTTGTAACGATGCGTAGGGGAAAAAAATGAACAGGAAGATCAAATTTTTAATTTTAGGAATTGTCGCTTTAATTGCAGTAAGCGGCTGTCTGCAATCTCAAATACAATTAAATCCGCCAATGGCCACTCTTACGATAGTCAAGAGCGACTATGGACTCAACAACAATCGAGGAATCGGCAGCTATTGCTTGAAAGAGATATGGATAGGCCCTTGTAAGGATAAGTTGGGAATCCTGACGTCACATGAGCCGTTGCCTGTTGGTTCTCCATTTACAGCACATCTCCTTCTTCCTTTTCATGAGAATCCTGAAGAGCTGCAGCTTAACGTCATTCGGGTCTCAAGAGAGGATAAACTTAAAGGGGGGGAGGAAAACGCCTGGCAGTTGTGGCGATTCCAGGAGGGAAAGCCCTTCATGCTTACTCTTGAGCGTGAGCAGGATATACAACTATCACTTGAGCCCGGGCTTTATGTTCTGAAAATAAGCGCCGGGTGGAAAGATAAAGGTAACTTAAACTATGGCTTCCTGCTGGAAGTGCGAGCTAATGACACGGGCGTGGCTCCTACAACACCAGTATCTTCAGTTAATCAAAAACCGCCGTCATTTGCAGTCACACTCCTATCAATCACAGCAATTCAACCTGAAGCTGGAACTATCGGAACAAAAGTTGTCATCACCGGCACAGGCTTTACTGCTAAAGATAATAACGTTGCTTTCAGACTGTCGCCAGACGATGCCACTGCTGAGGGCTATAAAATTGGCTATATTGACAACCTAATATCCAGTGACAGCAGGACTATTGATTTCGTAATACCTGAATTATTAGGTGCATGTGCATTTCCTCTGCCCGTAACAACCCCGGTCACGGTTTGTCCTGCAATAGGCATTCCATTTAAATATGGGACTCAAACATATCCTGTCTTTGTGGTCAATCAAAATGGTACGAGCAACAGCGTCAACTTTACTTTTATCACGAGAAATAAATGATTGAGATAAGGAGGAATACAGAACTGAGAAATATCACAAAGTATTTGCGCTGATGGTAATAGTAGTACAATTACAACAGGATGCGTTTCTAATGAAGTCCAAGGATCTGAAATTACCGGAGATATCGGGGCGAAGAATGTCACTGCCTATGTGATTCTATCTCCTGGAATCGTTTCGAGACTGGATGCTCTTGAAGAAAGCACAGTACTGGGGGATATGGAACCTGAAGACAGGGCTGGATTTAAAGGCAATGCAACATTTAACGCAACAAGATATAATTGCATGGGAACCTTTGTAAAAATAAAGATAGCATGGACAGAAGACGGGAAATTAAACGAAAAAACACTTCCCGATGAGGCAGCAAATGAAATTTGACAAATATCTCATGGAAGGCAAAGTGGCAGGAATATTATTTTGGGTGCTGTTATTAGCTTCTGCATCATATACAATCATTCAGGGAATCGAAAATTATACTGATGTGCCCTTATATTTAGTTATTATGAGAATCACTGAGTTAATTGGATTTATGATAGGAGCTATGTTTTTGATTCTATTTCTCATTGGTTTCATCGCTATCGTATTAACATTGTTCAGACCATCTAAAAATAAACTGAAAATCACAAGGAGCAATGCTGGAAATAGGGTAATTGAAGTTGGGGAATACATATGGCAGGAAAAATGAGATCGACATAATCAAAAAAAGGAAAATATGATTAAAACAGTTTGCGTCTTCAGCTCGTCAAGTTCAGCAGTAAATTCTGTTTACTGCGATACAGCTATAGATTTAGGAAAAAAGCTTGGTCAAGAAGGCTTCGATTTAATTTTCGGCGGCGCAGATGTCGGATTGATGGGAATAATCGCAAGAACAGCGCAGAACCACGGAGCCAGAGTTATCGGCGTGATTCCTGAACCGTTAGTAGGAAAGGGCATTGCCTATCAAGATGCCGATGAGCTTATAATATCAAATAATTTGCGTGACCGGAAAGAAATTGGCACCAGTTTTTACTAGGGCACAATGACCATCTCCATTAAAAATTCTGGATAGTTTTAATATCGATTTCATCAATTTAGACATAATGCAAAAACGCAAGGTTACGGTTGAAGTTGAGAT
>Ga0172368_10001266_pt1 | contig 35052 bp, 22 predicted proteins | sample Lak11m_FD_114540 | JGI IMG/M metagenome (GOLD analysis project Ga0172368, IMG submission 114540) | Freshwater microbial communities from Kabuno Bay, South-Kivu, Congo - kab_022012_11m | ecosystem: Environmental > Aquatic > Freshwater > Lake | place: Democratic Republic of the Congo: South-Kivu... | reverse complement strand
TTTGTAAAAGTAACAACCACACAGGGAGTACGCACGGTCAAGATCACCGTAACAAAATAATCCTTAATCGGAATTCTTCGAAAAAGGCCGGCCAATCGCCGGCCTTTTTTTTATCCAATTACTCCCATAACCAGTCCCGAAAAATCGGAATCTCCGTTACACTCCGATATCCAGCATCATTTCCTATCTTTGCACCCGTGATTTCCATCAACAACCTATCGGTTCAATTCAGCGGCGAACTTCTCTTCGACCATGTTACATTTATAATAAACGATAAAGACCGGATCGGCCTGACCGGGAAAAACGGCGCTGGGAAATCGACTATCTTAAAGATCATCAAAGGAATACAAAAGCCTGATGAAGGGGAGGTAATCCTCCCTGATGGATTTACAGTTGGATATCTACCCCAGGAAATGGAAACGCAAAGTCGACGAACAGTCAAGGAAGAGGCTTTGACTGCATTTCAGGAAGTGATCACCTTAGAAAAAAAGATCCTGGAATATGAAGAAGAAATTGGGATGTGTATGGATTATGAGTCGAAATCCTATCACCGGCTTTTGAAGGATCACGGAGATGCCCTGGAGAGGTATCATTTGTTAGGAGGACAAGCTATTCAGGTAGATATTGAGAAGGTCCTCTCCGGATTGGGATTTGAACATGAAGACCTGACCCGTAATCTCACGGAATTCAGCAGTGGCTGGCAGATGCGGGTCGAAATTGCGAAAATCCTGCTTCAGCATCCAAACTTGGTTCTTCTCGATGAACCTACGAATCATCTCGACATTGAATCTATCCAATGGCTGGAAGAGTTTCTACAGAATTACAACGGAGCCGTGATCCTGGTTTCCCACGACCGGGCTTTCCTCGATAATGTCACCGGGCGGACCATCGAAATCTCTCTCGGAAAGATCTTCGATTACAAAGCCAACTATTCGGAATATGTGGAGTTGAGGGAAGAGCGCCTGGAAAGCCAACTTGCTACCTATTCGAACCAGCAACGCCAGATCCGCCAGATCGAGCGGTTTGTTGAAAGATTCCGGTACAAAGCTACCAAATCACGTCAGGTACAATCGCGTATCAAGATGCTCGAAAAGATCGATCTCGTGGAAATCGATAAGATTGATGAATCCGGAATCCATTTCCGGTTTCCACTGGCGCCCCATTCGGGAAAGATAATTATTGAAGCTCAACGACTGAGTAAAGATTATCCCCAAAAACGGGTATTGAATTCTGTGAGTTTTTCTGTGATCAAAAATGACCGGATCGCCTTTGTGGGTAAAAATGGTGAAGGAAAAACGACATTATCAAGGATCATCGCTTGTAATCTTGAACATACCGGCCAGCTGAAATTCGGTCATAACGTTGTTACCGGATACTATGCCCAGGAACAGAACGATTATCTCGATCCTGAAAAAACAGTTTTCAAGACCATCGATGATATTGCAATTGGTGATATCCGTGTCAGGATCAAATCTATTCTTGGCGGATTCCTGTTCAGTGGCGACGACATTGAAAAAAAGGTCAAAGTACTGTCAGGGGGAGAAAAGTCACGGCTCTCGTTGGCTAAACTATTACTGACGCCGGCTAACCTTTTAGTCCTTGATGAACCCACCAACCATCTCGACATGCGCTCGAAAGATGTGTTGAAGAATGCACTGTTGCAGTATAACGGAACGCTGATCATCGTTTCCCATGACCGTGACTTTTTACAGGGATTGACTAACCGGGTATTTGAATTTCGTCATGGGACCATCAAAGAATATATAGGAGATATCTATGATTTCCTCGAACAGCGTAAAATGCGTTCACTTAAAGAACTTGAGAAAAACCAGAACCTTCAAAAAGTAACTGACACAGACCTTCCGGTCTCTCAAAATAAACTGGATTGGGAAAAAAAGAGAGAGAATGACCGTGAAATCCGAAAGCTGAGAACGCAGATCGGCAAGTGTGAATCGGTAATTGACAAACTTGAACAGGAAATCCTTAAAAAAGAAGGAATGTTAAGGACTCCGGAAAAGTTCCAGGAACAGATTCGGGATGGTAGCTTATACCGGGATTATCAGAAACTAAAAGAAATCCATGGCCGTGAAATGAAAAGATGGGAAGAACTCCACTATGAACTCGAAATCCTTAATATCTGATTAGCCTTTTGTTACTTCTCTCTGGTTAGCATCTCTCTAGCAAGCTCTCTCAATCCGGTTTTACGATCTTCTCCGATATTGATCTCATCCAGCCATTGCAGACCCTTTCTCAAGTATTGTTCAATTTCCTTCCGGGTAAGTTCATCAATTTTTAACTGGCGATAAATAGAGGTAATCCTTGCTACTTTTTCCGGTTCGGGGCTTTCCTTGTCATAAAAATTCTGGGTCAGCCGGATCAGAGTATCTTCCCTGGCAAGTTCTAAGGCTTTGAGATAGAGAAAGGTTTTTTTGTTTGTGATAATATCGCCTCCAAGCTCTTTACCGAATTTTGACGAATCTCCAAACACATCGAGCCAATCATCCTGGAGTTGGAATGCCAATCCCAGGTTTTCTCCGAACATATAGGCTTTCTCAGTTTCTTCAGGCGGAGCGCCGGCAAGGATAGCGCCGGTTTTCATACTACATGCCAGCAGGACTGCCGTTTTCAACCTGATCATTTGAATGTAATCTTCATGGGTTACCTGAACTGTCGTTTCGTAATTCATGTCATATTGCTGTCCCTCGCACACCATCCTGGCGGTATCGTTAAAAAGTTCAAGGATCCTGGGTAAAACGATGGGATTTGTCCTGGCGATATATTCATAAGCCATCACGAACATTGTATCTCCGGAGAGAATGGCTGTATTTATATCAAATTTTTTATATACCGTCTCCTTTCCACGCCGCAGGGGAGCCCTGTCCATAATATCATCATGCAACAGGGTAAAATTATGAAAGATCTCCATAGCCATGGCGGGATAGAGCGCTTCGTTGATATCACCACCAAACAGATCGCACCCCATCAGAACCAACAACGGGCGAAGTCGTTTACCACTGTTTCTCAAGGCATACTCAATGGGTTCATAGAGTTCGGGAGGATTATGGAAGAACCCTGCCGAAGCAAATGCATCGTCGATGGTTTTCTGGAGTATCTGGCGTGATTGCATAGTAATAATAAAAAGTCAGTCCTGCAGGTTTATAAGATATTGGCCATACCCACTTTTCAACAAAGGCTGTGCAATTTTATGCAACTGCTCCTTGTCGATGAATTTCATGCGGTAAGCTATTTCTTCAATGCACCCGATCTTGAGTCCCTGGCGGTTTTCCACAACTTCAACAAACTGGGCTGCCTGGAGCAAAGACTCAAACGTGCCAGTGTCGAGCCAGGCAATCCCACGGCTAAGCACACCGACTTTAAGCTTTCCTCTTTCAAGGTAATAACGGTTCACATCGGTGATCTCATATTCACCCCGTGTACTGGGTTTGATATTTTTTGCGACTTCAACAACTGAATTATCGTAAAAATAGAGTCCGGGAACCGCATAGTACGATTTGGGCTGTTTGGGCTTTTCTTCGATTGATAATGCCTTAAATTGGTGATCAAATTCAACCACGCCATACCGTTCCGGATCATGAACGTGATAAGCAAAAACTACGCCTCCCGCCGGGTCGTTGTTTTCCTGGACAAGTTGCGTTAATCCGTTACCATAAAAGATATTGTCGCCCAGGATCAGGGCAACCTTCTCTTTACCAATAAAAGATTCACCGATGATGAAAGCTTGCGCAAGTCCGTTCGGCACAGCTTGTTCTTCAAAGTAAAATGAACATCCGAGATCATACCCGTTTCCCAGCAGTTGCCTGAAGTGGGGAAGATCATGCGGGGTTGAAATGACCAGAATCTCGCGGATGCCGGCCATCATGAGTACCGATAACGGATAATAGATCATCGGTTTATCGTAGATTGGCATCAGTTGTTTACTGACGGCGAGGGTCAATGGATGCAGCCGCGTTCCAGCGCCACCGGCTAGTATGATTCCTTTCATGGGTCGTTACTTTTTTTTTCAACATCCAGATTATCAAGATCAACATCATCCTCATCATCATAAAAATCGACCAGGGGTGCTTCAAAGGCCTTGGTAGTACTCCATTCATTCAATGTAAGAAGCATGGAGGGAAGGACAAAAAGGTTCAACAAACCACCCACAAGTAAAGTCACGGAAATCAGAAATCCGAGGGCCTGTGTGCCTCCAAAGGTGGACAGGATAAAGATTGCAAAACCAAAGAACAAAACCGTGGAAGAATAGATCATACTATACCCGGTCTCCTTAAGTGCGGAGATAACTGATGAAGGAATATTATGCCCCGTGTGCTTAAGCTGAAGACGGTACCGGGAAAGGAACTGGATCGAATTATCGACTGAAATGCCGAGGGCGATACTGAAGATCAGGATTGTGGATGGCTTAATCGGAATTCCTAGAAAGCCCATTAGCGCCCCGGTCATAAGCTGGGGGATCAGATTAGGGATCAGTGAGATCAGGATCATCCTCCATGAGGTGAACAGGAAAGCCAGGAGCAAAGCTATGACCACAACGGCAAGGGCAATACTTTCCCACAAATTCCTGATAAGAAAGTTGGTTCCTTTGAGAAAAACAATACTGGTCCCGGTGACGGTCACCTTATATTTTCCCGGGTTGAAGATGGAATCGATCTTTGGCCGTAAGGTTTTCTGGATACTGTCGATTGTTTTAGTGCCGACATTGGCCATCTGAACACTGATGCGGGTGATCTGGTAATTGGAATCAATGAAATTTTTAATGATGGTACGCTTCTTCGATTTAAAAGTTGGAATATAATCAGCCATGAAAGCCAATTCGTTGGAATTCGGCAGGGAATAATATTGAGGATCTCCCGAGTAGAAGGCTTGTTTCGCAGTTTTGATCACCTCCACGATTGACAATGCCTTGGAAAGTTCAGGGTAGGTATTAAGACTATCCTGCAGCCGATCGATCTTTCGTAGTGTTGATAAACTCAATACTCCTTTTTTCTTTTTGGTATTGACGATAATTTCGAGGGGCATAATGCCTTTGAAGTGTTTTTCAAAAAAGAGGAGATCCTTGTAAATAGGGTCACGTTTGGAAATATCGTCCACAATGGTTCCGGTGGTTTTCAAACGGCTGGCCCCGATCACCCCTATGATAATACATATTCCCATGGCAATATAAATGGCATTCCGGTAGTTGGAAACCCAGTAGACAGCTTTGTCTATGATCGATTTGGCAATACTTTCTTCTATATGCTTTGTATGCTTTTGTTTGGGTGGTGGAAGAAAACTAAAGAATATCGGTACCAAGCTAAGGGAAAGAACATAGATCACCATTATGTTGATGGCAGCGATCAGACCAAATTCAACAAGCAACTTGTTATTTGTGATGATGAATGCTGCAAAACCGGTTGCCGTGGCCGCGTTGGTCAACAGGTTTGCCGCCCCGATTCGCTGGATAACCCGCGATAATGCCTTTGCCTGGTTACGGTGATGGTTATACTCATAATGGTATTTATTCAGGATAAAGATACAGTTCTCCACGCCGATTACGATCAGTAAGGGCGGAATGATGGCGGTAAGCATAGTGATCTTATACCCGAAAAGCCCCATGAATCCAAGCGCCCAGATCACGCTGATAATGACTATAAGGATTGGGAAAACGACTGCCCTGACAGAATGGAAAAAGATATACAGGAAAAATGCCGATATAAGAATGGCAAGGACGACAAATAATTTCATTTCGTCTTCCAGCTTTTTTGCAGTCAAAGTACGGATATAGGGCAACCCGGAATAATGGATGTCGATCTTATATTTCAGGGAGAACCGGTCAACGACAGCTTTTATTTCCCTGATCAGACGGATCCGGTCTTTTGAATTGACCAGCTTTTTATCGAGGGTCAACGCCATCAGGATTGCAGAAGTCTCTTTATTATAGACCAATTTGTCATAAAAAGGAAGCCCGTAGATAGTGTTTTTAAGGGAATCAAGTTCATTTTGGGTTGAGGGTTTCCCCGGTGATACAAAGACAAATTCGAATTTCTTTAGTGAATCATTTTTAATCAGTTTGTACAGGCTTGTGATCGACAGGATACCTTCAACGCCATGAATATACTTTAACGAATCTGAAAGGTCATAAAAGTCATTGAAATTTTTAAGACGGAATAAGTTGCTATCCACCATGCCAAGAAACATCACAGTTCCATCTTCCCCGAATTGTTTAATAAAACTTTTGTAAACAATATTAGTAGAATCGGTTGCGGGCAGGATGCTGGTATTTTCATACTGCAACTTCACCTTGGTTGCCATATAACCCATGAATACCGTAATCAGTCCTGTAACCACAAGAATGGTAATTCTGTTCCTTAAGATTGCTCTAACTAAAAATTTCCACACGGATGTTCATTTGGGACATCGAATTTAAAACATTTTCAAGTTTGTTGTATTACTTTTTAGTGCAAATTCGGATTAAAACAAATAAGTGATTAAAAGCTGGTATGAATAAAAAAAGTAGTTTTGCAACGTAAACACAGTATAAATCATGAAGCAGGAATCCAAGCTATTTAAAGGTAAGACCTTGGCCATCTTGTCGGGAGGAGGCGATACTCCGGCAGTTAATTCAAGTATAGAAGCAATTAGGAACCGCGCATCTTTACTTGGATTTAAAGTTTTCGGAATATTACAGGGATGGAAAGGGCTTTTGGGTGATGGCGATGTGGTTGACCTGACCCACCAGCCGTACGACGGATATTATGGGGGAACTGCATTACGTTCCAGCAGGACCAATCCATTTCCATCCAAAAAGAATCCGGAAAGTCGTGTTCCACAAGTTTTACGGAATCTGCAACGGTACAAGATAGATGTCCTGGTTTCGATCGGCGGGGATGATACCAATGGCGCTGCTAAGAGACTGTTTGAAACTGAAGGCATCCCGGTAATCGGATTTCCAAAGACCATAGATAACGATCTTCGTACACGCACTATTCATAACTATAAAGGGAAAAGCATCGAAGCAACTCTTTGTCCCGGATTCCCTTCTGCGGCCAGGTCGATAATGGAATTGACCTCGATGATACGAACTACTGCAGAATCACATTCCCGTATTATCATTCTAGAAGTGATGGGACGTGATGCAGGCTGGCTCACCGGTTCTTCTATTTTCGGAGGTGGTTCCCTCGGGTTGATTCCTGAATTTGAGATCACCAAGGCGAGGAAAGAATTCTTCTTTGAGACGGTAAAGGAGGCCTATATGAACTCACGCAAAAAATGCCTGGTCATTCCTGTATCGGAAGGGATCCGCTGGTATGATGAAAAAACCGGTAAGGCAGATATGGTCTATGCCAGTTCGGAACTGGATGAGTATGGACATCCGAGGTTTGGCGGCGTAAGCGGCGTCGTGGCTTCCGAGATTTCCAGGAAATTAGGAATAGAAGCCCGGGGACAAATTTCCGGGTATTTTGCGCGGTCGGGACATTGTCGCCATTACGACCGACGACTGACAACCACCCTAGCCGATAAGGTAGTCGATCTTTTGCTCCGCGAAGATTATGGCCAGATGCCGGTAATAAAGAACATTGTTCCCCATGTGGAACTGGAAGAATTCAATACAACCGCGATCGATATGGGCGCTGTGGGAAATAAGTCCCTGTCGGATGATTATTACGACATCAGCAGGTTCTCATTTACCGAAACGTATCGTGATTTTCTTTTAACGATCCTTGAAAAACCAGAATTTGAAGAATTCCGGTATGACTTTCCGGTTGTGATCCCGGAGTAGTTCCCACCCATGTCCATCTCTGAAGGGAGGGTTTAGGTGGTTGGTATTACCAGATGAACGGTATTCCTGGTTTTCTGTTCCAGGAGCACTTTTTTGTTTTTAGTCACCAGGTTGATGGCTCTTTGGTTATAATGACGTATGGTGATCAGTTCAAGATTCCGGTTGTAGAGAACAGAATAATCCTTTCCCAGTTCTGCGATCATATCACTGAGGGTGTTAGTACGATAGGTTTCAACAAGAGTTTCACCATCCAGGCAAATGGAAAAGGAGATGGCGGAGTTCTGCATTACATTTACCTTTATGCGGTACCTTGCAAGGATGTTGAAGATGGAACTTAGGTTCTCTTCCACGATAAATGAAAAATCCCTGGGACTAATCGAAACTAATACCTGGTTCAACTTACGGATATAAATTGGTCTAACAATCGACCAGGTTTCCATTTTGCGGATCATTGTTCCTGGAAGGTCGGGTCGTTTGAATGATTTAACCATGAGTATTATATCGCCATTTTCAAGCGGTTTGATGGTTTTTGGATGAATGACGGAGGCTCCGAAATATGCCAGCTCAATGGTTTCCCGGTAGGAGAGGGTATTCAGTTTCTTGGCCGACTTGAGCCATTTCGGATCGGCATTCATTACTCCGGGAACATCTTTCCAAATGACCATTTCCTTCGACTGAAGGGAAAATGCAAAAATGGCTGCTGAGAAATCGGATCCTTCACGACCCAAAGTTGTGGTATTCCCTGCGGAGTTGCTGCCTATGAAGCCTTGCGTCAGGATTATTCCAACGTGAGTACTTTGGTTCTCAAAAACCTGTTTCACCTTTTCCCGTATGTTTGCTTGAGTCAATTCCCAATTTAACCTGGCATCCCGGTATGAATTATCAGTTCTGATCAACTCACGGGCATCCACAAAGAAAGAAGGAATTCCCGATTTTCTGAGCCAGTGATGGATTATCGTTGAAGAAAACATTTCACCAAAAGCCACGATCCGGTCATATTCGAAATCATAGTTTTTAGGTGCGTTTTCATTGAGATGTCCTTTTCGTAACGTTCCTCTGAGCTGGTTAAAAAGGCTGTCCATCTCTCCGAAAACCATTTGATCTTTTTTCCGGAATAATTTGTTGAGAATGTTGAAATGATAATCCCTGACCCTGGTAAATGCTTCCACCATCGCAACAGCGTCGTTGGAAAGGTAATGTTTCAGAACTTCTTCAAGGGCATTAGTCGTCTTGCCCATGGCTGATACGACAACGACAAGTCTCCGGTTATTGTATTTTTTCAGGATCTTTGCAACATTCCTGACACCTGACGGGCTATTAACCGATGCCCCGCCAAATTTGAATACATCCACCTGCATACTGCAAATGTAGGAAATTTCAGGAACAGCAATGACCCTGGCTTTTTAGTAACTTTGCAAACAAAATGATTTACGATTTCCGATTCACGATTGACGAATGAATTTCCATCACCTTTGATCCACTCCGACCTGACATCGTACTATTCACAGGATCCGCGGTGCCTGGAAATTGTCTCAGCCATCCGGTCTGAGAAGCATGTCAGACTTCATCTGAAAGGGATGGTGGGATCTTCAAGAGCGTTTGTTCCTGCTGCAGTAACCAGACAGTGCAAGGGGATTCACCTGTTTGTCCTTCCCGATAAAGAAACGGCGGCTTATTTTTTCAACGATTTAGAACAACTCCTGGCGCAAAAAGAGCTAACCTCAGAAAAAAGACAGGTTCTGTTTTTCCCGTCCTCTTTCAAAAGGGGAATTGAATCGGGAATTAAAGATAACCAAGGTCTTTTGTCACGCACCGAAATTCTTAACCGGCTTAACCGGAAAACAACAAAAGCGCTGATCGTTACTTACCCTGAAGCAGTTTCTGAGAAAGTTGTTAATAAAAAATACCTGGAGAAAAGTACCCTTAAATTATCCACCGGTGAACAAGTGAATATGGATTTCGTTCTGGATCTTCTCCTGGAATATGAATTTGAAAGAACCGATTTCGTTATAGAACCCGGGCAGTTTTCGCTTAGGGGAGGGCTTATCGATGTTTATTCTTTCAGCAGTGACCGCCCCTATCGCATTGAATTCACGGGTGACAAAGTCGCAACCCTGCGCACTTTTGACCCCTCTTCACAACTTTCCATAGAAAAAAAGAGCGAGATCAGCATCGTTCCTGATGTCAGAGTGAATCCTTCAAAGAAAATTCCCTATGAAGTCATTTTAAGTTTTCTTCCCGGAAATTCCTTTATATGGTTGGATGATGTTGCCTTTATTGCCGACCGTATGGATAAGCAACCGGCTTCAGAGTTGTTATTACCTGGAAATGAATTTCTCAAACTTCTGTTGGATTTCACCACCCTTGAGTTTGGCAGGCAATTCTTCTTTAAAACTGGAATACCAATCGTTTTTAATACCAGTCCGCAACCATCATTCAATAAGAATTTTGATCTTCTTATGGAGGATCTGAGAAAAAACTCTGCCGGTGGATACACCAACCTTCTCCTGGCCGATAATCCCAAGCAGGCGGAGCGGTTGCAAAGCATTCTCGATGACCTTCAAAATCAGTCGGCAGTCATAGGTCAGCCATCACTCATCACCCGTCACTTCTCCATTCATGAAGGATTTATAGATAACGATCTTAAGCTTGCCATTTACACCGACCATCAGATCTTTGAGCGGTATCACCGCTTCCATTTACGGGATGGATATGCCGAAAAGGAAGCCCTGACGCTGAAAGAACTTTACGACCTGAAACCAGGTGATTGGGTAACCCACATCGATCACGGCGTCGGACGGTTCGATGGATTGGAAAAGATTGTGAATAATGGCAAGGAACAGGAAGCATTACGTCTGATATATAAAAACGATGACCTGTTGTACGTCAGCATACATTCACTCCATCGGATTTCCAAATATATAGCCAGGGAAGGGACTGCTCCGACCCTTAACCGGCTTGGATCGGATGCTTGGAATAAACTCAAGAACAGAACCAAGAGCCGGGTCAAGGATATTGCCAAGGATCTCATCAGGCTTTATGCCCAACGCCGTGCAGTTGACGGGTTTGCCTGTTCGCCGGATACTTATCTACAGACAGAATTGGAAGCATCCTTTATTTATGAAGATACACCCGATCAGTTGAAAGCCACTATTGATGTAAAAAAAGATCTGGAAGCTTCTTATCCTATGGACCGCCTGATCTGCGGTGATGTCGGTTTCGGCAAAACTGAGATCGCAATCCGGGCAGCTTTTAAAGTTGTCGCAGAAAGCAGACAAGTAGCGATTCTTGTTCCTACTACTATTCTTGCTTTACAGCATTTTAAGACCTTTTCCGAACGTCTGCACGACTTTCCGTGTACGGTCAATTATATCAACCGTTTTAAATCGGCAAAAAAGCAAACCTTGATACGGAAAGAGCTGGCTGAGGGAAAGATCGATATACTGATCGGAACCCACCGGATGCTTAGCAAAGACATCAAATTCAAAGATCTGGGATTACTGATCATCGATGAAGAACAAAAGTTCGGTGTTGCAGCAAAGGAAAAAATCAAACAACTCAGGATCGATGTAGATACCCTTACCCTTACGGCAACGCCTATTCCGCGGACACTTCAATTTTCCATGATGGGAGCCCGCGATCTTTCGATCATCAATACTCCACCAGCAAACCGGTATCCGGTTCAGACCGAGATCCATCCCTTTGGTGAAGAGATCATCCGCGATGCCATCAATTTTGAGATATCAAGGGGGGGGCAAGTCTTTTTTGTAAACACGAGGGTCAGAAATATTATGGATGTTGCCGGTATGATACAGCGGGCGGTTCCGAAAGCAAAAACAGCCATTGCCCACGGGCAGATGGAAGGAACAAAGCTTGAAAAGGTCATGGTCGATTTTATCGAAGGGGAATACGATGTACTTGTTGCAACTACAATTATTGAATCGGGGCTTGACATACCAAATGTGAACACCATCATAATCAACGATGCCCATCATTACGGACTTAGCGACCTTCACCAGTTAAGGGGAAGGGTGGGCCGGTCGAATAAAAAAGCCTTCTGCTACCTGATGGCCCCGCCTATGTCGACTTTGTCGGATGAAGCCAGGAAAAGGCTCAAAGCAATTGAAGAATTTGCCGACCTGGGAAGCGGATTCAGCATCGCCATGCGCGATCTCGATATCCGGGGCGCCGGAAACATATTGGGCGCTGAACAAAGCGGATTTATCTCGGAGATCGGCTTTGAGATGTACCAGAAAATTCTTGATGAAGCCTTACTGGAATTGAAAGAAACCGAGTTCAAAGATCTGTTCCGGGAAGGAGTATCGAAAGAATATGTAAAAGATTGCGTGATTGAAACCGACCTGGAAATTCTTATCCCTGATCATTACCTGAGCAATATCACAGAACGGTTGAACCTGTATAAAGAGTTGGATTCAATCGAAACTGAAGAGAACCTGGAAAAGTTCCGTGACAGGCTCATCGACCGTTTTGGTCCGATCCCTGACCAGACGGAATCACTAATTCAGACGATCCGGCTTCGCTGGCTGGCACGCACCATAGGTTTCGAGAAACTCGTATTGAGGAACAACCGGCTAACGGCATATTTTATCAGCAAACCAGATTCCCCCTATTACCAATCGGACAGGTTTACTCAAATCCTGGAGTTTATGAAGAACAATCCGGTATATTGTACGATGAAAGAGGAAAGGGAAAAACTGTTCCTTCTTTTTCATGAAATTTCCTCTATTGAGAAAGCTATTGAAAAAATAAATCCTATCCTATGCAACTTTTGACTCTTTAAAAGTTACTAACATTTATTAAATAACCTATAGCAGGCCATGTATCTTTTTTTACTTTTGTTTGAATCATGACAAGCATGCGAATTTTAAAATCAATGATATGAAAAAATGTTTACTTTTTTTACCTGCCTTTTTACTGGCTGGTATTATTTATGCCCAAACCGATTGTTCCGACATAATTATATCGGAATATGTTGAAGGGTGGTATAACAACAAGGCTCTTGAATTGTATAATCCCACCGGTCAATCCATTACTCTTGATAACGTTTATCGCCTTATAAGATTTTCGAATGGCAGCACAACGTCTGACCAGGATCCACTTTATGTACTGCCCCTGACCAGCACTATTCAGCCTTTCGGGGTAATGGTGATAATACAGGATACAACCAAACCCGGACAGGATACCATGGTTTGGCCCGAATTACGAAAAAAAGGCACATGGCTCGCACCTTACGATTACGGTGGAACAACCCCTGGAGGTAATTGCGTTTTCTGGAATGGGGATGATGCCGTTTCACTTCAGAAAAAACAAACGGACAATACCTGGAAAGACATTGATATCTTTGGTGAAATTGGCGTCCGCCCGCTCGACTGGCAGGGTGGAACTACTGGCGCCTGGACAGACACCAAGCCATATTGGAGAGGAACAGGTGCATATCTGACGAAAGACCAAACACTTATTCGAAGACATAACATTAAATTTGGAATCGACAGGATTGCAATGAGCCATTATGGAGACTCACTAACCGGTGGCTTCCCTAACAGTTTTTATGCTTTTGCGGAATATGATTCAATGCCCGCCAATTTCTTTGACAGCCTGGGAAGTCATTGGTGTGACTGTAAAACATCACAGGCAATAAATGAACTTCAGCATCCAGGTGAATTAACAATATTGCCCAATCCGGTTACCAATAATCAATTTAGGATTTTAGCCTTTTCACCTGTTAATTCTGTTGAAGTTCTTTCGATTGTTGGTCAGTCAGTCTTTTTCAAGAAATATACATCCCTGCTTCGCGAAGTGACCGTTCACATCAATAATATTCCGGCAGGTGCCTATCTGGTCCGGGTGTTTAGCAGTGATAACCAGGTAATTGTCAAAAAAATACTTATACACTAAAAGATTACTTAAAAAATTACAAGTAATATAGGGGCAACCAGAACAGGATTGCCCCTATGTTGTGTCAAAATACCAACTAATTACAGGATATTATGATCAAACGGTTTATTGTTCTGTTTGCTACAATTTTGTTCCCAATTCTGCTTACCGCACAGAAATGCATGATCAGGGGCGTTGTTTCCGATGTCAATTCAGATGAAACGCTTATCGGAGCTACAATTCTGTACGATGCCGGTAAAGGGGTAATCACCGATATGGACGGTAGGTATTATATTCAGGTTGACCCGGGAAAATACCATCTTAAAGTCTCTTATGTAGGATATATTGCCCAGGAAATGGATGTGACTATTCAAAAAGGAGAAGTTGCACAGGATTTTAAGTTAAGAACGCTGACCCTGACTGAAGTTGAGGTTATAGGTGACGTGGCAAAAATACGCGAAACACCTGTAGCATTTTCTACTGTACGACCAATCCAGATCCAGGAAGAACTTGCCAATCGTGATATTCCCATGCTCCTTAACAAGACCCCGGGTGTTTATGCCACACAGCTAGGTGGAGGCGATGGAGATGCCCGCATCAATGTTCGTGGATTCAGTCAACGCAACCTTGCCGTAATGATCGATGGAATACCGGTGAATGATATGGAAAATGGATGGGTCTTTTGGTCAAACTGGTTCGGATTGGATGCCGTTACGCGGAATATCCAGGTGCAACGCGGGCTTGGTGCCTCGAAGCTGGCATTACCTTCTGTCGGAGGTACCATGAATATTATTACGAAAGGTATTGATGCAAACCTTGGTGGAGGGATCAAACAAGATATAGGCACTGATGGGTATCTGCGTACATCTATAGGATTTACAACCGGCCATCTGAAATACGGATGGGGCATTACCATTGCCGGCTCATACAAACAAGGCAATGGCTGGGTTGATAATACCTGGACGAAAGGGTGGTTTGGCTATATTCGTATAGATAAAAAACTGGGAAACCATACACTCACCTTTTCTGCCATGGGAGCCCCTCAGAAACACGGTCAACGCTCCTATAAGGAATCCATAGCTACGTTTGATAAGAATTATGCAGCAAAACTTGGAGTGGATACTTCCAAGGCAAGTCCAAATTATACAATCAGCAGGGGAATCCGATACAATTCGAACTGGGGATATCTGAACCGCTGGACCAGGGGTCTAAACGGAGAACGGATTTACCAGGAAAGCCCTGAAGTCCTTGCGCAGTCGCTTAATTATTATTTCAAACCACAAATCAGCTTGCGCGATTTCTGGAAGATAAACAATAAATTATATCTGTCAACAATTATTTATACATCCTTTGGTAATGGCGGTGGAACCGGATTCTTCTCTGGAGATAAAAACGGAACCCCCGGTGGATCGACACCTTACTTTGACCCGTCGGACGGACAAGTGGCCTTCCAGACGTATTATAATGAAAACATGGATCCGATTAACAATGGAAGATCCAGCGGCATACTCCGCAGTAGTGTGAACAACCATTACTGGTACGGTCTTTTATCAACCTTCACATGGGAGATAAACTCCGAATGGACGGTTTCAGGTGGAGTTGATTTGAGAACATATAGAGGAGAACATTACGGAGAAGTTTATGACCTCCTTGGCGGAAATTATTTTCTTAATAACTCAAACAAGAACCGGAATACTTATGATCCCTTGTACGAAGGGGATAAGGTCTATTATAACAACGATTCCAAGGTCCGCTGGGGTGGAATATTCGCCCAGGCAGAGTGGAAAAGGGAGAAATGGTCGGTTTTCCTGAATCTGACTACCTCACTCAGCGCCTATCAGCGGTTGGATTATTTTAAGAAAAAGGACCTCATAATCGATGGAAATACATTTACCGAAGCGGTTGGCTTTGGAGATATTTTCTATTATAATGGTTCTCAAAGCCTGTCATATATTTACGGAGAGCCACCACCATTTACATCCCACGATACCGTATTCGTTATCAAGCAGATACCAGGCGGAACGGATACACTCTTTATTGTAAACCCTACCCAATACAATAACAATTCACCCGAGGCTAGGTTTACCCGGACTAAGTGGAAGATATTCCCCGGATTTACAGTGAAGGGAGGAGCAAATTACAATATCAACGGCAGAAACAACATTTTCATGAACCTGGGTTTTCTTTCAAAAGCTCCAAGATTTAATAATGTTTTCAACAATAACAACCAGGAGGTAAAAGATGCAAAAAACGAGAATGTACTGACCTTGGAACTTGGTTATAGCTATAATACTAAAACGATCTCTTTGAATGTCAATGGTTATCTTACCAAGTGGAATAACCGGCCCCTTGATGCAACTCTAACCTATACGGATCCGAAAACAGAAAATACTTACGGTTATAATGTTAATGGAATTAATGCCTTTCACAAAGGTATCGAGATTGAGTTTGGATGGAAACCAATCCCATCATTACAGTGGGATCAAGTACTTGCATGGGGCGACTGGCATTGGACATCAGGTAGCCTGGTTACCATATATGATCAAGCCGGTGATTCAATTACAAGTTTTGAATTTAACGCCAAGGGAGTTCATGTCGGCGACGCTGCGCAATTCCAGTTAATGGAAAGCCTCCGTTGGGAGATCATCAAATATCTTTACGTTTCAGGAAGTTTTACATTATTTGCAAAGAATTACTCCCAGATGGATCCGGCTTCACTGACCCCGAATTTTATGGATGCCAATGGTAATCCGCCCGATTCGTGGCAATTACCGGTTTATTTCCTTGTTGATGTGAATGCAGGTTACCGTTTTACGTTCAAGAATTTTAAGCTTGATATAAGGGCAAGTGTACTCAATGTATTCGACAGGGTTTATATTTCCGATGCGCAAAACAATGATTCATACTCTTCAAAGACAATGGATTTTGATGCTGCATCTGCCGGGGTGTTTTTTGGGATTGGAAGAACGTTCAATGTATCGCTTGGGATAAGTTATTAGATAATGCGCTGATTTGATGATAGTTTGACCCCACCCCCCGTCCCCCTCCCCTTTAAGGGGAGGGGGTGCAGGGGGAGAGGTCACAAAATATAAAGTATAAAGAAAAAATAAAATTATGAAAAAAATAGGTTTGGTTTTAGTTAGTTTGATCTTTCCGGCTATCCAGGGATTTTCCCAGACAATCACCATTGCTGCTGCAAGGGAATTACCTGTAGGGTCAACAGTGACCATAACCGGAGTGGTGACCAATGACTCTGAACTGGGGACTATCCGTTACCTTCAGGATGGAACCGCAGGATTAGCAGCCTACAGCTATAGCATGAGTTCAGTAGTTCGCAGTGACTCCATCCTCGTTACAGGTGTGACAAAGAATTATAATCAGTTACTCGAACTTGACCCCGTTAACTCATTTACGGTTCTTGCCCATGAGAAACCACTTCCAGTACCGATCATTATAACCCCGGGTGAAATGAGTGAGGTATACGAAGCCGAACTGGTTAGCTTTGAAGGAGTCACTTTTCAGAATGCCGGAGGTGTTTTTGCCGGTAATACAAACTATAACGTTACTAATGGTAGTGAAACCGCCATGGTGAGAATTAATATTGCCTCCTCACTCGTCGGAAAAATCATTCCGGCTGATATAGTTACCCTTGTAGGTATCTGTTCACAGTTTCATTACACCGATCCCAATGCAGGTTACCAGTTATTGTTGAGAGACACACTTGATATTATTTCCGGTAGTACGATACAGTTCACGGAACCCCTTTCGGTCAGCAATATTACTACCGCCGGTTTTTCATTTAATTGGGCCACAAATATTGAAGGAACTACAGAATTGTATTATGGCCATACACCCCAACTGGAACTCGGACATATTCCTTCGTCGGGAACCGGGACAACCCACTCTATCAATCTTTCCGGGCTTAATCCCTCGGATCTTATTTATGTACATGCTTTCTCAGTTGCTGCAACGGATACCGGATGGTCAGGACTAAAGAACTTTATCACGCAATCAGTTTCTACCGGAACCTTCAAGGTTTATTTCACACGCCCGGTTGATACTACTGTCGCAACATCAGAAAAAGCCATTCAGATTTACAGGGCAGCAGACGATACCTGCATCGCATATATCAACAGGGCGAAACAATCGATCGATTTAGCCATTTACAACTTCAACGTGGAAGGTATTGCCAATATTGCCGGCGCCCTGAATGCAGCATACTCGAACGGGGTTGTTGTCCGGGTTGTGACTGATGGGAAGACAAATAACTCAGGAATACCGGAATTAAACCCCGGAATTGGAAAAATTGCCCGTCCGGCGAGCACAATCGGGATCATGCACAATAAATTTATGGTGATTGATGGAAATTCAACCAACCCCAACGATCCGGTCGTATGGACTGGTTCATGTAACTGGACAGATCAGAATGTTAACACCGACGCCAACAATGTGCTATTTATCCAGGATGCCAGCCTGGCAAAAGTTTATACCCTTGAATTTAATGAAATGTTTGGTTCTTCATCAGCGCAACCTGAAGCAGGTAATGCGAAATTCGGCTCTGATAAGGCTGATAATACCCCTCATGAATTAATCATCGGTGGAAAACGGGTGGAAGTATTTTTCAGCCCGAGCGATGGGGTGAACAGCCAGCTGGTCGACCATATCAATACTGCAGATAATGATCTGGAAATAGGGACAATGCTGATAACGCGTACGGTAATTAGCGATGCTATTATTGAAAGATTTAATGCAGGCGTGAATTCAAAAGTCATCATCTCCAACCGGAATACCTCATCCCAGGTTGTTCCCCAGCTTAGTGAAGCCCTTGGAAATAATTTCAGAGAATATCATGAACAAGGTTTATTACATAGTAAGGTCATGGTTGTGGATCAATCGAATACATCATCTGATCCATTTACCTGGACCGGTTCACATAACTGGAGCGATGCGGCAAATGTAAGCAATGATGAAAATACCATTGTTATTCACGATCCGTTGATCACCAACCTTTTTTATCAGGAATTTACCAAACGGTATAGCCTTTCTATTCCCATCAGCGACCATCCTGTGCTGAATCTCGGACCCGATCAAACTGTTCCCGGTGGTGATACAGTTACCCTCGATGCAGGGCAATTTGCAACCTATGTATGGTCAACCGGCGACCTTGGACAGATTGTTAAAATCGATTCATCCGGAGTGGGATTTGGGACCAAGAAGGTCTATTGCCGTGTAACCGACTCATATGGGGTTCAATCCGATACTGTGTATATAACATTTAAGTCCAGCCAGGGAATTCAGGAACAGAATTCAATGATCACACAAATAAAAATTTATCCGAATCCATCACATGGCCAATTTACTCTCTCGTTTACCTCAAAAGGCAGTGAAGGAGCTGTCATTGAATTGATAAATTTCAGTGGCCAGGTTATCTTGAAGAAAAGTTGCACTACCGTTCAGGGAGAAAATGTGATCAAAGCCGTTGTTCAGTCAGCCCCGGCAGGAATCTATATGTTACGAGTACGGACTTCTCAGGGTGATCTTGGGGAAAAAGTTATGATAAACTAGAAAAATTTTTTTATTTGGACAGTTCCTGATATTTTTGCAATAAAACAATCCTTCCACCTGTGGCTGAAAATCTTGTCATTATCCCTACATTTAATGAGAAAGAAAATATTGAGCGTATCATCCGTTTGGTATTTTCGCTTGAGAAAGATTTCCATATTCTTATCATTGAAGACAATTCTCCTGATGGCACGGCAGTTATTGTAAAACGTCTAATCGGTGAGTTTTCAGATCGCCTGTTTATCATAGAACGAAGAGGGAAACTGGGTCTTGGAACTGCTTATATTCATGGATTCAAATGGGCTCTGAAAAACGGGTATGATTTCATTTTTGAAATGGATGCCGATTTTTCCCATAATCCACACGATCTGCTCAGATTATACGATGCTGCCAAGAATCGAGGCGCTGACCTGGTTATAGGTTCGAGGTATATCACCGGGGTTAATGTTGTCAACTGGCCGATCGGACGTGTCTTAATGTCGTATTACGCCTCATCATACGTACGCTTTGTAACCAGGATGAAGGTTCGGGATACAACCGCCGGATTCATTTGTTATGCCCGTCAGGTACTGGAAGCCATCAACCTTGATAAAATTCGTTTTACCGGTTATGCTTTCCAGATTGAAATGAAATTCACAGCCTGGAAGCTTGGTTTTAATATCTTGGAGGTTCCCATCATATTTACCGACCGTACACTGGGCGAATCCAAAATGAGCAAAGGAATATTCAAGGAAGCTGTTTTCGGAGTCATCAGCCTTCGCTGGAGAAGTCTATTGAAAAAACCGGAACGTTTTAAGAATTGAGCCGCCTTTCCCTTAATTTTGCAACAATTCTCTGATCCCTAATTTAGAATGTTGAGTCTTTCATATTATATTCATGATGCCCAGATTGTCAATGATGGCTGTATATTCAAAGGTTCTGTCCTGATAAAGGATGGTTTGATTGCGGATATCTATTTGGGGAATGCTGACGTTTCTATTATTCCTCGGGATGCAAGACAGATTGATGCCAGAGGGAAATGTTTGATTCCAGGTTTGATTGACGATCAGGTTCATTTTCGTGAACCGGGTTTCACCGACAATGGCGATATAAATTCGGAAAGCAAGGCTGGTATTGCCGGCGGAGTTACATCTTTTATGGATATGCCAAATACCGATCCAAGGGCTACAACTCTCGATATCCTGGAGGAAAAATTCAACCTTGCCTCAAGAAAATCACTGGCAAATTATTCTTTCTTCCTTGGAGCGGCAAACGATAATCTTGAGCAAATTATTAATGCAGATCCATCCCGGATATGCGGGTTAAAAATTTTTATGGGGGCTTCAACAGGTAATATGCTTGTGGATAATCCGGCTAAACTGAATGCCATTTTTCAAAAATCACCCTTGCTGATTGCTGTTCATGCAGAGGATGAATCAATTATTCAAAAGAACCTGAATAATTATAAAGATCAATATGGCGACAACATCCCGATCAGCGCCCACCCTTTAATCCGCAATGTGGAGGCTTGTTTCGAGTCATCAAAGAAAGCAATCGAACTGGCAAATAAACACAATGCACGACTACACCTGCTTCATTTGTCGACCGGAAAGGAAATGCAACTACTTGACAATGGAAAGTCCCTTCAGGAAAAACGTATTACAGCCGAAGTTTGCATTCACCATTTGTGGTTTGACGAACGTGATTACAAAGATTTGGGTGCAAAAATTAAATGGAATCCGGCAATCAAGACAGAAGCTGACCGGATAGCTTTATTCGAAGGACTGCTCAATGGAAAAATCGATATTATTGCGACAGATCACGCTCCACACAAATGGGAGGATAAGCAAAAGCCTTATCTGACTTGTCCTTCCGGGGCCCCGATGATTCAACATAGCCTGGTTGCTATGCTTGGTTTTTATCATCTCGGAAAAATCTCTCTTGAAATGATTGTTGAAAAGATGTGCCATGCACCTGCAACACTTTATAGAATTAAAAAGCGCGGATATATTCAAAAAGGATTTCATGCCGACTTAGTTCTTTTTGATCCGGATGCTCCCTGGACAGTCGAAAAAGGAAATCTGTTTTACAAATGCGGTTGGTCTCCCATGGAAGGGGTAACCTTTAAATCGCAGGTTACCCATACCTGGGTCAACGGTCATCTGGTTTTTGAAAATGGGAAATTTGATGAATCCCTAAAGGGAAAGCGACTTGAATTTAGAAATTAATCATTATGAATAGAATATTACTGCCATTAGTGATTTGGTTGTTGATTTTCAGCGGATGCCAGTTTGAAAATAAAGTTGTTGAAGAGACCTATCCCGACGGCTCGCCCAAACATGTCTGCATATATAAAGGGAAAGGGGGAAGTCGTGAACTCATAAAGGAGATCAATTATTATCCCAACAAGCAGTTACAAATGGAGGGAGAGTATAAAAATAACCAGCGTAATGGAAGATGGACTTACTGGCATGAAAACGGGAAGATCTGGAGTGAAGGAACCTTTATAAATGGTAAGAGCGATGGGAAAAGAACTACCTATTTTGATAACGGGAAGATTCGTTATGTAGGATTTTATAAAGAAGATATCCGTGTCGGGAAATGGAGTTTTTATGATGAAAATGGCCGGCTTTTAAGGGAAATTGACTATTCGGCTCCTCCAAAATAGACCAAGAATTAAGGTTTGGGGAATCAGTATGATATAATAGTGTAAACAGGAAGATGATCACTGTAACCCCCGAAATATATTTTACTGCTTGAAGTCCGGTTAGGGATCATTGCTCCGTTATTATTTTTATAAAGCATCCAATCCTTTTTAAAGATGAAAGCATAAGGGGTTAAAATGACCGGCCGCCCTTTCCCTCGTTTTTTCAATAACAGGTTTCCCGATACGATAAACTGATCGAAAACATCCCAATCTTTATAGAAGAGGGTTCCTTCGCCATTTGCAAAAGGATCCCAAAGAAGGTCATAAAGACTTCCGGCAGTTGGTTTTCGTTCAGGTTTTTTTGCTCCAAGGGTAACAGCAATACTCGTATTTCCCGGCTCATCATTGAAATCACCCATAATTATGATATTTACTCTGGGGTTTTCCCTGAAGAGAGAATCCACCGACTGTTTAAGTATTTCTGCATTTTCGATACGTTTTATTTCTGTTTCTTTAGCGCCACCTTCCCGCGACTTCCAGTGATTGACAAAAATGTGAAAGGTATCTTTTTTTGCATCCTTCAATTTTACATATAAAATAAATCTCGACCTGAATGATTTCGAAGAAGGAATGGCCTTATGGGAAATGTACTGCAATATTTCAGTCCGGAAAAGAAGTCCGACATCGATCCCGCGTGGATCAGATCCCTCTTCAAGGATCGCCTTGTAATGGCCATATCTCAACCGGGTCTGGATTACCAGTTCTTCCAGTACCGGTTTATTCTCAACTTCGGCGAGACCTATTACTGCAGGAAGGTTAATGCTGTCGATTGAAAATAAAACCTTCCCAATGTTATGGATTTTATGATACATCCTTTCGGTAGTCCAGCCAACCTTTGAGGTTGGTAAATATTCATTATCATTGGTATGCGGATCATCAACAGTATCGTAAAGATTCTCAACATTGTAAAACACAACTTTGAATTCTTTAGCCTTCAGGTTTTGTGCAAATCCTATCAGGGTGGCCAGTGTAGTAAGTATTATCAATAAAAAAAACCGATGATACATATTTTTGGATTTTCGGTTAAGTTCAAAAAAAAGGGGCAAGCTAAGCGTTGCCCCTTTGGAATATTAAATAGATTTTAATTTACAACAATAACCAGGTATTTGGAATTTGCCCAGAATGCTTTATAGTCAAGTATCTGCAACGACTGGATAAGTTTTTTATCACCATTGAACTTATATGATGAACTGGGATGGTTGGATAAAATTTTAGCTTTTTTGCTAAGAATGGATATCTCAGTCACTTTACGTATATCGATCTTTGTAAATAAAGCCTTGTTGAAATCTGCGAGGATGTCTCCACTTTTGACGACTCCACTCTTCTTCAGTTCTTTGCTGTTGCCGATCACATAATAGGCTGTATTCAGTGCAGCATCCTGTGCAGCAATGGTCTGGGTCTGATCCTGCAGTTTCTGTCCCTGGCTTTTAACCGTTTTAGACAGAGTATCGATCTTCAGGTTAGCGGTCTCGATAACGATATTCAGTTTTGTCAGCTTTGCACGGAGATCTTCTATATCCATGGCTTTTTGTGCGTTATCTTTAGTCAAGCGATCAACCATTTTTTGCAACTCATCCACCTTCATATTGGCATTTTTCAGCTTTTTAGAGAGGGAAGCTATGGTTTGGTTGTTCTTCTCCATGAGTGAATAGATCGACTGGATATCATTTTTAATCTGTTCCTTGGCAGACATTTTCAGTTCGCCTCCCCGGTCGGTACTCAAATTGATGATGTTTTCCTTCATTTTGATGGTATCCAGTGTACCCTGGATTTCGTTGATGGAGCGAACAAATTCATTGATTGCTTCATCTTTTTGGAGAGTTTGGCTCATCAGGCTGTCAGTCTTGGCCTGCAATTCCTCGGCTTTTTTCTTGGCCTCACGGCCACAGGCAAAAAATACCGGAATCAATAAAAGCACTAAATACTTTTTCATTGGTTAATAATTTTTAAGTTAATGGTCAGATACCTGTCTTACGGCAGACAGGGAATATCCATTATAATCGTCCATCGGTGTATGAACGAGATATTTGTTTGGATATTTCATCTGGATGAATTTTAAAAATTGCCGCTAAATTAGTAAGAAAAACAAAAAAATGTACCATCAACCTAAAATTATCCTTAATTATAATAAAATACTTACATTTATTTGCCATGTTAAGAAGTTATAAAATATCCAGGTACGGTAACTGTTATACAGTCATGTGATAACAAATTATTCGTATTTTCGTCCCCTAAATTACAATCCATCCGGTAATATAATTCATGAAAAAAGTAAAGAGTAGCAGGTATTTCCGTTTGAATCCGGACACAAGTAGTCATTATTATCATGATCTGCCGAATTATGATTAGTGCAGGAAGAATTTTTTTTTAATTAATCTGCGGTTGGCTTTTTTATCAACTCACTGACCCTTGAGCACAGAACTGGAAAATAAGCCAAAGATCCTTGTCGTCGACGACATTGAATCGAATGTGATCTTCATGGAGAAAATTATCCGGCCATTGAATGTTAATGTTATTAAAGCATTTTCCGGGAAAGAGGCATTGAAAAAAATCCGCGATCTCGACCTTGCCCTGGCCATAATAGATGTTCAAATGCCTGAAATGGACGGGCTGGAACTTGCCACCAACATCCTGAATGACAAATCAAGGGATATTGTTCCGATTATTTTTATCACGGCTTATGCATACGACGAACTGCATCTTGAAAAATTTTATGAGTCCGGGATCATCGATTTTATTACAAAACCTTTTCACCGGAGCATTCTTACAGGGAAAATAAAGATTCTCCTCGAGCTATACCGGCAAAAGCATAAAATCCTGGAATCGGAAAAAATGTACCGGATGCTTCTGAATGCCTCGCCGGAAGGAATCGTGATCATGGATGAAACGGGTAAGATCCAGGAGATTTCAACAATCACTTCGGAGATTTTCGGGATTCAGAATAAATTTGACTTTATCGGACAAAATATCCGGATACTCTTCCCAAGTGAAGAACATGAAAGACTCGATTCGGTTATCGAAAAAACATTTGAAGAGGGACTTACCCGTAATGTGGAGTTCATTTTGACAAGATCGGACCAATCACAATTTATTAGTGAAATAAGTACCACCCTGATCCATGAAAGAAGAGGAAAGCCAAAAGCATACATGGCCATAATCAGGGATATCTCGCAACGAAAAAAGATGGAACAGCAGTTGATCCATGCCGAGCGATTGGCAGGATTGGGAGAGATGGCCACCGGTATCGCACATGAAATTAACCAGCCGCTAAATACTATCTCTTTGGGCCTTGAGAATCTTCTTCATGAGATTGGAAAACGCGAACGGGTCAATGATGACTATTTCCAGAAAAAGGCGCAAAAAATTTTTGATAACATTGTAAGGATTTCCTATATCATCGACCATATCCGGAGCTTTTCGCGGGGCCAGCATGAAGTTATCCTTTCCACCTTTGACATCAATGAGAGTATCAGAAATGGAATTTCACTGATCTCAGAGCAATTTAAACACCTTGGGATCGACCTGCTAATAAAACTTGATGAAAAAATTCCGCCTATCCTTGGAAATACATATAAATTTGAACAGGTCATTCTAAACCTGATGATAAATGCCAAAGATGCGCTGGAAGAAAGACAAAAAACAATCAAGACCGATTTCAGGAAGTTCATAGAGATAAGCGATTTTAAGGAAAACCAAACAATTGTTATTGAGGTGAAAGATAATGGTATAGGGATCAAATCCAATGAAATCGATAAAATCATGTTCCCTTTTTACACTACTAAGAATTTCGGAAAAGGCACCGGGTTGGGACTGACCATTTCATCAGGAATAATAAAAGAAATGAATGGAAATATCACTATAACAAGCAAATTTTCGGCAGGGACTACGATTAAGATCTGTCTTCCGCTAAAGTCGGAAAATAGTATTAAGATATGAGAAATATATCATGCCTCAGCGTTCTCATACTTGATGATGAACATCATTTTACGGAGGAACTTGCCGAGTTTTTCCAGAATTCCGGATTCCAGTCCCATCAGGCCAACACGGCGGAAGAGGGATTGGCAATTCTGGAAAACCGGGAAATTGACCTTTTGATTCTGGATGTAAGGTTACCGGGAGTCGATGGCCTTGATATCTTGACAGAAGTCAAAGTCAGATATCCGGAAATGGAGGTTATAATAGTTTCAGCGCATGGAGACATGGATACGGTGATAAAAGCTATGAGGCTGGGAGCCCTTGACTACCTGAGGAAACCTTTCCGGCATATCGATATTCAGATTGCCATTGAACGCACCCATAAATTTCTTCATCTCCAACAGAAGATTAAGGCGATGGAAGAAAAAAACTCGCTGATCTCAAAAACCCTTGCCGATAAAATTGACAGGCACCTTATTGGGGTCAGCCCGCAAATGTTAAAGGTCCTTGACCTGGCGATGACTGCAGCCAAATTTCATGATATTAATGTTTTGATTACCGGGGAAAGTGGTACCGGGAAAGAGAACATTGCCAGGATCATTCATTTTGCGAGCGACAGGAAAGATAATATACTGTGTGCAGTCAACAGTAGCTCAATAACCGATTCCTTGATGGAGAGTGAGTTCTTTGGTCACAAAAAAGGTTCTTTTACCGGAGCTGTATCAGATAAAAAGGGCTTCTTTGAGGTGTGTGACCATGGAACCCTGTTTCTTGACGAGATTGCAGACATGCCGATGAACCTGCAGGCTAAAGTACTCCGGGCGATTGAAGAAAAAAGTATTACGCGTGTTGGCGATACCGAACAAGTCGCCACTGATTTCCGGATAATTTCTGCGACAAACCATGAAATCGATAAACTCGTCGAAGATAGAAAATTCAGGCTGGATCTGCTCCACAGGTTGAATACTCTACAGATACATATTCCACCATTACGTGAAAGGCCTGAAGATATCGAACCCCTTCTTAACTTTTTCTCGGAATATTTTTCCAGGAAAATAAATAAACCAGTGCTGAAGATTGATAAAGAAATTGCCAGACTCCTTGTAAGATATGATTTTCCAGGGAATGTCAGGGAATTAAAAAATATGACGGAAAGGGCGGTTATTCTATCTAAAGGAAACACTTTGAAAACCGGTGATTTTCCCTTGAAATATTCATCGAAAGACTTGACAGAAGAGGGACCCAAAAAACTGAATCTTATCGGGCATGAAATTGAAATGATAAGAATAGCATTGCATAAAGCTGGATTCAACCAAAGAATTACCGCCGATTTACTCGGAATTTCCCGGGATGCCCTGATACGGAAAATGAAGAAATATAAGATCATTATCAATAAAAAAGATAACCCTTCCTGAAAGCGCACATCTGAGCGCTTTTTTGTTCGTTTTTCCAGTGCAAAAAAAATGGCATTCCTGGTCTTTATTATTTAGATCTCCTTCTTTCCATTGTTAATCAATGAGTTAAAAAAATTCCTCAGACTACTTTTTTGTTTCTCGGTTAACGGTATGCATTTTGCATTTCCCTTTCCCGACAGTTTATTTTCATCCTTGGTTATTCATTATTTTGAAACGCACCCCGAACCGGTTCCCGATTCTCTATCCTTTTACCGTCATCGGGAATGCGATTGTTATTTCTTTGTCCCGGTTTACACCACCCTCTCATCTGATCACCATCCTGTTATTTTTCTCCTGTTTACCCTTTACAGACGGATATAATGCACCGGATAAATCAACTCTTATAAATATTTCTCCGTCATTCTTCATTGTTAATCAACCACCGACAATCACATGCCCCCCTGGAAGTCCGTTCTCCAGAAATACGTCTCCAGGCCATTGCTATTATGTTGTCCAGGGTACTGAATTCAATGCGACTTTTTCCGATGACGAACCTGGAGCTACCTTAATCAACGATTTCAACAACACCAATACCCTGGCTGGCGCCCAGTTACCCGGGGGACCTACTACTATTGTTTGGACGGTCACCGACACCCAAGGTCTCTCGGCTTCTTGTACCATCACGGTCACGGTAACAGACAACCAGAATCCTATAATTACTTGCCCGGCAAATATAATTACTAATAACAACCCTAATAATTGCAGTTCCACGTTAACAATCTCCAATCCGGTGACTGCAGATAACTGTGCAGTTACAAAGCTCACCTGGTCAATGTCAGGCGCCACGACAGCAAATTCTCCTGCAACAGGGATCAATTATATAGGTACATATACATTCAATGTAGGCACTACATTAGTTATCTATTTTGCCAGTGATGCTGCCGGGAACAATAATTCCTGCAGTTTCACTGTTAAAGTCAATGATACTCAGTTACCAACCGTTACCTGTCCATTGGGAAGTCCTTTCCCGAGAGGTACTGTTCCGGGAGGATGCTATTATATCGTACAGGGATCAGAATTTAATCCGACTTTCTCTGACAATTGTCCCGGAACCACCATCCATAATAGTTTCAACTATACCAATACACTTGCTGATGCACACATCCCTGTCGGAGTAAATGCCATAACCTGGACCGCCACCGACGCTGCAGGACTTATAAAGACCTGTAACATAACCATCAACGTTTTTGATGATGATCCTCCGGTCATTATCTGTCCTCCGGATATAACGGTACCATGTCCGGATAATATTCCTGAACCCAACATAGGATTAGTCACTGCCACAGATAATTGTGGCACTGTCACCATCACGCATGTGGGAGATGTTTACATCGGGTTAGGAAATAAACCCGGATTTTGCCCGACAGGCGTTGAACGTACTTACCGTGCTATGGATGCCACCGGTAATTCGGTGACATGTATGCAATTTATCACTGTCGCTGCAGAATGTGGCTGTGTTATTTGCCAGTCACAAGTCCCTCACTTTTATGTCAATATGACCGGGGATTGCGACAGCGTCTGGACGAGTCCGAGTTTGCAGAGGATTGGGAAATGCTGTGCTGCAAGCGGCTCCGACAGGTGCATATCCTTTTCAGTAAAAATTGATCCGCATGCTATTGGATTTTATTTTCTGATTGATGGCGCAACTCCGGCAGGTCATTATGTTCAGGTTGATTGCGGTCCCTTGATGCCGATGAGCGACCTCATCTGTGCACCCCCCGACGGTCAGTACCATACAGTTACATTTTGCAAGCCAGGGAGTAATGAAAATATTTACACTATTCATTCAGTATGCGGATTGCAATTTCCTGAGTCAATTTTTACAAGAGAAGACTGTGGTGTAACCATCACGATTTCAGGTGTAGTGGAAAGCACAGTAACCTGGACGGATATCACCGGCGGGGGTATATATAACCGGTACTTATCCTGTGACCATGCTTGCCTGAATCCGGTTATTACACCCGATAGTCTGGCCCCCCAAATCATTAAGTATCTTGTATGCGGACAGGTTGCAGGTAATCCGTGTTCCCCCGGGGGGATCGTATGTGATACCGTGGTTGTTCATGTTTTTCCTGAAATATCCATTTCAATTTCGCCTGATCCTCCGACATTCTGTGATTATATGCCAGGGACTATTTACGCGACGATTTCTCCTGCCAACATATATTCGATAAAATGGTGGAATGGCCCCAATGGTACAGGAAGCATTGTCTCCACCTCAGATTCATATACTCCGCCAGCACCAGGGTTTTATTCCATTACAGTGTCTGATACTACAACTACACTGCCTTGTCAGAGTGATACCCTTAATTTCGAAGTAATCCTGGATAATTGTGTGCCGGTTTGTCCCGTACAATATCACTGTGATGAAAGCGGGATTGTAGATTATACAACAGTCAGCGGATTTATTGCTGCAGGAGGCCAGATAGATTTTCCATGTACTGTGCCGGATCCAAATATTTCACTCATGAATGAAACTTCAGATAATTACCTATGTCCAGAGATCATCACTCGCTCATATCAGATTTGGGACGCCTGCGGGAATGTAGATATATGTCAGGAAATTATTACAATCAATGATACAATCCCGCCAGTGCTCAATACCCCGGATTCCGTTCATTGGTGTGTGCAGGATATTGTTGCAGCCATATGGGATGGGGCAGGTGATTTTACCCCTATCCGGCCTGACTGGCACACTTTCCATAGTGGTGAAACCTCCCTCGACCTTAATCCTTCAACATTTTCAGATAACTGCACTGCTGTTGAAAACCTGATCCTTCACTGGAAAATCACCCTGGTTGGGGGTCCCGTCATCCTGGGTAACGGACAGGTTTCATCTTATGGCAGCAACATTCAATTCCCTCTTGGGGACAACACAATTACTTACTGGCTTGAAGATCAATGCGGCAATTTAACCCCAACAATTGATCGTCCGCTGGTTATCATCAAGGTGTTTCCCCGGCCAGATATTATACGAAATTTTTAATGGAAACAAAGTAATAATTAAAACTTAAGCTTATGAAACAAAAACAAGAGATGAAAAACAGTCAATTTAAAATTAATACAAAAAAATCACAAATCCTTAAAAATTGAAATTATGAAAAAGCAACTATTACTTCTCGTACTGGCATTATTTGCCGGTTATTCCTCACTCTTCGCACAGCCATGTCTTCCTGAAGGACCACTTTCACCAGCTGCAGGGACACCTTATAATTACACGGCAACCGTCAGTGGCGCAGGCTATGATGGGACAGGACCCTTTACCTGGTATGTGACCAAGGATGTAGATCTGATCAATGGAGTCGTAGTACCGAATAACGGAGGCGAAATTATTGCTTCGGGAGCCGGTTCTTACAACTCGCCCATTAACGGGGCAAATACAATCACTATCGAGTGGACATCTCAAGCAATAGCCAACAATGTCCCGTATTATCTGGTTATTAAATATGCGCAGACAAATTCCGGAACCAACCCTGCTTGTTCGGCAATGAATATGAAAGTATGGCAGGTTAAACCCCAGAACAAATTCCTGCTTGCTGTCAACAGTTTTGCAGGTACCATTGGAATGGATGGAGTTTACTGTTCGGCTGACGTAACTTCTGCAATTGTGACACCAGGAACTCCGGGTAGTGTAGCCTATGTTTATGGAGTTAATAACATTTATGCAGAGATTACGGCTTCCAAGTATACAGGAGAATGGACACCTTCATTCAAAATTACCGGACTTGATGCTGTTCAGACTATTGCAGATGTAACATGGGATACCAGTCCTACCGGTACATTTACCAATACTACTACCCCAGGAGCCGGACCAGGTGAATATGTCTCCACTACCAATGCCATCGCTGCTTTTGATGGTTCTTTAAAAATTTATGTCAAGGTCGCTGTCAATAATAATTACTTTGAAAACCTGGCAGGCCTGACAGTAAATGTGGCTGTGGATGGTGTTATTCCGTCTACTCCTCCTCTTCCTGACGTAATTTCCGAAACCGACTGTACCCCGGAAGTTCCCTTTGGAAAAAATACGAACCTTACTATCAAGGCTCGTCCTACTATTACTCCTGATCCTGCAACCGGAGACTTTATCCCTAAGAATCCTTAATCCATACTTAGGTTTAAGCTTCTGTGAAGTTTAGTTTAGTTGCTTTATCTCTGAAATAGAAATGTTTTTGGGGTGACTAAGAAGGTTGGATTATTACCTTCTTAGTCGTCCCCCTTAAACCTGGAGATAAAGAAAGATAATATAGAAGCCACTTCCCGTTGGGCAGTGGCAGGCTGCGTCTGAAAGTTGGTGCACAGGTATACAGTTCATTCCTGAATACCGGTTTCCGGCTATAAGACATACCCATTGAGGGATTATTGTTTTATTGGATTACTAATATTGATATTGAGCTTAGATGCGACTTTTGAGCGCTCATAAACAATTTTGGATAGCATGCATTCTGGCTATTCTGACGGTGGTAAAAACCACTGCCCAGACGGGTATTGTTGTTCTGGAAGGTGAAATTCATTCCCTTGGAGTTGTTGAAGTGCCTGGGGAAACCTATGAATGGACCGTATATTCCGACTATACACTAACCACAGAACCCGGCCCGGATGAAGTCGTCTATCTGAATGGCCGGACAGGCCCATTAATTGATGTCCTCTGGAAGAAACCAGGCACCTATTATTTCACTGTTATTGCGACCAACGCGATGGGTTGTATGAATTTGAAAGTAGGTCTTGTCAACGTAAATGAAGCCACAGCGTTGATGCCAACTATCACCATAGTAGTAGATAAGAATCCTATATGTGCGGGAACCAGGGCAAACTTTACAGCAACAGTAACCAATGCCGGAACCAAGCCTGTTTTTGTTTGGACAAAGAACGGCAACCATGTGGGGAACAACCAACCTGTATATTCGGACAATACCCTCGTGGACAATGATGCAATCAGTTGCAGACTGACTTCAAATGCCAAGGATGTAAATCCTGCAACTGTTCAGTCTGAAGAAATAATAGAAACCGTATTGAGTATCAAGGCGGCATTCACAATATCCGAGGACCATAGCAACCTGTCGTGGAAAGTTCAACTGACCAATAAATCCTCAGGGGCAGATCAATACTTGTGGGACTTTGGAAATGGATTTACCTCTACCGAAGAGAATCCGGTTGTGACCTATTACCAGGATGGACAATATTTGATCCAGCTGGTTTCTTCAAACTATTTGAGTTGTTTCGATACGGCAAGGTATAAATACGATCTGATGTTCAAAGGTCTTTTCATACCGAATGCTTTTGCCCCCACAACCAATGTCTCTCCCGCGAACCTGTTCAAGCCCGTCGGAAGGAATCTGAAACGATACCGGATCGAGGTATACGACAACTGGGGACACTTGCTATGGCAATCGACTGCCCTCGATGAACAGGGCAGACCAATTGAAGGATGGGATGGGACCTGCAATGGCGCGCTGATGCCGCAGGGAACATACATGTGGAAAGTAGAAGCACAATTTAATGATAACACCATCTGGCTTGGTTCTGATATTGGTAAGGGCAAGGCCAAAACGATGGGTACGGTAACATTGATAAGATAATCTTAAACAATGAAAAAATGAAAAGAAATTTACACTTTCCGACGATCCTCCTCCTGGGAATCATATTGTTTGGATCAAACGCACGCGGCCAGGATCCAAATTATTCCCAGTGGTTAAATGCACCCATTTATTACAACCCGGCATTTACCGGTGTGAATATCGGTCTCAGGGCCAGATTTTCATACAGGGAACAATGGCCAAATTTACCTGTTGATTTCCGTACGATGTATTTTTCAGCGGATTGGGGTGATCGGAAATTACCCGGATCCGGAGGAATAGGAGTGATCATCAATTCAGACAATGAAGGTATCGGCTTCATAAAGAATTTTTCGGCAGGACTAGCACTCTCAGTGCGGATCCCGATTACCTCCTACCTGATCAGCCAGTTGGGAATTAAGGCTTCGGTCATGCAAAAACGGCTCGACTGGAACGACTTTGTCTTCAGCGACCAGCTGAATGAAACCTATGGAAATATATACAATTCTGCTCTTTCACAACCCGACAATGAGCAGAGAATATTTCCGGATTTCGCGGCGGGAGGTCTGATCCAGTTTATCAACCCGGGCGCGAACATTACTGGGACTGCAGGTTTTGCGGTGGATCATATTTTCCAGCCGGATGAATCATTTCTTGCTCTTTCCAAGTCACCGCTTCCCCGGAAATATGTCGGACATCTTGATCTTATCATCTCTCTGGGAAGTACTCCCTCACTTGCGCTAACGACAATCAGGGGTTTTGAAGATCCCCTGAAGATCAATCCCGGGATTCTTTACCAGAACCAGAATAACAAAAGTTCCCTGCAGTTTGGGGTAAATATGTTAAAATTTAACATCTATCTGGGTGGATACATCTATACTACCAACCTGAACAAAGGTTCCACCTCCTTGAATTTATTAGCCGGGTACCGGTATATCTTTGCCAATGATATGAGTTTGAAGTTTATGTACAGCTATGACCTGCAACTCTCAGGGAACCTTAATGGAACGGGTGGAGCTCATGAAGTCAGCCTCATTCTGGAGTTTTCAAGAATCAGGATGGTTAGTAAAAATAATTATGAAGATTGTCCTTCGGAAAGACAGCGTGACCTAAGATTAGCTCCACTTGAATGCAGTCCGTTCTGATATTTTATCAGTGATATTATTTATTAAAGATCTTTTAAGAACCTGAGCCAGATTTTAATGACATTTTTTTCAGCTTTGACCGCTATTGCAAAAATTTCCGGGATATCTGCCGGAACCAGGTTATCCGGATCGCACTCGTCGGTAAGGATGGATATGGCCGCACACGGCAGTTTCATATGGTTCGCGACAATCACCTCAGGAACGGTCGACATGCCGATGGCATCGGCCCCTTTATAACGGAAAAAACGATACTCTGCACGGGTTTCCAGGTTAGGACCCTGGACTGCTACATAAACTCCTTTCTTTAATTCTATTCCTTCATTTTTTGCTGCAAGTTCCAGTTTCCAGTTCAATTCGGGATCATACGGTCTGCTCATATCGGGAAACCGCGGTCCGAGTTCATCATAATTGATTCCTCGGAGTGGGTTTTCCGGCAGGAAGTTGATATGATCCTCTATCAGCATCAACATTCCTTTTCTAAGATCAGGATTCATGGCACCGGCAATGTTCGAAAGCAACAGTATTTTTATCCCCATCATTTTCAAGACCCGCACCGGAAAGGTGATCCGCTGCATGTCGTACCCTTCGTAATAATGAAACCGGCCGTGCATCACAAGTACCTTTTTCCCGCTTACAGTGCCGTAAATCAAACGACCTTTAGTAGCATCAAAGGTTGAAGTCACAAAATGGGGGATGGTTTCATATCCGGCTTCTGCCAGAATTTCAATTTCCCCGGTGAAATTCCCCAGTCCGGCACCCAGGATGATCCCGACTTCAGATTCTCCGAATCCTTTGCTTATTAGAAAGGAGACTGTTTCGTTGATCTTAGCGAGCATGGTGGTGAGTTTGTTAATATAGGATCGAAAATGGCTGTGAATTCTCCATAAATATAAGCAAGAAAAAAGGAAATGCTCGCTACTTTGTTATTTTGTTATAATGGTGATCAACGCCTGTTGGGATATCTCACCTGAATTCAGGTTCAAAAAATAAACACCTGAAGGCAGATTAAGATTCAAATCCTGACTTCCTGGCGCCAGCGTTTGATTGAAAACCACCTGTCCCTGCA
>Ga0172368_10001263_pt1 | contig 35109 bp, 21 predicted proteins | sample Lak11m_FD_114540 | JGI IMG/M metagenome (GOLD analysis project Ga0172368, IMG submission 114540) | Freshwater microbial communities from Kabuno Bay, South-Kivu, Congo - kab_022012_11m | ecosystem: Environmental > Aquatic > Freshwater > Lake | place: Democratic Republic of the Congo: South-Kivu... | reverse complement strand
GATGGCATCATTGTCCGTTCGGCGACCAAGGTGCCGCAGGCTGTGATCGACGCCGGAACTAAACTGAGACTGATCGCCCGCGCCGGAACGGGTATTGACAACATCGACCATCAGTATGCCCGCGCCAAAGGGATTGCGGTACTGAATGCGCCGGGCGCCAACTCGCATTCGGTGGCGGAACTGGTGTTCGCCCATTTGCTGGCTCTGGCGCGCTCGATTACTCCCGCCACGGTTTCTTTACGCGAGGGACGCTGGGAGAAAAAGGCTTATAGCAAAGGGATTGAACTGGCCGGCAAGACGCTCGGCATCATCGGCTTTGGGCGAATTGGCAAGATTGTTTCTCGCCTGGCAGTGGCCTGGGGCATGCGCGTTCTGGTCTATGATGTTGCCACGGTCAATACCGAACCGACCGTCAGGGTAGTCGGTTTTGAAGACTTACTGCGCGAGGCGGATTTCATTACTCTGCATACTCCCAAATCGAGCGCTCCGCTCATTACCGAAAAGGAGATTGGGATGATGAAACGCGGAGTTTATATCGTTAATTGCGCCCGCGGGACTGCGATCGATGAAAAGGCTCTGCTGGCCGGCTTGAATTCCGGTCAGGTCGGCGGGGCCGGATTGGATGTTTACAGCGAAGAACCGCCAACGAACCTGGAACTGGTCAAACATCCGCGCGTTTCCTGCACTCCGCACATCGGTGCCAGCACGCTGGAAGCCCAGGAACGCGTCGGAGTGGAAATCGCCCAGCGCATCGTCGAACATATTAAGACTATATAGGAAATTACATGGTAAAAATTAAAGCTTTTCACGGCATTCGGCCGGTTAGGGAACTGGCGTCCAAAATTGCGGCTCTGCCGTATGACGTTATGAATTCGGAAGAGGCGCGCGCTTTAGCCGCCGACGATCCATACTCATTTCTACATGTCAGTAAAGCCGAGATCGACCTGCCGCCGGATCTCGATTCATATGATGAAAAAGTCTACCTTAAAGCCCGTGAAAATTTAGAAGCCATGATAGCCAAAAACTGGCTGGTCCGGGATCAGACCGAAATGCTATATGTATATCGTCAGATTATGGAAGGTCATAGCCAGTTCGGATTGATCGCTACGGCCTATGTTTCCGATTATCTGGAAGGTCGGATCAAAATCCATGAACTGACCCGGGAAGCTAAAGAGCGCGATCGCATGAATCATGTCGATTACACCAATGCCAATACCGGCCCGGTCTTCCTGACTTATCCTGCCAGACCGGTCATCGATGCCATTATTCATAAAATCGTAACTGAGAATCAGCCGGAATATGATTTTACCGCGGCTGACGGTATCCAGCATACACTCTGGCTGATCAGCGACCGCGAAACCATTATCAAATTGACCAATCATTTCGGCCAAATCCCGCATTGCTACGTTGCCGACGGACATCACCGCGCCAAGTCCGCCGCCCTGGTCGGCAAAGCGCGACGCGAGCGGAATCCGCATCATACCGGTAACGAAGAATACAACTGGTTCCTGGCCGCTTTTTTCCCGCATAATCAACTGCGGATCATGGATTACAACCGGGTCGTCAAGGATTTGAACGGTCTGAGTGAGAATGCTTTCCTGGCAAAAATAGGTGGAATATTTGAGGTGGAATTAGTTGGTTGTGCCGCCTGTGCCAGACCCCCAAAACCTAACCATTTTGGTATGTATCTGGATCATAAATGGTACACTTTAAAAGCTAAAGCGGGAATTTTCGATCCTGCCGATCCGGTCGCCAGTCTGGATGTTTCCATTTTACAGAATAGTCTGCTGACTCCGGTTCTGGGGATCGGCGATCCGCGCAGAGACGAACGCATCGACTTCGTCGGCGGCATCCGCGGTCTTGGAGAACTCGAGAAACGCGTCGATTCGGGTGAAATGGCGGTGGCTTTTGTACTCTATCCGACTTCCATTGACCAATTGATGGCGATTGCCGATACCGGCCAGATCATGCCGCCCAAATCGACCTGGTTCGAACCCAAACTGCGCAGTGGATTGGTCATTCACGCGCTGGATTAGGAATTTTAATACTCGTCTCAATGCTTCGGCGTTGAGACGATTTGTTTGGCAATCACGGCCGTCGTCGTAAATTCGGTCGTTCTTTTAATGCTCGTCTCAATGCTCCGGCATTGAGACGGTTTGTTTGGTAATCACAACCGCGGTCGTAAATTTGACCGTTCTTTCGCTTTGTGATTAACCAGGACTTCGACTCAGAGTAGTAAGTTGATTCCCTATGGTAGCTGAATTAAAAAAAACTCTGTGTCCTCTGTGGTGAAAAATATCTGGAGAAAAAATGAAAAAACCCACTTTCGATAATGGTTTGTTCCTTTTCGTCATGCTGGCGGGAATGTCCGTATTATTCGGGCAGGAGAAGAAAATCTATGAAATGTCCAATGCGGAAATCGATCAACTCCTGACGACCGTCAGCGCTCAAAACCTGACGATTACCGACCGGATCGGGCTTTACTCCGAGAAATTTCTGGGCATGCCGTATAACCTGAATTGTACCGGCGATGGGCCGTATGCCCTGTACGAGCCCTGGCCGCTGGTCAATTTCAAAGCGACCAACTGTATGGCTTTTTGCGAGCATGTATTGGCGCTGTCCATCTCGGATAGTTGGGATAATTTCTTTAATAATCTTCAGCAGATTCGTTACAAGGACGGCATTATCGGGATGCGTAGTCGCAACCATTATACGATGGTCGATTGGTTGCCCGAGAATAACTGGCTGATCGAGCATGTCTCTGATAAAGTCGGTGGTCGATTTATTAAACAGGCGACCCGCACGATCTCGCACCGCCAATTCTTCGAAAGCAAAGGCATTACGGATTTACGCTATATCAAGCCTGATCGTACCATTACGCTGGGCTATGTTCCGAAAGAAGACCTGCAGAAGGTTGGAAAGAACATCCACAATGGTGATATCCTGGTGTTGATATTCGCCGACAAGACTGATATCTTTGCGGCGCACATGGTCATTGCCGTCGTCAAAAATGGACAGATTCTGATCTGCGAATCCTCCAGCGCCAAAAAGAGCACCATCGAGACTCCTTTTGCCGAATGGAGTGCATCTGTCGCGTCGAAGGCACAGTATGTCGGAGTAAGCTTTTTACGCGTGCGGGATGAACTGAATACGCCCGGCAGGATTATCCGGCCCTGTGAAATAACCGGCCTGAAGAGAAGCGAATAAATTGCGTCATTCCCCGCCGTTGGCGGGGTCATTCGTCCCGAAGTGGGACTGTCATTCCTCGTAAGTCGTAAGGCGTGATGTGAAGACAATCGTCATTCGTCCCGATTTATCGGGACTGTCATTCAATGGTCATTTATAGTGACGGGTGACAGGTGACGGGTAACCTCAAAAATAACCTATCCTACTTTGTCATTCTGATTCCGATTTATCGGGAGAAGAATCGCGTTAGCAGGGAGGAGACTAAGGTTAAGGTTTAGGTTAAGAGGAAACCGGTTTCGGGTAACGGGTATCGGGATTCAAGTGTTTTCATGGTTTCTTTTTCGCTTTGTTTTCGAGCATTTTTAAACTTTCCAAATAATTTTTTTCTGCTTCGCTCAATGTTTTTTGCTGGTACTTTTTATATTCTCCGGTTGCCTTTTCAACAGCAATTTCGTGACTGACAGAGCCCGCTCCCTGTAATAGTTTTTCACCACTCATTGTCAATATTTTATCCAAATGTTCTGCCCAATCTTTCATGGTCATTGCCTGTTCGCGTTCAGCCTGACGTTCCGCAAAATCTAAATAACCCGAAACTATTTGACCAAGTGAACGAAGCTCTTTTTCGTCTAAATAATTCTTTGCCACCACAACATCTTTTAAGTACGGACGACTACCCGGGAAAGTCATCAAACCCATAAATTCTTTTTCCGCCTCGGCACGAGTATATATAACTTCGGCTGCTGTTTGTCCGTGTACTGCATAATGAATTTTGTTTTGCACTTTCTTGAAAAATTCAATAGAAACATCTGCTTTAGGGTCGTAATCAATACTGGTAGCGTAAATATCCAACACCTGACGGTAGAATACTTTTTCGGATACCCGAATATCGCGGATGCGTTGCAACAGTTCTTTCCAATAGCCACCGCCCCCCAAATTTTTAAGGCGTTCATCGTCCATCGTAAAACCTTTACGGAGGTATTCGTTCAAGCGTTTGGTTGCCCATATACGGAACTGGGTACCCCTTAGCGATTTAACCCTATAGCCTACTGAAATAATTACATCGAGATTGTATAACTTTACCGTAACTTCCTGCGTTTTTCCCTCAATAGCACCATGTTGAGTGGTTAGTCGGAAATTCCGACATGCCACTTCTTCTTTTAACTCATCCTCTTTAAAAATATTCTGGATATGTTCGGTAATTGTGCTTCTGCCTTTTCCAAAAAGCTGCGCCATTTGCTCCTGCGAAAGCCACACGGTTTCATCTTCAAACCGAACATCTACCGAAATTTTATCATCTTCGGTTTTGAATAAAATAAAAGCCGATTGATTATTTTCCATTACTTCTTCCTTCTATTATGGCAATCTCGGGTATAGAATTCATATAAAAAATGTCCGTCTTTTATTCGTGATAACCTCTGAACATCCGGATTTGGTGCAAAGTGTTCCCGGAAGTCTCAGATTGTCTTTTTCAGCAGTCAAACTCAATATTTTTTTCCTCAATAAAACATTCCGCGATTCTCACATATCGAAAGGCAGATGGATTGTAAGTAGAAATTCAAATTATGTCAAGAATTATTTTAGTGACGGGTAACAGGTGACGGGTGAACTCAAAAGTAACCTATCCTACTTTGTCATTCCCCGCCGCTAGCGGGGTCATTCAATGGTTGAACGAAGTGAAATCCGGCTTTTGACGGATCATTGTCAGGCTGACGGTTGAGGCGATGTGCAGTAAGGGATTGTCCCGCAAGGGAAGCCTTCGGCTCGGGTGATTTCCTATCAACCTATACGAAACTTAATCAGAGGTATAACGCTCGAACACCCTCTGAAACCTTTACTACTGCCACACTTTGATGGGGGCTGGATAGTGCGACCTGCAAATGTGCCTGGCTGTGAGCGTTAGGGCCTAATTCCTGTCTGTTTATTTGCATAGACCAATGTATCAAAAATAAATTCCTTGTATCTTCTTTGAAAATCTTTGTCTGTTGTGAATTTCTTAAATATTTCTGTTTGACTAAATAAATATTGCTGCATTAACTCCTCTAGTTTTTTATCTGATGAAATTTTTGCGTTTTGTTTGTCAGAATATTTCACAGCATCCATAATGTCCTTATTTGCTTTCATTTCCTCTGGCAATTGCTGAGTAAGAATCTTTCTAACTTTGTCTTTGTCCGACCATTCAATATCGCCAAAATGCTGATTGAAAGCACTCAATATATTTTCAAGAGTATCTAAAACGGGTACTTGTTCTCCGCCTCTTATTTCAACAGGGATTGGAGCAACTTCACCTGGTTCGGGTTCCAAAACAATATTTTGTGTCGTTTCTTTTGATGGGCGATAACTGTCCATGTCGATGCTTTCTAGAATACCTTCGGCTAAATCGTCGGTTTGATCAATGTATAATTTGGGAACGAGATATTTCAAGTACCAAAACAATTTCTCCCAATCCTGATTGTTGAAATCGAGTATTTTAGCCAAATAGCTGTAAACTCTTAAAAATGATTTTGCTTTTGCCTTGAAATCAATTTGATTGTCTTTGCTCAAATCATTCTTAAAAATTTCAACCGATCTGTCAATTATTGGGTCAAGTTTTGTGCGGTCTTCACCCTCAACGTATTTTTCAAAGAAATCATCAATTTGGTAAGAGCTGTAAACCTCGAAAACTTCCATTGAATCCACCAAATCGTTGAGTTTGTTAGGATTGGTTTCTTCGCTTAAAATGGTCGCTGTGTAATAGGGTTTAAAAGCTTCTTGTATTTCTTCGGCTTCGTTGAAAAAGTCTAAAACGAAGGTGTCTTTTTTGTGCGGTTTCTTCGCACGGTTCAAACGTGAAAGCGTTTGAACTGCCTGAACTCCTGCAAGTTTCTTGTCAACATACATAGTGTGCAACAAAGGTTCATCAAAACCAGTCTGATATTTTTCGGCAACAATCAAGAAACGATACTCTATTTTTTTGAAATTTTTTGGTATGTCGGTTTTAAAGGTCTTAAAGCTGTTCATGGCAACCTCAGTATATTCAATCCCCTGATAGTTTTTCGAACCCGAAAAAGCAACAATGACTTTATAAGGTGATTTTATTTCCTTTAAATAAGCGTCAAAAGCCTGTCTATATTTAATAGCACATTCAATGCTTTTGGTTACTACCATTGCTTTTGCTTCTCCGTTTATTAAATGACGTACATCACGATGAAAATGGTCTATCATTATTTTTGCCTTTTCAGTGATGGCAAATTCATGACCTTCAACATAAGCCCGAAGTTTTTTCTGTGCTTGTTTGGTGTCAAATTCAGGATTATCTTCAACGGCTTTTATCAATTTGTAAAAACTGTTGTACGTGGTGTAATTCTTTAAAACATCCAAAATAAATTCTTCTTCAATGGCTTGTTTCATGCTGTACACATGAAAAGCATAAAATTTGTGTTTTACTTCGCCGTTTTCATCGGTGTAGGTTTCTTGCGATTTTACGCCAAATGTTTCGAGTGTTTTGTTTTTTGGTGTGGCTGTAAACGCAAAGTACGAGCCGTTTGTAATCATTTTACGGCTTTCAATCAGTTCGTTTATCTTATCCTCTAAGGTTTTTTCTTCCTGTTCTTCTTCCTCGCTGTGCTTATCGGCTAAAACGGCATTCATTTTCGACGATGTTTGCCCGCTTTGTCCGCTGTGTGCTTCATCAATGATAATCCCGAATTTCATGGCGGGCATGTCCGTCATTTCGTCCAACAGGAACGGAAAGGTTTGAACCGTGCAAACAATCACTTTCTTGCGGTTGGCAAGGGCTTCTTTCAGTTTGCTTGTTTTACTGCCTCCAACGTTAGTAATGTGTTCAACAATTCCCCGTTGCGGTGAAAATTGTTTTATGTCCTCGCTCAATTGTTTGTCAAGAACAATGCGGTCGGTAATTACAATAACCGAATCGAACAAATGGTTTTCGCCTGTGGTATCAAATAAACCATGCAATTGATGGGCGAGCCAAGCAATTGATTTCGATTTGCCCGAACCTGCCGAATGTTGAATTAAATATTTGTTGCCAACACCATTTGTTTTTGCATGGGAAAGGATTTGCCGAACGGCTGTAAGCTGATGGTAACGAGGAAAAATCATAAACCGTTTTACTTTCTTGGTTTCCTCATCGGTTTCTTCGGTTACTTGTGCAAATTTATCGACAATGTTGGCTAAAGAATGTTTGGTTAAAATTTCTTCCCAAAAATAATGTGTTTTTAAGCCATTGGGATTTATAGGGTTCCCTGCTCCAAACGGGGCAACGGGCTTGCCATCGTTTAAACCTTTATTGAAAGGCAATAAGAATGTTTTTTTACCGTTTAATTGCGTGGTCATAAATACCAGTTCGGTGTCGGCAGCAAAATGTACCATGCAACGAGCAAAACTGAAAATCTTTTCTTTGGGGTCGCGGTCGTTTTGATATTGGCGTATGCCGTTGTGTACGGTTTGCCCGCTTAACGGGTTTTTAAGTTCGCAAGTAATTATTGGCAACCCGTTCAGGAAAATGGTCAAATCCAGTCGGTTGGCATTGTCGGAACTGTAAACCAACTCTTGTGTAACCGAAAATATATTGGCTTGGTATTCTGCAAGGGCTTTGGTATTGTAGTTTGACGATGGCTGGCGGTAAAACAACTCCACCGTTTTGTCGAAATGCTTTACGCCTTTACGCAATACTTCGATAATACCAAGTTTTTGAATTTTTTTATCCAAACGCACCAGAAAAGAGCGCTCGCCCTTGTGTTGAATCATTTCGTAGGTTTCTGGCTGGGTTGCTTTAATTAACTCCCAAAGTTGCTTGGGGTTAATGCAAAACTCCTTGTCGAAATCGTTCGAAACACTTTCACGGAACTTGTTTTGCCCTACAAGTTCTTTCACTATGTATTTCTGAAATCCTTTTTCTGATGTATCGGTGAATGTACTCATATAAACTAACACTTAATTTGTGGAACGATAAACAGTGTTTGGCTCTGCCACCATTCCCAATTCTATATGTTGACCCAAATTAGCGTTTGTATTATCAGGTACTTTCAACTGCCCTGTTACAATTTGGGTGATTAAACTTTCTATGTATTCCTTTGCTTTTATTACTTCGTTTTTAATCTTGTTGGTGATTTTATTTGCTTCAGTCCTAAGTTTTTCTACTTCAGTATTTATTTTATGTTGTTCTTCAATTGGTGGTAGCCCAATTTTCATTTTAATAAGTTTAGTAATGTAGATATGCTTTATTGTAGTCCCTTCAGCATCATAAACCATTTTATCTAAATAACATTTACTTCTAAGTACGTTCTCTATAAAGGTATTCAATGCTTTCTTAGAATTAACCCTTAGCAAAGCAACAGATTGATTTATGCATGTTTGACCACCATTAAAAAGAGATGTCCTTCCAAGAGTTCCGTCTTTGGTAACTAATATATCACCATTAAGAGGGATACTTTTAGGTGATAGTTTCGTTTTGAATTCTTTTAAAGATGTACGTCTGCAGGTTTCGAAAAATATTTCTCCATCGCCAATATCATTTGCTGTAAGCATAAATGGACCGTCATCCGTAGTAGTCATAGGGTTTGTAAATCCATATGAAATATATGAAAGAATGTAACCTAAAGGAATAAAAGTCCAATGTTTTGGAATAGCCCCAGTCCATTCACTTACACTTTCAGACAAATCTACTTTCCTCGTACCTTTAGTAATAACCTTTGATATTTTTGAATGCATTTCCTCCTCCAATAACTCAATCAACCGTTCTTTTTTAGCAATAAACTCCTGAATTTGTTGGGTTTTGCGGTCGAGGTATTGCACAATGGCGTTTTGGGTTTCGAGCGGCGGTACTATGCTGTACATGCGTTTGAAATCGACATAACGCAAACTCAATTGGTCATCTACAATGCCATAAGAAAATCGCTTGCTGTAATTTGTATAAAAAGCAGTACGAAACATGTAATGGAAAAATCGTTGGTTTATTTCCATTCTTGGTTTCAAAACAACATAAGCAGGACTTGTAATTCCTTGATAATCGCTGTAACCCAATGCACCTTGCCACATTCTCATTCGGTTGTAGGCAATATCGCCAACTTTTATCAGTTTATATTTGCTCTTATCTTCGTTACTGCTGTCTTTTTTAATGTCATTTTCACTCTGTCGAATTACCCCTTTTCCTATGGTAACAGAGAGTAATTCTTCATTTTCATGTCCTCTTTCAATCCGTTCCCGAAAAATTGCAATATTAGGCAATAGTTTCCAGCCTTCGGGAAGTTGCGAAACATAGTCGTACTGAACGGGCTGATATGTTGTGTATGGTTTTAGCTTGCTCATATCAGTCGTTCACTATTTCGTTCAAAATACCGTCGGTTTCTTTTTCGAGTTGCAGTATTTCGGCGGTAATTTCCTCAATACTGCGGGGTGGCATATAGTTGTAAAAATATCGGGTAAACGATATTTCGTAACCCTTCACGGTTTTACTGTGTTCAATCCACGCATCAGGTACATGCTTTAATACCTCACGCTCAAAATAGGTTTGAATATCCTCGTCCAACGGCACATTTTCGGTGTCACGCAAATCGGGGTCAGGTTCGTATAGAATTGTACCGTCTTTTTCGGTTTTTTTAATTACAGGTTCGGCATCCTCGTTTTTCCATGAAATGGCATTTAGTATTGCCTTTTGTGCTTTGTTGTCGAGGTTAAGTTTTTTGTCTTTTATGGTATCGGCAAACAGTACCGAAAATGTATTAAAATCGTTGAATTGTTCCGTACCAATGGCATTCATCAGTTTGGTAGTTTCGTTAAGTACATCCATTTGAGCTTTCCAAAAATCCTGACTTAACAAATTCTTTTTATCGCTTCCCGAAAGTTTAATTTCGTGCTTGGTAAGGTGTTTTTCAATTTCGGGTTTCAGGTCTTTTAGTTTGGTGTAAACATCATTACTAAATTTCGTGTACGCCCATTTCATTTCTTCCTCAATCTTTTTGTCGAAACGCAAGTTTTCCAAGGCTTCTATGGTAAACTTAGCCGATAAACGAAGCGGTTGCTCAACAGTAATTTTGTTATAGCCAAAATATTCGTTGGGATAGATTTTTGAAATGTCCGATTCTTTAAAATCGAGGTAAAGCTGTGTAATTTGGTCGATGTGTTCGGCTTTCATCTCACAGTTTTTATCACCCAAATTTTTACGAAGTTTTACATACAATTCAAGCGCATTGATTAATTGCACCTTTCCTTTGCGGTGGGCTGGTTTACGGTTGTTTACAATCCACACGTAGGTTGGAATACCTGTGTTGTAAAAGATGTTTTTTGGCAAAGCAATAATACAGTCTAACCAATCATTTTCGATAATGTGTTTACGGATTTCGCTTTCGCCTCCGCCAGCATCGCCCGTGAACAAAGCTGAACCGTTATGAACGGTGGCTATACGGCTACCCAGTTCGGTATTGTGTTTCATTTTGCTTACCATGTTCATCAGGAACAATAACTGTCCGTCGGAAATGGTTGGTAAACCTACCTGAAAACGAGGGTCTTTTATGTTTTCGCCGTTTTCTCCGCTTCCTTTTTTGCCCCGATTATCCACAATGGCGTTTTCGTCTAATTTCCAAGTTTTGCCATAAGGAGGATTTGAAAGCATAAAATCGAAATGCAGGTTCGGGAAACCATCTTTTGAAAGCGTTGAACCAAATGCAATGTTTTCAGGTTTATCGCCTTTTATGAGCATGTCGGAAGTACAAATAGCGTAGGTTTCGGGGTTTACTTCTTGTCCGTAAAGATTAAAACCGCCTTTTCGCCCTGTTACTTCTTCGGCAAAGTTTTCAGCCTCAGTAAGCATTCCACCGCTACCGCAAGCAGGGTCGTAGATTAAATAGGTTCCTTTTTTAATTTGGTCTTTTGCAGGCAGGAATAAAATGTGAGTCATCAGTTTAATGATTTCTCTTGGTGTAAAATGTTCTCCGGCTTCTTCGTTATTTTCTTCGTTAAATTTTCGGATAAGTTCTTCAAAAACATAACCCATACCCAAATTGGTCAAAGGTGGCATTTTCTCACCTTTACCATTTAGTGCTTCATTCGGGCTAAGGTTAATATCTTTTGAAGCAAATTTTTCAATCAGCAACCAGGTGATTTCATTCTCTTTCATGGTTTCAAGCTGATTTCTCAGTTTGAATTTGCTGATTATCTCCTGCACATTTGGGCTGTAACCGTCCAAATACACCTCAAGATTGCTGTCTATGTTATCCGAATCGTTTAGAAGGCTTTCAAAAGTGAATTTTGAGGTATTCCAAAATGGATAGCCAGTAATAGATTTTAAAGCCGAACGGTCGTCAATATTTTTTTGTTCCATGAATTCGACTGTTTCGAGCACCTTATCTTTTGTCGGTACAAGTAGAGCATCTAATCGTCTCAAAACCGTAAATGGCAAAATAATATCTCGGTATTTTCCCCTAACAAAAACGTCTCTCAGTACATCATCGGCAATGCCCCAAATGAAACTAACAATTTGATTGTGAACTTTATTATTCATTTATTCTTGTTCAATATATTTAAATTTTAAAAGCTTAAAAGTACAGAAAACCTATCCATTAGCAACGAGCGTGAGCAAAAAAAACAACTCTTTTGCAAGCCGAAGCATCGGCTTATGTGTCGGGTCATGCAATTTTCTTTTTTCCTACATCTTTCCGCTAATAAAACAATCATCATCAGTCTGGCTGTTTACCGACGCTAATACTACAAACTATAATCAATAAATTCAATTGAAAAATTATTGTTTTTGAAGTTTTAAGTTTACAGCTGACAGTTTGCGAGTTACGAGTTGCGTGTTTAAAGTTATCATAAATTCCCGTAACCTGATACCTATCGCATGTCACTTATCACTTTCATAAGCTCTTACAATGAATGACAGTCCCGCTTCGGGACAAATGACTCCGGCGGTAGCCGGACAATGACCATCGAGTGACTATCGAATGACGCCGCGCCAGCGGCTAATGACCATAAATGACCATGATTGACTCATCATGTCTTCAAGAACAATTTACAATTTTTCTGTAACCATCGTCGCAATTCGTTCTCAAAAAAAACGAAAAATGAAATCAGGAGATTTTATGAGATATATACGGTTCTTTACAGTTATTGCGGTACTGCTTGGGCTGGTGATCGCCGGCTGTTCGCCGGTCTCCGTGCGTGAAAGTCAAACCGGAGTGGCGATCGTTCATTCCAACATCGATGGAAAAAGCACGGCGCTGAGCCTGGAATTTCAAAAAGGCCCGGCGCATAATCATCCGTCTTTCGCTATCTGGCTGGAAGATATGAACGGCAATTTCCTTCAGACATTGTTCGTCACGAAATACGTCGCCACCGGGATTTACGGGCACGGTGAACTCGAATCCGGCAAGTGGAAACCGGAGCCGGGTGAAGCGGTGCGTCCGGCGACTCTGCCATACTGGGCGCATAAACGCGGGCAATTAACCGGCAGAATACCCGACCTGCCCTCGCCAAAGAATCCGTTGGCGGATGCGATCAGCGGCGCCACGCCGTCGGCTGATTTCGTTCTGCAGACCCAAGCCGATAAAATTCTGCCGCGCCGGTTTCGCGTTCTGCTGGAAATCAATCAGGCCTGGGATTCCAACCGCTACTGGACGAATAATAAATTCCCGGACGATTTCGATTATATGACTTCCCTGCAACCAGCGTTGGTTTATGCGGTTACGATCGATCTGGATAGTGATATTGCCGAATATTATCTGAATCCCATCGGGCATAGCCATTATTCGGGTAAAAATGGCTTGCTCTATACCGATCTGAGCACCTTGACGACGGCTTTGGAAATTGTCGGGAAGGTTGTTGTGAAAATTGACCGGCAGGTGCCGTGATGAAACGTCCATTCGCAATCATCGCCGTCAATTTTTTAGTCTCGGTCAGCCTGCTGGCGCAGAGTGGTGTGATCCGCGGCCGGGTCTATGATAAGAAAAATAATGAACCGTTGCCATTCGTCAATGTTATCGTCGTCAATCAAAGCATCGGCGCCGCGACCGACCTGGACGGTAATTTCCTGATTACCGGTGTCGAGCCCGGATTTTACATTCTGATGGCATCTTTCATCGGTTATAAAATCGCTTACTCGGCTGAAATTCAGGTCAATAACGCCAGATCCGCTTTCGTCGAAATTGGCATGGAGCAACAGGCGATCGAATTCCAGCAGGTGGAAGTCCGCCCGTCTGAATTCCTGAAAAAAATCGACGCGCCCATATCCGTGCAGAAAATCATTTTGTCGGATATCGAAAAAGCGCCCGGCGCCAACCGCGACATTTCGAAAGTCATTCAATCCTTTCCGGGAGTCGGTTCGACCGTGTCATACCGCAACGATGTCATCGTGCGCGGCGGCGGTCCGAATGAAAGCCGCTTTTATCTCGACGGCATCGAAATTCCGAATCTGAATCACTTCGCGACCCAGGGCGCTTCCGGCGGTTCGAACGGCATCCTCAACGCCGATTTCATCGAAACCGTCGATTTCTATTCCGGCGCCTTTCCGGCCAGCCGCGGCAACGCCCTCAGCGGAGTATTCGATTTCAAACAGAAATCGGGCAATAAGGAGCGCGCCAATCACCGCGCCGTGCTGGGCGCTTCCGAAATGGCTTATACGGTCGACGGACCGCTCAGCGCGAGAACGACCTATCTTTTTTCAGTGCGGCGTTCTTACCTGAAGTTTTTGTTCGATGTCATCGGTCTGCCGTTCCTGCCGACCTTTAACGATTACCAGTTAAAAACCGAAACGGTCTTTGATCCGAATAACCGGCTCGTGATCCTCAGTCTCGGCGCTCTTGACAATAACCGGCTGAATCTCGGTATTAAAAATCCTGACGAACAACAGCAATATATCCTGAATTATCTGCCGGAAAGCGACCAGTGGAATTATATGATCGGCGCCGCCTACACCCATTTCCGCGGCAAGAGTTTCCAGACATATGTCCTCAGTCGCAATATGCTGAGCAATAAATCCTATAAATATGCCAATAATGACGACAGCGCCGAATCCAATAAAATCCAGGATTACGTTTCACAGGAAATCGAAAATAAGTTCCGCTTCGAAAACACCTGGCGCGACCGCGGTCTGAAAATCACTTACGGAGTCAGCGGCGAATATGCCAAATACAATAATACGACCTATCAGGAACTCTATCTTGCTAATTCGCTTTTCGTGAAGGATTATTCCAGCGACCTGGATTTGTGGAAATACGCCGCTTTCGGGCAAATCAGCAAACCATTTTTCAGAGACCGGCTGACGCTTTCGGTGGGCATTCGCACCGATGCCAATACCTATTCTGCAAGCATGTCGAATCCCGTCAACCAAATCTCACCGCGCTTTTCGGCATCGTATATTCTGTCGCCGAAATTCAACCTCAATTTCAACACGGGACGTTATTATCAATTGCCGTCCTATACGACGCTCGGCTACCGGGATGCGTCCGGTGTACTGATCAATAAAGCCAACCATCTACGCTACATTTCGTCCGATCATATGATCGGCGGCATCGAATATATTTCCGGAATCGATACACGCCTGACGGCCGAACTTTTCTATAAAACTTACCGGCATTACCCGTTTTCCGTGACCGATTCCGTCAGCATTGCCACCAAGGGCGGTGACTACGGAACGGTCGGGGACGAGGAGGTTACTTCTATCGGAACCGGACGGGCTTACGGCTTTGAGCTTTCCGGGCGCTATCGCGTTTTACGGGATATTACCGGTATTTTTTCCTATACTTATGTGCGCAGTGAATTTGAAAATGACAATGGCGAGTACGTTCCGAGTTCCTGGGACAGCCGGCATATTCTGTCACTAACCATGTCGAAAATGTTTAAAGGCAACTGGCAGGCCGGCGCCAAATGGCGGTTCGTCGGCGGATCGCCCTATACGCCTTACGACCTGAATAAATCGGCGCTGGTCACGGCCTGGAATACCCAGGGGCGTCCATTCCTGGATTATACGCGTTTTAACCGCGAGCGGCTGGGCAATTTCTTCCAGCTCGATATCCGGGTGGATAAGTCCTTCAATTTCGAGCGCTGGTCACTTCTGGTTTATCTCGATATTCAAAATGTGTTCAACAGCCAGGCGGAACAGCCGGATATCGTTCTGCCGGTCTACGGTGCCGATGGCAATCCGGTTATCCTAAATCCGGGCGATCCTTTGGATGCTCAGCGCTACGATCTGAGGAGCATCGCGAATACTGCCGGCACGATCTTGCCGAGCATCGGGATCACCGTGGATTTTTAACCGCCAATGAACGCGAAAATATGAAATAGTAGGAGCTAATTCATGTGTAACGGGATCGCTGTCAGGTTTTGCTCCTTCGAGATCTCAGGTCAAACCATCTTATTCAAATTCGTTCAGAAATCTGTCCCAGAATTTTATCTTTTCATCGTTAGGAATACCATTGCGGTTTTTCCGATCATATTCCCACTTGGGCGGATTATTGATGATATATCGTTTGGTTTTATTCAATTCATGTTCGTTGCGGATAATGTGTTCGTAGTAATTGCGTTGCCAATGAGAATTGCCGGGCGTTTTCAGTAAAAGATTAATCTGTTTGGTTGTGGCCGATTTGAACGATGCGATGATTGCGCCTATTGATTTAGGTTTTGCACCATGTATTTTCGTTTTGTATAAACGTAGGGGCGAGGCATGCTTCGCCCCTACCATATCATCCGTTATCACGATAATTCCATGCATATGATTCGGCATGATCACGAATTGATCCAATGTAACATTCGGAAAATGGCCGGGAATTTCCAGCCAGTAATTTCTGGCAATTTCAGCGACGTCGTTCAGGTGCATTACACCATCAATTATTTCACCGAATAATGGTTGTTTGTTTCTTGTACAGACCGTTACGAAATACGCACCCCGCCGGGAATAATCATAATCCTTCAACCGAACCGAACGCCGGTGGTGATTTTCATTTTGGTTATAGGGGCTCAAAATTTTGAGCCCCTACTGATGTTCATTGTTTTGCTGATTATATTCACTCACCGTCAGGTTTGAAAATCTGACGGAACAATCAAAAGCGGTTATCTCCAATTGCTAATCAGAACAGGAATCCGGCCGTGAAATAGCCGACCGGTCTGATTTCTTGCGGCCGGAAGACGCTTTTAGGGCCCCAACCGATTACCAGATCGATTGGTCCTACCGGCGAAAGGTATTTCAAGCCGAAGCCGTAACCGAGCAAATGATGCGGGTGCGTTACCGTCTCGTGGTATCTGTTCCGGAATCCCAGAGCCGCGTTGATAATCACTTTAGCCTGTAAATTATTAAAAATGTTGTAGGCATAATCAAACCTCAGACTGGTCATTTCCGAAGCCACCATCTGATCGTACTCCACACCAACGAACGTCTCCGGCCCGCCGCGATAAATAAAGCGATTGGTAGAATCCTGCATACTGGCGTATCCATAAAATCCGGACAGGCGAAAGGTGCTTTTTTTAATCGAAAAATAGACGTCGGACGAGATATCGAAGTTCAGGTAGTTGGCGTGCCGGCCGATCTGTGGTATAGTCTGTTCATAACCGCAATGCATCAGGATACCTTTGCGCGGCATAAAGGCATTATCCAACATATCGATATTCTCGGAAAATTGGACTTTATAAAGCTCATCATTCCAGTCGTAGAACTTCAATGGTTCATCGGGAGCGATATCCGGTTTGATATTGACTGATTCATAATCGAGTTCGAATTCGAAGTTCCAGTAATTTTTGTACAATAAACCCCAACCGATTCCGAAAAGAGCGGAACGATCAATATAGGATGCAATCTTGTTGCCATTAATACTGTAGGCGAAAGTCGGGATTTCCTTGTAAGTAAAATTGAAATACGGATAGACAGGCATCTTCAGACGTCGAGACGGATACAGGGTCTTTAGCTTGAACTGACTCAGGCCAATGAACTGCCATTCCGCGTCAATCAGCAATCCCCGAATAAAAGTGCTGGTCGTCTGGAAATCCAGCGCCGATATTAAACTATGATAATTATCATAACGAAATCCAAAGCGCAGTTTCTGCGGGGTATGTTCAATTACGTTCAGTACCAGGTTGATTTTATTATCGCCGGCGGGTTCAGTTGAATAGATGACATTTTTGAAGTAGCCCAGACCATAGAGATAATTAATCTGCGTTTCGATCCGCTTCATCGAAAATATTTCTCCCGGTGCAATTCCCAGACTACGTACAATAAAATCTTCCGTGAGTTGCTCATTTCCACGCACCTTGATATTCTGGATAATAGCCCGCACTTCTTCGATCAGGTTGATTTTGATTTCGATGGTGGAATCGGAAAGCATCTCGATGATCGGACGAATCCGATAAAAATCGCCCAGAGCTTGCAAACGCGCCAAACCGGCCGTCAGGGTGTCGGGATGATATTGATCGCCTTCATTAATTCCGATGATCGAACGAATGGCGATAGTCGGAATCGTCTGGTTGCCCTTGATTATTATCCGTCCGATCCGATTACCGGTCAGAGAGCCTAGATTGGGATGATCCTTAGAACCGCTACGCGACAGCTTGTATTTCCGTTTTAAGGCCAGGAGTTCATCCAGTTTGGAATAGGCCGCACTATTACCGGCGTCGATGATTTTGGCGACTTTAGTAGTCGTAAAATCAGTAGGAGTCAGACGGTTAAGCTGGCAGATGACCAATAAATCGGCGTCTTTGGCTTCGAAATCGAGCTTGTTTTCCCGGAAAATATTAAATGCTTGCGCCAGAACATCCACGGTCGTGCGCAATTCTTCTTTCGTCTTGAAGGGATTTCTGACCATCGCGGCGATAATGTAGTCGGCGCCCATAGCGCGCACGGCATTAACCGGCAGATTATTAAGCAATCCGCCGTCTACCAGGAGTGAATCGCCCCAGTCTACCGGACTGAAAACACTTGGTACAGCCATCGTGGCTCGCATCGCAAGCGGGAGTGAACCGTGATCTAAAATCACTTCCGCACCAGTCGTCAGGTCAACCGTTACACAGCGATATGGAATCATCAAACTGTCGAAGTCACTGACGGTCAGATAGGGTAGTACCAGGCGGGTAATGAACAAAGTAATTTTCTGGCCTGCAATCACACCGCCCTTATCGACCGGACGAAAGTCGCGGATGCCCAGCTCGAACTGATATTTATCGGCATCCTGTTTCTGAAAATACGGTAAAATATTCCGGTCCGGAGCATCTGTGAACAGGTCCGACCAATCGGCTTTGCGGACGATATCTTCAATCTCCGCACCGGTATATCCGACGGCATATAAGGCCGCGGCCAGACCGCCCATACTGGTGCCGGCGATGTAATCGATCGGAATATCTAACGAGTCGAGCAGTTTCAGAGTGCCGATATGCGCGAATCCCATGGCACCGCCGCCGCTTAATGCCAATCCGATTTTAGGTCGGGTCGCAGTCTGAGATAGCAGTTTCGTACCTCGACCGAATAATAGAATCAGAATGATGCTACTGACAAGTAAACGAAATTTGGTCGATTGCCGGGAATCAATACTTGCCACCGCTAAAATCGCTCCTTCGGTCGAATGTTATTTAACTTTTTCCAGCTTTTTCAGCAATTTAGTCGCTTTAGCCGAGGCTTTCGAATCCGGGTAGTTGTTGATAATCAGATTCAGTATTTCAATGCTCTTTTGATTATCTTTGATCTTATTTTGATAAATTTCAACAACTTGTTCGAGGCCTGCAATAGCCTTTTCGGACTGCGGATATTTCTGGAATATACTCATGTAGATTTCGACAGCCTGATCGTAACGGGTTTTGGCAAAATATAGATCGCCGGCGGCCATTAAGGCATTCGCGGCTTCCGTTGTGGCCGGATAGCGTTCATCAATCGACTTATAAGTCTTGACGGCTTCCTCGACCAGACTCATCCGCTCGGCCTGAATGGTAGCCTTGCGCATCAAAGCCGGGATGGCTTGCGGGGATTGCGGATATTTATCGGCGTAAATCTGATACTCCTGGAGCGCTCGTTCGCTATTAGCCAGGTTTTCATCGAATATTTTTGCCAGACGGTACTGCGCCTTTTCCGCGAGAGTATCTTCCGGAAAACGCTGAATCAGATCGGAATAAGTCTTAACGGCATTTTCGTATTCGCTAAATTGTTCCTGCTGAATAATGCCGCTGGTAAACAACGCACGACTATACAAGACGTTGTCGGGATACAAGATCATGTTTTTTTGAAACATAATAAAAGCGCTGTGAGGACGGCCGGAGCTCAGGAAGGCATTCGCGATCCAGATACTGACATCCGCGGCGTATTGCGAACTGGGATAAAGAGTCAGAAACCGGCGGGCTTCCGGTATAAAGGCATTCTGAACGGTTTGATCTGGAAAGCTCTTTAGCAGTTCCACATAGCGGAAATAACGAACGTCCTCTTGGGGTAACTGGGGTAAGTTATTAAATAATTCGGTGAGGTAAGTACTCCATGATCTATAGTATTTCTCGGTCTGAAAGATACCAGCACGCACACTTTTGATTTCTTCATATAGCGATGAATTAGGAAAGAGATAGAGGAATTTGATGATATGGCGTCCGGCATTCGGCCAATCGCTTGCACGGATATTGAGTTGAATGATGAAGTCTAAGACCGAATCCGTACGAGCGGATGGGTAATAAATGTCGAAGTAACTCTTTAATTCCTCAATTTGAAAGGGGGTAATGTCTTCGAGCAGGGAGGCCATTATCAGGAAACCGGTTTTACGTTTAGGCGTATCCATTTTTTGAGTTTTTTCGTACTCAAAGTATCGACTTTCGAGTTGGGGATCAAATCTTTCAGCCTCGGATGGAGGCTTTTGATAGATAGATTTATTAAGGCTATCCGTCAGGCTTTTATTCAAGTCGGCCAGCCGTGCGCTTTCAACCTGCAAATCTTCAATCTTGGCTTTACACACAGATTCAAGTGAGTCAAGTTCCTGCTGATAGTGTTCGTCGAAGACGAGTCGTAGTGAATCGGCGAGAAACTGGCGCAAGGTATTAATATCACCCACGGCCTCCTGCTCGGTCATCTTTTGAAATTCATATTCAGCCCGACCGGCGACCTGGTCGACTAATTCATCGTCCTGTGCGAAACCAAGTTTTCCGGGTAAATAAAAACTAACTGTCAATGACAGACCAATGATGGCTTTTTTGGTAAATTTCATCTTGCCCTCGCGTTGTTAATTATCAATAATAATGGTTGGATAAATTAGAATACTTTTTATTAAAAATCCAATGTTGAATTAATCCGCCTCAATAATATTTATTTTAATCTGAAAAAAAGCGAAAAAATACTTCCGCTTTTCGCTTTAAATATGCAACTTTCCTGAGAAAAAAATGAAGAGATAACATGTCATATTTACCGCCTGAACCATTGTCTGCCGGAGCTACGATCGGGATTATCGCGCCGGCCAGCGCCGCCCAGCGTAAACTGATCGCATCCGGTATCGAATATCTGCGCGGGCGCGGCTACAGAGTCAAGACTGCACCGAACCTGGATCGCGGGAAATTTTTCCTAGCCGGTCCGGATGCCGTCCGACTAAAATATCTCGAACAATTTCTATGTGATCCAGAGATTGATGGTATCATTTGCGTCCGCGGGGGATATGGCGCCATTCGCATTGTCGACCAACTGAATTATTCCCGGTTGGCTAAAATCAGGCCGAAAATATTGGTAGGTTATTCGGATATTACGGTACTGCAACTGGCTTTGGCCGCTCGACTAAGATGGGTGACCTACAGTGGTCCGATGGTGACCGAGATGGGATCGACCTTCGATCCGTTCAGTGAAAAATGGCTCTGGCGGATGATTACCACCAATCCTTATCCGATCGATCTCCTGAATCCGGAAGATCAGCCTCTCACGGTTTTCCGATCGGGTTGTGCGGAGGGGATCTTGATACCGGGATGTCTTTCACTGATTACACCCGTGCTCGGAACGGCCCTGATACCGGATTTAAAGGGTGCGATTCTGGCTATTGAAGATATTGATGAAAAAAAATATTTTCTCGACAAGCAACTCCAAATCCTGCGTCTGCACGGTGTCTTTGACCAGATTGCCGGATTAATAGTTGGTCGCTTCACCAATTGCCTGCCCAGCAATCCGCGACGCTCCTTCACGTTGGAGGATTATCTGGATAATGTTTTGAAAGACTATCGTTTTCCCGTGGTCATGAACTTGGCCTATGGGCATGTCAAAAAGCGTTTTACCTTACCAATGGGAGTCCGGGTCCGCCTCGAGACAAATCCGGTCGGCGTAACTCTGCTTGGTATTTGAGTTAAGAAATTGATTTCCGATATAAATTTACCCCTGAAACGATTGACCGATTTTAGATTTCCGGAGAAGAAGTCAATTTAATTTATTAAGTTTAAGGTGCTATTTTTCTCAATAGGTAAAAATTGGAGAGATGCCTTGACGAAACCTGAAGTAAAAATCAATCCAGCCTGGTGCAAATCCTGTGGTATTTGCGTGAAATTCTGTCCGCGTAACGTACTTGAAATGGGATTATTCACGGCTCAGGTCGTACGTCCGGACGATTGTTCGGGATGCAAAATGTGTGAGAACCTATGTCCGGATTTTGCCATTATCGTAACGGTTCCGCAGAAGGTGAAGGAGGTAATAAAATGACTGAATCCGGTTCAAGGAATCAAAATCCGCGGACTTTCATGATGCAGGGCAATACGGCTTGTGCCGAAGGAGCCATCGCCGCCGGGTGCCGGTTTTTTGCTGGTTATCCGATCACGCCATCGACGGAAATTGCGGAGGTTCTGGCGCGTCGCCTTCCGCAAATAGGTGGCAATTTTATTCAGATGGAAGACGAAATTGCCTCGATGGGTGCTGTCATCGGAGCATCATTAGCTGGTGTAAAGTCTATGACAGCTACCAGCGGCCCGGGTTTTTCACTGAAACAGGAAAATATCGGTTTTGCGGCTATGGCGGAAATTCCGGTCGTGATAGTTGATGTCCAGCGGGGTGGCCCGAGCACCGGTTTGCCGACCCATGTTTCCCAGAGTGACGTCATGCAGGCGCGTTGGGGAACCCATGGCGATCATGCCATTATCGCATTTTGCCCCGCGACTGTTCGCGAGACTTATGATCTGACGATTAAAGCCTTTAACTGCGCCGAGCGTTTCCGGACGCCGGTCTTGATCATGACGGATGAAATTATCGGTCATCTCAGTGAAAAAGTCGAATTGCCTGATCCGGTTAACCTGGAAATAATCGAGCGTGAGCATCCGACCGTGCCGCCGGCTGAGTATCAGCCGTATCAGATGACCGATTCGGATATCCCGCCCATGGCAAATTTCGGTCAGGGTTACCGTTATCATGTCACCGGTCTGGCGCATGACGAAACCGGCTTTCCGACCAACGATCCGGTCAAGATCGAGCAACAGCTACTGCGCATTAATCGCAAGATTGAGCGCTATCGCGATCAGATAATTGAAGTTGAAGAACATCAGACCAGAGATATGGATATTTTAGTAATCGCTTACGGTTCCACCGCCCGTTCGGCCAAAAAGGCGGTCAGTCTGGCCCGCGAAACCGGCATCAAAGCCGGATTACTAAAGCTGAAAACGCTCTGGCCATTTCCTGAAAAAGAAATCATTGCCCTTACTAAATCGGTTAAAAAGATCATCGTGCCGGAATTGAATCTGGGACAGATCGCACATGAGGTCGAATGGGCAACCGGACGCGCAAAACCGATTATCAGGGTCAACCGTATTAATGGTGAACCGATAACTCCGCCCGAAATCTTAGCGGCGATCGCTGGATAGGGAGAAAATTATGGATTATTTAAAATATTTGCGTCGCGAAAAAATGCCGCACATCTGGTGCGATGGCTGTGGCCATGGGATTGTCCTGAAATCGCTTCTGCGGGTTGTCGATAAACTTGGCTGGGATAAGAACGACATCGCCCTGATATCCGGTATCGGCTGTTCCAGCCGCACGCCCGGCTATGTCGATTTTAATACTTTACATACCACACACGGCAGGGCGCTGGCGTTTGCGACCGGCCTGAAGATCGCTAATCCGAAATTACATGTCATTGTTGTGTCCGGCGATGGCGACGCCACCGCCATCGGCGGCAATCATTTTATCCATGCCGCGCGGCGCAATATAGATATCACGATGATAATTTATAACAATAATATTTACGGTATGACCGGCGGCCAGGTTTCACCGACCACGCCAATCGGTAAAAAAGCTTCCACGGCACCGTACGGTAATCCAGATGCGCCTTTCGATATCAGCCGACTGGCCGCGGCGGCCGGTGCCAATTATGTCGCTCGTTCGACGGTTTTTCATTTTGCTCGTTTGGATAAATATATCGAACAAGCCTTAACCCGTAAAGGATTTACGGTGGTTGAGGCTCTGACACCCTGTCCGACCTCCTTTGGTCGCATGAACAAGGAGGGCAATGGCGTCGATATGTTGCTTTACCAGAAAGAGAATACGGTTACGATTGAAAAAGCCGCCAACCTGAGTCCGGAGGAACTGGCAAATAAATTAATCGTCGGTGTTTTCGTGGATAAGGAACAATCCGATTATCAGACGCATTACCAGGCCGTGATTAATAAATCCCGGATGGTTGTCAAGTAAGGAGGAATAATATGTCGTTTCGTTATGAAATCAGATTAAGCGGTGCCGGAGGACAGGGTTTGATTTTAGTAGGCAAGGTCCTGGCCGAGGCCGCCGCTATTTATGATGGATTGAACGCCACTCAGAGTCAGTCCTATGGCCCGGAAGCCCGCGGTGGTGCCAGTCGTAGTGAAGTCATCATCTCCGACGGAGATATTGATTATCCCAAAGCTGAAACAATCGATCTTATGCTGGCCCTGACGCAGGAGGCCTGTGATAAATATATTGCTGATCTAAAACCGGACGGCATCCTCCTGGTTGATTCTCAGATGGTTACCAGGATTCCAGTGGGTAATTTTCAAGTAGTCGCTCTACCAATTATTCAATCGGCCGTCGAACGCCTTGGTAAATTTGTCGTGTCTAACATTATCGCGCTCGGGATATTGTACAAATTATCCGGAATCGTATCCGAAGACTCTGTCAAGCATGCCATTCGAGCACGCGTTCCGAAAGGTACTGAAGAACTTAATCTACAAGCTTTTCAGACCGGTATTGATCTGGCTGAAGCTTGGCTCAAACAGCATACTCATTAAACCATTCAGTAGGCGGTTTAACCCATGAAATCTGCAATTCATTATTCTTTGACTGATTTACTCAGTCGGGCCGCCGAACTTGGCAATCACCACCAGAAATATATTCATAATATTGAAAAGAACTTCGACGGGCTGTTTGCATTAATCGATGCTCGCCACCTGATTGATCAGTTTCATCTCCTGCGTTTTGCGCCGCGTCCCGATCGCGAGATGAAACTGATCGCCGATTCAATGGTCGATCGTGAAACTTTACTGGAGATGCTGGGCTGTTATTATTCGATCCAGTTCCTGTTGCTGAATTTCAAAGCGCTGGATGTTTTACAGATGAAACTCAGCACGACTACCAATCATCATGCCATTTTTCAGTCATTTTTATTACGCACCGGCAACGATTTTCGTCTATTGACTGCGGCGTATATGAATACCCTGTTAGATATCTTTCTGCCGCGCGCCAGGCGACCGGACTTCGTTATCTGTGGAGTTGGTACACGGGTCGATCAGGACGATATCGATCTGGGGATTGTCGATACCGGTCTGGAGAATCGGGCTGTGTTGACCGCCGCCTTCGGGGCGATGAGCACTGAAATGCTTAAATATGCCTGTTCTCTGCATTATCATCTTTCAGAGCACGTCGGGACTCAGGGCTATTCGGCCTCGATTGACGATTATCATAAACTGCTCGATCCTAAAATTCAGGATTTCGTCCTGATCAGCGAAATGGTCAACGCCGTCCCGATCCTCGGTAAACGTGAAATATTCGAGCAGTTTAAGAGTGAAATCCTCGATCGGTATTACTATGCCCCGGATAACGATAATAAATATCACGAGGGATTTCTGCGCGGATTACTGGGTGAAATCCGTGACCTGATGTACAAAGAACCTCCGGACAATCTGCTGAATCCTAAACGAGACGGCTTGCGCATGCTGAAAGCTCTGCTGTTTGCCCTCAAAACCTGGAAACGGATCGAGGCTCATACTTCCCTGGAAGTTCTGAATATATTACTGAAAAAAGAGCAACACAATCATGAGAGTTACTATCAGGTCTTCCAGGCTCTGACATTCCTGGAGACCTTTCGTTTCCTGTATCAGATGTTCGTTGTTCAGGAAGAAGAGGTGCATCTCGATAGCGAGGAAGTGCGTCAGAATCTGCAGAAAGTCGCTTTTGCCATGGGATATGAGGATCGCAATTACGCCCAGGCCCGCACCCAGATGCTGACGCATTATTACGATCATCATAAATTAGCCCGGTTAAGCGCCGAACATCTCCTGGAAGGTATTACCGAACATCTTCGTGAAATAACAGTTTTTTATGCGATCACGCATGTAAGTTCGCGAACCAATGATAAGACATCCTCGCCGGGCAATATGCCACTCGATTTCATTAAATCCTCGCGGTTCTTTCAGGGCGTGCGTTTCTGGGACGATTTGCTGTCCAGTATGGATAATCCCAATCAGATTGTACTAAAACGCTTTCTGGACGATTTTTTAGCTTTGTCGAATGCCAGACGTGCCGTACTGGTAAAAACCTATATCAGATGGGGCTTTAATACACCTTTTACCCTGATCTCGCTGTTCAGTATTATTGCCCGTCGTCAACCGAAAATGATTGAGACGGAATTCTTGCAGAATTTCGTGCGGGATTTTATTATTAATCTGGAGACCACTCTAGAAAATATTAGCCGGCTCTGTCAGACCCTGAATCTGGCGCCACAGATGATGAACAATTTCCTCTCGATATTACCAATCGAGCTCTTAGCGAAGTTGATCTCTATCCTTGAAAGGCCTTACTGGAAACCGGAAATTGCCTCCTTGCGGGCTACTCTGCTGATGCTGTGCCGGATTTATCATAATAATAGCTACTATTTTAAGCGCTTCGTCCAGCGCGTATTCAATACCTATGCCGAATACATTACCTCCCTTAATAATCAGCCCAAATTGAACCAACTTGCGGAAGGTCTTTTCCGGAATATCGATAATTTTGATTCTCTTAATGAAAAATTCGATCGGCTGGGTGATTATTACGATTTCGAATTCATGCGGATCGGGATTAGTCTACTGGATGGAGCATCGTTCGAGAAAATCAACCGCGAATTCACCCATTTTTCGGATAATTATCTCCAGATGCTCTTTGAACTGTGCCGTGAGGAAGTCGTATTAGTCGATCATAAAAATGTTCCGGAAATGCATGATCTTCTGGCAATTTTTACGGCTGGCGGACATGCTCGCAGGCAGGCTTTCGATGATGATTACGATCTGATCGTTTTAGTGAATTCCAGCGATCCGACGATACGGGAATTCTGTGACCGGATTATCCAGAAAATGAATAAACGTATTATTCGGCGGTCGATTATTCCGCAGTTCCGTTTCGCCGATCGTTTCCGCCATTTTGTTACTACTTTCGACGATTTGCGGAATTTATTCGAGCATCCCGACGAAAACAGTTTTATCGATCAGTCGCAATTACTGGGTGCACGGATGGTGGTTGGCAGCATCCATTTCCTGACGGTTTTTCAACAGGATATTATTAAGCCCTTTATTTTCCAGCGTAAAGCCGATTTTATTCAGGCTTTACACACTGAAATCAGGGCTCGGCATAGCTATTCCACTAATTCGAATGGATTGAATATTAAAGAAGGGCCGGGCGGTTTGCGTAATTTCGAGAACTTCATCTTTATTCTTAAAGCCCATTTTGAATGGACGGACCCACTGACGGATGAGCTTTATGCCCGAATTCGCCAATCGGTACCAAAAGCCGCCGAGCAATTTGCCGCCCTCGTCGATGATTATTATTTATTGAAACATGTCCGCGATCTATACCGCCTGGTTGTATCCAACGAGGATAATTTAGAGGACATCTATTTAGATCAACTGGTAAGGCCTTTTTGTCTGGCCCATGGTCTGGAACTTGAGAGCGGTGCGGAATTGTCCGATTTAGTACAAAAGATCATGAAGCAAAATGTCGAACGGATCGTAACCCTCTTGGAGATATTTGGGTTGGCCGAAATTCCAACCTTAGCCGGTCAACAATTTTTCCATTTCTAAAAAACCGCCGGCTTATTATATTCTGACTTGTGAAATTACGGAATACAAATCCATTAAATTATGACAGAAGGATTCGCTTGCAATCCTTTTTTGAAATTCCTTGAAATGAAAAGTAGTCCAATTTATGTTCATAAAATACGCCATAACGATAATAATTCTTTACGGGTTGGGAATCGTTCCTCTGTCAGCCCAAAGTAGCCTGAAAAAGGCGACTTTCATTCCGCACTGGTCGCCGCAGGCTCAGTTCGCCGGCTATTATTATGCCTATGAAACCGGTATCTATAAAAAACACGGCATCGACCTACAAATTCTAACCGGTGGACCGAATCGTCCGGCGTCGGTTTTAATTGAAAAAGGCGAAGTTGATTTTGCATCGCTTTGGCTTACTAATGCAATTCAATTACGGGCGAATAACGTGCCGGTTGCGCATCTGGCGCAGGTTATTAATCGCTCTGCCCTGATGCTGGTGGCCAAAAAATCCAGCGGGATTGCCAAACCGCAGGATATGAATGGTAAAAAAGTTGGCATCTGGGGTGGCGATTTCGAGATTCAACCGGTAGCCTTTTTTAAAAAATATAATCTGAAAGTGCGGACCATACCCCAAGGCGGTTCAATCAATTTATTTCTTTCAGATGCTATCGATGTTACCTCTGCAATGTGGTATAACGAATATCATACGATCCTGAATTCAGGATTAGATCCGGATGAATTAAATACCTTTTTCTTTTCGGATTATGATTTGAATTTTCCGGAAGAGGGTTTATACTGTCTGCAGGAAACATGGGTAAAAGATTCGCAACTGTGTCTCGAATTTGTGCAGGCTTCCTATGAAGGGTGGGCAGGGGCTTTCGAGCATCCGGATGCGGCTCTGGAAATTGTATTAACTTATATGAAAGATGCTAAATTGCCGGCCAATCGACCGCATCAGCGCTGGATGCTGAACCGTATGAAAGACCTGATTTTTTCCCAGGGAATTACCAGTTCATTTCCAGAACTGACTGAGAAAGATTACTTTTTCGTGGCTGAAAAATTGCTTGAGAACAAATCCATCCAAACTATTCCGGACTGTCAGAAATTTTGCCCCTACCGCGAATTTTCATCCAAGCCGGAAACCGATAAGTAGAGGTTATAGATATGTCAGAGAAATTTCGCCAGCGCGGACTTACTTTTAAACTGATATTTTTCATATTTGCCAGTATCGCGATTGTTTTGAGCGTTATATTGCTCGTCAACTACAAATATTCGGAAAAGATGTTGCGGAAGAATATTGAGGAAAGCGCCCGCAACCTGAATCAGAGTATCGTCAATCGGGTGGAGGTCGTTCTGACCTCAGTCGAGAAATTGCCCCGGGCGGTGGCTCACCTGATCGAACACGGTCAGTATACACCGGAACGCTTACTGAACGTAATTCGCTTACTGGTCGAAAACAATCCGGAAATTTATGGCATGACGATCGCCTTCGAGCCCTATGCTTTTGATAAATCACAGCGCTACTTCGCCCCCTATTATTACAGATCCGGAAGTGAAATAAAATTCACCTGGCTGGGGAGTGAGTCTTATGATTACCTTCATCGCGACTGGTATGTTATTCCGAAAGAACTTAATAAGCCACACTGGAGTGAACCGTATTACGATGAAGGCGGCGGCAATATCATTATGTCGACTTTTTCGGCTCCGATCTATAAAACCATCGCCGGAAAAAGGCAATTTATCGGAATCATCACCGCCGATATGTCGCTGGAGTGGCTCCAGCAAATCGTCAATTCGATAAAAGTACTGGAAACCGGCTACGGCTTCACGCTTACGACGACCGGGCAGTTTGTTACCCATCCTTTACCGGAAGTGATCATGAATGAGACCATTTTCAGTGTGGCCGAAGAGCGTGGCTATCCGTCCCTGCGTGAGATCGGCCGCGAAATGATCCATGGAAAAAGCGGTTTTAAGAAGCCGGATTACAAAAGTCTGAAAGGTGGTAAGGCCAGTTGGATATCCTATGCTCCGATTCCCATGAATGGATGGTCAGTCGGTATCGTATATCCACTCGATGAATTACTGAATGATGTGCGGCATTTGACGGTAGTGATGCTGTTGCTCGGTCTGGGCGGTTTAATTTTTATCGGTTTTATGGTAGCCCTGATTTCCAATTCAATCACCAAACCACTCCGCCAATTAGACGCGGCTTCCAAAGGTCTGGCCGCTGGTAATTTCGATATTGAATTGCCGAAAATCGAAAGTCAGGATGAGATCGGCAGACTGAATCAATCCTTTTCTGCCATGCAATCCGCCCTGCGCGATACGATCAATAAACTCAAAGACGCCAATGAAGCCCTCGAAGACTATAGCCGCACCCTCGAGGAGAAAGTCGAACAACGCACGCATGAACTCAGTGAGAAAAATAAAGAACTGGACGCCTCTTTTAAAAACGTTAAGATCCTGAGTGATATTGGTCAGAAAATCACTTCCATATTGAACTTGGAGCTCATTTTTAACACCGTCTATGAAAATGTCAATACGCTTCTGGATGCCACCACTTTCCTGATTATGATTCATAATGAGAAAGAGCAACAACTGGAATGTCGTTTGGCGATTAAAAAAGGCGAGCGCCTGCCGCTTTACATACAATCTATGCAAGACAAGAATCGTCTGGCGGTCTGGTGCGCCGAACATCGCGAACCGATTTTTATGAATGATGTCGAAAAGGAATCCGCAAAATATGTGACTTTCGAAACCCGCGAAGTGACGAAAGAAACCATTTCATCGCTGATCTATTTACCACTGATCGTCGAACAGCGCCTGATCGGGGTTATTTCAGTCCAGAGTTATAATAAAAATGCCTATACCCAATACCATTTTGATATTCTGCAAAACCTGGCGACCTATACCGGCATTGCCCTGGACAATGCTTTTGCCTATGAAGCCATCAACCGGGCCAATAAAGAACTTAAAGATGCTCAGGCACAATTGGTCCAGTCCGAGAAGATGGCCTCACTCGGTCAATTGACGGCGGGCATCGCCCACGAGATTAAAAATCCTCTTAATTTCGTCAATAATTTCTCGGAGCTGTCGATCGATCTGACTAAAGAGTTAACTGAAGAAATCGACCGCTACCAGGATAAATTCGATCCCAAAATGATGGACTATTTTCACGAAGTGCTGGGTGATCTGGAACATAATGTCCGCAAGATCAACGAGCATGGGAAGCGGGCTGACAGTATCGTCAAGGGCATGTTGCTACACTCGCGTGGCAAGCCGGGCGAAATGCAGAAAACCGACCTCAACAATCTTATCCAGGAATATATGAATCTGGCTTATCACGGCTTCCGGGCTCAGGATTCAACCTTTAATGTTAAACTCGAGACCAATTTCGACGTCACAGTCGAACCGATTAATATCGTGCCGCAGAATCTCAGCCGCGTTTTTCTGAACATTATCAATAATGCCTGTTACGCCGTGCACGAAAAGAAAAAGGAGCGCGGGGAGAAATTCGCACCGGTGGTAACAATTACCACCAAAAATCTTGGCGACAAAATCGAAGTCGTCATCCGCGACAACGGCAAGGGTATTCCACAGGATATAATTGATAAAATTTTCAATCCGTTTTTTACTACCAAGCCGACCGGAAAAGGTACCGGTCTGGGACTGTCGATGAGTTACGACATCGTCGTCCAGGAACATAAAGGCGAACTGAAAGTCACTTCTGAGGTTGGTGAGTATGCCGAATTTTGTGTAACCATTCCCAAGAATCTGGTCTAGTAGAGGTTTGCAATGATGAAAATTATGGTCGTGGACGACGAGACAGATATCGAACCATTGTTTAAACAACGGTTTCGTCGCGAAATCCGCGATAGTTTGATAGAATGTCATTTTTGTTTTTCGGCTGAAGATGCTCTGAATTATCTGAATTCCGCCAGCGCCGCCGATATTGTTCTGATTCTTTCAGATATTAATATGCCGGGTATGAACGGTCTGGAACTCTTGCGGATTCTGAAAGAAAAATATGCCCAACTGACGGTTTTTATGGTCACCGCATACGATGATGAAGAAAAATACAAGAAAGCCCTCGAATACGGAGCCGACCGTTATCTCACTAAACCAATCGATTTTGAAAAACTAAAAGCCGAAATCTTTGATTATTCTCATAAAATTAGGAGTCAAAATGCCTGAGAGAATTATGGTTGTTGACGATGAACCGGACCTCGAATCACTCATCCGCCAGCGTTTCAGAAGACAAATCCGGGATGGTGAATATGATTTTGTATTCGCCTATAACGGTCTGGAGGCGCTCTCGCGTCTATTGGAATTTCCCGATATAAATTTGATCCTCAGTGATATCAATATGCCGGAAATGGACGGTCTGACATTATTAGCCAAACTGAACGAGCTGAAAAATCCGACGCTGAAAACAGTCATCGTTTCGGCTTACGGCGATATGGATAATATCCGGACTGCTATGAATCGCGGAGCTTTCGACTTCGTCACCAAACCGGTCGATTTTATCGATCTGGAAACCACGATCAATAAAACCATCCGTGAACTCCAGATTTTGCGACAGGCTCAACAGGAACACGATCAATTACTGGCGATTCAGCATGATTTGACGATTGCCCGCAACATCCAGCAATCGATTCTGCCCAAAGTCTTTCCGCCCTTTCCGGAGCGCAATGATTTTGATATCTTTGCCGGCATGACGCCCGCCAAGGCCGTGGGCGGCGATTTTTATGACTTCTTCTTAATTGAAAAAGAGCGTCTGGGGGTAGTGATCGGCGATGTTTCCGGCAAAGGGATTCCGGCCGCGATTTTCATGGCGGTCAGTCGAACCCTGCTTAAGGCCACTGCCATGAAAGGCTTGCCGGCCGGAGAGTGCCTATCATATGTCAATGATCTGATCTGTTTGGAAAGCACGGCTTCGATGTTTGTCACGATTTTCTACGGAATATACAATACAACCACCGGCGAACTTGAGTATGCTAACGGCGGCCATAATCCACCCTATATTCTGAAAGCCGATGGGAGTGTCCAACTGCTGGAAATGACCAACGGCATCGCGCTGGGTGTGATGGAAGATTTAGATTATCAAATAAGGACCGTTCAATTGCACTCCGGTGACGGGCTGTTTCTATATACCGACGGCGTGACCGAAGCCTTTAACGCCGCCGGCCAGATGTATACCGATCAGCGGCTGGTAAAACTCTTAACCGCATCGAATACTCTGCCTATCAGAGAAATCGTCCAGAAAGTCTTTCAGGACGTGAATGAATATTCCACCGGTATCGACCAATCGGATGATATTACGATACTGGCGATGAGGCGATCAGCCCAATAGAGTATTTCCTAATAGTTTATATGTCAACTTCGTCCAATCGGAAAAATGTGAAAAAATCACGGACTAAACCGGTATTTTTGGTACTATTACTTTTTTTAACGTTAGCAAATCTATATGGGCAGGGTATAGAATTTAAGGAAACCAGCCTGCGCGAAAACATTCTCGAAACCGCTGAACATTACGTTACTGAAAGCGACTGGAAAAAAGCCATTATGACTTATTATAATTTCATTTATCGTTTTCCAGAAGATTCGCTCGTCGTTCCGATTCACTATCAAATAGCTCATTTGTACGAACTTGGAGGGCAATTAGTCTTAGCAGAACAACATTTAAATGAGACCATCGAAATATTTCAGAATACCGGATACGATCTGGAAAATCGCCAGCGCCTGGCCCTTTTTCTGTATCAACATCAACGCTGGGAAGAAAGTCTGCGATATGCCTATTATCAGACCGAGCCACCCTTTAAAATAATCGTGGCTTATAATCTGATCCAGATGGGTGAACTCGACCTTGCCGATTCCGTGTTAATGGATTTCCACCGTCAAACCGGCCAGATCGTCCCGCTCTCTTCCGCACTGCCCGATCTGATTCTTAAATCCGCCAAACTACCCGGGTCCCAAAAAGCCGGTGCATTTATACTGAGTACTGTCTTACCGGGCAGTGGGAGGTTTTTATATAAAGAATATCTGGGCGGTACGATTCAATTGACCGCTTTTGGAGGGTTGGCGGGCGCGACGGCCTATACGGTTCTGCATCAGTCTAACTGGTTACTTCTTACCGGTCCCCTGACAGGGGCGTGTTACTTAGTCAATTTGTATATTACTCAACAAGCTGGAAAAAGGTATTTATTGCACATTAAGCAAGAAGGCATAGCTCGTATTATCAGTGATTATCCATTGGAGACAGCTCTCGGCCTGCGTGCGACGAATTAAAATTTTTTATTTAATTATTAAAATTTCCTTGCCAGATATTTTAATATGTTTTATATTCGCTCTGCTAATTGAGAATTGAATTTTTTAGTACTTTCCGACGAGGATTGTGACTAAAGATAAGAAGCTATTTGACAAGAGAGAAAGTGTGAGATTTGAGACAGGTGTAGGGTTTGACCCTAAAAATTTAATTGTTGTATAATACAACGGAGAGTTTGATCCTGGCTCAGGACGAACGCTGGCGGCGTGCCTAACACATGCAAGTCAAGGAGAATTCCACTTTCGGGTGGATAGTAAACTGGCGGACGGGTGAGTAACACGTAGGTAATCTACCTTCGGGATTGGGATAGCCTCGCGAAAGTGGGGATAATACCAAATAAAGTCTCGGTATAATTTGTCGGGATGAAAGATGGGGATCTTCGGACCTATTACCTGAGGATGAGCCTGCGCCTGATTAGCTAGTTGGTAGGGTAAAGGCCTACCAAGGCAACGATCAGTAGCTGGTCTGAGAGGATGATCAGCCACATTGGGACTGAGATACGGCCCAAACTCCTACGGGAGGCAGCAGTGAGGAATTTTGCGCAATGGGCGAAAGCCTGACGCAGCAACGCCGCGTGACCGATTAAGCTTCGAGGAGTGTAAAGGTCTGTCGCAGAAGAAGAATTCACCCGATGAGAATATTGTCGGGTGTTGACGGTACTCTGTGAGAAAGCTCCGGCTAACTCCGTGCCAGCAGCCGCGGTAATACGGGGGGAGCAAGCGTTGTCCGGAATCACTGGGCGTAAAGCGCGCGTAGGCGTCCCGGTAAGTCTTTGGTGAAATCCTTCTGCTCAACGGGAGAATTGCCGGAGATACTGTCGGGATTGAGTTCAGAAGAGGGAAGTGGAATTCCTGGTGTAGCGGTGAAATGCGTAGATATCAGGAAGAACACCGGTGGCGAAGGCGGCTTCCTAGTCTGAAACTGACGTTGTGGCGCGAAAGCGTGGGTAGCAAACAGGATTAGATACCCTGGTAGTCCACGCCCTAAACGATGGATACTTGGCGTTGGGAGCTCGACCCTCCCAGTGCCGCAGCTAACGCGTTAAGTATCCCGCCTGGGGACTACGGCCGCAAGGTTGAAACTCAAAGGAATTGACGGGGGCCCGCACAAGCGGTGGAACATGTGGTTCAATTCGATGCAACGCGAAGAACCTTACCTGGGCTTGACATATACCAGAAAGGTTTGGGAAACCAAATCCCTTTCCGGGTTTACTCGGAAACTGGTATACAGGTGGTGCATGGCTGTCGTCAGCTCGTGTCGTGAGATGTTGGGTTAAGTCCCGCAACGAGCGCAACCCTTGCTCTTAGTTGCCATCAGGTTAGGCTGGGCACTCTAAGAGGACTGCCGAGGACAACTCGGAGGAAGGTGGGGATGACGTCAAGTCAGTATGTCCCTTACGTCCAGGGCTACACACGTGTTACAATGGCCAG
>Ga0172368_10001262_pt1 | contig 35157 bp, 50 predicted proteins | sample Lak11m_FD_114540 | JGI IMG/M metagenome (GOLD analysis project Ga0172368, IMG submission 114540) | Freshwater microbial communities from Kabuno Bay, South-Kivu, Congo - kab_022012_11m | ecosystem: Environmental > Aquatic > Freshwater > Lake | place: Democratic Republic of the Congo: South-Kivu... | reverse complement strand
TTACTGATGAAGATTTGGCAAAATTGCATTTGGAATCTCATGATTTACATCCAAAATGGAATTATACTATTCTACCAAAAAGTGACTGATTTGGATAAGTTATTTTTAGGTATTTCCTAAATAATTGGGGATTGACCGTCCCCCATTCATCGGATTGCCGGTTGAATCCGATGAATGGGGCCGGCATGGAAAATTTTCCACTCCGTTGTTCACTCCTTTTGAACAATGCAATAATTATCCCCATTTATTTAAAACTTTCTAATCGTTCATTTAATTTTAAATACTAAAAATATTTAAAGCAAATACGAGAAGTTAGTACTTTTGATTTTCTGATCTTTTCTAATGGAGTATTTAATACAAGCAACGTTTTAAAGGAATAGTGAAAAATTAATCCTCCTATCAAATGCTCTCTCTAAATATTAATATGAAAAAAAATCTAAAATCAGCAGAATCCAATGGATTGCGAAAACGGGCAGAAGATGCACTTCAAGAAAAAACTGAGGGACTGCAAGACCTGTCCATCAGAGATGCCCGAAGTCTGATCCATGAACTGCAGGTGCACCAGATAGAACTTGAAATGCAGAATGAAGAACTTCGAAGAGTGCAAAAAGAGCTAGAAGAGTCGCGTTACAGATATTCAGATTTGTATGATTTTGCTCCTGTTGGTTATTTTTCGTTCGATAAAAATGGGCTCATCATAGAAGTTAATCTTACCGGTGCTAAAAAATTAGGGATAGAAAGGACTTTTTTAATCAATAAACCATTTTCCCTTTTTATTTTATCGGGTAGTAAAGATGTATTTTATCTCCATCTGAGGCAAGTTTTAAGTACCGGAATTAGACAGACCTGCGAACTCAAGCTTGTGGATAAGAAGGGAGTTCAGTTTGATGTACAATTGGAAAGCTTATCAGTGAGGAAGGGAAATATCATTCATTGTCGGACAGCGATAAGTGATATTACAGAACGAAAAATATTTGAAGAGTTATTCCATGAGAATGAGAGCCTGATAAGCACAAACAAAACCAGATCAGAGTTTTTGTTGATCATGAGCCATGAACTGAGGACTCCTCTGACATCTATTATTGGATTTTCAATAATTCTGCAGGATAAGACCCATGGTGAATTAAATGAAGAACAGAGGTTCTTTGTGGATACTATTCTTAAAAGCAGCAAACATCTGCTTGATTTAATTAATAATTTTCTCGACCTTGCCAAAATAGAAGCAGGAAAGCAGGAAATGGTGCTAGAAGAAATATATGTTCAAGATGTAATAAATGAGATATTCGAGATAATTAGAGAGAATGCAAAGGAGCATAATATCATCCTGAAAAAAGAATTTAACCAGGAAATGTTGTCCATACAGGCTGACAGAAGGTCACTCAGGCAGATTTTATTTAATCTGCTAAGCAACGCAATAAAATTCAGTAAAAAAGAAGGAGGGATCATTACCATATCGACAAAAAAAGAAAATGGTGTGGTGAAAATATCGGTTGCTGATACTGGCATTGGTATGCAGGAAGAAGATTTGCCAAGGCTTTTCCAGAAGTTTGAGCAGCTTGATTCAGGAATTTCAAGAAAATACGAAGGAACTGGGCTTGGACTTGCGATTACAAAGCAGCTTATTGAAATGCTCGGAGGGAAAATCCGGGTTGAAAGCAATTATGGGCATGGGAGTAATTTCATCGTTTTACTGCCCATCGGCGGGAAAAAATAAAATACTCTGCCAGATAAACTAATACTGTTAATACCAAAAAACACTTTTTGACAATTACTTCCACTCATACATTTCGATATGCGGGGTCTCGCAGCATAGACAGCTGCCGCACGCCACATTCACGCTGAATTGCGGCGCACCACAATCTTCGCATGGTGTGCATTCCTTGCAGTCTTTTTTGCAATTTCGAAAATCCATGAATATATATTATTTGATCATGGTAAAAATAATTTTTGGTCATATCATGGTTGATGGTTTCAAGAACCTCAATGAAATTTCAACCACAAGCTTTTTAACGGGATATTTACATTAAGATATTAAGTTTACATAGTTGAAAAATGTTAAGTTTCTATGTGAACATCATCCAGAGAAGTTGTTAGACTTAGATATTTCATAATCATAAAATGGTCGCAAAGACTGATTGCGGTCAGATAGATCAAATGTTACTTATCATTTCAGGTTTGGGTCATAGTATTAAGAGAAGGAGTCCGATACTAATCAGGTACGTGGTTAGTTCAGGATAGAGATAATTGCAGGGCTCGAACCAATGATATCTGTTTCTAACACTATTCTTAAGGAGGGTACTATATATGCAAAATTCAGATACAACAAAATATATCATTCATGCTACGATAAAAGCGGATGGAGTTATAGAACGCCCTGACGTTGTCGGTGCGATCTTCGGACAGACAGAAGGGCTCATAGGCGCCGACCTTGACCTGAGAGAGCTTCAGAAAAGCGGAAGGATCGGACGGCTTGAAGTCAATATTAAATCAAACATGGGCAAATCAGTTGGAACGATCGATATACCTTCAAGTCTTGACAAAGTTGAAACCGCAGTTCTTGCGGCAAGTCTTGAAACAATTGACCGGATAGGTCCATGCATTTCCAATATTGCCATAGCAAAGATAGAAGATGTTAGAAGCGCAAAAAGAAAGCAGATCGTGGATAGGGCAAAACAAGTACTTACAGCAATGTTCGATGAGATGCTCCCTGAAAGCCAGGAAATCATTGATGAAGTGAGGCAATCCATAAGGATCGAGGAAATGACAACATACGGGAAAGATAACATCCCGATGGGTCCGAACGTCCTTGATTCTGATGCTATCATCGTTGTCGAGGGACGGGCTGACGTGTTGAACCTTCTGCGATATGGCATCAAGAACTCAATAGCAGTTGGGGGGACAAATGTACCGCCGGCGGTTGCTGAACTGTGCAAGAAAAAGACCGTTACAGCATTCACAGATGGTGACAGGGGTGGAGAATTGATCATCAAGGAACTGCTCCAGGTTGCGGATGTTGATTTCATTGCACGCGCTCCGGACGGGAAAGGCGTTGAGGAACTTGTCCAGAAAGAAGTCGTAAAATCATTAAGGCAAAAAATTCCTGTTGAGCAGGCATTTGATTATTACCAGGTGAGCAAGAAGAGAAGAATTGCCATACTTGCCGCAACAAAGAAGAAAGCTGGAAAAGGCGATTCAACAATTCCTGAAGAAGTTGAGGTAAAACCAGCACGTGAAGAAGTTCCTGAATCTGAGCCACAGCCAGAAAAAGCAAGATCCCGAATAGAATCAAGACAGGAATTCAGGGGGGAACCAAGACAAGAACCAAGATCGGAGCCAAGATATGAGGCAAAGGCGGAACCCAGGGAAGAACCAAAGCGTGAAAAAGAGGTCAAGGAGAGCCCATTCCAGGAACACATAAAAGAATTAAGTGGAACCCTCAGCGCGCGCTTCATAGATGAAAATAACAATATATTGAATGAAGTGCCAGTTCGCGATCTTGCAACAGCCTTGAAAGATGCTAATGGCAACATAAATTGTGTTGTGTTCGATGGTGTGATAACCCAGCGCATCGTGGATATTGCATCCGACAAGGGAATTGAAAACCTTGTAGGAGCTAAAATGGGAAGCCTCGTAAAAAGCCCCGCCTCGATCCATATCGAAACTTCAAACCTGTTATAAGGAAACGATGTGGGTAAAACCCTGCCCGGACTTTTCACCGGAAAAACCGTTGTTCCTGTGCATACTTGCAAATACGGAAACAGCGAAGATCCCAGACATATCCGCAGCAGGGAAATCACCTGAGCTAACGGATTATACTCCTGCCGCAGATGCAGAACTGGTTGAGACGGGAAATGCGATAAGCATCAACGAGCCTGCGATGACACCATCCGGGGCTCCATCTCCTGCTGTCCTCACAAGAGCGTCAATGCTGTTGACAGGGATCCCCTGCATATTTATCAATTCAGGGCTTCGCGTTCGTCCCCAGATTCCGACTATCGATCTTAATTGTCAGGCGGGCGGAGATATCAGGAAAGGTCATGCAGTTATTGATGCACATGAAATTTACAGGAAATCCCGAGCACTTGGTGAAAAGTTGGGGAAACTCTCGGATTTTGTGATAATTGGTGAAAGCGTGCCCGGCGGCACAACTACTGCCATGGGTGTACTCAGGTCTCTTGGTTATGATGGCAAAGTCTCATCCAGCTTCCCGAAAAATCCTCTGAGTATCAAGAACAAAGTCGTTGAGGAAGCTATGAGAAATTCCGGAATATCCTTTGGCAGCCTGAGAAACAGGCCTCTTGACGCGGTTGAATGCCTGGGCGATCCAATGATGGCAGCAGCTTCAGGACTTGTGGATGGGCTTGACCAGAAGACCGTACTTGCCGGAGGGACACAGATGGTCTCGGTTTTGAGCATAATTAAACATCTTGGCCTTAAGCGTGATGTTTCTATCGCCACGACCTGTTATGTGGCTGATGATAAGAGTGCAAATTTCAGGGAAATGACGCAAATTCTTGGATTTAAGGCATTTGCGGCAGACCCCGGGTTTGGAAAATCAAGTAGAAAGGGGCTTGCCATGTACGAGAACGGGGATGTAAAAGAAGGTGTGGGTGCAGGAGGCGCAATGTTTGCGGCTTCGATGATGGGTTTTTCACAAAAGGAATTCAGGGAAAAAACCGAAGAAGTTTGTGACAGTATCTTTGGAACCTGAATTATTTCATTATATCCTTATCGATATTGGCTGCAAGTTTCTTCATTTTATTATACCAATCATCAATATTTCCATGCACCATTTCTTTTAGCCGGGCAGGTTCAAGAGCAATATATTCATAGTAATAACCGCCATCTTTTATTGTTTTTGTCTCGCGATGAACAAGCCCGCATGTCATCAGGTTTTGAAGCGACCTGTATGCTGTGCTTCTTTCCCTGTTAAGGAGTTCGCCGAGACGTTCTGCTGTCATTGGACCTTTTGCAACAAGTACCTTATACGAATCTATATCAATAGTCTTAAGTCCGAGGATACACTTTGCGATATCATCGCATTTGAACTCTCCACGGATCATTTCAGGGATCGATCTTGGCATTGTAATCACGTGTTTTGCATGCTTTATACAAAACCTATCTATACATCTAAGTTTAAATAACTTATGAATGAAGGATCAAGGATCAATAATAGTTCTGGGATGCAAGAAATGCGGTAAATGTGATGGGATTTGTAAAACCGGCGCTTTGACTCGTGTTGACGGAATAGCCACTGTTAATAATGAAAAATGCGGCCTGTGCATGCGATGCATTAAAGTCTGCCCGAATAAATCCCTTGTATATCTCGATTGAGGCTAATATATTAAAGATGACACAATAATTTTATATTACCTTGCGCCAATATAGGATTTACGCTTTATGCGTGAGGTGAAAATATGGTATTAAGTTTAGGAACTGCTATAGTAGGAATATTACAATTAGTTATTTCAATTATACTTGCAGTTGTTGCATTGTATATTGGATTTTCAGTATTTGGAAAAATAACTAAAGGTATTGACGAAGAAAAGGAAATTGCAAAAGGTAATACTGCGATAGGAATTATTATCGCATCAGTATTCATTGCAATAGGAATAGTTGTGCAGTCAGGAGTTCAGGGTATTTCAGTGGGTTTATCACAGGCTATGCAAGTTGGTATTCTGACCAGTGCAGGTATTGGGATAATCATAGTTAGTATAGTTCAACTGATTCTTGGCATAGTGCTTGCAATTGCAGCTATCTATCTTGCTTTAAACATTCTCGACAAATTGACCAAAGGGATCGATGAATTCGCAGAACTCAAGAAAGGAAATGTAGCCGTGGCCCTTGAGATGGCAGGTGTAATTATCACAGTCGCTATCATCATCCAATCGGGTGTACTTGGCCTTACAGCAGCATTGATCTGAGATTAAATCTCAGTTCATTCTTTTTTTTTGGTTGGTTTTTTTCATAATTATGTTTTGTTTTTAGATGCATTAAATAAAAACTTATATCCTTCTTCGACAATCTTTGACGGTGATCCCATGAAACCCATCGAAACCACGGAAGGCATAGGCGGACTGCTCACTGCATTTCGAAAACTTGCGCGCGGTCGCAAAAAGATAACCTTCATCGGCTGTCCGGGCTGGTGCAATCCGTTCGCTGAACTTCTTGGATATGTTTTGCGCGATGCCGGAAAAGAAATGGTATTTATCCCAAACCTCAGGAAAGAGCTGGCTGCAAAGGTTGAAATGACCGATTACGGCATGCAGCTTGGAGAAAAAGCAGACCCGTCTTCTGACACGGTCGTGCTCCTGGGAGGGCTTGCCATGCCTAAAATGGAAATAGATGTCAATGGCCTGAACGCTATGATTGAAGAAATTACGAATGGGCATCCCGACCGTCAAATTCTTGGCGCCTGTATCGGAGGAGTTTTTGTGAAAGCTGGATGGGATAAATTGATAGATTTTGATTATCTCATAGATGCCGACATGGAAGTTATTACTTACGGGTTCAAGGACTTATGAACAAGCTTGCAAAACTATTTGTAAAAACAAGCCTGGTATACCTTGCCCTGAGCGCGATCCTGGGTTTGTTCATCACAATTGGTCCGGGATACAGCTTTATGCATTCACATTTTGCCCTGATCGGATGGGTATCTTTCATGATTTTTGGCCTTGCTTATGAGAGCATTCCTCGTTTTAGCAGTAAACCCCTTTATAGCAGGAAATTGGGAATGTGGCAATTCTGGCTTGCTAATATAGGATTGATCGGGCTTTCGCTTTCATACCCGTTTATGAGGATGTATATGCTTAAAAGCAAGGATACTTCTGATGCTTTTCTGGGTGTTATGATCTTTGGCTTGATCGAAGCTATTTCATGTTTCATATTCATTTATAATATCTGGAAGTCAATGGATCATCAAGGTTCGCCCAAATAGGTGTCCTGACAGGATTTACAGGATCGACAGGATACGATTTAAGTACACGAATCTCGCGAATCCGTGAATAAACAACCAATCCGCGTCATCGGTGTTCGATTAAGACTATGGATCAATCGAAGTTGAGGTAACAGCAATGGAATGGAAACCTGATGCTTTAAAAGAACTCGAAAAAGTCCCCGAACATGTCCGGAGCATGGCAAAAATGGGCATCGAAACGGCTGCCGAAAAGAAAGGAAAGAACATCGTCACTATTGAGGATGTTAATGAAGCTGCTTCGCAATTCAGGGCAATAATGGGAAATAAAGATAAAGAAGATAAAACCACTAAGATCGCAGTCGTCCGATGCGATATCGTAAGTGAAACATGTCCTGGTGTTGCATGTTTCAAAGCATTCAACAAACGAAAGGTGCATTTTGAACAATACGGCAAAGACGCCGAGATAATTGGATTTTTCACATGTGGAGGATGCCCTGGGAGGAGGATTTTCAGGCTCGTTGACAGCCTGATGAAACATAATGTGGATGTAATTCACCTGAGTTCATGTATGTTGCTTGAAAAAAGCTATGCAAAGTGTCCGCATATTGAAGAGATAAAGCAGATGATAATCAACAAAGGTGTTAAACTAATGGAGGGAACGCACCACTAACATAACTTTTATGTCGTGAAAGCCCAATATTAAAATTGGGCGTTTAGAAAGCTTTATCATTGTTCGTAACTATACGAATAAAAAGGAGTCTATTATGACAATAACAAAAGACATGACAATAGAGGACGTGGTTACCCAATATCCGGAGAGCATGATGGTATTCATGAAGCATGGCCTGCATTGTGTTGGGTGTCACGTTTCTGCATTTGAAAGCATCGAAGACGGCGCAATGGCGCATGGCATTAATGTTGATGCGCTGGTAGCTGACCTGAATAAGGTCATCTCTTCAAGAAAGACAAAATTCTGAATGCGGTAATTCAGTCGAAAGTTCGCATTGAGTTTGTGTGAGTTCGGTGCAATTATGAAATAACTCTTGTTCCGGCTTTTCCAGCAAGCGCCTCAAGTGCCTTATCAAGGCTTGAGATGATCGCGGCCTTGCCTCCCGATCTTACAAACTTTATAGAGGCAAGCATTTTTGGCTCCATGCTCCCCTTCCCGAAATGCCCTTCTTTTATGTATCGTTCCCCATCCTTAATTGCTATTTCGTTAAGATCTACCTGGTTTTTCTTTCCGTAATTCAATGCTGCATTCTCAACATCCGTAAGGATCATGAAAATGTCAGCCCCGATATTCGATGCCAATAGACTCCCCGTCAGATCCTTATCAACGACAGCTTCAACCCCGACAAGTAAACCATTTTTTTCAACTACAGGTATACCTCCTCCGCCTGCCGCAATGACTAAAACGCCCTGGGCAATAAGCTTCTTGATGGCGCTTTCTTCCACGATCTTAAGTGGTATAGGGGAAGGGACTACTCGCCGGTATCCTTTTTTATCATGAACCATCTTCATGCCATTGGCTATCATTATCTTCGCTCTTTCTTCAGGATAATAAAGGCCTATTGGCTTTGTGGGTTTCTCGAATGAACAACATGATGCATCCACAACCACCTGTGTCAAAATAGTAACAACCTCTTTATGGATTCCAATCTCCGATAACATGTTCGAAAGTGACAGCTGCAGCAAATAACCCAGCATGCCCTGCGTCTGGGCTCCAATTATGTCCAGGGACTGGGGATGCACAAGTCCGCATTCTTCCTGCATCGCAAGGATATTGCCGACCTGGGGTCCGTTCCCGTGCGTCAAAACCACATCATGACCGGCACTTACGATCCGGGCGATCTCCCTGCATGTTTCATCGATCTTTTCCTGCTGCTCTTTGGGGTTTCCCCGTTCAGGATTTAATATTGCATTTCCACCTATTGCTATTACTATGAGGCTCATGAATTTCATTACCCATTAATATTCTAGGGATTTTCCACACTTTAATTCAGGTAACATTGTTATTTAAACCTACTTGAAGATTAACCAAGGAACTATGGCTCTTTCTTCGCATCAACAGAAATCATATGCCTTGTGTAAAATTTCCCCTTGAAGCATTTTCTTTTTCGTGTCTCTACTATTCTGCAAGAAAAATCTTTCAATGATCCCTCGATCTCATTTTTATCAAAATAATGATAAACTATCCCGTTTGATCTTGAAAAAGTATCAGGTTCGACCTCGTTGCCGCCATATCGCATATCATCCTTCCCGAATACTTCAATGAACAGGAGCCCTTCAGTTCTTAATACGCGCCTGAATTCAACTATTGCAGACTCCCTTTCCTTAGATAAAAGATGCTGCAGTACTCCATAACACCAGACAATATCAAAAGAACCATCTGTAAAAGGCAATTGGAAAATATTTCCTGCCAGGATGTCAATATCAACTTCACGGGATTTGCTGCTTTCGCTTAACATTCGCAAAGCAGCAAGCGAAACATCCATCCCCACAACATCAAATCCCCGCATCTTTAAGGGAATCGAATATTTCCCGCTTCCGCAGCCTGCGTCCAGGAGCCGTCCTTTTTTTGGGGCTGCATCGAGCATTCCAAGTGAATAATGTCCTTTCCAGATGCTTTTTTTGTACTCATCTTCCCATGCTTTGATATGTTGCGACATTAACTTGTGGAACTCCTTATTTTAATCTCAGTAAATTGGGGACAATTTTTATTCGTGTTGGTAGTTTGGTCAATGTGACAACACACCTTAATTGATTATCTAAAAACAATCCAAAATAATTTAGTAAAGGATTTATGTGACTGCTCTCTATATGGTTTTCACGCATTATAATTGAGATGATAAAAAATTATGTCTAAAAAAATTAATTACAGCCACAAAAAAAATAAAAATCATTGCAGATACCAATATATTGGACTCTTTGCTCCGAATTTCTATTGGTTTCGAAATAAATAAGCTTGTTTCTCCATTCTCTTTTAAAATAATTATGTTAAAATTCCAATTTCCACCAATTATCTCACTATTTGATTCCGGAATATTTAAATTAATCAATATTTTTTTATTTAGATTGATCTGATGAGAGCTTATTTCGAATTCACTTTCATTATTCTGATTGGTATTAATATAACTCGCTGTTCTGTCATCAGCAAATCTAATAATATTATTTGAATCAGTTAGAAAAATCTTAATCTTCCTTGACCCTTCAGTTCCGTCTATTATTAGAGCAAAGGTAGATTGTTCCCCATAACGTATATAGTTCGGAAAATTAAATTCCTTTAATGTATCTGGTTGAAAAGCGTTTATATTTAAATATTTAATATTTATACTATTTGATAAATACACTTTGTCAGTATTTTGTAAAGTTATATATGGATTATAGTCTTCAGTATGATATAAAAAATTTTGGACCTGTGGGGAATTATGAACAGCCACCAAGAGTATTAAAGTCGGAATAATATATGGCAATAAACTTTTCCAATTCAAACTCATAATATTCCTGTAATTTTAGTCCTCAATCATCATGGCAAGAATTCTAATTTCAAATAGAATTCTTTTAAATACCCTATAAGAAACCATACCTACAAAAACAAATAAATATAAATATAATACATATAATATATTAAAACTATTTCGTTCAGGAGAGAAAAAAGAATTCAATATTATTAAAATCAATACCAATGAACCAATAATACCAACAACAGATAATATTAGCCTAAGTTTAAATAAAAAAATGTCCATTTTATTTAACTGATTAGCAAGCTCTAATTTATACTTTGGAATTTCTTTTATATCTACTTCTTTTAACATTTTATAAAATAGAATTGTATTTTTAAGATACTGAATTTCTTTTTTTTCAGGTTCTGATTCTTTGAAAAAATTTTTCATAGACATTTGTATCCAACCTTATTATTTTATAAATATTTTATATAAACATGTAACACGCGATATTCATATTCTTTATTTTGTCTATAGTTAATAAAGTTAAGCAAGAACGATCTAAAAAAAAGTTAAGTGGGGACGTTGTTGAATTGTTCTTAGCCTTATAATAAGCAAACCGCCGGACGAACGTAACCGTTTGGCGCTTCGCTGCGAAACGGACGAGCGCATTTCGTCGAAGCCGTGGGCGTGGGAAACCAAGGTTAAGCCCTGTGAATCAGTGTATAGTTATTTCGGATAGAGCGCCAATTTAACAATCGCGCCGGACAACGTGCGCGATTGTTAAATCGTGAGGTTGGGCGATAATGCGACTGCGCATAATCGCGTTTTTCCTAAATCCCAACGCTTCACAAAAATTAAACTGCATTGCGAGGTCACGGATTAACGACGGGCAGCCCTGCTGATATTAACTCATCAGCCATTGAAGAAAATTTGTTTTTTCAGACAGAGATTCAAAATATTTTCGGTCAGGCTTAAGCAACTTTCATCAACTCCAGCACGTTTTTAGGCGCAATAATATTCCATTCTTTAAAATATATTCCCCGCCTTCCGGGAATTAAATAATATGCTCTTGCGCTGAGCTTTCTCTTTATTTCTTCAAGAAAGCCAGCCGGAACATTCAGCTCCATTTTAAGTAAGTAAAAAATAAACCCTGTCCTGTGATACAGGCTGTTTTCATTGAAAAGAGCCAGGTATTTTAACATATTGTTATAATTTATCGCCGGAAACGCTGAGATGCTTTTTGCAAGCTCTTCGAAACCACCAGCATAATCTATATTCCTAATACAGTCAAGAATAGTTCTTTCCCTATCGCTGACGCTTATTTTATAGCTCCCTCTTAAGACCTGCTCTACTCCGAACATATATTTTGTATTTACGAACTTATACAAAATATCCTGAAAATCAAACGGCTTTAAAATTTTGTTTGTCGAAACATAGGAAACATTTAAGAAAGACTGCGACACTCCATGTATTTCAAGAGCCGTGTGATGGGATATAAAATAGGGCTCGGTTAATCGTGAAGACAACATTATTTTATCTGCCATAAATGCCTTTCCTATCATTTGAGCAGGAACTATCGCATATAGCCCACGGCGTATCTGTTTTAAATACCCCTTGGTATTTAGCCTGAAAAGAATTTGCCTCGCAGTTTTTTTGTTTAAAATAGTTTTATAGATATTTTCATTCCTTATTACTTCTCTCTCATAGAAGCTAAAATACACCTTATGCTCAAGAGGGCTGAGATTTACGCTTATTTTATCAGCGTTATACGCTAATATAGACATATAACTAAATATGTGTAATGAAGTTTATATAGTTTTCTTCAAATTCAGTTTATACGTTTTGTGCAAAACTATCAAGAAATCGACAGGATGCGAAGTATTTTTAGCATAAAATTACCAACAAATCTCTGACTTAGTTATAATTATTGTTCCAATAGGCACAATATTAGTTACTTTACTCACATAAAATAGTATAACTGGAACTATTATAATGTATGCCAGCAATCTTTACATAATGAAAACAGCAATGACAATAGCAGGAGTGGATTCAGGCGGAGGGGCTGGCATAGCTGCTGATTTAAAGACATTTTCAGCACTCGGTGTACACGGCACATGTGTAATTACATCACTCACAGCCCAGAACACAAAAGGTGTATTGAATTCTTTGGATACCCCACTGGATTTCATCAAGGAACAGTTCGATGCCATTACAAGTGATATAAAGATTGATTATGCCAAGACCGGCATGCTTTCATCCCCGGATATTGTAAGAACGGTAGCCGGACTCATAAAAAAGGAAAAATTATTCCTTGTCATAGACCCGGTTATTGCAGCAGAAGCAGGTGGAACACTGCTTGCCGATGAGGCTGTAGAAGTATTGATCGAGGAATTAATACCACTTTCGGATGTGATTACACCGAATATCCATGAGGCACAGAGGCTAACTGGTGTCAGGATAAAGGACATCAAAGATGCACAGAAAGCCGCGCGCAAAATATATGAACTTGGTGCAAAAGCCGTCATTGTGACTGGTGGGCATCTCAAAGGAACGGATGTACTTTACTCTAACGAAGAATTCTATCTTATCAAGGGAAAATTGATAAAAGGCGGCACCCACGGCTCAGGATGCACGCACTCCGCAGCTATTACGGCGCAACTGGCAAAAGGAGCGACTCTCGTAGAAGCATCACGTTTTGCAAAGTATTTCGTCGAACAGGCAATATTAAGAAGCATCGCTATTGGGGGAGGCGCAGCACCGGTAAACCAGCTTGGGTATGTGCTGGCTGAAGCTGGAAAGAATCGGGTTTTAAAAAATGTAGGAGAAGCTGTTGAACTGATCGAAAACAGCAGGGAATTCTCTGATCTTATCCCTGAGGTGGGCTGCAATATTGCTATGGGCATTCAGGAAGCTTCTTCAGTTTTAGATGTTGCTGCTGTATCTGGCAGGATCGTCAGGTTAAAAAAAGCGCCTCATGCTGTTGGATGCGTCGAATTCGGCGCAAGCAGCCATATAGCGCGGATCGTGTTGACGTGCATGCATTATAATAATTTTATGAGGGCTGCGATCAACATAAGATATTCAGAGGAAACGATACTGGCATGTGAAGAACTTAAGTTTAGTGTTGAATCTTTCAGCAGGGAGGATGAACCGCAAGGAGTTTCCACAATGGAATGGGGTGTATCAGATGTCATAAGGAGGGCAGGGAAGATACCGGATGTCATTTATGATAAAGGTGGAGTAGGGAAAGAAGCGATGATCCGGGTTATCGGACGTGATGCTGTAGACGTTGCAGGCAAAGCTTTGCGAATAGCCGGGAAGATGATGAAACAATGATTATAGTCAAGAACATAATTTAATTTACTTATATGATATAACTTTGCGCTCTTTGCGCTCCTTTGCGGTGCATGATTTTATTCACCGCAAAGGACGCAAAGATTGTTTGAATTATTTGGTATTCAACTACAGGTAATTTTAGAGACTTCTTATTATCTTCTGGTTTTAAAAACCACAGAGATCACAGAGTTCACAGAGAAAAGCTGCACAGCTCTGGGCTCTCTGTGTACTTTGTGGTTGAAAAACTATGCAGCAATTCCTTATTCCAGAAAAAATTAAAAAGTCCTTTTTCTGGCCAAATCATTATATACTTCTTATTCGTGTAAGGTGCAAAGTACGATGCGTATATATTACGCAAGTTGAAGTCGATCAAAGTCGGATTTGATGAATTGCAGGGCCAATGCGAATTTCGTAAGCCCACAAATGCGTGTAAGTCAAAATCTATTTGTGAAGACATATTTGCAATACCCTTTCCAGGTTTGCAACTTGCAGAAAAAATATTCCACGTATTAATTTAAATACTGAAGACAAAGGAGGAAAAAATGTCACATCCGCACAGACCAAGACGCGGTTCTATCGCATACAGTCCGCGTGTTAGAGCAAAAAATGAAGTAGCCCGTGTGAGAGCATGGCCTGTACAAAAAGAGGCAAAAATTATAGGATTTGCAGGATACAAGGCCGGTATGACACATATCATAATGAAGGACGAGATCCCGAACAGTTTAACGAACGGGATGGAAATTTCAGTTCCAGTCACCATTATGGAAGTCCCTGCAATGAAAGTTGCAGCTATACGGATTTATACTAATACCACTTACGGGGCTTCCGCAATAGCTGAAGCATGGACAACAGACCTTGATAAAGAACTCAACAGGGCGATGACAATACCAAAAAAACACGATCTTCCAGCAGCTATTGCCAAGATCGAACAGCTCATAAAAGATGGTATTGCCAAAGATCTAAGGGTTGTCATGTACACAATGCCTGAAAAAGTTACAGGTATCCCAAAGAAAACACCTGAGATCATGGAGAATAATATCGGGGGAACAGACCTGATGGCGCGTTTCCAGTATGCTAAAGGTCTCCTGGGCAAGAACGTCAGCATCAGCGATGTTTTCAATAACGGTGATGTAATAGATCTTGTTGGAATAACAATTGGCAAGGGATTACAGGGGCCAGTAAAACGATGGGGTATCCAGTTACAGAAATCCAAACACTCAAGAGCAGGAAGTGTGAGGGAAATCGGTACTCTTGGACCATGGCATCCATCACGAGTAAGCTGGAGAGTTCCACAATTGGGGCAAATGGGATATCACCAGAGAACAGAATTCAATAAGAGAATCATGCAAATGGGCAAAGACGGAAAAACCGTTACGCCTGAAGGCGGATTCGTAAATTATGGAATTATTAGGAATGATTATGTAATGATTAAGGGAAGTATACCCGGACCTGTTAAGAGATTGGTACGCATACGACCTGCTATCAGACCGAAGAAACAATCACAGGGCCAGGCACCTGAAATATCGTATATAAGCCTTGAATCAAAGCAGGGGTAATACCATGGATTTGAATATAATAGACTTATCAGGAAATTCTACGAAAAAAATTGCTTCAAAACTATTTGATGAGCCATACCGCCCCGACCTTATAAAAAAGGCAGTGCTTGCGGCACAGGCTAATCGCATGCAGCCCTATGGGCCACACATGTATGCCGGTTTAAGGACATCCGCTGAAGGCTGGGGTCCTGGAAGAGGTGTATCACGTGTTGCCAGACTTATGAATGGCAGCAAGGCAGCAAGGATCCCACAGGCAGTAAAAGGCAGGGAAGCACATCCTCCCAAGCCAGAAACGGACAGGACTGAAAAGATCAATGATAAGGAGCGCAAGAAAGCCATAAGATCAGCCCTTGCAGCGACCGGAAATATTGAACTTGTAAAAAAGAGAGGACACCAGTTCTCTGCATCATTACCATTGGTTGTTACGGATGAACTTAGTGCCCTGACAAGAACAAAAGATGTAAGATCTTTCCTTGAGGCAGCTAAATTATGGGATGATATCTTAAGAGCAAAACAAACAAGAGTCCGTGCAGGCAAAGGAAAACTGCGCGGCAGGCGATACAAACAGCCAAAAAGCATCTTGATCGTAACAGCGCAAGATAATGGTGTAGTTAAGGCGGCACGAAATCTTGCCGGTGTCGATGTGGTCAATTATGATCAGCTCAATGCTGAATTACTTGCTCCCGGAACACATGCGGGGCGCCTGACGATTTATACCGAGTCTGCAATTTCAAAACTCGAGGAGGCAATGGTATGATACAGCATCCATATGTGACAGAAAAAGCAACTCTGATGGCTGAAAAGGACAATGTCCTCCAGTTCATCGTTGATATCAATGATACTAAGCCAAAAGTAAAAAGAGAGATAGAATTACTCTTTAAGGTAAAAGTAGAACGCATCAATATGATGATGACTATGAAAGGAAAAAAGAAAGCTATAGTGAGTTTTGAGAAGCCAAATACGGCCACGGAACTTGCGTCAAGGCTGGGAATATTCTGAGGTGAGAAAATGGGAAAAAGAGTAATGGGTCAAAGTAGGGGAAAAGGTTCTCCTACATATACAGCACCTTCTCATAAATTCAAAGCAAATCTCGAACACTTGAAGGTTGTGGAAGGAATTGTTATTGGAAAAGTGCTTGAAATTATACATGATACCGCACGTTCTGCTCCAATAGCACGCATTTCATTCAGTAATGGTGAAGAAAGACTGATGCTTATTCCGGAAGGCATAGAAGTAAACCAGGAAATCCAGTGCGGCATTTCAGCTCCGGTAGAGCCTGGAAATACGCTGGTACTTGCAGAGATCCCGGAAGGAATACCTATCTGTAATGTAGAATCACAGCCTGGCGACGGCGGGAAATTTGCCCGTGCCACTGGCATGTATGGCATACTCGTAGCACATGATGCGGGTAAGACAGTCGTGCAGCTGCCAAGCGGTGAGATGAAATGGCTAAATCCGAAATGCAGGGCAACCATTGGGGTTGTTGCAGAAAGCGGAAGGACAGAGAAACCATTCGTTAAGGCAGGAAAGAAATTCCACAAGATGAAAGTAAGAGCGCGCAAATGGCCAAGAAGCAGAGGCGTGGCAATGAATGTTGTTGACCATCCCTTCGGAGGCGGAGGACGCCAGCATCCAGGAAGACCAAAGACAGTAGCCAGAGGGACGCCGCCAGGAAGAAAAGTCGGCTCTATTGCTGCAAGAAGGACAGGATATAAGAGGTGAGTTAAATGGCAAGACGAGAATCATCAAAAATACCAAAGAGAAAGGGTGAATTTACATTCAGAGGAAAATCACTGGAGGAACTCAAAAAATTAAGTCAGGATGAGTTTGCACTCCTTGTTCCTTCAAGACAGCGCCGCACTTTGCAGCGTGGAATATCAGAGGATCATAAGAAATTGCTGCATAAAGTCAAAATAAAAGATCCTAATATCAGGACACATTTGCGCGATATGATCGTCCTTCCGGAAATGGTTGGTATGAAAATAGCAATACATAGCGGCAAAGAGTTCATGCCAATAGATATCCTTCCTGAAATGATGGGCCATTATTTTGGAGAATTCGTGCTAACACGTAAGAAAGTCTCTCACGGTGCAGCAGGTATAGGCGCTACAAAATCAAGCAAATTCGTTCCATTGAAGTGATTTTAAATGAAAATAAATTTCTCTATTGAACCCACGCCTGAAAAAACATCTAAGGCTATGGGCAAGGAACTTCATATTTCAAGAAAACATGCACATGAGATTGCCACAGCGATCAAAGGCATGAATCTTGAAATTGCGCAAAAATTTCTTGAAAATGTAGTAGTATTGAAACAGGCTGTACCATATAAAAGATATATAAAAAGTATCCCTCACAGGAGAGGAATGTGCACTGGTAGATACCCCCAGAAGGCAGCAAAAGAATTCCTTAAGGTTATTAAAAATGCACAAAGCAATGCCACTTACAAAGGTCTTGATCCCATAGGTATGAGGATCACTCATGTAACGACCAAGAAAGGGCATACTTATATGGGGCAATATCCGAGGGCACAGGGACGTGCTACGCCAAAAAGAGGAGAAACCGTTACAGTAGAAATGATAGCAGAGGTGCAATAATGGGCGTGGAAAGAAAATTCGTTAAACTTGGATTTGACAAAACCCAGATGGCAGAATACTTTTCCAAACAATTGGAAAGGGCAGGTTATGGAGGCATGAATATCAACAGGACCCCAATGGGTACCCAGGTCACTATATTTGCCGAAAAACCAGGTATGATCATCGGAAAGGGCGGAAGGACTATCCATAAGCTCACACACGATCTTGAAGCAGTATTCAAAGTGGATAATCCACAGATAGATGTCCAGGAAGTAAAAGTCCCTGAGCTGAATGCACAGATGATGGCATCAAGACTGGCTGGTGCTATTGAACGCGGTTTATACTTCAGGAAAGCCGGCCATAATATGCTGCGAAGAATAATGGAATCAGGGGCGCTTGGATGCGAGATCGATATTGCAGGCAAATTAACAGGTCCAAGGAAAAGGACTGAAAAGTTCGTTGCAGGTAATATGCTTCATGCAGGTAACCCTGCAATGGAACTAGTTGACAAAGGCTTTGCAATTGCGATAAAGAAACTCGGAGTTATCGGATGCCGTGTAAGGTTGATCCGACCAACGGTGAAACTCCCGGGTAGATTCAAGATCGTAGAGGTTACTGCTCCACAGGAATCTGTTCCAGTTGCAAAGAAGCCAGAGGGCATAAAAGAACTGGTAAAGTCTGCACCGATTGCAAAACCGGAAGTTAAGAAACCAGTACCCCAGATTACAAAGGAATCAGTTCCGGAAGAAGGACATACAGGAAACATCGAAGAAAGGATGCACAGCGATGTCCTTGAGCACAAACATTCAGAGTACGATTATTGGCACCCCGCTTCACGAACCCACAAGCAGGAGGAGTGAACGATGGCAATATTGAGATCTGAAGAAGTCCGGAAAATGAATAGTGATGAGAGACAGGATGAACTTGACAAACTCGTAATGGAATTAATAAGGGAACGAGCCGTAACTTCAGCAGGCGGCGCCCCTGAAAGTCCAGGTAAGATCAAAGAGATCCGAAGAACGATCGCACGGATAAAAACGATCCAGACGGAGACTAAGAAATAAATGAAGCTGACACCACAGAATATCATACACCATGAACTAATCGGTCTTGATACCAAAGTAGTGGACAGCACTAACAGATCCCTCATCGGAATAGAGGGACGAATAGTAGATGAAACAAAAAACCTATTGACCATAGGAACTGATGTACAGGATAAAAAAATCCCAAAATCCTGTTCATCTTTCATATTCACAATTCCATCGGTTAATGGCAAACGTTACTTGCCATTGACAATAAAAGTCGATGGAAGATTATTGCTCTCGCAACCCGAAAATAGAATCCAGACAAAATTTAAGAAGAAATTCAGGAAATAAAGAGGTATAATAATGACACGTGATATTGGGTTGGATGTTCAACCGCCAACAAAAGAATGCACAGATCCGAATTGTCCATTTCATGGAACCCTGTCTGTAAGAGGCCAGGTCTTAACCGGAATAGTTGTAAGCGATAAAATGGATAAAACAGTAGTCGTGCAGAGAAGATATGTGAAAAAGAACGTAAAATATGAGCGATATGAGAAAAGAAAATCAAAAGTCCAGGCTCATAATCCCCCATGCATAAACGCTACAGAGGGAGCAAAAGTGACGATCGCAGAATGTCGCCCCTTAAGTAAGACAAAATCCTATGTGATAGTAGAGGTGTCAAAATGAGAGGAATGAAGGCAAAGATCCCCCGCGCATTAAACACAGCGAGCCGAATGGAATGTGCCGATAATACAGGTGCGAGGATCGTAGAAGTTATATCGGTATTGAAATATCGCGGTGTCAGGAATAGATATCCTCGCGGCGGTATTGGAGATACCTTAATTGTAAGCGTCAAGAAAGGATCACCGGAAACAAGGAAACAGATTTTCAAAGCTGTCATAATACGCCAGAAAAAAGAATTCAGGCGACCCGATGGATTGAGGGTTTCTTTTGAAGATAACGCAGTAGTGATCGTAGATGATGAAGGTGTGCCCAAGGGTACTGAAATAAAAGGCCCTGTAGCCAGGGAAGCGGCGGAACGTTACTCCAAGATCTCATCTGCAGCTTCCATAATCGTATAGGTGAGAAAATGGTATCAACACAACCAAGAAAACAAAGGAAATCAAGGTATCAGGCCCCTTTTCATTTAAGACATAAATTAATGGGTGCTATGTTAAGCCCTGAACTTCGAGAGAAACATAAAATAAAAAGTATTCCACTCCGTACAGGAGATATCGTAAAAGTAATGCGCGGAGACCATAACGGAAAAGAAGGAAAAGTTGCAGCTGTAAATCTTACAAGCATGACTATCACGGTAGATGGTGTAAGTGTAACAAAATCAGATGGTACAGAAGTGCCAAGACCTGTTCAACCTTCAAATGTAATGATAATGAAATTGGAAACCAAAGATAAAAAGCGCCTGGGTGATTAAGTGGCAAGACATCTGAAAAGAATAGCAGCGCCAATATCATGGCCTATTACAAGAAAAACACAACACTGGGTAGTCGGTGCTAATGCCGGAGCCCATTCAATGGAAACTGGTATTCCATTACTGGTAGTTGTTCGTGACATTCTTAAGGTCGCAAACAATGCCAGGGAAGCCAAGAAGATAATAAATGAGAAAAATATCTGCATAGATGGCGTGCCAAGAACAGATTATAAACATATGGTAGGGCTTTTCGATATTGTTTCGATACCATCTACCAACGAATATTATCGTGTTCTCCTGGATAACCACAACAGGTTCAAACTGTTTAAGGAAGATGCCAGTGCCGCAAAGTTATGCAGGATAAACAACAAAACTATTGTCAGAAAGGGAGCAGTTCAGCTCAACTTGCATGATGGCACAAATCTACTTGCATCCAATGATTACAAGACCTTTGATACGGTACTTCTTGATACAAAAGAAAGAAAGATCGTAAAACACATTGGGTATAAAACCGGAAATCTTGCTATGATCGTTGGCGGAGAACACTCTGGAGAGATCGGGAAGATAAAGCAGATCCGAAAAGTCAGAGGTTCAGGAACGAACATGGTAGCCATATCAAATGAAAATGAATTTGAAACGATTGAAGATTATGTATATGTAATTGGTGAAAATACACCTGAGATAAAGGTGGTCTAAATGAATACGATGAGAAAACCTTCGATCGATAAAGTCACAGTACATATCTGTACAGGTGAAAGCGGCGAGCGATTGACCAACGCAGAAAAACTGCTTGGAACAATCGTTAAGCAAAAACCAGTTAGATCCATTGCCAAGAAAACCCTGCCGAATTTCGCGATAAAGAAACATGAACCGATCGGCTGCAAAGTGACCTTGAGGGGGAAAAATGCCCAGGAGTTCCTCAGAACCGCATTGAATATTATTGAAAACAGGATAAATGCATCGCAATTTGATGAGAACGGGAATTTTTCATTCGGGGTTGAGGAACATACAGATTTTCCTGGAATGAAATATGATCCTTCGATAGGCATTTATGGAATGGATATTAATGTGGCCTTAAAAAGAGCGGGATACAGGATACGCACCAGGAAGATAGAGAACCATAAAATATCCCATGAACACAGATTGAAAAAAGACGACGCAATTTCTTTTGTAAAAGAGAAATACGGTGCGGAGGTAATTTAAATGGAAAGAAGTAATAAAAAATTCGGAGCCGGTGCCAATGCCTGCAAACGCTGCGGCAGGAAACAGGGGCTTGTCCGGAAATACGGATTATACCTCTGCAGGCAGTGCTTCAGGGATACAGCATACCAGATGGGCTTTGAGAAATATACATAGGTGATTATAATGTTATTAGATCCACTTGCAGATGCATTATCAACAATAAAGAATGCAGAAATGACAGGCAAACCAGATTGCACTCTCCGCCCGGCCTCAAAGCTTATAGGAAACGTGCTTAAGGTTATGAAAGAAAAAGGCTATATCGGCGATTTCGAATTCATAGATGATGGAAAATCTGGCATTTTTAAGGTACAGTTAAAAGGAAAAATCAACAAATGCGGAGTAATCAGGCCGCGACATGCCGTGAAAAATACCGACTTTGAAAAATGGGAGAAGCGGTATTTGCCAGCAAAGGGCTTTGGTTCTATTATCCTGACGACTCCTGATGGTGTAATGACCCACAGTGAAGCCAGAGATAGTGGCATTGGCGGAGAGTTACTCGCTTACGTTTATTAGGTGAAAAATATGGAAACCAAAAGAACAATCCAGATCCCGCAGGGCGTTAATATCATTATCGATACTGTGAATGTTTCGATATCAGGTCCACAGGGTCAACTCCAGAAAAAACTCTGGTATCCGGGAGTTGCTATAAAGAAAGCTGATTCGGAAGTTGTTGTGGAAACAAACAGCCCACGAAGAGAACAGCTTGCAATTCTGGGCACATATGAATCCCATTTAAAAAATATGATCACTGGCGTTACAAAAGGATACGAATCTAAGATGAAAATTGTATACTCACATTTCCCTATACAGATGAAAACTGAAGGTAACAGAGTAATCATAGGCAATTTCCTTGGTGAAAAGAAAGCAAGGAAAGCCAATATAAGAGGTAATACCAAAGTCACAATAAAAGGCGACCAGGTCATTATCAACGGTATCAATAAAGAAGATGTAGGTCAGACCGCTGCCAACATCCGTCAGGCTACAAAAATAAGAAAGTTTGACCCCAGGGTGTTTCAGGATGGGGTTTACCTCGTGGAGCAGTAAGGACGTGCAAATATGGAAGAAGAAGCAATCAAACAACTTACAACTATAGAAGGTGTTGGCAAGGCAAAAGCTAAAATCCTTTATGATGCCGGATTCCAGACGATAGAATCTATAAAAAATGCAGATGAAGTTGAGATTACTGGCATAAAAGGAATAGGCGAAAAACTTGGAAAGAAAATAAAATCATCTGCTGACCAGATGGTTGTTGAGGAAGAGATTAAGGACGAAGATAAGCCACTTGATAATATAGAAACTTCACCAATACTCATAACACTTGATGCAGAGACAAAGAGACTTCTTAATGTGAGGAAAAAACAGAAAAGCAAGAAACCCACATTCAAGCAGACAGATTCTCACAAGAAGAAGAAACTCGCAGATTACTGGAGAAAACCGGACGGAATACATAATAAGACTCGATATGCAAAGCATGGAAAATGTCCGCTTGTTGAAGCAGGATATGGAAGTCCGGCGGCAGTCCGTGGGCTTCATCCATCGGGTTTTGAAGATGTCATTGTAAATAATGTTAAAGATCTTGGATCCATTAAAATCGACTCCCAGGCTGCCAGGATAGGACGGACAGTAGGTGCAAAAAAGCGCAGCGATATTGAGAATAAAGCTGCTGAATTGGGATTAAAGATATTGAACCCCATGAGGAAGGTAGAATAAAATGACAGATCTTGCAAATCAAAGACGACTTGCGGCTGAAGTAATGGATATTGGGGTTAACCGCGTATGGATGAATCCTGAAGCTTACAAGGATATATCACAGGCCCTGACAAGGGAAGATATCCGTAACCTGATCATCGAAAAGAAGATCGGAAAACGAGCTATCCAGGGAGTTAGCCGCGGCAGGGCCAGAAAGGCTGATGAGGCCCGCGCATATGGGCACAGGAAAGGACATGGCTCAAGATCAGGTGCAAAAGGCGCAAGGAACCCAAAGAAGGAACAATGGATGAAAAAAATTCGTGCATTGCGCAGCCAGCTTAAGGAAATGAAAGAAAATAAGACAATAGAAGTTTCCACTTACAGGAAATTATACCGCAAAGCCAAAGGCGGAGAATACAGGAGCAGGGCACATCTTATTGCCCATATAGAGCAGCTCAAAGCCAAGGAGGCTTGAACATGGCGACTGGATCAAGATATAGGGTAAAATTTAGAAGAGTAAGAATGGGCAAGACGGATTATCGTGCAAGAAAACAATTGCTGATATCAAGAAAACCCAGACTCGTAGTCAGGAAAAGCCTGAAAAATACACAGATACAGATTATAGTACCAGAACAGTCCGGAGATGTAACACTGGTTTGTGCCAATACTCAGGATTTAAAAAAATACGGCTTTACGGCCGCAACCGGAAATATAACCTCTGCTTATCTGGCCGGGTTATTGCTGGGATATAGGGCCAAGAAAAAAGGACAAACAGAAGCAATAGCTGACCTGGGATTATATCATACCACAAAAGGCGGATTATTGTTTGCCGCAATAAAAGGTGCGGTGGATGCAGGTCTTGAAATACCACATGATCCGAAAATATTCCCGACGCAGGATAGGATCATGGGCAAGCATATTGATAAATATAGAAAAACCAATATCGCAGAACAATTCACAGCGGTAAAGCAAAAGATAGAGGGCGAATTCAGATGAGCAACATGAGAGATAAAGGATTTGAACAACCGAAAGTAGAATGGTTTCCTCAGACAAGACTGGGCAAACTGGTCAAAGAGGGACAGGTTACGACCATGAGTGAAGCCCTTGCATCGGGATTACCAATCAGGGAATTCCAGATCGTGGACGCATTGCTTCCAGAGATCAGGGATGAAGTTCTTGACATAAACATGGTCCAGAGAATGACAGACTCAGGAAGAAGAGTTAAATTCAGAGCAACTGTCATAGTTGGCAATGGTGATGGTTTTATCGGAATTGGCGAAGGAAAGGATGTACAGGTTGGAGTAGCTATCAGGAAAGCAATAGATACTGCCAAGATGAACATAGTCGCGATCAAGCGCGGCTGCGGCTCATGGGAATGCGGCTGCGGGCATGGACACACTGTGCCTTTTGAGGTAGACGGCAAAGCTGGAAGCGTGGAAGTAAAGTTGATGCCAGCCCCAAGAGGGCTTGGTCTTGCTTCAGGCGGAACCGCAAAAAAGGTGCTTGAGATCGCAGGTATTAAGGATGTCTGGACAAAAGTGAGCGGTGAGACACGAACAGCCCTGAATTTCGCAAAAGCGACATTTGACGCTCTTATAAGAACAACGACCATGAAGGTGTAAAAGATGTTAGCTGTAGTAAAACTTCGCGGAGAAGTAAAAACCAGGCAGGATATAAGGGATACATTAAGAATGTTGCGCCTTGATAGAGTAAATCATTGCGTAGTAGTTCCTGAGAATCCAACCTATAATGGAATGATCCATAAAGCAAAAGATTACGTTGCATGGGGAAACATAACCCCTGAAATGCTTGCACAAATGCTTGAAAATAGAGGCAAGCTTGAAGGCGGGGATGACCTGACAGAGGAATACCTGAGCGCGAATACAAAATTCAAATCCTTTAATGAACTGGCAAAAGCCATATGCGAAGGAAGCACATCATTTTCCGATGTTCCTAAATTGAAACCGGTTTTTCGGATGCATCCGGCAAGGAAAGGTCTAAAGGGTACCAAGAGAACCTTCCAGGAAGGAGGAGACCTTGGTTTCCATGGAAATGAGATCAATACCCTGTTAAATAAAATGAGGTAATATTATGAGCAAAACGAAAACAAAGAAATTCAGGGGATCAAGGACCTGCGGTGGAGGCACACATAAGAACCGTAGAGGCGGAGGCAGTCGCGGAGGACGCGGAAATGCCGGAACATGCAAACATCATTTTGTCCGCTCAATGCAACGGGGCTTAAGCTTTGGAAAGCATGGTTTCAAACGCCCACAGTCCGTAACATCTCAAGATATAATCGTAAATATTGGTGAGATTGATGAAGCTGCCGAAGGACTCGTATTAGATGGATTTGCAGAGAAGAAAGGTAATGCATATCACATAGACCTTGGCATTATCGGTATAGATAAAGTGCTTGGAGGCGGAAAAGTATCAAAATCCCTTTTCATCACCGCATCCGAGTTCTCGTCTGTCGCAAGACAGAAGATCGAAGAAGCGAAAGGACAGGTAATAACCCCGGCTGGAGAACCAGAGTCCTCGGAACAAGAGTAATAATATTATGGCATTTGAAAGTCTTGCACCTCTATTGAACCGCCTTCCTGCGGTGAAACGCCCGGAAGGTCATGTACATTTTAAGAAAAAACTAGGATGGACATTAGGAGTACTTGTCCTGTATTTTGTGCTGGCAAATATTCCTTTATTCGGGCTTGATAAAAACTCGATAGACCTTTTTGAACTTTACAGGGCATTCTTTGCCGGAGCATCAGGTTCTCTGATGGTACTGGGAATAGGCCCTATAGTCACGGCTTCAATAGTACTGCAGCTGCTTGTAGGCGCAAATGTCATAAAAATGGATCTTACTGATCCGCACCAACAGGCTATTTTCCAGGGATTGCAGAAACTTATGGTTTTTGTGATGGTAATTCTTGAAGCCCTGCCGCAGATACTTGGCGGGTTCATGAAAGCGGACGCTGCGCTTGCAGGGACCCTTGGTGTGAGTGTAAGTTTCATAACTTTGTTGTTATTCATCCAGGTTTGCATTGGCGGCATCCTTATTCTCTATATGGATGAGATTGTTTCCAAATGGGGTATAGGCTCAGGCGTAGGAATGTTCATTATTGCCGGAGTATCCCAGCAGATAGTTCAGGGTATTTTCAACTGGAAAACAGATAATACTGGAGCACCTATTGGTATCATTCCAAAATGGGTGTGGATGGCAGGACCTAATTCAGGTATAGATTTGAATTACATTATGACCAGCCCGCTTCAATTCCTGGTTAGCGCTGGAATTCTGGCACTGATCAGTACAGTAATTATCTATCTGATGGTGGTCTATGTAGAAAGCACACGCATTGAGATCCCTCTTGCACATGCAGCTGTCAGAGGTGCTCGCGGTCGATTTCCGGTTAAACTCATATACGCAAGCGTTCTGCCAATGATCCTTGTGAGGGCTTTGCAGGCAAATATCCAGATGGTAGGTCTTATACTATCAAGCAGGGGATTTACATTCCTGGGGCGCTATGAACAGGGAACACCTGTCGGCGGCCTTATGTATTATCTATCTCCGATCAACGGACCAAGCGACTGGATACCTTCCCTTGTAGGACCAAGGTTCACAAGCCTTGGAGTTGCAGAGCCTGCAATATGGCAGATAATTTTGCATGTTTTCACTGATGCCTTCATGCTTATATTCGGAGGTATAATCTTTGCCCTGTTCTGGATCGAAACTACAGGAATGGGTGCCAAGAACGTGGCGGAAAAGATCCAGAATTCCGGAATGCAGATCCCTGGATATCGCCGAAGTGCAGGGACGCTTGAGCGTGTAATGCAGCGCTACATACCCAAAGTTACGGTTATCGGAGGTGCATTCATAGGAGTTCTAACCCTCATCGCAAGCCTTCTGGGCACACTCGGAGGCGCAGGCGGAACAGGATTATTGCTGACTGTAAGCATCATGTACAGGCTGTATGAAGACATCGCCAGCCAGCAGATGATGGAAATGCACCCGATGATGAGAAGTTTCTTCGGAAAGGAATAGGCGAAAAATAAGATGAAAATTGCAGAATCGATTTCTGCAGTTTCCTTTTTTTGATTTTTGAGCTAAATAAACAGCGTCCTTAATTCCCACAATAACTTTGGATTTTTCTTGAATAAGATCGGCAGCACTTTTGGCAAAGGCATTTTACTTGTGTCTATCTCAGCCAGAGAATGAGCAAGCTGGTTTAACTGCTCATCTGAAAGCTTTATCAGGAGATTTTTTACCTTCAAAGATTTGCTTAATTGCGTCCCAATTGTGGCACGCCATCTGTTTTCATATTCATTTAATGTACGGACAGAAAAATCTCCTTTTTCTTTTGCTTTGATACAAACCTCTGCAGCGATCTTTCCAGCATCCATCGCGTTAATAATTCCTCCTCCAGTCAAAGGATCGGATTGCCTCGCTGCATCTCCCACAAGAATTAGACCATCAGCCACCGTTTGTTTTATAGGCCCGCCTACGGGGACACCACCAACGACAATTTCTATGATCTTCCCGTTTGGTAAATAAGTTTTCATGAAATTTTCAAGAAGCGTAATTGGCCGGATATTCCCACATTTACTTCCAAGTATCCCAAGACCTACATTCGCTGTGTTTGGTCCTTTCGGGAATATCCACACATATCCTCCGGGAGTATATTTTTCACCCATGAAGAATTTGCTGTATTCACCTGCTTCAATATTTGAAACAAGGAACTGGGCGCGCGTATCGATATCTGCGGGCTTCAAAGATGTATCAATTCCCCCCCATCTTCCTACCTTTGATTCAACTCCATCTGCTCCTACAACAATATCAGCTTTGATTTCATAGGTTTCTCCCATATACATGGCATTTATACCTGTGATACAACCATTATTTCTTATTAGTCCCGTAGCTCTTGTTTTCACCATAACTTCGGCGCCTGCCATGGCAGCCTGCTGTGCAAGCTCACGGTCAAAGACCTTCCTTTCAAGAGTATAACCTGCTTTTCCGCCTGAGTCCTCTTCAGACATCTTAATCTCTGTTCCATCAGGGGCAATTATCTTTGAACCTTTCACTTCTGCAGCTATCCATCTTTTATCCGGCTGGATATGTCTGACCAATGCTTCTTTTGCAACCCCTTCAGCGCATCGTACAGGATCGCCTATTTCCTGCCTTTTTTCAATGAGTAATACATCAAGTCCTGCTTCTGAACAGGTTTTTGCCGTGATAGAACCACCAGGACCTGCGCCTACAACAATAACATCATACTTTAGCTTCATTTGATCACCACCAGTGCGCCCACAGGACAGATCTTTGCACATACACCGCAATTTGTACAGGTATTATCCACTTCTATCCAGGTTTCCACTAGCTCAAGCGCCCCAACAGGGCATACTCCCACACATGCACCGCAGTATCCGCATTTATAACGATTAACATTTACACTCATAGGCCTTCCTGCAAATGCATTCAGCCCATATAAATTTTATCCGGCATTCAAAAATATACCATTATAAATCCGAAACCATTATAAATGCATAAAACCTAACACCTTATCATGGATCAAGTATTGGGAAGTATAATTGATGATTATTCTTTATATAAAATTGTTGAAGGAATAATGATTATACTTTCTATGATCGTGATTTATCTTGGTATTCAAATAGCTCTGGCATGGAAATTCATACAAGAGGAAGAAACGAAATCCGACGGGATAATCTCACAAAAAGATGGTTTTTATAGAAGTTCTATTTATATATTTATTGCAGGTTTCTTTATACTAATTCATGAATTGTTTGAAGGTCTTGAAAAAGATGTTCCTGATTATGTGACGTATGAAATTTTAGAACTCATTGCAATTTCAGGATTTGTTTTATTTCTATATGAATGGCATAAAATATTCAAGAAAATGAAAAAAAAATATTCAGACCAGTTGCTCCATGGGAATTGATCAGTAAGTCACTATTTCTCCCTCTCTTTCTCACCTTCTCTTTCGTTCACAAGCACTTCGACAACCGATGGATCAGCAAGCGTAGTAATATCACCCAGATCATGAATATCGCCAGATGCGATCTTTCTCAATATACGCCTCATGATCTTACCAGAGCGCGTCTTGGGAAGAGCTTCAGCAAATTGTAGTTTTTCAGGCTTTGCGATAGGACCGATGGAATTCCGGACATGGGAAATAAGGTCTGATTTCAAATCGTTTGTCTTCGTAATACCTTCTTTGAGTGTGACAAAAGCATATATCGCCTCTCCTTTGATATCATGGGGATAACCCACAACAGCCGCCTCAGCCACTGCCATGTGGGAAACCAGGGAACTCTCGATCTCTGCTGTTCCCAACCTGTGTCCTGAAACTTTTATTACATCATCGATTCTTCCCATTATCCAGAAATAGCCGTCCTCATCCTTCCTTGCGCTATCTCCTGTCTGGTATAATCCGGGAAACTGTGAAAAATATTTATCAATAAAACGCTCATGGCTGCCATAAACTGTTCTCATCATCCCCGGCCATGGCTTTTTGATAACAAGCTGCCCGCCATCATTTATGTCAGCCTGCGTTCCATCGGCTTTCACGACCATTGGAACAATTCCCGGAAAAGGGAGCGTTGCAGAGCCTGGTTTTAACGGCGTTACGCCAGGAAGTGGAGTTATGAGAACGCCGCCAGTTTCGGTCTGCCACCAGGTGTCAACTATGGGACACCGCTTGCTCCCGATAACGTTATAGTACCACATCCACGCCTCCGGATTTATAGGTTCACCTACTGTTCCCAGAAGCCGCAAGCTTGACAGGTCTCTTCCCTTCGGCCATTCGTCCCCGCTTCGCTCAAGTGCCCTTATTGCTGTGGGAGCGGTATAGAATATTGTCACTTTATATTTTTCAATAAGTTCCCAGAACCTGTCCGGTTTCGGATAATTCGGTATACCCTCGAACATAAGACTTGTTGCGCCGCTAGCAAGAGGGCCGTATACGATGTAGGAGTGCCCGGTTATCCATCCTATGTCAGCCGTGCACCAGAAAAGATCTTCATCTCTGTAATCAAATATCCATTTGAATGTCTGCAATACATACAAAAGATATCCACCCGTTGTGTGAAGAACGCCTTTTGGTTTGCCTGTGCTTCCGCTTGTATAGAGAATGAACAGCGGGTCTTCTGCATCCATCACTTCAGGTTTGCATTCTGTGGCAGCGTTTTTCATTTCTTCATGCCACCAGAGATCCCTTCCGGATTTCATATTCACATCTGCCCCCGCACGATTGAATACTATCACAGTATTTACATTTTTTTTGTTAATGCGATCTAACGCCCTGTCAACATTCTCTTTGAGAGGTACTTTTTTTCCTCCCCTCAAACCTGCATCAGCTGTTATTACAAATGAACAGGCGCTGTCATTTATGCGGTCACTCAGGGAATCAGCGCTAAATCCGCCAAATACTACATTGTGAATGGCTCCGATCCTTGCGCATGAAAGCATAGAGATCACAAGCTGCGGGATCATTGGCAGATAGATTGCAACCCTGTCGCCTTTTTTCACCCCTTTGCTCTTCAACACGTTCGCAAATTTACAGACATCCATGTGTAATTGTTTATACGTGAAAATCTGTGTTTCACCGCCGTCGCCTTCCCATCTTATGGCAATCCTGTCCCCACGCGTTTCGAGGTGCCTGTCAAGGCAATTAAATGTTGCATTCAGCTTTCCCCCTTCGAACCAGCGACAAATGGCTTTTTGGGCATCCCAATAATGAACTTTATCCCACTTTTTGAACCATTCAAGCTGTTGTGCCTGCTGCGCCCAGAATGATTCCGGGTCGCTGATAGATATTTCATAAATTTGCTTATATTCCTCAAAGCTTTTTATGTACGCCTTTTTACTGAATTCGCTAGGAGGATCGAAGATGCGTTTTTCTTCAAGTAAAGATTCAATAGTATTTTCAGCCATACCGGTTAACCTGCCTTATCTTGATTTGGTTTATGTATTAAAATAGATTATCCAGTTTTTTATTGATTTCTGAGAGACTTCCATTCATCAACATACCCTGACATCTGGCTTATCTTCAATGAAAACTGACTCAACAGGCAACTGTTCGCATAATTTTCTCATTGCCGGTGCTTCTGTGGCATAATGTGTGGCATCAATGAGACATAATTCGTCTGCATATCGTATCGCATCGTGTCGCATTTCTCCTGATACCAGCGCATCGGCGTTGTTCTCGATGGCGATATCTATGTATTCGCGCCTGAAACCGCTTCCGCCAATCACCATGACTTTTTTGATCCTGCCTTCGCCTTTATACTGGACATTCGTATCCAGTTTTCTTGCGACAAAAGATGCAAATTCCGGCGCCTCCGTGGATTTTATCTCGCCAATCCTTCCCAGCTCAAGGGGTACGATATTGGTCAATCCCAGCAATCCTACAAGCACATCATTTACTCCACCCTCTGCTTTGTCGTAGTTCGTGTGCATGGTGTAAATGGAGATATCGTTATCAATAGCAAGCTTCAAGGTGTCTGATAGTCGTTTTGAAATAAGGTTAATGGGGTCAAATATCAGTGTGTGGTGCGTTATAAGGAGATCGGCGCCGAAAAGTGCTGCTTCTTTGAGCACATGATCTGTAGGGTCAAGCGCGACAGCGATCTTCCTTATCTCATTTCCCCTATCAAGTACTAGTCCAATCCTGCCATTATCAAAATCCTCGGCAAGTGAAGGGGGCGCGATCGTTTCAAGCAGTGTAACTATTTCTTTGAGATACATAGATAATCAACCACAGAGAACACCGAGTTGTATTGTTCTCTGTGTCCTCTGTGGTCCGGTATGGAAAAAATTAACAACGACGTATCCGCGAAATCCGCGTTATATAACATGACTATTTCATTAATTTATCTGCAAGTAATTTCCCAAGCTTCCGGCATTCCTCCAGGCCTTCTTCCTCAGGGATGCGCTTTATGCGAAGAGAAGGCTCGATCACATTCATTCCGTAGCCTGAAAGCATCTTCGTGACAACAAGGGGCCCTTCTCCGCTCCATCCGTATGAACCGAAAGCCGTTCCCACTTTACCTTTGAGATGAACTTTCGCCAGGCCTTCGACGTATTTAATTACCGTTGGCATCCCGGCGCCTTTATATGTCGCAAGACCAATTGCTATGGCGTCAACTTTCTCTACATCAGCAGGTGAAGCCTCTTCCACTTTTTTTATCAAAACATCAAGACCAGCGCTCTTTGCTCCTTCTTCGATGGCTTTTGCCATTAGTCCCGTATTCCCAAAGCCAGTGCCGTAAATTATTGCAAGTTTTTTTGCCATTGTTGTCTCCTCAATCCACTTTTTTGAACATCTGTTTGGGTGCGTTGCAGATAGGGCACTTATCAGGCGCTTCGCCTTCTACGGTATTACCGCATATCTGGCAAACATGATACACAGTTTCCTTATTCTTGCCAAGACTATCAAGAGCTTTCTGATAAAGACCTGCATGGATCTTTTCAACCTTGTTCGCTACATCAAAACTCAGAATAGCTGCGTCAGACGCTTTCTCCTTTTTGGCCTGCTCGATAAATTTCGGGTACATTTCCATGAATTCTTCAGTTTCACCCTTTATGGCGCTTTTAAGATTATCGGCAGTTTTCCCAACGCCCCCCATAACCCTCAAATGGTTCTTAGCGTGAACGGTCTCCGCGTCCGCTGCTGCCCGAAACAGTTTTGCTACCTGCTTATAGCCTTCTTGATCGGCTTTTTCGGCAAAAGTAAGGTATTTTCTGTTCGCCTGTGATTCTCCTGCAAAGGCTTCTTGTAAATTATCCTGTGTGGTCATATTTTTATTACCCCGTGACTGTTACTTTACTTCGAAAGGTAATATAATTTCCTGTCATTATTGGTGCCAAAAATGGACTATAGTACACTTCAATGCCAATTTTTTCATTTTACTTGGAAAGGCACAAGTGTAAAACAAAGCAAACCCAGGATGAATGTAATTATCCCTAACGCCATCCTTCCTTTTCCCAGCGGAACATCATCATCAAGAGGTTTAGGGTGACCTGCCGCTGCAAAGAACGAAAGGAAAAGACCCCATAATACCCATAAAAACCCATCCTTTTCCAGGTAATATGTCACATAGAAACCCAGAGAAACGAGTATGAAAGGCATTACTCTTGATATATCTTTTGCTCTCTCCCCGATCATGGCGCGAAGAACATGACCACCATCAAGTTGTCCTGCCGGGATCAGGTTAAGCGCTGTAACAAGCATACCGACCCAGCCTGCGAATGCTATCGGGTGCATCATCATAACCGCTCCATTTGGTATAATGCGGGTTATCAATTCAAACAGGAGCGGAATACCAAGTTCGATCGACAGGCCTTCAGGTGCATGTGTTATCGGAGGTTGAAGAAGACCGATCGTTGTTACTATAACGGATACTATAAGGCCGATAAGCGGACCTGAAACGCCTACATCGAATAGGGCTTTCCTGTTGGGTATTGGCCCTTTGTGTTTGATCACTGCTCCCATCGTGCCGATCATGTTCGGGAATGGGATAAAATAAGGAAGAGACGTGCGCATACCATGTTTCTTGGCAACTATGTAATGCCCCGCCTCATGGGCTCCCAGGACTGTCATGATGGCAATTGTGAAAGGCAATCCTTTCAGGACATCACCAGGAGATGTAACCGGATCTGCGCCGAATAAAAGTGAGCCAACTACCATGGTTGTGAAAATAGTGGTGATCGCAAGGACAACATTGATCCACCGGCGTTCTTTTTCCGGTGAGAACGGGGATGCGATGAGTATGTGTTCACCCAGGTCATATTTTATTGTGAACTGGTATCCTTTTTCAGAAAAAAATGGGTATAACTTCTCAAAAATCACCTTGATTTCTTCTTTTGGGACTCCGAAGAAAAATATATTCCCGTCCGCGTGCTGGATGTCATAAATAGAGAAAACCGGCCTTATTTTCTCTGCAAGCTCATTTTCTATCTGCGATTCTTTTGCGGGATCATTCATCTGTTCTAATATACACTATTAAGTATAATGAAGGTAACGAGTACAAAAAAGTAAGATGAACACCAAACTAAAATCCTTTCACGGTATCCAGATGTGCCCTTTTTGCGGTGGAAGCGTAGAATACGCAGGCATTAACAGCAGTTATATTTTTCCTCAAATAAACACGGCGCAGATGTATATCTGCAGGAAATGCGGTTACCAGGGGAGTTTGATAATCGAAGTTGACACTCCTGATGAAGTCGATACAATGAAGGAAGCTTTAAAAAATCACAATGAGGGTATTAAAACTCCAACATTTCGTTATCCTGATAAGTGGATATGGTTCTATAGGTTAATGCTTATTTTTATAATCGCGAGTATTATAATTGGAATTATTAGTTCATTATAATCAATTATTCACGGTTTTAACGGGCTTTAACTTTGTTCAGCCTTTTTCTACTCGCATGAAGTATTGTAAATCCGATTACTTCTCCTTTTTCGTATCGAATTATGGTATCATCATCAGTAAGCTCAGAATCGTCTGCATGGCTTGGTTTTTTAAAGTTTATGTATAAGACATCGGCCTCTTTATCATAGGCAGTCCAAATTCTGGGATATGGAACCCCAAGTAAATCAGGTACGAGAGTCATTATTTTTTGTACTTCTACTGCTTCCATATATTTCGCCTCTTTTCAAGTTGTTTTCTCTGCCTGGTTAAGAAGGCAGTAATCACAAATCCATCTTCTTTACTTAATTCCTTATATACTACCACAATATACTTACCTTCTTCTATAACTCTTACTGCTATAAATTCCCCCATTTTACCCTCATAAATAGCTTCAGGCTCCTCTGGCTTTGGGACAAAAATATTATGTTTGACCCAGCTTTAAAGAATCTTCGTCTTCAGGTGACAGGATTACATCCCTTACATAATATTCAGCATTGAATTCTTTAAGGAATTCTATTACCTTC
>Ga0172368_10001261_pt1 | contig 35159 bp, 27 predicted proteins | sample Lak11m_FD_114540 | JGI IMG/M metagenome (GOLD analysis project Ga0172368, IMG submission 114540) | Freshwater microbial communities from Kabuno Bay, South-Kivu, Congo - kab_022012_11m | ecosystem: Environmental > Aquatic > Freshwater > Lake | place: Democratic Republic of the Congo: South-Kivu... | reverse complement strand
ATTTTTACTGAAACCTTAGCTGCAAAAACTAAAATTTCTAATTTATACCAGTCTCGAACCATACTTCCTATGTGATCCGTCTGCTGTTTTATGAGTTTGAACGTGTTTTCTTAGAGACACTATGTAGTAAATCATTAGGATTCATTTTGATAGGTAATGCATGATTTGAACCTTAAATTCTTGAATCCACTCCGAAAAGTAATATTTTGCCACTAAAGCACAAAATCACTAAATTTCACTAAAATTAATTTATTGATTTTTTGTCTTTCGTGGGTTTTTGTGATTTTGTGTTTTCGTGGCATTTTTCTTTTTTTAGCTTTTCGGAGTGGACTCAACTCTTTTCTGAAAAACTTATACACTAGCTTTTTGTTTATTAATCACTGTATTTTCAATCATTAGACTCTTTCGCCGGTTCGAACCGCAAATATTAGTGTGATCCTATGAACACAAAGTCAGGACAACATTTTGAAAGCCTTTTCAGACTCCTCGAAGATTTGATTGTTTCCAAAACTGAAGCTTTAAGGTCCGAACCGTCGAATCGGAAAGCCAAGCCTGATTTCCGTCCGGTTGAATCTTTTGATATGGATTTCATCAGCGAAAGTGTCGGGCTGAAACTGAGCAAAGAAGAAGAGTTCATTTGTTTTTTATCCCTGGTTCCCTATCTGAACCCGGGTTTCTTCGACAGCATCATTTCAAAGATGTTCCCTCAGGGAGCTGAATTACCTGAACTGGGAGGTGTGAAGGGAAGCTCTCACCGGGGTTTCATTCCTACGGCTGAAACCGCATTATTTCTTTTGTCCGGCAACCTTCTGTCAAAGCGCATCGAGGTCATAAAATTTTTCGATCCCGGATATGCGCTGTCCAAATACAATATTCTGCAGCTCGAAGCAGTCAATCATGGTGAACCCTACCTTAGCGGCAAATTAATTCCATCTTCCGAAACCCTCGAAAAGATCCTCTTCGGAAATGTCAGCCGTCCGAAGCCGGGATTGGACTTTCCTGCAAAGTACATTACCACTCAGCTCGAATGGGAAAATCTGATTATTAATGATTCGACCCGGCTCGAAATAGACACCATAAAAAACTGGCTGGCGCATAACGAAACCATGTCGAAGGAATGGAATCTGCAGGATAAATTCAAAGTGGGCTACAAGGCTTTGTTCTTTGGACCGCCGGGCACCGGGAAAACATTTACGGCAACCTTGCTTGGTAAGCATTTCAGCAGGGATGTTTACCGGATTGATCTGGCGCAGGTTGTTTCAAAATACATTGGTGAAACCGAAAAAAACCTCGAAAAGATTTTCCAAAAAGCGGAAAACAAAAACTGGATCCTGTTCTTTGATGAAGCCGATGCCCTTTTCGGGAAACGAACCTCGGTTTCGAGCGCCCACGATCGGTATGCCAACCAGGAAACGTCGTACTTGCTCCAGCGCATCGAGGATTTCAGCGGACTGGTAATTCTGGCTTCCAATAATAAAACCAATATTGATTCCGCTTTTCTCCGCCGTTTCAATGCCATCGTTCATTTCCCGATGCCCGACCCCGCAGAGCGCCTTCATCTCTGGAAAATCTATCTCCCTTCGAACCATACGATATCCGCTGATGACTTAAAGGACATTGCAGCCCGGTATGAAGTTACCGGCGCCACCATCCTCAATGCCGTTCATCATTCAGCTATCAATGCCTTTGAAAAAAGCCGGTATATTGACAAGGATGACATTACAGAATCTCTGAAACGGGAATTCAGGAAAGAAGACCGGATGCCTGTGTGACAGGATACCTGTTCGGCTCAGGCAGAGCCTGAGCCGGGCATATTTCCGGATGCTGCTGCCTCCGCAATGTCATACTATATTCAACATCAAATCAACCCGGATTTCAATTTCAGGCAGGAGCCTGAAAGGATATATCCGGCTGAGGCAGAGCCTCCACCGAACCGGGGTCAGCGTTTGATCCAGGGCACAAGTCATCCGCGCTAAATGCCATCACACAAGACTTGCGCCAGAGGGGGTCATATGTAATACTTGAATGATAATGGTGGTTCTTCTTTCTTGTCAAGTGGTGCTGCGGTTAGAATGTCACCGATAGCATCAGCAAAACGAAGCGTTACGGGCTTTCCATCAGCATAAATGCAAGCGTTATAATTCAACTTTGTCAAAGCCAAAACATCTTGCAGAACTTGTTTGATGTCAGCTGTTCCTTTTGAGATTTCAATGTAGAGCGGATTCGGAACTTCCGAAGCAAGCGAAGTATCAAGTCGTGGCACAAAACCAACTGTCCACAGATAACCTGAAGTAGGAGAGTTGATGTATGACAAACCTCTTAAGATTGGAAACTTGCTTTCTCCTCTATAAATCTTTATTGGTGCTTGTTCCTTGATTGTAACGCCAATAATATTCGTTTCTGAACCTGCTCCTTTTTGGAAACCTTCCCACTCAATGTCATTGAATTTTGTTTTCGCATGAATGAAAAGTTCTTGGGGTACTTTTCCTTCAATTGACTTGTAAGTTTCAATAGCCATTGTAATAATTTGTTCCGCTTGCTTTTTGTTCAAGTGATAATCTCCCTTTTTCTTGTTATACCATGGACCAACTGCGCCTTTGAAAACAAATCCGTCTCCGCTATCCAAAAACATTTGTGCAGCACAACAAGCATCTTTCGGATTAGCACTTCTCTCATCTTGCTTGTAAACAAGTCCTATATAGCAAACTCCTTTCCTTATGTCAGCCAACTTCCAGGGTTTACCACCTGTTTTGTAAAATGCCGCTGTTGAAATTGACCATGCCATGTGTCCACGAATCTTTGAGAAATCTCTTTTTGGTAATCCAAATTGATTTAAGTATTCGTTGGGGGCAAGTGTGCTCTCACGAATTATTTGAGTAGGCAAAGTGTATTTCAGCAATCGTGCTTTGAGTTGGTTGTGAAAATCCGCTTCAAAAGCAAATGGTTCTGCTGCTTTATTTCTATCTTCAAATAATTCAGGTGCTGCAAGAAGTTTTTTTGCTTGTCCTTTTGTGATTTCCTTTTTTGTTACAATCAGTTCTTTTTTGATTGTAGATTTTGGTCGGCACGACTCATAAACTGCATCAGGAATTATCACAACCCAAAGATTGATGTCGGGATGGTCGTCTTTTTTTGCCGCAATTATTTTGTCCGCGAAAAGTGAAACAGTATGAAAGGTTCTTGTGTGTGTATCTTCGTAATACAGGGACTTAGCTAATTCTTGCTCGCTTACATTGATGTAATAAATTTTCTCTCCTGACCATTCCATTTTGAAAATAGAATTGAACCCAGGGAAAAAAGGTCTTGAAATATTGTCTCGGTTGTAAATCGGTTTCTCAATCTCCTTCAAAAAGTTTTTGAACTTCTGCAAACCTTCTTTGGTGCTGACAACTCCACTAATTATTCCATAAGGTTTTAAATTCTCTAACGGACCAAAAATTGTAAGCCCGTCTCTTGGGTCTTCCAACATTTGGTTATAGCCAAATAAAATTTTTGGTTCTTCTATTTTAGTTAGTTGTTGCATCTGCTGTTGTTGGTTCTTCTTCCGTCATTTCTTCTTCCTCATCTGGATAATCGTCTAATGCTTCTTTTGCTTCATCGGGGTCTATGTAGCTTATATTGCTGACGAAGGAAAGCGGTGAGCCGCTCACCAAAACATTTTCTTCCGCACCCACTTCAATTTTAAAAATATTTTCTTCATCAACAAGATTTGAAAGTGCTGAAAGCAATTTATGTTTCCAATGTTTGTTCCACCAGTTTGCTCCTTGCCCTCTTCGTCCTGATTGCTGAATTCGCTTTGACTTTACAAGTTCCCCGTTTTCAGAAAGCAAAATGTGAGAACGGAAAACAAAAACATTGTGAACCAAATCAGGAAAAGCGCTGAAAGCAAAATGCCATTTGCGTTCTTTCCTTTTTCCTACAAGTTGTCCGTGTCCGAATTTACTTTCATTGTTCACATCTTCACGAAAACAAAATGCAATCTTATTTGACATTTCATACATCATCAGTTGTTCTTTTTGCTTCAAAGTATTTACAAAGCCAACACTGATTAAGTTGTTAATCATGTTTCGCAAAGTGCGATTGGAAATGAAATCATCTTCAAAGTTTTCATTCAGAATTTTTGAAACTTCGTAAGTTTTGCTGTCTTTCGGATTGTATTGATCTGTCTTTGGTAATTGCTCAACGAAATCGTAACATGAACCAAAAGTGGCTGTCCACTTCTTGTAACCGTATGTTGGGAATGGCAATTTCTTCCAGTCAAACTTTTTTGGAATCATTCCTTTAAAATTATGGAAGTATAGCTTCTCTGGAAAACTTATGAATGGGAACCAGTTAGAAGCGTAGTTTTCTTCTTTCTCTATCGGTTTTCTGTCTTGCAAGTATACGGCTGCCCAATAATTTTGAATGAAAGCGAAATCAGGTGTTTCCCTAATTTTTGCTTTTGGTTCTTCATTAAAAATTTTGAGCAGGTCTCTCAACCCTTGCTGCCAGTCCGTTTTAAAGTTCAAATCAATCTTGCGTTTCAGATTGATGTTCACATCATCATAATTAAGTTCTGAATCAAAATGTAAAGCAATGATGAATCGCTTGTCATCAAGTTGCTTCTCAACCGCTTCTGCAACAGAAAGTTCATTTAAGCACCCGTCTTTCTGATTGGAGGTCCTTGTCAAAATATAAAGGAACTTGCAAGTGTTATTTCGTATCTCGTTTTCAATTTCCGACCAAAATTTTTCTCCACCTTTGAGATTGAATACATCACACCAAACCTCATAACCCAATGTCATGAGTTGAAGTCCTAACCATAGTGCTTGGTTGTTGTCGTCAGGATTAGAATGGCTTATAAAAATTTTGTTTCTCATTCTTTTAAAATCGGGGTTCTATCTTCTGTCAGCTTCCGCTGCTCGTCTTAACGCTAAAAAGGCTTCTTTCAATGGTTGTGAAACGGAACTTGTCGGTTCGGATAAAACCATTGCTTGATAGATGTTCAAAAACTGGTTTCTATGCCTATGAAAGAAGTGTAGGAAATGGCGAATAAATCCAATGCAATCTAAAACGGCAAATTCAACACCTGTTTTTTCATAGAGTGATTTTGCATATTCGGTAACTTCAATTTCAATAACGTCAGTCGTAATAAAAATGTAATTGTCAATTTTGCCTTTTGATTTTGAAAGTTTCTTTAATGCCACATCAATGTCCGTTTTCGTAACTCGTTTGTCTTTCATTTCATAACAGGTAACTATTCGTTCATCATTAGTTAATGTGATCTCTATATCTCCAATAGACCCCGTCTGTTTATCGGCTGCATTATGCGCAGCTAAAATTCTGTTTTCTTCACAAATTTGCTCTTTGACAGTTTGATAAACTGAAGCAACAATTAAAACAGGCAAACGACTCGCTCCTTTGCAATTCAGATGTTGCGTTAGCAACATCACAATTTCTTCGCTTGCAAGAGGCAGTATATCGTAAGCTTGTCTTAAATCCGCTATAAGTTGCTTCATACGCAACTCGTCTTCGGCTTTTATGACCAAGAGGAAGCGAAGTATTTCCTGTAAAACATTTGCTGGCTTCTCTTTCTTTGTGTAAACAAAATCAAGAATTTGAAGTGCGTTAACGTAAACCTCTCTTGGCCTGCCAACCAATACAAGGTCAGTAGTCAGAAGCCTGTCAAGATTTCTGAACGCTGGTGTTAAATATGCGGTTGTGGGATTACAAGGGAGTTTGTACTTGTGTACCAATAGCTCAACATAGCGTTCATCATAAAATCTTCCTGAATATGTGTCGTCCCCTCCAATTTCTGTGTAAGGTTTGCGAATATCAACTTTTGGATTATGAATTTTCGCAAGTAAGCATGACATCAAAAAACGAATAGGTGCTTTATTTGCATTGCATCTGCAAACAGCCTCAACTTTCTCGCTCGTTGCCGGTTTAACAACGATTTTTGTTAAATTCTCACTTGCTTGCTGATATAGTTTCTCTAAAAGGTCGGACGGTGTAATATTATTATTCATTTGCAAAAAGTGAGTAAGTATTTTTAAATTTCAATTCGTCAATATCATAGTTCACCCAAAGGACTTCCTGTCGAACGTCTTTTGTTGAGTGAATTGTTTTTTCAGGGCTATAAACTTTTGTCCATTTACTAGCAGGATAAAGTTCTTCCATTAGTTCACATTCATAATTTGAAACGGCTGCAATTCCTTCAATAGAATTAATTGTTTCAGCTAATTCTTTATGGTCGTAGTCGTTCATTTCAAAGCCATAGGATTTTGTATCTCCTCTTGTTTCGTGAATGTAAGGTGGGTCGCAATAGAACAGAGTTTCTTTGCTGTCGTAAAGTTTGATTACATCTATTGCAGGGCGATTTTCAATTTGAACTCTCAATAGTCTTTCGGCAATAAAATCAAGTTGTTCTATACCGCCAAGCCAACGGCTCACTACACCACTCATTCCTGCACGACTTGTGTTTTTGCAGTTTGCCCAACGTCCTATTGTGGCAGTTTGTGCCAAACCTGTTCTTACTTGTCTTGCACGAATATAAAAACGTCTTGCACGTTCAAGGTTAGTCAAATTCGGGTTTAATTCACATGCTATTCCAAATTCTTCTCTTGAAAATGGTGTCAATGCTATTTGCTCAATCAAAGCCTCTTTTTCTTCTCTAAGCACCTTGAAAAAATTTACAACTTCTCCGTCAATATCGTTGTAGGTTTCAACGGGTGAAGGTTCTCTATTGAGCAAAACTGCTCCCGAACCTGCAAATGGTTCACAATAATGTAGACAGTTTGGTAATTGGGGTAGAAGCCAATCCAAATGCGAAAATTTTCCACCATACCAACCAAAAGCTATTAGCTTTTTAGGTCTTGTCAACCGTTTAATTGGCGGTGCTGTTTTTCTATTTTTTGTCGTTGTTTCCATTCTTCTCTTCGCTATAAATTTAATAGTTCGTAGTAACCGATTTTTTTGATTTTAAATAAGCAACTTTCTTTTCAGCCACTATCAAAGCTTCTTTTGCAACATCTTCATCTTGTAAGTCATAAGCAATTTTTTCACTTAGAAATTGAACTAATATTTCCTTTTCATTCAGGTCAAGAAATGAAGCTAATTTGATAATGTTCTCTCTGGTAGCTTTTCTTTCACCTCTTTCAATTTTGCTTAAGAGTGCTTGGTCAATTTCAAGATAAGAGGCTACTTGTCTCAGAAGTAGTCCTTTTTTCTCTCTTGCTTCCCTTATTAATTCACCTGTCGTTTTCAATTTTTGAAAAATTTGACTTGTCATTTTATGTCCAAAAATACAAAGTTTTTTTTCAATAGTCTCCCAAAAGATCAAAATCTTTTCAACATCATAATTGCGGGCTGGGAAAATTGGCTCATTTGGTTTTGTGAAGGGTCGGGTTTGTGTGTCGGGCAAAACCAAATGTGCCAATGCGGGCAGATATAAAATTGTTTTAAAAAGTACGGTGGGCAAAAATTTTAAAAACATTAGGGTCGGTTTTGAGTGTCGGCTCGTTGGTCTGTGTCAACTTGTTAAAGAACTGTCAAGTTAAAGTACGCTTAATAGTCAGATTGCAAAGTTTCCGTTTTAATTTTCAGTCGTCACTGTCCGGGTTGCTTTGTCTTTTTACGCCTGCCTGTAACTTCTAAGTGTTTTATCTGCCGTCCCCTCAAACCGAAGGCTCAAAGATAGCGAAAGAAGTTTGAATCGGGGATTATGATTGTAAAGAAAATGAAGAGGGGATGGAGGATAAAACAGAGTTGGACTTTACAGTAGGGCTATGGGAGTCCCTGCCCGGCTCAGGCTCTGCCTGACCTGCACATATCTCCGGAGGCTGTTGCCTCCGCAATGTTATACTGTATTCAACATCAAGTCAACCCGGACTTCAATTTCAGGCAGGAGCCTGAAAGGATATATTCGACTGAGGCAGAGCCTCCGCCGAACCTGGGCTGATGCCTCCCGCAATTTTATTCTGTATTCAACATCAAATAACTCCTCAATTCATCGGATGACCTGGTAAGCTCGACCGGGCATAATTTATTCACCAGAGTGCAATAAACAACGATAGTCATCCGATGATTGTATCCGGCTGAGGCAGAGCCTCGCCGAACCGGGAATTCAACATGTACAAAAATATGTCTTAGTGAATTTTAACAAATATTTCACACCGAAGTTATTAACAATCCCTGATCCTGCCTGTTTAATTACAGCATTTGAACTGTTTACTGAGTTTTCGAAGACTACTTTACTTTTTTACTTTTTTTTAACTTGAATCGCTCATGATAACTCAGGCTTTGACATACATAGCCACTAAGATCAATACGGCATTTTTCACCATCAACGGAAGTCCCCGCGTGATTTTGGGAAATGTTGCCGCTTTGTATGATCCCGATTATAATGAGCCGAACATCCTGCTCTCCCTTATCAACATTGAAGAAGAAACCTTGCTGCGCAATCCAGAGAACTTCTTTAAAAGGAATAATTCCGTTGTTTATAAGAACCCGCCGATGCATTTCAATGCAACCATCATGTTCGGCGCTTTCCATACCGATCCAGACCGGGAGCAGGCTTACACCGATTCACTGACCTACATTCAGAAGATCATCGGATTTTTCCAGAGGGAAAGTGTTTTTGATCCTTCCAATTCACCCGATTTACCTTCGGGTATAGAGAAGCTCGTTTTCGAGCTGGTCAACCTTAACCTTGAGCAGCTACATCACTTATGGACGCTGCTTGGAGGTAAATACATCCCATCGGTAGTTTACAAAATGCGGATGGTGATCATCGACGAAGCCCTCGAAGAAACGGAAGCCCCGCTGATCACACAGGTAGTTATAGATGATAACCTAAAATTCCAGGAATGATCGTCTGCAATTATACCCGGCTGTTCAGCATCGAATTTCTGCACGAATCTTACGGAAATCCGGAGGACATTTTAAATGACATCCGTATTCAGCCTTTTTCGCCAACATCCCTGGTGATGAGCGGTTACCGTATCCTTCAAAAGAGGGACAGAAATATCCTTCACTGGTTCGTTCAGACCAAAGCTTCAATTGACAATGCTGAGGGCAAAATAAAGGTGATTACCGGGGATAAGCCTTTGATCACATTTGATGAGGATTCGACACTGACCTTCACGATTAACATTAAATCACAGAAATACCTTGATGAATCAAATCTGAGAAGGTTAGAAAGAACGAATAAGATATATCGGTTCGGAAATGACAGCGGGAACAAGCACAATGTCCTGTTTTTTCTTTCCAGGGAAATTCCGCCATATAATGCCGCCAGGGATTATCAGGTCGGAATGCTGGTGACCGATACCTTTGACCATACTTTCGAAGCGATTCAGGAAAGCTCCGGCGCAGACCCGCACAATACCACGGAAACAGATTTCTGGGAAGACATTACCGATTTTGTGCAGTATGTGAGCCAGGAAGACCTGGCAGTAGATACAGAAGAACTTAAAAGCTTCGGAGTCATTAAGATATTTTTCGATAAAGACCTTGCCAATGATTTCAGCCTTCTGAAGAAGAGCAACGATCCGGAAGAGGATAACACCATCCTGGGCAAGGAATACATCATTCACTTTAAAAACAATGCAGTAAACTGAAGCAAAGAATTTAAAAAAACGAAATGAAACTGATTTTTAAACGGATTAAAACTTAAGATTATGTCACAAATCAATGAAACTGCCATCCGGACTCCGGGTGTTTTTACCACGGAAATCCCCACCCTGCCGCCATCGGTAGCACAGGTTTCAACAGCTATACCGGCATTTATCGGGTACACACAGATTGCCCTGAATGAAATTGGCGAATCGCTGACCAATATTCCGACAAAGATTTTCTCCCTGAAAGAATACGAGCAATACTTCGGATTCGCCGAAAATGAACAAGGTATAACCGTTGATGTTGCCATCACTACCGATACGGTTTCAGGAGCCGTGACTTCCATTATCGGTCAGGCTGCGATTGCCAATCCATCGGAACACAATATGTATTACAGTCTTCGCCATTATTTCGAAAATGGAGGTGGACCTTGTTATATTGTTTCCGCAGGACCCACAACCGATCCGCTGGACGATAACGAACTCCAGGCAGGGCTTGACGCACTGGAAGCCTGGGATGAACCCACACTCATCCTGTTCCCGGAAGGGCAGGGATTGGCTGAGAACGCCTATTACAGTCTGATCGGTCAGGCGCTGGATCAGTGCGCTCTTCTGCAGGACCGGTTTACTTTTGTGGATGTGCATCATTCCATGCCGGTGAATGCAACGCCTAATACAACTCAGACGATCAGTAATTTCAGGACTCTGTTTGCAAGGACAACCGATTTGAATTATGCAGCGGCTTATTATCCAAACCTGCGAACCACATTCAATTTTACCTACCAGAATGCCGATGTGGATGTGACAATAACCACCGACGGTGTTCCGGCGGCGGCTGTTGGGCTGGACACACTGCAAACTACTCAGACGGCTGTATTCAATCTCTGTGTGGACAGGATCCGGACACAATTAAGCCCGACACTTCCACCTTCGCCGGCGATGGCTGGTATTTATGCAAAGGTGGATGGCTCAAGGGGTGTATGGAAAGCGCCGGCGAATGTTTCGGTGAACTCCATTTTTGATACCACCGATTTTATAACCGATGCCGAACAGGGCGATATGAATATCGATCCGGGATCAGGGAAATCGGTGAATGCGATTCGTTCCTTTCATGGCAAGGGAATCCTTGTGTGGGGAGCACGAACTCTCGACGGCAACAGCAATGAATGGCGGTATGTTTCCGTCCGGAGGCTGTTTATCATGGTAGAGGAATCGGCGAAAAAAGCCACTTTCCAGTTTGTGTTCGAACCCAATGATGCCAATACATGGGTTAAGGTGAGAGCCATGCTCGAAAATTATCTGACATTGCTTTGGAGGCAAGGCGCATTAGCCGGAGCCAAGCCCGAACATGCCTTTTTCGTGAAATGCGGGTTGGGTCAAACCATGACGGCACAGGATATTCTGGAGGGCAGACTGATCGTCGAGATTGGAATGGCAGCAGTAAGACCGGCTGAGTTCATCATCCTCCGGTTCATGCATAAGCTGCAGGAATCCTAACCGAAATAGAAAATAAAATCAATTAAAAACATCAAACTATGGCAACGTATCCAATTCCGAAATTCCATTTCCAGGTAGAGTGGGGGGGAGCAAAAATCGGCTTCACCGAAGTTACGGGTCTCGAAGTATCGACCGATGTGATCGAGTACCGTGACGGTGCAAGCCCGGAGTATCATAAGATCAAGATGCCGGGAATGCAGAAATTCTCGAACATTACGCTGAAACGGGGAATTTTCCAGGGCGATAACGATTATTTCAACTGGTGGAATACCGTAGCGCTCAATACCATCGAAAGACGGGATGTCGTCATTTCCCTTCTGAATGAGAATCATGAACCGGTGGTAGTGTTTAAGGTCAAGAATGCCTGGCCAGTGAAGGTTCAGTCAACCGACTTAAAGGCTGATGGTAATGAAGTAGCTATCGAATCGATAGAGATCGCTCACGAAGGTCTGGTCATTCAAAATGAAGGATAATGGCTGAATATCCTCCGGTTGGATTTCATTTTTCCGTTTCCTTCGAAATTTCCCCGTTTCCGGTTGATTCAAGGTTTCAGGAGGTTAATGGTCTGGAGGCAGAGATGGAACTTGAATCTTTTGCCGAAGGTGGCCAGAATCGCTTTGTTTGGCAATTGCCAAAAAGGACGCGGTATCAGGATATCACCTTGAAAAGAGGAATGCTCGCAGGTTCTGAAATAGTAACATGGTGTAAAAACGCTTTCGAAAACTTTGAGTTCGCACCCTGCAATGTCATCATCTCCTTGCTTAATGAGGAACACGTCCCTGTTCAGGCCTGGCTGGTGGTGAATGCAATCCCTAAAAAATGGACGGTTTCATCCTTCAATGCTGAAGAGAACTCCGTTGTAATCGAGTCTTTCACGCTAAGCTACCAGTTTTTTAATGTGATCAGTACGGGTTAGCCGCAAATGAATTTATAGTAAACAATTAAAATTGTAAGTCAATGCCAGTTGAAATCAAAGAACTGCTGATAAAGGCTGCCATCGGAAACGATAAGACGGAGTCTTTTGCTAATCCGATAAAGCAGGAGGATCTGATCAAGCTTAAAAAAGAGATTATCAGTGAGGTCACTGACATTATTTTGCGGGTTCTTGAACAAAAAAATGAACGATGAGCACAATCAGTTTCGGACAACTTGAAAAATTACGTATCGAATCGTACAAGGATGCGGAACTCAATGAGAAGGTGGGAGCGCCATTTTTTGCCCTTGTCAATCCGGAAACATACACTACCCGTGAAAAGATCGAATATTCAGATACCCAGGCTCCAGGACGTTCAAAAGCTATTTTAAAGTTCAATAAAATTCCGGCTCAGGAAATAAACTTCGATTTTTTATTCGACAGCACCGGGGTAATTACAGGTGTGATCCCGGGAATTGCAGGGGCAGTCCTCAATTTAGGACGAAAGTCAGTAACAGAGGATATCGCCAATTTCAAAAAAGGAGTTTACGAGTTCGATGGCACGATCCACAGGCCTTACTATCTGAAAATATTCTGGGGGACGCTGATTTTTAAAGGAGTCATGACCTCCATCGACATCGAGTTCAAACTTTTCCATTCCGACGGTTCACCGATCAGAGCCATAGCCAGATGCACCTTCAGAGGTACGATAGATGAGCCGTTGCTGAGAAAAATCGAGAACCGGGCCAGTCCGGATGTAACCCACGAGCGGAAAATGAAGGAAAGCGACCGGCTGGATCTGATGACGAAAAAAATTTATAGTGACCAAAAATATATTATCCAGGTTGCTGAAGCGAACAGATTGGATGGATTCAGGAAAATCAAGGCAGGAACCAAAATCTTTTTCCCACCGATAGCGAAATAATTATGGCAGAAGTTCCGAATATAGCGCAAACAATCAAAGACACCGGACTGGTGAGTGCCGAAGTTCTGGTTGACGGGACCGAACATGCGAACCGGTTTCAAATCGTATCGATCAATATAACACACGCAATCAATAAAATTCCCGCTGCACGACTTGTGATCGTGGATGGCGAATCCAACAAGTCGGAATTTGCTGTTAACTCCGGAAACGATTTTAAGCCCGGTAAAAAGATAGAAATCAAACTGGGTTACAGGGGTGAACTTGAACAAATATTTTCCGGATTCATACTTACCAATTCATTAAAAATAATAGAGGACCATACGGAAATGACCATCGAGGCCAGGGATAAATCCTTCCGGATGACCATCAATAAAGGAAATCGCTATTTTTCTGACAAAAGCGACAGCGAGATTGCCGAACAGCTTTTCCAGGAAAACGGAATAACCGATCTTGAAATCGGGATCTCAGGTTTCAAGCATAAACAACTGGTTCAGCCCAATACCCTTGACTGGGATTTTATGATAAGCCGGCTCGATATCAGTGGAATGTTTTGCGCCATAGCTAACGCAAAGGTTATGATCCGGAAGCCGGATTTGAATGCGGAGGCTAAACTGAAGCTGACTTACGGGGATGATATTCTCGAACTGAAAGCCCAAATGGATGCCCGAAGCCAGAATACTGTCGCTACGACCAACGTATGGGATTTTGCTTCTCAAACTATTTTGGCGGAGGAGAGTGAAGCCGTTACTATCGCCGGTGAATCGTCTTCTTTAAGCGAAGAATTGGCCCAGGTTGCCGGGAAACCAATTGAAATGAGGACTTCTGTAACCCTGATACCGGAGGAATCAAAAGCGATTGCAGATACAAAAAAAACCAGGCAGGTTCTTTCAAAAATAAAAGGGAAAGTCGGTTACCAGGGAAACAATAAAATAATTCCGGGCGATTTCCTTCAGATTGATGGTATCGGAACTAATTTTTCGGGTAAGCATTTTGTTTCCGGAGTGCAACATGAATATGCAGGCGGCGACTGGCTGACAGAAGCCACACTGGGCTGGCAGGAACAGTTTTTTTCAGAACAAATCAATCCGGCGCCGCCCATTTCAGCTACCGGGCATATCTCAGGCATTGAAGGACTTCAGATTGGGATTGTAACCGATATCGTTGATAACGATGGTGAATTCCGTGTAAAAGTCAGGATGCCGGCCATTAACCCGAACGATGAGGGCATGTTTGCGAGAGTGGCCACGCTGGATGCCGGCAACAACCGCGGAACCTTTTTCAGACCTGAGATCGGTGATGAAGTGATTGTTGGTTTCATCAACAACGATCCGAACCATCCGGTCATTCTCGGGATGCTGCACAGCAGCGCCAAATCATCACCGCTCAATCCCGGTTCAGCCAACAATCAGAAAGGTTATGTCTCAAGAAACGGAGTGAAGCTATTGTTCGATGATGGGGAGAAAAGTGTTAAGATCGAAACGCCCGGCGGTATGGTTTTCGAAATGAATGATTCCGGAAGCACAATTACTGTGAAGGACAGTTCGGGAAATAAGATTTTACTTGAAACAAGTGGTATTACATTAGAAGCCCCGGTAAATCTTACGCTGAAAGCCGGAGCGACATTGTCGCTGGGAGCACCGCAGCTTTCGTTCAAAGCTGACGGAATTATGAATGTGGAAGGAAGCGGTGGATTGAATATGAAAAGTGGTGGAGTGACAGTAATACAAGGATCATTGATTAAAATTAATTAAAAATTATGCCTTTAGCTGCGAGAGTTACCGATATGCATGTTTGTCCCTTATTTAACGGACCAACACCGCATGTCGGTGGGCCAATATTGCCTCCGGGTTACCCGACGGTTTTAATTGGCGGATTGCCGGCAGCACGGGTCACGGATTTATGCACATGTGCAGGTCCCCCTGACACGATTATTATGGGATCATCCACCGTGTTTATAGGAGGATTGCCTGCTGCAAGGTTGGGCGATTCGACAGCGCATGGTGGTGTAATAGTAATAGGATGTCCAACAGTAATCATTCAATGAGAGTATGGCAACAATAACAAAGTCATTTTTAGGAACCGGATGGGGATTCCCGCCGGAGTTCATCAAAAATTCTCCTCAACCCGGAATGCTGAGTGATGAAGCCGATATCCAAAGCAGTCTTGAGATTTTGCTTTCGACCCGGCAGGGTGAGCGTGTGATGCGACCCGACTACGGCTGCAACCTTGATGAGCTGGTGTTCGAACCGCTGACGACAACTTTTAAAACGTATATACAGGATTTGATCCGGACGGCCATTTTGTACCATGAACCCCGAATCGATGTGAGTAAAATTGACCTCGATGATGCCGGCGAAGTAGAAGGAAGGATATTGATTTCGATTGAATATACTGTCAGAACCACGAATTCACGATTCAACTTTGTGTTCCCTTTTTATAAAAATGAAATTTCAGGATAAAGGAAATTAAACGACCAAAACAAATCCAGCTATGCCGTGCGATGAAAAAAATACATTGATCCGAGAAGGAACAAGCGCCCTGAACCGGGTTCTTGAAGCATTATCGGTGAACTACGCAAAGGTTGATGAGCGCGATGCCGCCGATTTGATCCTTTTTGCGAAACGGTATGCAGCCTACCTGAATTATTACAATTCAGCCAATGCCATCGACGGAACATGGGAAGACCTGATGAAAATAGATGTGACTGTGATCCTGGCAACGCTGGATAAAATCAATGTTTCTAAATTTTCGGATTATAAAAAACTGCTTTACAAAAGAATAAAGCAAGCCGGTGATGATGCAGAAGCAAGGAAAATATTTAAATACTTATTCGATTCTCTGTTTTCTCTGGCGCTTGTTATCGATGAGCAATTTCAATTACTGCCTGAAGATTATGAGTACAAAATTACTGTCCGTGATCTGATAAAAAGTAAATTGCAGCAACCTCTTGCCAATCTTGAAAAGTGCTTCAATGACTTTAAAGCCGCCGGATTATTGGATTACTCAATTCAGGAGCTTGACGGACAATCGCCTTTTCCTGTAACTTCGGATGAGAACTTCAGCCGTACTAATTTAAGCCCTGAATGGCAATCGGCTTTCGCGGATATAAATATTACTCTCCCTGCTTTTGGTGATGACAAATCCATCATCGTTTACCTGGTCAATCATAATATTTTCAATGCTCAGGTGGAGGCTTTGCTCAGCGGGATCGTTGCTCTCGTGAAGCAAGCCGGAGTCCTTTTTGATCAGTCGGTGGATCAGTTTCCAAAACATTCACCGCATTATGCCTTATTCATCACTTTTGTCAAGCTATTCAGGTTTGCACAGGATTATCTGAATCATTACACCAAAAGACATCTTGACTTTTATTACAAAGATGTTCTGCAGCTTATAAATAAAGCTCCTGAGCCGGATTCGGTACATCTAACCTTTGAACTCCAGAAACCGGTTGAGGAAGAATTACTCACCAAAGAAAACCTGTTCAAAGGCGGAAAAGACATTACTGGTAAAGAAATCAATTATTCCCTGACTGAGGATATTGTGATCAATAAGGCCAAAGTCAGTAAAATACAATCGTGGGAAAAGGCAGCAAGAAACAATAAGGATGTTCTTCTTGCTTCACCTGTCGCTGATTCTGACGACGGACTTGGCGCAAAACTAACCTCTGCCGATAAAAGCTGGTTTACTTTCGGGGATGTGAAAAAGTCAGCCGTGGCCAAGACCGGTTTTGCAATTGCTTCCAATCTGCTGTATTTAAATGAAGGCACAAGGACACTCATAATAATCGTGAATTTCGTCGGGGATATTTCGGTGTTAAGCTCCTCCGGGTTTAACGTGAATTGTTTTTCTGCTGAACTCACCGGTAAAAAAGACTGGCATAAAATTGAAACGGTAGCTGCCGCTTTTCCCTCCAAAAATCAATTGCAGTTTGTGATTAATCTAAGTCCTGACGATCCCGCCATCATTCCATACAATGAAAAAATCCACAAAGCAAAAATGGAAATCGGATTGCCGGTTATCAAAATTTACCTGGATCAGGAGGTTTCCAATTCAATACCCTACCCGCAGCTTTCTGATAAACAGATCTCTTCTGTCACAATCAGTGTGGCCGTTTCGGATGTGAAAGACCTGGTGCTTAGCTGTGATACCGGATCAGTTGATGCTTCGAAACCGTTCAAACCTTTTGGCGATTTTCCTGGCGTCGGGAGTTCATTCTACATCGGGAGCAAAGAAATTTTTCAAAAGCAACTGACGGAGCTCAATTTGAATACCGAATGGAAAAGTACGGTTCCATCCCTTAATCCGACAGTCAGTTACCTTAGACAATCCAATTATTCGGATGGCTTCACCCTCAGCGGCAACAAGATCACTTTTACCGCTGCAAATCCTTTTAAAAAGGCAGTTGTAGATTTCAATCCGAATGAGGTGTTGAAAGCGACCACGCTCGAAGGTTTCCTCAGGATCAAAAACAACAGCAATTTTTCGCAGGATTCTTTTCTTCAGGCTCTTGGAACAAGTCTTAGCAAAACGACAATTACACAAACAGACAAAACGTTTGCTCTGCATGTGGATAAGCCGCCATCACCGGTGGACGTAATCCTCAATTCATTTTCGGTGGATTATGTTGCAGAGGAAATCATTTCATTTTCAGAACCGGTTGAAACCAATAACAACCTCTTCCTCCACCTGACTCCTTTTGGATATTACCAGGTTCATCCCGATTTGTTTGATCCTGAAACGACTTCGCTGGAGAAAGCTGAGAGACTGACACTGATCCCCAATGTGATCAATGAGGGTGAGCTTTTTATCGGTTTGGAGAATTCGGAGCCTGAAACCGTTGTTTCTGTTCTGTTTCAGGTTGCGGATGGAAGTTCCAATCCGTTAAAAAATATGGAAGAGCTCAACTGGTATTATCTCCCGGAAAACAATAACTGGAAAATCTTTGACAAGCATGCAATCATTGACAACACCAAAAACTTCACCCAATCCGGGATTGTCGTTCTGACTTTTCCCAGGGACATCAGCAATCAGAATTCTGCATTCGAAAAGGGATTGCACTGGCTCAAAGCTGTGGTAAAGCAAAATACCGATGCGGTTTGTAAAATGATTTTAATTCAGGCGCAGGCGGGCAGGGCAGAGCTGGTTCAGGATGAAACCAAAGAAATTGAATTCCGGCAATCGCTTCCTGCAAGCACGATTTCGAAACTCGTAGCCAGTAATTCCGCGGTAAAGAAGATTGAACAGCCTTTCGATTCTTTTGCCGGAAGGACGAGGGAAAGCGATGAGCATTTTTATGTGCGGGTGAGTGAGCGGCTCCGTCACAAGCAAAGAGCAATCAACATCTGGGATTACGAACACATCATATTGGAAAAGTTTCCGTCAGTTTATGAAGCCAAATGCCTGAACCATTCCGGTTTTTATTCAAAAAACGGTGAAGATATTTTCTGTGAGAATTTTCCCGGGCACGTTACCGTCGTAACAATTCCGGATTATAAAAACAAAACAAACATCAATCCGCTGAAGCCTTATACATCTATCGGATTACTGACCAATATCAGCGATTACCTGAAAACCATCAATTCTCCTTTTGTAAAGCTGCATGTCAAGAATCCTCAGTTCGAAGAAATACGACTGAACTTTAAGGTAAAGTTTTATGATAACCTCGATGTGTCGTTCTACCAGCAACTCCTGAACATGGAAATTGAGAAATTTCTTTCTCCGTGGGCGTTTGAGCAGGATGTTCAGATTTCATTCGGCGGGAAGATCATCAAAAGCGTGCTCCTGAACTTCGTGGAGGAAAGACCTTACGTGGATTTTGTGACCTGCTTTCAGATGGATCACATTATTCAGCGAAACAGTTCGGTAATTATTAAAGCGAATTTCGATGTGGAAGTAGCCGAAGCCTCGACATCCTGCTCAGTGCTGGTTTCCTATTACAATGAAGACGAAACAGATGAAACGATGAAAAGGCATTTGATCGACACCAATGTAACCTGTGATTGCTGATGGATGAAATTCTGACTATATTGAAAAACAAAAAGCTTCCTTCGTCACAGGATTACGAATTCCTGAGAGCCGAAGGAATGAAGCACATCGAGAGTCTTGCAAGTGATGTGTGGACTGACTACAACACCCATGATCCGGGAATTACCATTCTTGAAGCGCTGTGCTATGCAATAACAGAACTGGGTTATCGCACCGGGTTCGAAATGAAAGATTTGCTTTCGGATGAAAACCATAAGATTTTTGTGAACCAGAATTTTTTTATGGCAAAAAAAATCCTGACCAACAACCCGCTTACAATCAATGATTATCGAAAACTGCTGATCGATCTCGACGGAATTCACAATGCCTTTCTTTTCGCTGATGACAGGAAATATGATGACAAAAAAAATGAGTTTCCGGTAAATGAAGTGACCATTTATGCCAATTGCAAGGATGACAAATTGCAATTTGACCCGCCGACTCCGGATATTTTGTTTTTAAATGGCCTGTACCGCGTTTTGCTTGATCTCGAACACGATGACCTGCTTGGTGATCTGAACAGCGGAGAAACAGAGATCGGCAATCCTAAAACTTCGGTATTTGAGCAGGGTGAGTTTGTTTTTTCTGTCGGCTTACTCCCTTGGAAAACTGCAGATTTCAATTTTGCAGCTAAAGCAAAAGATGAAAACAATCTTTCCAATTCAACAGTAACCGAAGAATCGGGTCACTGGGTCATCGAGATTGAGCTGACGGATACTTCGGCGTTGCTGTTCCCTGTTGCTGTAGCAAAAAATCCTTCCTCAAAAAAGGTGACGACAACCGATGTAAATGCAATGTTTGATCTCACTGTTCCGGATAATAAGCTTTTTGTGGCTTCCATTTTCAGTCTTTATCTGAGCAAAATTGAAAAGGCGAAAAAGATCGTTCAAACCGCTGTTAAAACCCTCCATGATCACCGGAATTTGTGCGAGGATTACCTTGAAGTGACAACAGTGGATGATGAAGAAATTGCCTTTTGTTTTGATGTGGATGTAAAGCCTGCTGCGGATATCGAAGAGGTTCAGGCTGAAATGTTTTTTGCCATCGAAAACTATCTGAATCCATCGGTCGATTTTTATTCCCTTCGTGAAATGCTCGATAAAAAAGTTCCGGTTGATGAAATTTTTGAAGGCCCCGCCCTGAATAACGGCTTTGTCGAAAAGGCCCAACTGGAAGCCACACAACTCAGATCGGTCATTCACACCTCGGATATTATCAACCTGTTAATGGACATCGAGGGTGTGATCGCCATCCGGAATTTTACGATGACGAAATATGATACCGATGGCAAAACAGTTCCCGGGTTTATTGGATTGAAATGGTGCATGGACATCACGCCTTTCCATAAGCCTGTATTGAGTACCGATAAATCCAAAGTGCTGCTTTTTAAAAACCAGTTTCCTTTTTTGGCAAGGTACGACGAGGTTCGTGACACAATTCTGATGCTTCATGCCCAGCGGTCACGGGCCAAATTGAAAGGGCTGAACAGCGATATTTTACCGCCGCAAGGTGACCAAAGGGACACGGAAAGTCACTGGCCGGTTCAGTATGATTTTCCATTGACTTATGGCATCAGTGAAGCCGGTCTTCCAATCACAGCTACGCAGCACAGAGTCGCACAACAGCGACAGCTTAAGGCTTACGTTATGTTTTACGAGCAGTTGCTGGCCGATTTCTTTTCCCAGCTTTCGAATGCATACAAGCTGTTCTCAACCGACGACATTGTGCAAACTTACTTTGCACAATTCCTGAAAGATATTAAGGATATAGAGCCGGTTTACAATGTTTCCGGACCTTTTGGCAAACTCGAAGACGTACTTGCTATACAGGATTCCACACCGGAAAATAAAAACGGCTGGCAGGATTTGTACGAGCCAAAAGAATTGTTCGAAGACAGGAGGAACCGTTTTCTGGATCATTTACTTGCCCGCTTCGCAGAATCGTTTAATGATTACACAATGCTGATGTATTCAATAAACTATAATGAAAAAACAGAGGAGAAAATTGAATTTTCCGAATTGACCGGCGCAAAAATCCGGACATTAAAGGAGTATGATATCATCAGCAGCCAGCGGGGAAAAGCATTCAATTATTTTCCGCAAAACGATGATTTTACGGTTGACACTTCGAAGCTTTGGGATACGGACAATGTTTCAGGTCTCGAAAAGCGGATCAGCTTTCTGACCGGAATTAAAGATTACACTCGCAGATTTTTATACTGCATTAAGAATATTGAACTGGTCTGCAACCAAAAGGAGGTTGAAGAGGAGGGAAATAAGATAATAAAATGCTTCATCAGCTTTTCAGTCACGACACCTTCGGGGCTTACCATGCATTCTGTTGTTGAGTATCAGACAAAAGAAAAAGCTACGCAGGCCGTTTTGGATGCCATCGAACTGGGAGCTGACATATTGAATTATCTTTTCGATGCTACTGACAAAACCTTACAGATCATCGGTCATTCCAACGAAGTGCTGCTTCAAACGGATAAAACTTATCCCGATAAGGAATCGGCTATGAAAGACGCGGAAGAATTTGTTTCTGAGTTTTCGGCTGAATGCAGCGATCCGGTGGGATTGCATCTGATCGAACACATTCTGTTACGACCGCGCGATGCCGGTTTTGACCTGATGCCGGTTTGTCTTCATGATTGCGATTGCTTTTGCGAACAGGATCCTTACTCTTTTAGTGCATCGGTCGTGCTTCCCTATTGGCCCGGACATTTCGATAATATGGCATTCAGGCAGTATTTCGAAGATAAAATTCGTGAGGAAGCCCCGGCTCATGTCAAATTAAAGGTTTGCTGGATCAATAATGAAATTATGCGCGAATTCGAAATCCGATATAAAAATTGGATCGAATCCCTGGCCGCTTATTCCTTTGATAAGATCGCCAACATGGCCGCATTCACGGATGCAAACAACAAAATGATTGAAATTCTTTCTCAGCTTCACAGCGAATATCCGCAGGCGAACCTGCACAATTGCTTTGAAAGCGAAGAGGGAAACAACACCGTTCAATTGGGCAAAACGGTTTTAGGAACTTTTAAAACATAACCATTATGAGTATTGTTAACACATTCCCGGTATTTGAAGCCGACCAGGTTCTGACCAATAATCACCTGAACAGCCTGTTTAACTATCTGGATCAGCAGAGCCGGCTTACCCGCATCAAGCTTATCGGCAGCGGGATCGTATGCGGACTGGAAATCAAGTCTTCTCCGGAAACCATTACTGTAACCAAAGGCGTAGGGCTGACTTCACAGGGTTTTATGGTGATGATGTGCGACACCAATTATAAATATTACATTCCCTTTGTTTCACCCACTTACCCCAATGACCTTCAGCTAATAACACAGTGTTCCGACAGCGACGACATCAGCGGAAGCAATTTCCTTTTTTATGGAGAATACGGAGAGGCTGTTTTACAATTGATAACCCAATCGCAGTTTGACAATCTTGATGCGGATGAAAAGTCAACAGCAGTTGCACTTTCTCAGTCAACCAAAAGGTTTTTGAATAATTATGCCGTTGTATTGTTCCTCGATATCGAAGAAACTGCATTAAAAAATTGCGATACCAATGATTGTGACGACAAGGGCAGCCGGATGGATTTGGATGTGAGAGCATTGTTGGTTGATAAATCGCTTCTCGATAAGCTTAGCGGAGGAAGGACTTCGGATAAATCGGTCTTTCAGCATGTGGAATTAAAGCGGTACAATGTTCCGGTTCAGGATTTAAAATCGGCTGACGATGTACTGAATGCCTTCACAAAATTAGTGGATGACAGTGACAAAACACTCACCCGCCTTTCGCACAATCTGAGTCTTTGCTGGAGTCAATATCATTTTTTGTTGCAGGATGAACCCACAAATCCGTTTACGAACCTGCTGACTGACCTGAAAGCTATACGCAATGATATTCTCAAGAACTTCCCGGTTTTGATCCAGTATTTTTATGATTTTATTGACGATCTCATCAAAGCCTATTACGAATTCAGATACGAGGTTTCAGGAAGGATCGGTGAATGTTGCGGAGATGAGCTGAGATTTCCTTTCCACCTGATGCTTGGCGAAGCAGATGCAAGTACGGGCGCAAGTGCCAGCGACAAATACAGGCAGTATTTTATTTATTCGGCATTGTTCGATCCGCAGAATGAAAAACTCGGAAGGGTTCAAAGCTTGTTCAGAAGGATGAAGCTGATGGTTCTGGAATATGTGCTGAATAATAAGCACCAGGCTGAAAAGCGCGACCTGGTAAATTTTGATAATAAGGCGATTGAAATTACGCCAAGCCAGTATGGGCGCACTTTTCTGTCCGACCGCTGCATCCCGTATTACTACAAAGTAATTGATGAAGGGAATGAGTTATACAATTTCTGGGATTTTGACAAGACCCGGAAAGGGAATGCGCGGTTTAACCTGGGTTACAATTCGAATCTTTATAATGCTGCGGATGTGGTTGTTCATCCGCTTTTGTACGATATCGAGTGGTTTAATTTCTTCAGAGTTGAAGGACATATCGGAAAACCGGTTTTTACAGCCCTGACTGCGGTAAAGGAAATCCAGCAGAATTTCAATCTGCCGTTCGACGTAGTGGCGCTTAGCGCAGATTTTATCGGAGCCATATTAAGGGGAGAAGAACCCAAGTGCATTATTCAGGATTTGGAGGCGGATTACCGCGTTCTGATCGCTGAATTTGTATGTAAAGTGCACGACGCTTTTTGTTTTGGGGCAAGGCTTCCTTTTCAAATCCCGGATAGGATTTTCAGGTTTACAGCAAGCAGTTTTGCAAATGCAACCCGTGCCGATGCTTCCGACATACGAAGCACGATTTCGTTTAATCCCAGCCTTTTTGAGAAAATCAGCCATCCGTTTGCCTCCTCGCTGGTCAACCAATTCCAGGCGGTGAAAAGATATGTAAAAGGGGATACACTTTCGAGACTCTGCAATCCTGCTGTCGGGACAGCCGGCGCTGCCTATATCCAGGGAATCAAGGATAACAACGGAAACTTTATCAATCCGGTGACCATAAATCCTGATCAGCCTGTGACCACAGTGATGTTCCATGTTTTCGAATTCATGGATGCGGTGGAAAGCATGCTTCAGCTGGTGATGACAAATGATCTCGGCGAAATTGACGTCAATGAACTGAAGAGAAGAAATGACCGGTTTGAAAAGGAGATCACCATTCTGACCATGTTTACCATAACGTTTTTGCAAACCCTGCAAAACAACGATAATACGAATTTGTCGGAGCTGGTCAGCGATCTGTATCTCGATTTGCTGATCTTTAACCTCGAGATGCTTTTGCACCTGTGCTTTGTCGAGCAGGTTGAAGCGATTAAAAATGAGTACCAGCGAAGGGTAGCGCAATACAGGATTGCAAAGAATTTTAATGTATATTTCAGGCAGCATGGCGGTATCGAACATAAAGCCGGTGTGCCGAAAGGCGGAACATTTATCCTGGTTTACCATGAAGAACGAAGGAACCGGTTTATTGACGTAAGATCGCTTTTTGTCAATACAGATCTGAGCAATTTACTGCTCACCAGGTTCCAAATCCTGATGAACCCTGCAGTTGACCTCACTGAAATGGAGGAGAATACACGCCTCATGCAAGTCGCCACGCTCTACCGTAATCCTGAATTATTTCTTAAATTTAAAGACGTAATGACTCAGTTCCTCGATGATTGCAATGATATTCCGGCAGATAAACTGCAGAGGCTGAGAGCCATCATCGACGAGCCACCGCCAAGGCAGCAGTTTGATATCAAAAACGGAATGGTTATCGCTGATTTCTATGTACCCTATCTATGCTGCAGCGATTGTCCGCCGATAGCCTATATTCTTCCGCCAAAGCCTGTTGATGAAACGGCGGATCCGACCATTAATATCGATCTCCGGCAATTTTGCAGCAACGATCAGAATCAGTATTCTGTAGTTGTATCGCCTGCCGGAGGAGTGGTTAGTGGTTCTGGTATTCACATTCTGGCTGACGGAAGCTTCGTTTTCTCCCCGCTGGGTTTGTTACCAGGTCAGTATACGCTCACTTATACCGCCAATAATAAGACGGTTTCCGTGATGGTGGAGGTGATTGCTGCTCCCGAACCGAAATTCAGCATTAAAACTAACGTTCAGGATGGGTTGATGACAGTTGAATTTATCAATGAATCAGGAAATACAAATGACCAGACAATCTATCAATGGCTGCTGGATGGGAAAAAATTCTCGGATAAAAAAGATCCCGATCCGATAAGCTTTAAGGTTGCATCACTTCCTCACACGGTTTTGCTGAGAGAAACAAACGGAAACTGCAGGGCCGAATTCAGTCTCGATATTAAATTGGAGTTGGAAGACAGGAATATTGCACTTTGCCATGATGTAAAGGAATTCAAGCTGGAAGAACTTACCGGATTCGACCAGATCCAGGTTCTGAGTAATGATGGAATCAAGATGAACGATAATACGCTTGAGGTTTTTCCTTCGGCGACAGACATCACGGGAACCACGACATTTCATGTTTCATACATGATTAACGGAAAGCAGGTGAATGTGACCATTACGTTAATTGTTGTGAATACTGATTTCAACATTTCCATTGCCCGGTTTATAGTCGGCAATTCTGTAATTATAGGCATTGCGCTCGAATCGAAGGATAAGAGCTACACAACCAACCTGTGGAAAGTCGTGCCAGAAACGCCCGGAATCGACATGTCGGCTGATCCTCTGAAGGATGTGCAGATGACGGAGGCAGACATCAGGAAAAACCAGATGATCCATATCGAACATATTGTCACGGTTAAAACGGATGCGGGAACTTGTCAGAAAACCGCCGTTTATGAGATACCCTTTGAAAAGCTCGGCATTGCCATCGACATTGGAAATTTTGACAATCATCGTGAATTGTGAAAAAGCAAAGTCGGCATATCATTCGGAATCTTAGTCTTGAGATTGATTTTAATACGCCGGAGGATGCCTTTGGACTTCAAAACCGGATTGCTGAGCTATTCTATGACAGGCTGCAGCCTGCGCTCGAAAAACTGCTCGATGAACTGGCAGGAGAGAATTATCTGATAAAGCTGGACCGGCTTGAAATTGACTGTGGAAATATTCCTGAAAAAAACTGGGAGCAGGATTGGGCTGAAAGCATTTTAACCAGGATTAAGGCTGATCTTGCCAGGATTCCAAAGAAAGAATGGAATGATACCACTTCCGCTGGTTCTGCAACTATGTGCTTTTTGTATTTTCTTGAAAATGGATTTTTCCCCTGGAATTCAAGGTTTGGTTCGAACCGGGAATTGGAAAGTAAGATCATAGCTGATGACCGTCTGATGGAAAAGCTGAGAGTGGTTTTCCGGAAATCGCCGCATGCTGCCAAAAGGCTGGCCTACGGTTTTTCAGATGAATTCTCTGAAAAGATCATTCGCGCATTCGCGGCTAATAACCCTAAGGGCTTTAAGACTATCAGCAATATACTGGATCAGGCCGATAAGTCAGGATATGATAAGCGCTCAATAAATGCCGCAATCATTAAAGCTCTTTTGTTTGATTCCAAAAATGTTGCAAGCGAATTTCATCGGCAAATTCAATTACAAAATGCCGAATCTGTCAATATTTCCAATGGACAAATTTCCGAAACCGGTTTCGAAATTGAGACAGAAAAAAATAAGCCAGCAAGAAATGACCATAAAGATTCTGATGCCATTTATATTGAAAATTCAGGGCTTGTTCTTTTGCATCCATTCTTTGAGGAGCTCTTCGAAGATTTGAATCTGGTTAAAGATAATCTGTGGATAGATTTTCAATCACAACAAAAAGCCGCCTTCATTCTTCAGTATCTTGTTTCCGGAAATAGTGAGATCGGTGAACATGAGCTTCCTCTGAATAAAATCCTTTGCGGACTGGAAATTGACGGATTCATCAGCTCTATTGACGAATTGACTACTGAGATCAAGTCGGAGTGTGATCACCTTCTTCTTCAGGTAATTAAACATTGGAGCGCCTTGAAAAACACGGGTATCGAAAGCTTCCGGGAGACTTTTTTAAAGCGAAACGGAAAACTCTCAAGGATTGACAATGGGTGGCTTTTACAGGTTGAGCATCGGGGAGTGGATATTTTACTGAGCCATTTGCCGTGGGGAATCGGAATTATTAAAACTCCATTGATGGAAGATTTGCTATACGTGGAATGGACTTAAAAATCCGGCAAACAAACAGTCATGCAAACGGTAAAATCATCGGAATCAAAAGAGCAGGGAACTTCAGTTTCTGCTGCTAAATTGCACCGGCAGCCGTTTTTTTCTCCGGTTATGGTTCAGCCAAAGTTAACTGTTGGTTCATCGGATGATCCTTTTGAACGGGAAGCGGATACAATGGCTGACAAGGTGATGAGAATGGCTTTTAATGCACCTGCTTTTTTCAAGCCCCGGATGACAGGGGTACAAAGTAAAACCGCTGTTAAAGCCAAATGTAAATCCTGTCAGGATAAAGAAAAACCGCAAAAGAAAAGTAAAGACGGAGCTGATGGTCAATCCGAAGCCCCCGAAATCATTCACGATGTCATCCGAACGCCGGGACATCCGCTCGATCAGGAAACCCGAAGTTTTTTTGAACCCCGCTTTGGCTATGATTTCAGCGGGGTTAAAGTTCATACAGGGAACCAGGCAGCATTCTCATCGGAAGAAATCAATGCTCATGCTTACACAGTCGGTAACCATGTTGTTTTTAATGAGAACCGTTATTCACCGCACTCAGATTCCGGCAAAAAACTTATTGCCCATGAACTAACCCATGTTGTCCAGCAAGGCAATGCGGCCGTCAGGCCGTTGGTTCAGCGGGATGATAAAGAAAAAACCATGTCAGATAAATGGCCGTCACATATTATCAGACATATTCAAAGGGCGCTCAGAAATCACAAACTGTATGTTGGGGATACATCCGGGGTTTTGGACCAGCAAACAATTGCCGGTTTAAATAAGGTTTTTTACAAAGACTCCTGGAAAAATTACGATCATAATGCAGTCTTAGGAATTCTGACTTCAAAAGACACAGGATGGCTGATAAAAAACAAACCCGATGAGGCAACACTGAATAAGGCCAAGGAAGTGAAAATGCCGGATTGTGATCTTGCCAAGGGTGAATTTTTATTGCGGATGGAAGAGGATTTGGCAAAGTCAAAATGTATTTTACTTTCGGATCCGGTTCTCGAAAAATACATTGATCATAACCTGGTGGATTTTAATGCCCAAATGTTACCGGAGACTAATATGTGGAACATCAGCCGCGACAGGATAACCTCTTTCAGAGCCGTTTATAAAGATGGCACCCACGTTGATTTTTCCCAGGACTCCCTGCCGAAAAGCAAAACCCGGTCAGGACAGGTTCAAACCAAATTCCTGTACGATTTTGAACTGAAGAAAGATGGTAAAGTTTATCCGATACGTGCCGGGAGATTGTACCTCGTTGATTTCAGTGTTCCGAACCTGTCTTATCTGAACGGCGAATTACACAGGTCAGTTGATTATGTGATAGATGAATTGCGCAAAAATGCCATTTTGATGGATCTTGGAGCAGGTTTCGCTAAAAATATTGCTGCTCTTGGCGGAATGGCATCCTTTAATAAAGTCTGGATCGATCATTTCAGCCAACCTTATAAAGCGAGAAGTGGCCAGAGACTTACGGATCTTGACATTCCGGAAGGATATACAAGTCCGCTAAGGGCTAAAAGTTTACCACAGGCTTTCAATGAGATACTCTCCCGTATGGGATCACTTAAAAAGAATGTCGTAATGAGAGCTAAATTGTTCGAAGAATTAAAGCCCCAGTTAAGGAAATTCGATGCAAACTGGGGAGCCGATAGGGTTAAAACTACCGACGGATCCATTATGTATCTCGGCCTGAAAGGATTTGCCCTTGTGATCGACAGTAAAGGCAATATGTTCAGAGGTTCTATTAATACTCAGGGGCAATTTATCAGGGTTAACAGGACGAATGTTGTTAAGGGATCAGCCATTACAAATGAATTTACGGCCGAATATACACCGGTTTACAGTTCGCTCAAGGAAGTCGAAAGTAATTGAAGTACGAAACAGGATTGAAGATGATTTTTTCCGAAGAAATACGAAAACAACAATCCGATATCTCCGTTCAGAGAAAATTTCCTTTACGGTCTAAAACCTTCTTTGGTCCAGATACAGAGGTCTTCAGGCAACCAAAGGATAAAACACCGGATAAAACGGCGACGTTAAAAACCGCCGCTCCAACTGTACTTAAAGGATTAAACCGAACTTTATACGTGGTTCAGAATGATGTTTGGAATGATTTGCCCGAAAAAGTCCGGACCAGCGCAGTTAAAGAGCTCGAACGCCTGTTTGCTTTTGTGGGAAAGGTGAAAGGTGAGAATCCATTTACGATAAAGGTCATGTCGGCTCAGCAATTACCGGAACAGTTCGATTTTTCGGAGTCGGTAGTATCTGTGATCGATGGCGATCCAAAGGCTTATGTTGACCAGGCATTCGATCTTCAGAAAAGCCAGATAAAAAAATGGCTTGAGAAACAAAAAGTGCAGGTTCCGGAGGAAAGCACGCGGAAATTCGATCCCGGGAAACCAGAAACTCTGGGCAGGGGAGGAGCCAGTAAAACCACTTTAAAAGACAAAAAGCAAGTATATGCAATGCCCGTAATGGCGGGAGCAGTGAGCCTGCCTGAAATTCTCGAAGCATTTTTCGACAACATTGATGACTTGCTTGAAAAGCAGTTTATACGGCTTGGGATTGATAAAAAGAATCCCAAAAAGTGGCCTTCAAAGATCTCTACCATGGACGGAAAGATGAGCTGGGATGCACTCGAAATGCTTGGTGTTGCTGTCGGACGAGCCATCGCCCACGAAGCCCGTCATGAGTATATTGGTGGAGGTCATGCTGAAAAGGGTTTGGGAGCTGACAGTCCCATCATTTTAGGAGAAAAGAACTCCGAAAATTTTTCGGATAAGGATCAAAAAGAATTTTTAAAGAAAATTCAGGAACTCGAAAAACAGCAGGGCAATGCTACAATCGTTCCTACCTTTCCGCAGGAGAACCGGTCAAAGAAAGAGTTGTTTCCGTTTTAATAATGTTTTAGATAAGGATTCGTGAAAAGCAAAATCCAGCATAATATTTCCTACCTGATTTTAAAAAATTGTAAATTTTCAGGTTAAATTATTTTACTTTAGCCTGCTTTCAATATTTTAAAAATGTCAAAAAGTAAAAAAAGTAAAGCAAAGCAGACGAAGATCCCCCTTTCTCCTGAAACCTACATTCGCAAAAAGGCCCGCACATTACCCTTGTTTGAATGTATAATTAACTCCGAATGGAAAGATGAAGGTCTGGCAACCATCATAGTTGCCCGAAAACATGTAAACGGCAATCTGACCCTGGGTCTTTACCTCGTTGATCTTTATTGCTTAGGGGTGAAGGATTCGTTTTACAAATTCAATATTTCACAAGGAGAGTATGAGAATATCAAAGACGAATTTTATGAAAACCTCACAATTAAAACCTGCAACTATGTTTTGGCGCATAATATTATTTATGGAGCTGTAGAATATGCTGATGAATTGGGATTTAAACCAGATAAGGATTTTCTGAGGTTAACCGTAAATATTCTTGAAGAGGATGATGAACGGATTGAATTGATGGATATTGAATTCGGACTGAATGGAAAGCCATGCCTTGTAACAAATCCGGAAAACAATTATAAACGCGAAATTGCTCATCTTGAAAAAACTGTAGGGCCAGGTAATTATCAAGTAATCTATCTTGATTCCGATGACTTTTATCGTGATGATTATCCTGAAAATGGTCATGATTCGCAGGAAGATGCCTTTGATGAGGATGAAATTGATGAGGATGCTAATGAAGCATACACCGAACTGGAAAGTTTGAAAAACTGGACGGATAAAGACTGGAAAGACTTTTCGAATGGGAAAAAGAAGTTGTCGGAGAAAGCATCATTGCTTCTGACTGATCTGGTTTTCTATAGCCAGTATGAAAAAGTTGAAGTTGATAAAGTATTTGAGGAAATGGAAAGTTTGTTGGATATTGAAATATCCACCGAACCCTTATATTCAATTTCTGAAATGAAAACTCACTTTAAAGATGAAAAATTAATACAGCAACTGCAAGCCAGTTATGTTATCGCAAATGAAGGCAATCCAAAACGTGCAATTCAATTGATCCGGCAATTAATTGAACATTATCCAGATAATCAAATTTTATATAATAATCTTGTGATATATTACACGCTGGCAGGGAAAAAGAGAAAAGCTGAGGATATAATAATCTATTTCTATCAAAAGTTTCCGGATTATCTTTTTGCAAAAGTTCATTATTCATTATTTCTAATTTCGCGAGGGAAAGAACAGGAAGTACCCAAGGTTTTAAAGAATATGTGGACTTTGCCTGAACTGTTGCCCAACCGTAAAGTTTTTCATTACTCAGAGGTGATAGCATTTCATATTTTATTGATCAGTTATTATCTGAAAACTGACGAAATCCTCAAAGCAGATACGCTTTTCAAAGTATTATCACAATACGGGTTTGATGATGTAGCCGAAAGCCATATTATGTTCGATCTGCAACTTGCTAAAATAATGAGTATTAAAGGGAAACCAGCAATTGGACCTGATGAAATAACCGATGGTATTATGGAAAAGAATTATTTAAAAGTGGTGAGGAAAAAAGCAATTTCTTAAACCAGTTTTATTATTATATTTTTATAATTTAGCCCTTCTAATGCAAAAACAAGAAACAAAGATGAAACCACTTTATCTTTTTCTGTTCCTTTTCTCTTTTCATTATGCCCTTGCCGATTTCCTTGATGTTTAAGGCTATAAACAAATCCCAAACGACATTTCAGCTACCCGCTATACAAGATTTGATGACAATGATAAGCTGTGTGCATTGATCAGGGTAATCTCCGACATCGACCAGTTGGGATTTGAAAGCAATCTGGGTATCGTCGGAAGTATAGAAAAGAAATCATGAGAATACTGGATTTATGTATCGCCTGGTGAAAGGAAATTGAGTATTTGGGGGACTAACCTTCTGCGATATAATTTCAAGTTCCCTTCTTTACCGAATCCGGAAAGGGTTGTCAATTGGTTGTTATCCTCAAGGGCTCCAGCATTAAAGATGGCTTCACTATTGGCTTTATCCTGCTAAATCGAATCCGGCCGGAGCTAAAGTTTGGATAGACGGTGAATACAGGGGACTGACACCATTTCAGCAGCAGATGACCGGAGGTTATTATTCCTACAGGATTGAAAAAGCAATGTTTTATCCTAAACAGTGAGGATTTTGATATTGCCAAAGCATTTTTGTACGGAAGCTTTGCAACCAACAGGAATACGGACTTGAGCGACATTGATGTTTTATTGATTTCAGGCAAAGAGTAGAACCTGATATTCGTAAAAAGTCGTTTGCGTGGTTGCTTACAAGAAATGTTGACCGCCGGATCGAGCCTTATTTGGTCAGCGCCTTCCGTTTTGACCATGATGAATCTTCTCCATTGTTTGCAATCGTAAAACGAGAAGGAATTGAAATCCGGTTTTAACCAGGTCAGGTTTTACATTATTCAATTCACTCCAGGTAGTTTTCCGGAGTGATCCCGTTCGGCGGGGGCTTTGCCTCCGTTGTTTTTATCTTATCAGGCTCCGGTCTGCCTTCATTTTTTTTACTTTAAACTTTGATTTTTCCCTTCCCTCTCTAATAAGGTAATAAGGTTCAGCACTCTTCTTATCATTTTCTTTTACTAAGGTTTGTCGAAAAGACTAAGGCTTTCTTTCTAACCTTATCAGATAAAAATTAAAAACTTTAGTTTCCAATCCAACCTTAGCAAAAAACCCAAACTACATACCCCGCAACCTTACTACCTTATTCCATTCACACTTCAATCTGTGAAAATCTGATTAATCTGTGGCAAATCATCTTCGCACAGTTCGGCTAAGTTCCTGCCCTGTCGCTTTTATCTTATCAGTCTCTTGCCTGCTTTCTCTTTAACTTTAAACTTGAGTTTTTTCCTTTTAGCGTGGTTTTTTTCCTGCCCCCCTTCTGCGAGCCTATCACGGCTTGTCGGCATACCGGTGGTTGAAATGCACGCCACGTCAATCTACCCCTTATGATTTCAATGTTCGTTGTTTGAGGGATGAATGATGATTTGACTAATGCTAAGAAACACAGAAACTTTGAATGCAATTATATATGAACCGTTATGATGAATTCATTAAAGTTCACAATCAGGGTTGAATGATAGTATTTCAGCACCAGCAAATCTTTGTCTCCGGTTATCAGGTAATCCAGGTTGTTCTCTAATGAAAATGAAAGCAGGAAATCACTGATTGCAATGCTGGCAAGGTGTTGTTAATTAACTGGATTTAATCAAATTCATGATATCATCATCGGTAAGAGGGACCTTTTTTGGAGCCGATTTAATATATCGCGCAATTTTTTCTTCGCACGATTCCAGTTTAATGAAGTCGAATAATTTCAGCATTTTCCGGAAAGCTTTTGCTTTTGACTTCTTCACCCTTATCGTAATAAATTTATCTTTATCTCTCATTGCTTCCCTAATATTTGAAAGCCGTTTGGTCACAAAAATAATCAATAACATCGAAACTCATTCAACCCACTCCAGGTAATTCTCCGGGTTTATCGTTTTGAAATCACTTCCGGGATAGGCGCCTGTCCATATTGCCGGAATCTTCGACTTTTTATGGATGCTCCATTTTATCTCGTTGGCAAATAATTTCCCTTCCCGTTCTTCAATCCAGTCAATTTCCTGCTGCTGGTAAGTTCGCCAGAAATAGTTATTTACAAGCATTCCTTTGTAGGTTTGAAATTTGATGCGCTCCGACAGCACATAATTTTCCCATAATTCTCCGGTATCATTTCTCAGCGACAGGGGATTGAAATTGGTGATCAGGACATTGCGGATGCCGTTGTCGTAAAAATACCATTTGGCTGTTTTGGTTATTTCGTTGCGGAGGTTCCGGCTGAAACCGGGAACCCTGTAAATGACAAACACTTTCGACAGCAAATCGAGGTAACGCTCAACGGTGTTTCGGCTTGTCCCAAGCTGTCTGCCCAGTTCCTCCAGCGAAACCGGCTTTCCGGTCTGAAATGCAACCAACCGTAACAGGTTCAGCATTTTTGCAGAATTTCTTACCCCATCAATTTCGAGAATATCCTTAAGTAAATAGGAATTTACTATTTCGTTGAGATAATCCGATTTTCCACTATTGCTTTTTATTTCCATTAGTTCAGGATAACAGCCGTAGATGAGTCTTTCTTCTAGTCTGGCTTTGGTCTGAACCAGGTTTTCATATTTTGAATATTCCATCTGTGCAAACGGGAACAGGTAAAAAGTGTACTTTCTTCCTGTCAGGGGTTCGCCCAACTTATTGGTCATATCGAAAACAGACGAACCGGTTGCTATAATTTTGATGCCTTCAATGTGGTCTATCATTAACTTTAATATTAACCCGATTTCAGGAACTTTTTGCGCTTCATCTATGATCAGCAGCTTTTTATCTCCGAGCAGCCGTTTATAATTCTCGACTGTACGTTCTGCAAGTACTGCCGTGGTAGAAATGTCTTCGCCGTTAAAAAAAAGGAAGGGTTCTTTAAAATCGTTATCGGTCAGATCCTTTAAAAACAAAGTTTTCCCAACCCGTCTGGCTCCTAGCAGTACCAGGACTTTATTCGGCTGCAGCTTATTTAAAAAAATTTCCTTTGTTGCCCTTTCAATAAACAGTTCCATCGTTTTATATTTTGAAATGAAGCAAAATTATGAAATTCCTTCAACATACTGAAGCAATTTCATTAAATTCCTTCAATACGCTGAAGCAATTTAAAACAAGAGTCCAATCCGGACAGAATACATCATGCTATTATTTTGGGCTAAAGCCTATAGAAATAGAAACGGTGACATCCATAAACCCCAAACTTAAGTCTGGGTTTATATTGGATATCCACACATTAACGGGCTTTAGCCCTGAATTAACGACTTTCTGGAGAGTACTTAATCATTTGGGCTAAATTTTTATTTGATGTGCCAGACAGAAAGTAATCCTGAAAACTCATATCCCCAAAAGTCCAGAGGAAATAAACTCTTATTTTCGTACGATATAGAAAATTGTATATTGTTTAGCCCGTAGGGCTTCAATAT
>Ga0172368_10001260_pt1 | contig 35184 bp, 26 predicted proteins | sample Lak11m_FD_114540 | JGI IMG/M metagenome (GOLD analysis project Ga0172368, IMG submission 114540) | Freshwater microbial communities from Kabuno Bay, South-Kivu, Congo - kab_022012_11m | ecosystem: Environmental > Aquatic > Freshwater > Lake | place: Democratic Republic of the Congo: South-Kivu... | reverse complement strand
TTGAGCAGGGCGACCTCGGCTTCCTGGGAAAGATGGCGGATCTGGTACGGCAAAGAAAGAATGGCGATAAAGCCTATTATATCCGCAATTTCCACATTGAACCGACCAATATTTGCATCAACAGATGCAAATTCTGCTCCTATTCCCATCATTTCAGTAAAACCAGGTGGGAACTCAGTGTTGATGAGATCCTGGAGAAGGTAAAAGCCCGGGAGACGAACGTTTCTGAGTTGCACATCACCGGAGCAGTACATCCCGACCGGGATATTTATTATTACGGGGAATTGCTGGCTAAGATCAGGGCATTACGGCCCGGGCTTCATATAAAAGCCTATTCCGCGGTAGAGCTTGACTACATGATCGGGCAGTCGGACATGACCGTTCGGGAAGGTCTTGAATACCTGAGGTCATGCGGACTCGATTCAATCCCGGGCGGGGGAGCCGAGATCTTTGATGAAACCCTGCGCGGTGAAATTTGTGGCATGAAGTCCACCTCAAAGGTATGGCTTGAGATTCACGAAACTGCTCACCAACTCGGCATCCCGTCAAATGCTACCATGCTTTACGGTCACAGGGAGAATTACGCACAACGGATCGACCACCTTGAACGGTTGCGGCAGGTTCAGGACCGTACCGGTGGATTTAATGCATTTATTCCATTGAAATTCAGGAACAGCAACAATGAAATGTCCGGTATTGCCGAAGTCCCGGTAACGGAGGATATGAAAATGTACGCTATTTCAAGGATCTACCTCGACAACTTCCCGCACCTGAAAGCTTACTGGCCCGCGGTTGGAAAAAAACTAGCCCGGGTATCACTTTCGTTTGGGGTCGACGATCTCGATGGAACCATCAACGATTCAACAAGGATCTATTCATTAGCCGGTGCCGAAGACCAGAACCCGGTGCTGAGCGTTTCGCAGATGATCAGGATGATAAAGGAATCAAACCGGATACCGGTGGAGCGGGATTCGATATATAACCCGATATCTGAATTATGAATTATGAATTATGAATTATGAATTGTGTATGAATGCTGAGCAGATTTCAATAAAACTTAACAATAAAAGAATCGGTATTGCCGGTTGCGGGGGGTTGGGATCCAATTGTGCCGTGGCCCTGGCCCGTGTCGGCATCGGAGCATTGGTCATTGTCGATTTTGATGTGATCAGCGTGAGCAACCTTAACAGGCAATACTATTTCCGGGATCAGGTTGGTATGAAGAAAACACAGGCGCTGCGAGAGAATATCCTGCGGATCGATCCGAAGGTAAACGTAGTTGAACACGCGATCAAGCTGACCCCCGAAAATATCCCGGTCTTATTCGCCGGATGTGATGTGATCATCGAAGCCTTCGACCTGGCAGATCAGAAGGAGATGCTCATTGAAACCGTACTTTCTGAAATGCCCGGCGTTCCGCTGGTCGTTGGTTTGGGAATGGCGGGATATGGCATGAATGATACCATACATTGCCGGAAAGCAGACAACCTCTACATATGCGGCGACGAAACCTCTGAAATCGGCCCGGATATGCCGCCCATCGCACCCCGTGTCGGAATGGTGGCGAACATGCAGGCGAATGTGGTGCTGGAAATATTGTTAAATGGTGAAATAGCGAAATAGCAAAATGTGAAATTATGAAAATAGTGTTAAACAATAGTTCTGAAGATTTTACAAGAGATGTTTTAACTGTTAATGAGTTGTTGAAGTTGAAGAATTTCACCTTTAAAATGCTGATCATAAAGATAAACGGGAAATTGATAAAAAAAGCGGAATATGAATCCGCCCTGATCAGGGAAGGTGATGAAGTACACGTCCTGCATCTCATCTCCGGCGGCTGAAAACGTCCACCTGTCCGCTTGTCCGCCTGTCCGCTTGTCCGCCTGTCCGCTTGTCCGCTTGTTAAAAGGCTTCTGCCACCACAAACGTACTTCCCCCCACGAAAACAAGATCATGATTAGCGGCAGCCCGTTGTGCCGCATCCAGGGCATGTCTGACCGAAGAATAACATATTCCATGTAACCCGGCTTCATGGGCGATTTTTTGAAGTTCGGCGGCATCGAGACCGCGGGGAATGTCGGGTTTACAAAAATAATACGTCGCATCACGGGGCAACATCGCGAAGATGGGATCAAGGCGCTTGTCATTCACCGCCCCGAAAACGAAATGCAGATGATTATGCGGAGTCGTCGCGATCTGCGCAAGAACTTCCCGCAAACCTCCTTCATTGTGGCCGGTATCGCAAATGGTCAGCGGGTTCCGCTGCAGGATCTGCCAGCGACCGGCCAATCCGGTATTTTTAACGACATCCTTAATACCGCACCTGATCACCGGGGGAGGTAATTCAAGTCCCTGGTTTCGGAGTGTTTCACAAACCTCCATCACCGTCAGGATATTTTTCCGCTGGTACATTCCGGCTAACGGAGAGATCAGCCGGGGCAAATACATCGTACCATCCAGGAAAATATCGATAGATCTGCTGCTGTTGTCCCTGCCTTGCAATATGAATCGTTCAGCCCGGAAATGCTGATCGGCATAAAGGATTTCTGACCTGCAGGCGGCAGCCTTCTCTTGAAACACATGCCGGATATCTTCCTGTGTTTCACCGATCACTACCGGAATTCCCGGTTTGATAATGCCTGCTTTTTCATATGCGATCTTTTCCAGGGTATTTCCAAGGAATTGCATGTGATCATAGCTCACATTCGTAATGACCGAAACCAGCGGATGAATGATATTCGTCGAATCAAGCCTGCCGCCAAGCCCGGCTTCAACCACGGCCACTTCAACCTGCCGGTCCCTGAAATAGTCAAAGGCCATGCCTGCCGTAAGTTCAAAGAAGGATGGCTGAATGATCTCAAACTGTTCCCGGTATTTCCTGACAAAAAAAGATACATATCCTTTATGGATCATTTTCCCGTCGACCCGTATGCGTTCACGAAAATCTTTAAGATGCGGGGAGGTGTAAAGTCCGGTGTGGTACCCCGCGACCTGAAGAATGGACGCGAGCATATGTGAAACAGAACCTTTGCCATTGGTTCCGGTAACGTGGATGGATCTGAACGAATGTTGCGGCTCATCAAGTAATCCGCAAAGTGCCAGGATGTTATCGAGGTTTGGTTTATAGGCCGCCATACCGACCCGGTGATACATGGGCAGTTGGGCGTACAGGTACTCAAGAGTTTGCTTGTAAGTCATCCTGGAAACACACCTGAAAGCAGGATCAACATACTTCCAATGGTGGTGCAAAGCTACTACATTATTGATCCAGAAACGATGTCGGCGGCGAATGCAGGCTAATTCAATAATTGAGGTGCCGGATTAAATAGTGCATAAACCGGTGAAGAAAGTATCAACTTTAGGAAATGGACGAAAAAATAATTTCATTTTTTGTATTACCTTTTCAGTTTAAACCGATTAATGTATTGAAAAGGATAAGTGTCTTTTTCTCGCAGAGTTACGCTGAGTTAATTGCAAAGTTTCGCAGAAATGAATGAAAATGATATTTCCTATCTAATTCGAGGGGCTGCCTTCAAAGTTCATTCAGCCCTTGGTCCTGGTTTATTGGAATCGATTTATGAAGTTGCTCTTTCCTATGAGTTAAAAAAAATAGGACTTGAGGTTAGGAAAACTGGGACTACTTAGCAATTTCAATATCGTTTCTTTGAAATACGGTATTGTAAGGATAGTCAATAATCTATAATTCTGCGAAACTTTGCGATTAACTTAGCGTAACTCTGCGAGAAAAGAGTTGCTTTTGCCTGTGAGATGTGTTATATTTATACGCATTTTTTATTTTTAATGTCAAACTATGCCAAATCCCTCCATCCCATGAAAAGAAATTATTTACCATTCTCACTAAAGGTCTGCATCAATACGATCGCTGGTATATGCGTTATGATGTCTTCCCTGACAATGCGGGCCCAGGACAACGGCGTTTCCATCAACAACACCGGTAATCCCCCTGATCCAAGCGCCATGCTTGATGTCACGTCGAGTGAAAAAGGGATCCTGATCCCCCGTATCTCCATGATAAATCTGCCTGTTGCACCCGCCCCGGGTCTCCTGATCTACATCGTTGATGTTGACCCGGGATTCTGGTACTTCGACGGAGGCGGTTGGCGAAAGCTCATGCGTACGGTCGACCAGAAATGGTTCGGCAGCCCCGACATCTATTTCATGGGAGGCAGGGCCGGTATTGGTACCATCTATCCATCAGCAATTCTCGACCTTGAAAACTCCGGTTCAACCGGCGACGGACTCGATATCAACAACACGGGTTCAGGAGATCCGCAGGTCAGTTTTCAGTTGGGCGGCGTAAGTAAATACACGATGGGGATCGACAATTCTGACCTGGATAAGTTCAAAATCGGAGGAAGCGCCTTATCCCCGACTACTAAAATAACGATCACCGAAGCAGGTGATATCGGGATCGGAACAGAGTCTCCCACCTCCCGAATGGATGTTGAGAGTAATGATAATACCGCAACAAACATAGATATAAACAACACCTCCGCAACCGGCGACCCGCAAGTGAAATTCCAGGTAAGCGGTACGACGAAATTCACGGTCGGCGTGGATAACTCTGATGCCGACAAGTTCAAGATCGGCACAACTGCCGTATCGACTTCCGCTCGCATGACCATCTCATCCACCGGGGAAGTCGGATTGGGAACCGAAGCACCATCGGCCACGCTCCACCTCAATGGCACGGCCAAAGTGCTTGGCCCCTGGGAAGCCAAGACACAGGGTGTCGATTATCTTGCCGCGACCGATGGCTTCGTTATTGCAGGTGTGATCATCAACTCAGGCTCTCCCGATGCGAATGCGGGTTTGAAAGGTTATACCGATAACCTTACCCACCCGGTCGCCATTCGCGGTCTTGCATGTGTACGCAAGATCGCACCCGGAACCCAGAACGGGCAGGATAGTTTTACAATGCCTGTGAGAAAAGGGAATTACTGGCGCGTAGAATATGATTATATCGAAGGAAGTGTGAGCTACAGCATCGAGTTCATCCCCTTCGGAACAAACAATCCCTGAACCCGGAAATGGTTAACTTATTACGGTTTGCGGTAGCATTCCGTGAATGCATGCCATTGTTTCTCGGTAAGAACTGATTTTAGTTCGCCGAAGAAACCGCGGAGACATTTCGCAAATGCCTCGTCGAGTTTGTCCTTCAGATGAAGGCTCCTGAGCTCCCGCTTAAAGGCGATACGGAGGGCTTCGACCTGCTTTTTAAATTCACGTTCCGTGATGGTGCCTGAAACGAAAGCCTGGTAGATCCTGTTATACTTCTGCTTATAAACTGCCTGAAGCTCACGATAAATGGCTTTTGCCCGTTTTACAGCCTTGTCGTTGCATGCGGCATAGGTACGAAGCGCGGTTTTGACCTCAACGGCCTGGGTACCGTAAAGTGATAATCCCCTGAGGCATTTAATGAACGAATGTTTGCGAATGTTCTGACGGGTACCGTCCTTGCCGGTCAGGTCCGACTCGTTGGCCAGAAAGGCAGGGGAGATGCCATCGTCATCCATGTAGATCGCGGTTTCAGCGTTTCCCGCGTAAACCTCCTTATTTTCCATTTCAACCAGCGCCTGGCCTGCCATTGTCTCGATCAACGCATCGGTTCCGGTCGTATCCGCCGGTGCGTTCTCTTTTTTACAACCGGCCATAACAATGATCATGAACAACATGATCAGGACAGTAATGTTCGATAAAATTTTCATGGTTCTATGTTTTGATGGTGCATTCTGTCAGGGGGTATAAATATACAACATTTTTCATCCGGTAATTCAATAAATTGCTCCTCCCGATGAATTTTTCGTCGCTCCCGTGACACTCTGAAGGCAGTTCATTTCATTTCGTAACCGCAGAACTCCCAGGAATGCAAATATCATCGCCTCCTTGAAGTTAACGGTAAATGCATCGGGAATGACGATCGCGGGAGCGGCATGTTCCCGGATCCGGCTGATGAGAAATCCGTTCATTGCTCCTCCGCCGGTGATCAGCATTTTTGCTATCTTTTTACCCTCAGCGGCTGCAGCAATCTGTATCGCGATATGTTCACAATACGTGGCAAGCAGGTCGCTGGCCGATCGTTCCGATTTTTCCAGGAGTGGAAATATTTGTTGAACCACCCACTCCTTGCCAAGTGATTTTGGAAATGGCATTTGATAGTAGGGAAGGAGATTCAAGGTTTTCAGCAATTTCCGGTCGACGGATCCGCTGGCGGCCATCATGCCATCGCGATCGAAATCGTGATCCGCCAGCGAAGCCAGTTTGTTCAGGACGATATTGGCCGGGCACACATCAAAAGCGATGCGTTCGTTCTCCATCTGGTACGAAATGTTCGCAAAACCGCCGATGTTCAGGCAATAGTCGTATTCGCCGAAGAGCAGCATATCTCCGATGGGAACCAGCGGCGCTCCCTGCCCGCCGGAGGCGACGTCGTGCGAACGGAAATCACAGATGACCCTTAAGCCGGTTTCCGCGGCAATGGATGCACCCCGGCCGATCTGGCTGGTGATCCTTTTCCCGGGCTGATGAAAAATAGTGTGACCGTGGGAAGCAATAAAATCAGGCTCAAGGTGGTGCCGGGCGATAAAATCGCGGGTGAGCGCGCCCAGCAGATGGCCATATTCTACATCCGCGGTCACAAAAGCAAGAGCTGAACCTGATTCGACATTTGATAGTGTATGCTTCCACTGACTGGTATACGGGACTGTTTCCGCACAATGAATTTTGTAAGTCCAGCGGTCATCTTTCGTTTCGAACTCGCAAAACGCGAGGTCGAGCCCGTCAAGGCTGGTTCCCGACATTAATCCTACGACTCGGTATTTCACAAAATAAATTTAGTATCTGAAACAAAAAATCAACTACAACGCCTCAACAAGTATTTCGAGCCGGATCCCACGTGATCCTTTGATCAGGATCGTTGCGTTTTCAATTTTATGATGTTCAAGCCATAATTTTGCCAGCAGACTATCCTGGAAACATATATTCTCACGTTTTGTATTCAACCGGGTAAAAACCGGACCGACAAGGAAAACTTGTCTGAAGGGTAGGAGGTTGATCCAATCCAGGATGATCTGGTGCTCCTGATCGGAATCAGCGCCAAGTTCAAGCATATCGCCAAGAATGACAACCTTTTCCGGGTAGGCTGATGCCTCAAATGCTTCGATTGCCGCCTTCATGCTGTCGGGATTGGCATTGTAAGCATCGAGGATGAGCAGGTTGCGGGCGGTCGGGGAAACCTGGGAGCGGTTATTCCCCGGCTTATATTCTTCAATGGCCGATTTTATATCATCCGGCGTAATCCCGAAATGATGCCCGATACAGGCTGCCGCGAGGATGTTCGCGGAATTGTAGCGACCGTAAAGTTTCGATTCAATCCTGAGATTATCACCGGAACAAAGTTGAAGATCCATCGCGACAAATGGATCTGCCGATACATTCGTTGAAACAACATCAGCCGGCGGCCGGCCATACGCGATGGTGTTAAGGCCGGCTGAACGGCCTGTCAGCAATTCATCCTCATTATTGATAAAAACCGTTCCTCCGTGCTCCAGGAGATGGTTATACAATTCCATCTTTGTTTTGATCACCCCTTCAAAACTGCCAAATCCTTCGAGGTGGGCCTTACCGATGTTTGTGATGAGACCGTAGGTTGGCAAGGCGATGTTGCACAGAAACTCAATTTCACCGGGATGATTTGCCCCCATTTCAATGATGGCGATCTCTGTTTCAGCGGTTAGGTTGAGCAACGTAAGCGGTACGCCGATGTGATTGTTGAGATTGCCCCTGGTTGCAATTGTCCTGTATTTTTTTGAAAGCACACCATGGATAAGTTCCTTCGTGGTGGTCTTCCCGTTTGTTCCTGTGATGGCGATCAGGGGGATGTCGAATTGATCGCGATGGTGCCGCGACAACTCCTGAAGTGTTGAAAGAACATCATCGACCAAAATGCAGGAGTCATTCACCATGTAGGCTGACTCATCCACGACGGCATACGCGGCGCCTGAATCAAGCGCTTTGCCGGCAAATTCATTGCCATTGAAGCATTCACCCCTTAACGCGAAAAAAATTGATCCTGGTTTAACCTGCCGGCTGTCAGTCGACACAAACGGATGTGCAAGGAAGATGGGATAAATATCGGGGATCTGATTATCCATATAAATAAAACCCCGTTTCCTTTGCGAAACGGGGTTTAACGCTTTTACACCCTGGTTATCTTCCCGCGATCGAGCCACCTACACGGGTCATGGCACATCGGAACCCGATGGCATCGGAGGCTTCGGTTTCATCCAGATAACGGCGCATGCCCGGGCTCATGAAAAATGCCTGGTCGCGCCAGCTTCCACCTTTATAAACACGGGCATGGTCGGTTATCAGGGAACTGATGCCATACTGGTACATCAGGTTGGTGGAACTGGTATCTTTAGCGCCCTCTTTCCATGCGTTGTTGTCGATGCTTGATGCATAATCGCCATCGAGGTAGTTGATATTGTCGGCCTGACGGTAATTCTTGCGGTTCATCGCCTCAGCCGTTGTGATGTCACGGTATTTCATGTGCCCGAGACTGTCTTTCTCGGCAAGGAAACCCTCTGCATCACGTACCGGGGTTTTAAAAACATTGCCACGGAAGGGACGAAGGTCAGAAACTTCATAGGAATTTAACGGACGGTAAACATCAAGCACCCATTCGCTTACATTACCTGCCATGTTATAGAGGCCATAATCGTTGGGGAAGAAGGATCCACATGCCGCCGGGATGTCGGCGCCATCATTCAGGTTACCGGCTACACCCATATAGTCGCCTTTTCCGCGTTTGAAGTTATCCATGAAACCACCGTAATACCTTGACTCGTTGGTACGGACGTAGTTTCCGTTCCATGGATAATTCTTACGTTCCACGACTCGTTCATACAGGGTATTTCCGATGAGGCCAAGAGCGGCATATTCCCATTCGGCTTCTGTCGGCAGGCGGTATTTTGGAAGGAGTATCCCGTCTTCCATTTTTACTTTCCGGGTACCCGTGCCATTCGGATTCAGATCGGGGAGTTGTTTGTCGGGCAATCCTTCGTACTGGCCTGCCAGATAGGCTTCGGTATTGAAGTTGTTTTCATTCTTTTGTGCCGGATCCATGGCAAGTATGCCCCGTTTGATCAGCATCATTTCGTTTACACGGTCGGTCCTCCACTGGCAGTAATCATTGGCCTGAACCCAGGAGACACCTACCACCGGGTAATTGCGGTAAGCAGGGTGACGGAAATAATATTCGAGAATTGGTTCGTTATATGCCAGTTTCTGCCGCCATACCAATGAATCCGGAAGAGCCTTGCGGTATACGCCGGGGTAGTCGGTGGCATAAACGCGGCTTAACCAATAAAGATATTCGAGGTAATCGAGATTGCTCACCTCTGTCTCGTCCATATAGAAACTGGCGACCGTTACCCTGCGTGGATTGTTGTTCCACTCGAACATCACGTCATCCTGGGTATTACCCATCGTGAATGTTCCGCCTTCAACGAACACCAACCCCGGCCCGGTCTGCTGATCGGCAAACTCGTGTTTCTCAAATCCTCCGTTCTTGGGATTGTTGTATTCCCAGCCGGTAGAACGTGATGCTTCTTTCTTACAGCCGGTAACCATGATGATGGCGGCCACGAGGGCGCTTATCTGAAAAAATCTGTTAATTCTCATCCGTCGAAGATTTTTGCAAAACTACATGAAAAACTCAAATTATGCAAATACTGATATATAACTAAAACCTCGGACATTTTATTGCCCTGATATGTCTTCTTTTTTCAATACACGGAAATTGCCAGGACGCGGATACTTCGTGTGCCCCGCCTGACGCGCTTTTTAACTTGCTGATCGTAAAATCATAACTGTAACCGATTCGCAGGTTTTTATAATGAAGGCCTAACATCGGGATGATCGCATCGGCGTTTTCAAAATTGTATCGGAACCATACCCCCCCGATAAACGGATCAACCGTGAGGTACAATCCCAGATTCAGTTGATGGAATTTGAATTGTTGCTGATATAAAATATTGGGTGAGATCGAAAATTCACGATCTTCCCCTGCACTGCCATTTTTATCAAGGCTGATGATGGAACCAACATGAACCGTGTATTTCATGTACAACTGCGTTTCGTTGGTGGCGTAAAATCCAACCTTTGGCTGGGTCAGGTGATCCACGGCAATGCCTCCATAAACAAGATCATCGTAAGCAAGAAATATTCCGGCGGAGAAATCCGGAACTCCGACGCTGAGGTTATCGGGCTGTTTTTCCGAGGTCGGCAGGATGAAACCGCCGACCGGATCGATCATGTCCTCGAATTTTAAATTGTCCCAGTTCAACCGGCGTTGGTAATACCCGGCTTTAAGAGCTCCGCTGGCCTGAATATGCTGGCTCAGGCTGAATTTATACGCGTACATCAGGCTGATGACCGTGGTGTTCAGGTTCCCGCTTCCGGCCCGGTCAGCGGTGACCAATAATCCCACTCCGCCATGCAGGAAATTAAAATACTGATCATAGGATGTATTATAGGTGATGAAAGCTTTTCCGATCCCCGGCCATTGATTGCGGTAATTAGCATTGGCCTTCGGACATATGGTAACACCGGCCAAAGCGGGATTCAGATAAAGCGGATTGGCATAGAATTGCGAGAACTCAGGATCCTGGGCAAATAATTCCCCGGTTACGAACGGAATGGTTAACAGTACAATAACCGCAAATCGTCTGATCATGAATGCTTGTGTATCCTGATGAATTAAGATTTACAATATTACAAAAATATTGGATATATGGTAAAAGCTATTGACAATATTAACCAACAGCTAACGTTAAAAATGTTATCCGTGATATCTTAATGAATTAATTTTTCTTTACAGCAACTTTTTCGCCAGAATTATTGTCTAAATATAATGTATTTAAATAATTTCAGAAACCAACGCATGTATACGAAAAAACAGTTTACCCTAGTCATCCTTTGTGTTTTTCTGGCTGTTGCACCCGTAATGTCAATCATGGCGGCCGGTTCTGAAAAAGCCATAAAAATTTCACTCTCATGGAATACCCCGCGGATGATCCCGCGTGGTACACCTCCGGGCGAGGCAATCCTGTCATTTCAGGGGTCAGTTTTTCGTGAAGAATACGGAATGTTGCCGGTTTTCATGAGATCATTGCCATTTGATCCCGAACATGATTCCATTGTCTCATTGAACCTCCGGAATCAGGTCTTCGAACCGGTTCCTGAATCGGATCTTTCCCATGTAACGGGCCTGGAAAAGATCACCCCGGAGATCGCTGTTTTTCACGAATGGACCGTCGCACGAAAAAAAACCTTCCTGCGGGTTCACTTGTTGCCGGTACGCAGAAACCAGGTAACGGGAAAAATCGAGCGGCTGGTTTCATTTGATATTGACCTCCGGACGGTGGCTGTTGAACGGCAGACTTCCTTAAAATCCGGCGGGACCTATGCTGCAAATTCAGTGCTTGCCTCGGGTACCTGGTATAAATTTGGTGTCGGATCGAATGCCATTTACAGACTTACTTACGAAGGTCTGAAAAGCTCAGGGGTCGATGTAGCCAGTATTGATCCACGCAATCTGCGTATTTACGGCAATGGAGGCGGCATGCTTCCCGAGGCTAATTCAGCGGCCCGCGTGGATGACCTGATGGAGAACGCCATTTTGGTATCCGGAGAGGAGGATGGCAGTTTTGATCCGGGCGATTACATCCTGTTTTATGGACAAGGACCCGATCGCTGGGATTATACTAATTCTGATCATCTTTTCCATTGCCGGAAAAATGTTTATTCCGGTCGAATGTACTACTTTCTGAATTATGATAAAGGTCCCGGAAAAAGGATCACCACTGAATCCTCCACAACAAAAGCACCCACCTTTTTTGCTTCGAAATTCGAAGATTATTCCTCCTATGAGAAGGATGAGGTCAACCTGATCAAATCGGGACGCGAATGGTGGGACAGGCAATATTTCGACATCACCGCCGAACGGAACTATTCCTTCAGTTTCCCGAATATTGATAACACCACCCCGGTATCCGTCAAAACCTACGTGGCAGCACGGTCCACATCAGAAAATACTTACTTTACCGTATCTGTCCAGGGGAGCACCTTAATGACGATCAACCTGGAAAGGGTTCCGGAAGGATTTGAATATGATTTCGCGAAAGCTAAAGCAGCAACTGCGACGTTCCTCCCTTTGGGCTCTGTGATCGATGTGAAATTAACTTATCAGAAAAGTTCTTCCAATTCGGTCGGATACCTCAATTACATTGAGCTGAATGCCACGCGTTTGCTTTCCATGTATGGATCCCAGATGTCATTCCGGTCCGCCGCCGGAACAGGTCCTGCCGGCGTAACTGAATTTACCTTCAACGGAAATGGACAAAACCTGCAAATATGGGATGTCAGCAATGGTGGTCAGGTGAGACGAATTGCAACAAGTCAGAGCGGAAATAATTATGTGTTCAGGCTGGAAACCGATACCTTGCGGGAATTCATGGCCTTTGACGGTGGATCGTTCAATTTGCCTGAATTCGCCGGCAAGATTGAAAACCAGAACCTTCACGGAACAGAGGTGGCCGATTACCTGATCGTCTGTCATCCATCTTTTTTGAGCGAAGCAGAACGTCTGGCCGCTTTTCATCGGGAAAACAGCGGTTTTTCCGTGTTGCTGACCACCCCGGAAAAAATTTACAACGAATTTTCTTCCGGAGCCCAGGATATCACCGCCATCAGGGACTTTGTGAAGATGATCTACGACAAAGCCCAACCCGGCAAAAGCCCCCGGTATCTGCTGTTGTTTGGCGATGCATCCTATGATTTTAAAGACCTGACACAAAACAATACCAATTTTGTCCCTTCATTTGAATCCGTCGAGTCTCTTTCCCCGGTCTCTTCATTCGTGTCTGACGATTATTTCGGGCTTCTGGATGACGGTGAAGGACAATCAGCCAATGGCGTCCTTGATATCGGTATTGGCCGTTTCCCGGTTGCATCGGCCGAACAGGCAGCAACGGCAGTAGACAAGGTGATACATTACTGTTCACAGAATGAAAGTGTGAAAAATGATTGGCGAAATGTGGTTACCTTCGTTGGCGATGACCAGAATGAAGGCGGGAACCTGTTTATAGATGATTCTGAAGATCTGGCGCGCATCATCGAAAACAATTATAAAAAGTTCAATGTTGACAAGATCTATTCCGATGCCTATCCGATGGTCTCCACCCCGGGTGGGGCCCGCTACCCTGAGGTCAATGAGGTGATCAATAAGCGGGTGGACAAAGGTACGCTGATGATGAATTATGTAGGGCATGGCGGGGAAGTGGGTTGGGCACATGAACGCATTCTGGAAGTTGCTGATATTAAAAGCTGGCGCAATTATAACAATATGCCGGTCTTTATTACGGCGACCTGTGAATTCAGCCGGTTTGATGATCCTGGCCGTGTTTCCGCGGGTGAATGGGTCTTTTTAAATAACCTTGGAGGCGGTATCGCCCTTTTCACGACCACCAGGCTTACCTTTGCAGGTACCAACAAAGCACTTCTGGTCAACTTTTATAACGAGGTATTCAAAAATTCTTCCGGAAGTTATATGAAACTGGGTGATCTTCTGATGGCATCCAAACAAGACATGGGCAGTTCCCCGAATATTCATGCATTCGTATTGTTAGGCGACCCTGCCATGCAAATGGCCTATCCGCACCTGAATGTATTTACTACCTCCATCAATGCCCATACACCCTCAGCAGTGCCTGATACACTCAAGGCGCTTTCGGAAGTGACCATCACCGGTGAAATACGTGAATTGTCAGGTGAAAAGGCCATAAACTTCTCCGGGACAGTATTCCCTACCGTGTTTGACAAGGCCTCGGAGATATGGACCAAATCGAACCAGCAGCCCGGCTATCCATATCAGTTTTTCCTTCGCAAGAACGCCGTTTATAAAGGACAGGCTGAAGTTACTAATGGTTCATTTTCATTTACTTTCATTGTCCCCAAGGATATTGCCTATAAATACGGGGTGGGAAAGATCAGCTATTATGCCCGCGGTGCCGAAACCGACGCGAATGGCTATGATGAAAATATCCAGGTCGGAGGATACAACAACGAGGCATTGCCCGACGATGATGGTCCCGGACTTGCCCTGTATATGAATGACCGGAAATTCCGTTCAGGCGGGATCACCAATCAGGATCCGGTTCTTCTGGTCGATATTAGCGATACTTCCGGGATAAACGCGGTGGGAAACGGTATTGGTCATGACATTACAGCAGTGCTGGATGACGAATCAACGACCCCCATGATCCTTAATGATTACTATGTTTCTGACCTCAACACCTTTAAAAGCGGCGAGATCACTTATCCGCTCAGTTCCCTCAGCGACGGAGCGCATCAGATCACCGTAAAAGTCTGGGATGTTCATAACAACTCCAGTGAAGCCGGAATTGAGTTTGTCGTGGTATCTTCGGCTGAATTTGCATTACAGCATTTGCTGACCTATCCGAATCCGATGAAGGATCAGACGACTTTCGCCTGGGAAACAAACCAGGTGGATCAGCCCCTTGAAGTTGAGATCCGGATTTTTACCCTCAACGGTCGTCCTGTGAAAACATTGAAGCAGAATTTTTATGCACAGGGATACCGGTCGGCCTCCGTCCATTGGGACGGGACTCAGGATGATGGCAGCAAGATCAGCTCCGGATTATATGTTTATTCGGTAAAATTGATGATTCCTGACGGTACAGTAAAGCAACAAACATCGAAGTTGGTGGTTATCCGTTAAATTAGTAACTTTGCAAATCAAGTCAACGATGCTGATGAGAAAAATATTTACTTTCCTTGTACTCGTTTTCCCGCTTGTTGTCTTTGGAGCCATACCCCATGCTGACTCCTCCGTGCTGGCCCATGGAAAATGGTATAAAATTGTGATCACCCAAACCGGCATTCACCAGGTGACCTTTCAGGATCTCCAGGCCATGGGTATTGATCCTTCGACCCTTGATGTCAATAAAATACGTTTGTTCGGGAACGGTTCGGGAATGCTGCCGGAAGTCAATTCGGCCCCGCGGATCGATGATCTGCGTGAAATTTGCATTCAGGTTGAAGATGGAGGCGATGGCCATTTTGATGCAACCGATTATTTCCTGTTCTATGGCGAAAGTGCCGATAAATGGACATTTGAGTACCTGACCCGCTTTTATTCACATCAGCGGAACCTTTATTCGGATTCAACTTACTACTACCTGAATTTCGAACAGGGTGCGGGCAAACGAGTTCTCCCTTTGGCTTCCTATCCCTCAGTTCCAAACAATTTCTCTTCGGGTTTCGACGATTTTATGCTTCATGAAAAGGATCAGTTGAACCTGATCAGGTCAGGGAAGGAATGGTATGGAGAGACTTTTGATAACCTGGTGAGTGAAAGGGTATTCCCGTTTTATTTTCCAAATATCGATACTTTAACTTCGGTCAGGTTTAAATGGTATGTTGCCGCCAATGCACCTGTGCCAAGCTATTTTTACCTTTCCCGGGCCGGTAAAAAAATTGATTCCCTCAAGGTCGACTCCACCAATCCAAAGGAATTCACGTTGGCGGGCAACGCGAAATTTAAAATTACGACCATTCCAAAACCTTCTGCTGATCAAACCATAACCCTGACTTACAGCATGCCTGCCTCCAATACAAAAGGGTGGCTCAACTTCCTTGAATTAAGCTGCCGCCGAAATCTGGTATGGGTTGACCCCCAGATGAGGTTCAGGGATGTGACCACCATCGGCCCGGGCAAGATTACGGAATTTACCTTGAAAAATGCAAACGCGGCGGTCAATGTATGGGATATTTCAAATCCATCCGGGATCAGAAGTTTGGAGACAACCCTCGCCGACGGGATCCTCAAATTCAAAAGAACGACCGACAGTCTTCGCGAATTCATTGCTTTCGATGGTTCATTATTTTACCCGGTCAGTTATGCCGGCGAGGTCCAAAACCAGAATCTGCATGCCAGTGCGCCCACCACGCTTGTGATCGTGACCAATCCATTGTTTCTGGCACAGGCACAACAATTGGGACAATTTCATTTTGATCATAACATGATTTCAGTCCAGGTGGTTCCCACCACCCAGGTTTACAATGAATTTTCATGCGGACAACCCGATCCAACGGCCATCCGTGATTTCATAAAAATGTTGTATGACCGCGGAACACCCGATAGCCGCCCGAAGTACCTGTTACTGTTTGGCGATGGTTCCTATGATCCCAAGAACCGGATCCCGGGTAACAACAACCTGGTCCCTACATTTCAATCGGTCGAATCGCTGAATTCCACAAAATCATATGTCACCGATGACTACTTCGGTATCATGGCCGACAACGCCGGCCAGGAGTCAAACGGATCGATCGATATCGGTATCGGGCGATTGCCGGTTTCGACAGTAGCCGAGGCACAGACCATGGTTGATAAAATTATCCACTATTCTTCAAATGCCTATCCGGTCACATCCGATTGGCGGAATACGCTCACATTTGTTGCTGATGACGAAAATCAGAATCTTCATTTTCAGCAGGCCGAAGAGATGTGTTCGATCGTTAAAACCAAATACCCGTTGTTCAATGTGAATAAAATTTATCTGGATGCCTATCAGCTTATTGAAGTTCCCGGCGGAGAACGGTTCCCTGATGCTAACCGGGCGCTCAACGACGCTGTGGCCAAAGGTTCCCTGACCATCAATTATACCGGCCACGGAGGCGAAACCGGATGGAGTTTTGAACAGGTGCTTACCACGGCCGACATCCTCTCCTGGAAAAACAAGGATAAACTCCCTGTATTTATTACAGCAACCTGTGAATTCAGCAGGTTCGACAATCCCGAACGGTTTACCGCCGGTGAAATGCTGATATTGCAACCGGATGGTGGAGCCATAGCACTTTACTCCACAACCCGCCTTGCTTTTGCCGGTTTGAATATCCTGCTTAACAAGAGTTTTTTCCAGCATTTCATGGATAAGGCAAACGATGGTACTTATATAAAGATGGGAGACCTGATCAGGTTGTCGAAAAATGATAACAACAACAATTTCCAGTTGCGAAACTTCATACTTCTGGGAGATCCTGCCCAGAGCCTTGCATTCTCAACCCTGAATGTAAAGACCACCGGGATCAACGGACAACCGGCATCCCAGCCTGATACGGTCAAAGGATTGTCGACAGTAACAGTTAAGGGCCAGATCGAAGACGGGGGAGGGCAAAAAGTGACTAATTTCAATGGTGTGGTGAATTGTAAGGTTTATGATAAACCCGTTACCAATACAACCCTGGGTAACCGGCCTGAAAACAATGAATCCTATCCCGCAAATTTTGTCCTGCAAAATAGTTTACTTTTTAAAGGGGATATTCCCGTTGAAGAGGGTGAGTTCATGTTCACGTTCGTGGTGCCGAAAAATATTTCGCTTCAGTTTGGAAAAGGAAAGCTTAGTTATTTTGCCTATAATGACGATTCAGAGGCGTCGGGGTATACAGATCAGATCGTTATTGGCGGTCGTGACGAATCGATTGACCCTTTAAACCCGGGTCCTGAAATTGCCCTTTACCTGGATGACCGGACCTTTGTAAACGGCGGAACCGTTGGAACCGCTGCCATTCTGCTGGTGGACCTGTTTGATACCAATGGGATCAACAGCCTTGGTTTGGGTATTGGCCATGAGATTGAAGCCGTGCTGGACAACGACCGGTCCAACGCGATGGTACTGAACGACTATTATGCTCCTGGTTTCAATTCATATACCCGCGGATCTGTGGCTTACCCGCTGGATGGCCTGTCGCCCGGCCCGCATACGCTTTCGTTAAAAGCCTGGGATATGTATGATAATTCATCGTTGAAAGAGATAAGTTTCTATGTTCCCGATTATACAGCCTTCCTGGTGAAAAATGTGATGAATGCACCCAATCCGCTGGTAGATCAAACCAATTTCATCTTTCAACCGCAACAGTCGGAAAACGGTGGGTTGGATGTACAGATCAACATCTATAACCTGAAGGGGATCCAGGTACGTAAACTGGTAAGGACGTATGCTGAACCGATGGAATCGTCGCCAAAAATAGCATGGGATGGAACCGATGCGAATGGGAAAATACTCAGTAACGGGATTTATCCCTATAAAATTATATTCAAAGCAAAGAATGGTGCATACACGGAAACATCTCAAAAACTCATTATTGCAAGATAAATTATGGTGGAATTATCTCTAATTTATTGCCTGGGCAATATCTGAAAAGGAAAAGCGTTAATTTTGCGGCCTTTTTATCATAATAATATTACTTATTTTAGAAATCGACAGATGAAGATCAGATTCTCATTACTCTTATTGTGTGTGTTGGCGATGACCAGGACCTTTGGACAGGATACAGAACCATCGGATGGTAGCCGGGTAATTTCTACCGCAGTACCTTTTTTAACAATTTCTCCGGATGCCCGCTCAGGCGGTATGGGTGATGTTGGAGTGGCAACAACGCCCGATGCCTATTCGATGTTCTGGAATCCGGCAAAATATGCATTTATTGATAAATCCTTTGGATTTGGGATCGGATACGTTCCCTGGTTGAGGAACCTGGTCAATGATATCGGATTGGCGTCGGTGGTAGGATTCGGAAAATTCGGTGACAAACAGGCCCTGGCTCTTTCGCTCAGGTTCTTTTCGATGGGTGCCGTTATGTTTACCAACGATGTGGGAGACGAACTTGGCGAGGTCAAACCGAATGAATGGGCTGTTGATGCCACCTATGCCAGGAAATTTTCACGTGAATTTTCCGGCGCCGTTGCTGCCCGGTTTATTTATTCTAACCTGGTGCCTGTTAACTATGGCCCTATCGAAGTCCGTCCCGGGACTTCCATTGCTGCCGATGTGGCCGTGTATTACCATCATGAAATGGAAATAAAAGGCATTTCCAGTGCATTCCTTGATCTCGGTTTAGATATTTCAAACATCGGGGCAAAAATGTCGTATAGCAGCACTTCCATTGTCCGCGATTTCATTCCGACCACCCTTCGTTTTGGTCCTTCCTTTACCATGGATATCGATGACTTCAACAGAATAGCCATTTCACTTGATCTGGCTAAGTTGCTTGTCCCGACACCGCCTGTTTATGCCAAAGACTCTTCCGGTAATACATACACCGGCCCCGATGGCAAAAAAGTCATCGAAAAAGGCATGGATCCTGATGTGTCTGTTGTAAAAGGGATGATCCAGTCATTTTACGATGCCCCTTACGGATTTAAGGAGGAGATGCAGGAAATAAATATTTCGCTGGCAGCCGAATACTGGTATAATAAACTATTTGCAATCCGTGCCGGTTATTTTTATGAGTCAAAATACAAAGGCGACCGCCAATTTTTTACCATGGGCGCAGGTTTGCGGTACAATGTGTTTGGTCTTGATTTCTCTTACCTGATCCCTGTCCGACAGAACAATCCATTGCAGAACACGTTGCAATTTACCCTGTTGTTCAATTTCGACACTACCAAAAAGGCATCTGAAAAACCAAGCGGCACCAATTAATTCCGCTACCCAACTACTTCGTTACTTCGCTGACTATGTTCAGGATCGGTTTTGGCTTCGACACGCACAAATTTGACGACAACCATGAATTCTGGCTCGGGGGGGTATTGATTCCGCATTCCAAAGGAACAACGGGCCATTCAGACGCTGATACACTCGTACATGCCATCATCGATGCACTGCTTGGGGCAGCCGGCATGCGCGACATCGGAACCCGGTTTCCTGATACAGCACCTGAATTCAAAGGCATCGACAGCAAGGTGTTGCTATCACATACCATGGAATTGATAGCGGCCGGCGGATTTATCGTTGAAAATATCGATTCCACGATTGTTCTGCAGAATCCTAAGATCAGCACGCACATTCCTGCGATGATCGAAACTTTAACAAAGGTGATGGGAATTACCGGCAGTCAGCTTTCTGTTAAAGCAAAAACCAGTGAAAAGCTGGGCTTCATCGGCCGCGAAGAAGGAATCTCCGCATATGCCGTCGTCCTCCTCTCCGCCTAATCCCCCGTCCCCTTGGTCCCTTGGTCCCCTATTTCCCTCCAAAAAACCGCACAACAAAATCATCCACCAGCATCGGTTTCTTCTCCGTATTCCATACATAGATCTTGAGGATCCTGTCGGGATTTGAGAACTCAGGCAGCATCAGTGAAAAGTTACATGTACGCCACGTTTTGGATCCGGTCTGAGGTATGTCATTCAACCGGAATCCCTGCCACCAGTTTTCCCCGGGTCGGATGGAATCCATGCTCAGAACCACCAGGGCGCCATTACTGGCACCCGCGGCGCTATCCCAGATCTTTAATTCTCCTGTGACAAAGCATGCAGCCGGTAAACTGCACAATTGCCCGGCCCTGATGGCAATTCCCGGGCTGAACGGATGAACGGAATCAAGATATCCGGCTTGGTTCCCGGAAAATGCACTGTGAGTCTCAACAATGGTATTGGTACTCCATCCATCTGCAGGTTTCTCAAAATCATTGGCATAGACCCTGACAGGGTGTTCCAAACTGATGGTAAAACCGGCCATCTCCTCGTTCCCGCCAAGACAGTTGATCACGGCCGAATCGGTTCTCATAAATATATGATGATATTTCGTGGCGTTCATGCTGTTTGGCTGGATGACCAGATGGGTATATTGCCATGTTTGCACAAGGTTCATCGCCACGACCGGTATCAGAATAAGTATTAATCCGGCAACGACTACCCTGGAACGGCTGAAATTCAACAACAGGGCAAGCAGGATGGCAAATACGCCATAAAAATCGATAAATGCTCTCAACCCGAACCCATCGCCATAGTACCAATTCCACCAGGAAGCAACAACATAGGTGATCAGTACCAGGAACAGGGTGACGCTGAAAAATTGCATTTTTTTTCTTATCACCAATGGCAACAGGCCTGCCATGGAAACCAGGACCAGGGGCGTGTAGATAAATAATCCTTTCCGGTAGCTGAACAATACCCGGACGATCTCCGGATTCCCGAAATTAAATCCCTCGTTGCGATACGACCACACAGCAAAATGACCTGTCTGGATGAACCACAGCAACACCTGCAGCGAAATAATGGCCAGAAAGATCAGGATCAGTACAATGAGAGCATATTTTTTCTCCCAAACCCCGTGCAAAAATTGGATCAGTTGGCTATTGTTTGCCACTACGAACGGGATTAAAACAAGGACAAGAATGTTTGTCGGACGGATCAGGCATACGATCCCGAGGAAAAAGCCCATCCAGGAAGCAGTTTTAATTCTCCATTTTTGAATAGCCCTGATCGAGACCCACAGGAATCCGTTGATGGCAAAAAAGGAGAAAATATGCGACATCGTCGGCTGCCACATACTATAATAAAACATGTTCGTCCCAAACAGGATCAGGATCAGTGTCATGGCGACCACCACCGGACGGATATTCATGTTTTCCAGGATCCGCTTCAGGAAAATAAGTCCGGCAGTGAGATAAAACAGTGCTCCGAGTCCGGAAAATACCTGGAAGAAAAATGAATATCCATTAATTTCGGTACCTGTAATAAATGAGAAGAGAATGCCTGTCAGAAAAAATGGCAAAAGCAGCAGGGCTTCTCCGGCAAAGTATTTGTTAAGGGTCCGCTCCCCCGATTTCACGAGATACCCGGGCTTGTAATGCGGATAACCGAGGAGTTTCGCCTCCCTTTCCACAACGCCGGTAAAAGTAGGATCATGGTCGAGAATCAAAGCCGGAAGATATGCATAATAACCGCGCCCGTCGCTGGTGATGATGTGTTTCCAGCCAGGAACACCGTCGTTGAAGACCCTCATGCTGAGAAAGAACCCCAGCAGGAAAGTGATCAGGCAGTACAGAACAATATTTTGGTAGTTGGCTTGATGCATAATCAAAGGAATTTACGATTAGACGATTTAAGATTGACGAATAAATTGACGATTAAACGATTTACGATCATCGCTGCTTAATCATAAATCGTCACTCAACAAATTCAACCTGCAATCGTAAATCGTCCATTCGTAAATATGTTATTTTCATCAAAAGTAGAGAAGTTTCCATTTTGTACTATGATTTTTTTTTCGTAATTTTGCAGACCTTTTTAAAAACTATACAATAATTTAAATCAACGAGAAATGTTAAAACAGTACGAAACCGTTTTCATTATGACTCCCGTTTTGTCTGATGAACAGATGAAGGAAACGGTAGATAAGTATCAGAAATTCCTCGTCAGCAAAGGTGCTGAGATAGTTCACGAGGATCATTGGGGGTTGCGAAAGCTCGCCTATCCCATTCAGAAAAAGGCTACAGGATTCTATCATCTGATCGAATTCAGGGCTGACCCGGCACTGATCAGGGAGTGGGAAGTGACCTTTAAACGCGATGAGCGGATCCTCCGCTTTTTAACGGTGGTTTTTGACAAGCACATGCTCGCCTACAGCGAAAAGAAACGTGCAAAATCAAAGGCTGCAAAGGAAGTCAATGAATAGTAACCACCCAAAAACTTTTAGAAAATGGCAACGCAACAACAAGGAGAAATAAAGTATCTGACCCCGATCGCGGTCGATACCAAAAGAAAGAAATATTGCCGGTTCAAGAAAAGCGGCATCAAATACATCGATTTTAAAGACGCCGACTTCCTGCTGAAATTCGTCAATGAACAAGGTAAACTGCTTCCCCGCCGTATCACCGGTACAAGCACCAAATATCAGCGGAAAGTCGCACAGGCAGTTAAACGGGCCAGGCACATTGCCCTCATGCCCTATGTTGGAGATTTATTAAAATAAGGAGGCCCGAATCATGGAAGTAATTTTAAAACAAGACGTCCTCAACCTGGGCTATTCAAACGAAAAGGTTAATGTTAAACCCGGCTATGCCAGGAATTATCTCATTCCCCAGGGATATGCCATACTTGCTACGGAATCCAATAAAAAAGTATTGGCTGAAACACTGAAACAAAAAGCCCACAAGGAAGCCAAGATCAGGAAATCTGCGGAAGATCTGTCGGAAGGGTTGAAAAACCTTATCGTGAAAATCGGTGCAAAAGCTGCCGAAAGCGGCAAGATATTCGGATCTGTGAACGCGATCCAGATCGCGCAGGCATTAAAAGAGCAGTTCGATTTCGATGTTGACCGGAAAAAAATCCATGTCGATCATGAACACATCAAGGAACTGGGTACATACAAAGCGAAGATACATCTTCACAAGGATGTCCAGGTGGAGATCACACTGGAAGTATTCGCTGAATAACAGAATCCTGAAAATTTGTAATTTTATCCCGGGATCATACAGGTTCCGGGATTTTTTTTATGCTGTCACAAAGTCAGGTTAAACATATCACAGGTCTCAGACTTAAAAAATTCCGTCAGGAGTATGGCCAGTTTATTGCCGAGGGTCATAAACTGGTGACGGACCTGATCGGAAGTGAATTCTGCATTAGCGGGATCTATGCCTCCGCCGGATGGATCATTGAAAACCTCTCCCTGGTCCGGGAAAAAGAAATTCCTGTTTTTGAAACGCTGCCCCGCGAAATGGACCGTATCTCAGGACTTTCCACACCCAGCCCCGTTCTGGCAGTAGTAAACATCCCCTCCCCTTACCCCTCCCCATTTTTGGGGGAGGGGCCGGGGTGGGGGTCCCTTCTCCTCGCCCTCGACGACATCCGCGACCCGGGAAATCTTGGAACGATCATCCGCATGGCCGACTGGTTCGGGATTGAAACCATACTGTGTTCCGAAAGTTGCGTGGATATTTATAACCCGAAGGTGGTACAGGCCACCATGGGCTCCATTACAAGGGTGAATGTGATCAGTTGCGACCTTGCAGCGGCACTTCGCACCATGACCGAACGCGACGACGGCTTTCCGGTTTACGGAGCATTCCTTGAAGGCGAATCTTTGTTCTCCCGGTCCCACGGCGAAAACGGTATTATTGTGATCGGAAATGAATCCCATGGAATTTCTCCGGAATTGGTTCCTTTCATCTCCCGGAAATTATTCATACCATCATTCGGAACGTCAACAACCGGAAAGGCCGAATCACTCAACGCTTCGATGGCTGCTGCCATTATTTGCGCTGAATTCAGGAGGAGAGAATTATGAATTATGAATTATGAATTATGAATTATGAATTATGAATTACGAATATCACTTAGCCTGTTTATCATCGTAAATAATTGCATGTGTTATGCCGATGGCATTCCCAATGAGAACCTATGTTATTACCCATCTATAAAAACAATCCAGGTCTTTAAAGAGGGATTTGAGTTGTCGCCTGCGATCATTCAGCTGAATTCCACCGAAAGGCTCTCCATTCAATTCGATGACCTTGATCCGGATATCAAAAGGTACAAATTTACCATCCAGCACTGTGGATCTGACTGGAAAACTTCGACCGAACTCATCGTTGCAGATTACATTGATGGTTATCGTGAGGAAAACATCGATCAATACGAATATTCCTATAATACGACGGTCAGGTATACACACTTTAAAACCACCTTCCCCACTAATAACATGCGACCTAAACTTTCGGGTAATTATCTGCTGGTGGTTTATGAGGAAGATCAATCTCAGTTAGTCTTCACCGTAAGGTTCATGGTCGTGGAAACTTCCCCGGTCGTTGTGGTAGGAAAAATCATTCAGAGTCCGCAAATGGCTGAGCGAAACACGCGGCAACAAATTGATCTGATGGTTCACCTGAATGGTTTCCAGGTGTATGATGTTGAACGTGAGATCAGGATCAACCTGATGCAGAATGGCCGATGGGACAACCTGCTTTCTTTTTCAAAACCCCGGTTTGCCCGTACCGGCGAACTCGATTATCGCTATGACGAATCAATATCATTCAACGGCGGGAATCAGTTCCGGAATTTTGATATTAAAAGTCTTCAGTACCAGTCTGAACAGATCGTTAAAATAGACTTCGATACAGCGTTCCAGGTTTTTCTGCTTCCCGGTCTGTACCGTACATTTAAACAATACAGTTTTGAGAAAGACCTCAACGGACGATATTTCATAAAAAACGAAGATCATACCGAGAATAGTGAGATCGAAGCGGATTATGCCTGGGTGCATTTCTTTTTACCATACCCGGCATTGATCTCGACAGGGACATTTCATGTTCTCGGTGAACTTACCTCATGGCAATTGAACAACGACAGCAGAATGTATTTCAATCCTGCCCATAAAGGTTACGAACTCAACCTGCTCCTGAAACAGGGCTACTATAATTACATCTATGTATTAAAGGAAAACGGTAAACAAACCGGTGATGAGTCCCTGATCGAAGGCAGCCATTGGGAAACGGAAAATGACTACACCGTTTATGTCTATTACCACGGAGCAGGTTCATTATACGATCGCTTGATTGCCGTAAACTTTCTCAACTCCATCCAGCAATAATAAAAGGTAAAATGCAAAATGTTATTCATAATTCGTAATTCATAATTCGTAATTCAAAAGGGGTACCCTATCCCAAAATTCCATACAACATCCTTGAGTTGCATTTTATTAAAGTACAACCGGTCATTCTTAGGGTAGGAGGGCACAAACAGCCGGATCGCCGGATCAAACCGGAAAATGAAAAAATCAAAATCGAACCGGATCCCGACACCTGCATCCAGGGCGATCTGGCTTAAAAATCCTGGAAAGGTGAATTTTCCCCCGGGCAGGTCCTGCGAATCCTGCAATAACCATATGTTTCCGGCATCCAGGTATAATGCCCCGCGGATCCAATCATAAACCGGGAACCGGTATTCAATGTTTGCTTCAAGCTGAATATCGCCGATCTGGTTGAAGGTCGTACTGCCTTGTGCATTGTTATAACTTCCCGGACCCAGAGAATACATTTTCCATCCCCGCATTCCATTGGCGCCCCCCGCGAAAAAAGCCTTCTCAAAAGGCAACAGGGAACTGTTGCCATACGGTACCCCGATGCCGCCGTAAAACCTGTATACCAACAAAAAATTATTCGGATATACGTTATAGTAACGAAAATCAATATCAGGACGAAGATACTGTGCATACGGAAGTCCAAAAACCTGGTATGGTCCGCTGTCAGGTTTAATGGTGTTGAATACCTTGTTGAAAATATAGATCAGGTTACCGCCGGTCTCAAAATTGGCGCGGATATAGATAAAATCTTTTATCTTGCTGATTTGTTGATTGTTAAAAGTAAATGTGTATTTCAACCCGGCGACCATATGATCGGTATACTGATTCTTGAGGCGGTTATCCTGCTCACTGTTCATGACCGAATCGAAGTAGGTATCGGTATACACTTTAACCAGTGATACTTCCACGGGATTCATGACATGCTTGATCTTGTCATTCTGCAACCACGAATAACCAAAACTGATGTTTGAAATATGCCGGTCATAATGTTGCTGATGCTGATAATTGTACCCGACACTGATCGTCGTTTTTGGTTTGAAGTTTTTAGGAAGCGTTTCGGGCCTGATCGGAATGAGGAATTGAGGGAACGTAACTCCGGCATTCGCCCCCAGTTCAATGACATTGAAAAAGGAGCCCCCTGAAGATCCCTCCGTGGCCTGCATCTGCAGCGATCCGCTCAGGTTCATCCGGAAGATCTGTGCACCCCTGAAAACATTGCGGTTCTGATAGCCAAGCTCTCCCTGAACCCCAAATGCCCCCCCCGAGTTCGTGCCATCGGTGGTCACTGAGAATGATTGCACAGGAGCACGCGACAATTCAACATGGCAATCGATAACATCCTGATTCTGTTGTAAAAACTCTTTGCCTTCCTCGACTTCCCTGAACTGAATGTTGATGTATTTGAAAACCTGCAGTCCGGCAAGTTGTGAATAACTTTGATTGACGTCCAGAAGGTTATAGTTCGACTTGGGTGTGATAAAGATGGATTGGGCAATGGTTCGTGGTTTGACATTGAACTTTTCCTGGAACAGGAAATAGTAAGTGTTCGGGGGCTTGTCCTTTACGGGGCTCTGATACGACTCCACCAGTGTATCATAGGTTCCCGTAAAGGTCACCAGATGATCAAACTGCGGATAGACATAAATCTTGTTTATAAAATATCTTTTGTGCGGTACCTGTTGTACGGTCGAGAGATTGTCGAAAGACGGTATGACCCTGTCGATGATCTCAAGCGTGATATCGCACAGGTGTTGCCTTAAATTAGTGTCGATCCTGTACTTGATGTAGATATTCGAAAACCGGAAATACCCGTTATTCTGCAGGTTGACGGTAATCCGCGTGCGTTCATCATCAAGAAGGTAAGAATCGAAATTATCTCCTCTTTTGATGAGGCATTTTGCCGTATCCTGGTAAACGAACGCCGCCAGTTGGGTATCGGCAACAGCATAGATCAGGTTCCTGATCAGATAAGGTTTCGCGACCTGGATCCGGTATCGGACAATTGCTTTTTTCTTTTTGTATATAACCGTATCACCGATGGCGGATTTAAAGTATCCTTTGTTCCCGAGATACATGATCATCTGTTTACCGGATACTTTGATGAGGCTGGTATCAAGGATGACAGGTTCAGTGCCCACCTTGGTCCGGAGCCACTTTTTGAATTTGGTTTCTTTTCCTTTGGTTCCAAGGTTATATAAGGCAATGTTGGTACGGAACAATCCAAACAACTTTTTATTCGGTTGTTGCTGGATATAGGGTTCGAGTTCCTCGGAAAGCACCTTGCGATCTGAAATCTTTAATTGATTTTTTATAAGGAGATGCTCGCCTGATTCCAGGTTTTTTGTGACACTGCAACCACTGAGGATCAGCAAGGCAGAAAAGATCAGAAGAATACCGGCTAAAGATATTTTATTCAGATTTTGCATGCATTGATCGGTTCACAAACCTTGCGGGTAAAGGGTTTCAACTATGTCGTTCCACAGGAGTTCATCGTTCAGATCCCTTTGGCAAAATTAGGGATTAAAAATCAATTAACTAAATCCGTTTCTGGGAATGGACCAGTCTCTTTTCTTCTGGTGGGAACCATGCAGGAACATCCTGGTTCAAATTTCGAGATTTATACCAAGGGTGAACGATCTGTATTTCGGATAGGTGTTGAAATAATCCAAACCATGAGCGTAATAGTTATAGGAGGGATCGAGACCACTGTAACCTGTGATGGTAAAGAGGTTATTTGCGGCCAGGTATACCCTCAACCGCCCTTTCCATTTTCTATTTTGAGGAATGAAGGTATATCCCACACTAAGGTTTTCAAGACGAAGATAACTGGCATTTTCAAGGTATATATTGCTGAAGGGAATTCTTTTAACACCGTCTTCATAATTGTTTTCCGCCTCGGGAAGTGTATTAAGTACGAGATAATTTCCTGGCACTGAAAGATACATCCGGGTACCATTGAAAATACGGTGACCTGCAACGTATTGGAACATCAGTGACAGATCAACGGTTTTAAATAGGGTGAAAGAATTTGTCCAGGATAAAATGTAATCTGGATAAACGTTGTCACTGATTTCCCGCTTGGCACCATCGACATAGGTGGTAAATACTCCATCTTTTCCTTCATATACGGGTACTCCGTTAGAATAACCATGGAAGACCGGCATATTATAAGCAAGGATGGAATGACCTGAAGTGGTGGTGAGAATATATGGTGAATCTGAATACGTCTCATAATAGTCTATATATCCTGAATTTATGGGAGTTTCTCCCTCAATAGATATTACTTTGTTTTTGTTCCCGCTGAAACAAAGACCGGAATTCCAGACCATCATTCTATTGTCAATCACCCGTGTCATTATCTTGAGTTCAATACCATAATTGATCACTTTCATCCCGTTCAGATATGAATATGGATATAAATTCGGCGGTACATGTACAGGCTGTCGAAAGAGGGCATTGACATTATTCCGGTGATAAAATTCAATCTCTGCCATGATGCGGTTTCTAAACAGTCCTGCAACAAGTGCTGCTGTAAACTCTGTAATTGTTTCGGTCGAAAGTTCCTTATCGTTATACCCGGGGTTGTATTCCGATAAGTATTCAGGTTTCGGCCGGGCGCCTGCGATTCCATACCCCCCCCTCAGGATGAGGGTGCTCACTGTTTTGATTTTACTCATAAATCCCTCCTGACTGATTTCCCAGGAGGCTGAAATTCCCGGATAGAACACCCATTGTCCCCAACCCAGTGTTGTCCCGTTTTGTTCAGGAGTTACATGGCTTTGATAATGCTCCTGGTTGATGACAAATCTGATATAATACTTTTGCTTGTAATGATAGTTAAGGTAAGTGCGCAGACCATAATCCCTGTACCATATTTTTTCCACTGAAGAATCTCCTGCTGTTGAACTTTCCTGGTAGCTATATCTTGCATAATCCTGTGAGGAATATCGATACATATAACCTGTAAACAGGTCAAAAAAATGATTCTTCCCCAGAATTCTGTTAAAGGTAATTCCGGCAAGAAAATTTGTCCGGGAATGATTATCAGTACCTTCCGTTGATAATGCATCAGCATTGGGATTTGCCCCGGGAAGCCTGTTGTACAGGGTATTGGTTTTGTGGCCTGTATGACTGTAGGTCACTATTATCCCAAATCCTTTCCAGATTTCCCAGGTTGTGTTCAGTACAGCGGATAGTTGCTTTATTTTCCCTTCATTGGTGATCAAATTGTTGAGCGCTATGGGATTATAATATTCGAAAACCCGGTTTCCCTGGTAGTAATCTCCATTGGCTGTGTAAACAGGATCGGTAGGATTTTGGTTGAATGTCTGATAGAACAGGTTCTCTCCATATCTTCCGGCAGGATAATCGATGACATGGATTTTCGATTGGTAATAGGACATCTGTCCATTGATCTGAAGCTTTTTCTTAAATGCCGTTTGAGAAAGGTTTATCGAACCTCCGGTAGCGTTTCGGTCAGTTCCTCTTACATTGCCCGGTTGATCAATGTGGTTAAATGAGACCTGGTATGTGGTATTTTTTAATGTTCCTCCGAGTGCGAGTTGATAGGATTGTGAAATGGTTGTACGGAATAGCTCACCCTGCCAGTTTGTGTTGGCTCCACCGTCAAAAAATTGAATTTCCTGATGGGTAAGCGCCTTTTCTCTCATGTCCGATGCGGTAAAGAGGTCGTGAAGGGTTGTAGCTTGTTGCAATGATACGGCCGTGTTGAAATTCATGGAAAGACGCCGGTTTTTCATTCCCTTCTTTGTGGTAACCAGCAAAACGCCATTGCTCCCCTCAATTCCATAAATACTGGTCTCTGAATAGTTCTTCAGAATCTTTATCGATTCTATTTCCTGCGGAGGAACCAGGAACAGGTCCCCTCCGACAATTCCATCGATTACAAACAAAGCTTGACTTTCGCTGTACAATCCATTGATTCCCCTGATCACTAAGGATGATGGCACATTCGGGTCGCTTCCTGCCTTAAAAACCTCAGCCCCCGGTACTTTCCCAAGGATCAGTTGCAAGGGATCCCCGGTTACTCCTTCATTGAATTCTGTATGTTTGATCGTATCGGACCATAGGATCGCTTGCAGGGAGTCAGACTTTTGCTGTGCAAAGATCATCTGGCTGAAAAGGAAAAGGAACAGGAAGGTGGATGTGTCTTTATTCATGAAAATCCGTATTAAGAATAACGTTTTGTAAATTTAACGTCCAATTTACAAACTATTCCCGGGAAGTGCAAAATCCACCGCTGCTTTCGCATGAATGGCTGCCGTGTCAAACACAATCGAATGGCAGTCGCCCTGATTAATGAGCAATGAGATCTCCGTGCAACCGAATATAATCCCTTCTGCCCCGACCCTGTTTAACTTCTCAATGATGTCAAGGTACCTGGTTTTTGTTTCCTGTTTAAATATTCCCTTCGTTAATTCATTAAAAATGGATGCGTGAATAAAATCTCTGTCTTCCGGTTCCGGAATGACTGTGTCGATGCCAAATTTAGAAAGCCGGTCGGTGAAAAATGAATTTTCCATGGTGAATTTTGTACCCAGAAGCCCGGTTTTACTCACCTTTCGCCTGACAATTTCCTTGGCGGTTTCTTCGGCGACATGAAGAAGTGGGATGTTTATTTTTTGCTGGATGACATCAGCGACAAGATGGGGTGTATTTGTACACATGACAATGCAGTCGGCACCGGCATCTTCAAGGCGTTTGGCAATGCCGGATATCATGATTTCAATTTGTTCCCAATCATCTTTTTCCTGAAGTATTTTAAACTCGTTAAAGTCAACTGAATAAAGTAAAAGTTTCGCGGAATGCGAACCTCCGAGCCGTTCATTCGTGAGCTGGTTAATGGTTCTGTAATAGACGGAAGTTGAAAACCAGCTCAGCCCGCCGATCAATCCAAGGGTTTTCATAACAAGAGGAATTGCTACTCCTTTACCATTGACCATCTCCATAACCAGATACATAAAAACAAGGTCGCCGCGAACCCGGTCCAGTTAACCCATTGCGGCAATGACCAACCGCCAATCAATACGGATACTCCTGTGATTATCCGGAGAAGATGGAACAGGGCAACGATCCCGAAGATTGTTCCTGCAATACGAAGCCACAGATTTTTTGAGTTCATATGGAATGTGTTGAAAAAAAATTGCCGGGATAAAAATAGCTATTTTTTTATTTGATTAATCACAATCATACCAGTTACGATCAGGAATCCTTCCTCCGCTTGTAAAGGATCCCTCACCGGGCCCTACCCTTTGAGGATGATGATCTGTTATCCTGAATAATAATTATTGATGTTCCGTTCTTCAATTCCGGTTCGACCCCATGGTTATCTGTTGAAAATGGCTGTCACCGGTATCCTGACTTCTGAAATTTAGTGAAGTACAAGGCGAAGTACGATGTACGAATGACAAAGTACATAGTTTGGGATTAGGCAGCCGTTGTTCGTCCTTCGAACTTTGGACTTCCCACATTCGTTTGTACTTAGTTCTTTGTACTTCCTACTTAAAATGGGCGTTAGTGAGGTAAAAATCGCAATCATGAATTTTATGTCATTCAAATTCAATTACTTGGAAAATATCAACGCACTAAAATTAAGAAGTGTCAGAAGGCAGGAATAATGGCTGACACTGGTATCTCATGTAAAAAAGTTGCGTATAAAGAGTAGTCCATGAAAGGGAGGATGGGGAGAGGGCAATAAGATCAATCCCCGGTCAATTTATATATTTTGGTAAGATTCCGACTAATCAGATTATTTTAATTTGTGTTGCTGAATTGTTACTACCATTGCCTTTATATCATTGATTTGCTTTTGTAAGGAATCAATCATTACATCTTTTGCTTTAATCTGTTTCTGTTGTTCCTGTATAGCTTTTGCCAGCACCGGGATCATTCCCAGGTAGTTAACAGCTTTGAATTCTACCGGCTGTTCCCTGCCTTTTATAGGATTGACTTTTACCAGTTCCGGAAATTCACTTTCAAGGTTTTGGGCGGTAAATCCATATTGCCTGGAAGCAGGCAGATTCATATCAGGAAATTCCTGTTTGAAATAATACGTTTTAATATCGAGTTTCATGACTTTATCCAGCGCATTTTGCAAAGGCTGGATGCTTTCTTTCAATTTTTCATCCGACGGAAAATAACTTCCCGTACAATAAATATTACCTGAAATATAGGCTGCATAACCCAACGTTGTTGCATAAGCATATAATGCCCATGTATGCGCTGCAGTACCCGCTGCAATAATGTTGACTGTGGTACCTCCGTTATAAGGGCTGGAAATATAGGCGGCAGAGTAATCAGTTGAGCTTATATGCAAATCATACGAAGGCACAGTTTTAATTCCGATTTTACCTGATGCCTGAAGATTGGAATACATCCCGACAGGACCAAAAAAATTTGTTGTACCTCCTGAACTGCATACATTAATGTCGCCACCTCAATACTGTAAATACATTGCACTACCTGCACCATTGTATCGTGCCTGTACTTCATTGTTATCGAGCGCCAGGTTGTAAGAGTCGGACTGCCCTATCTGAAAAGAGCCTGTGGTATTGATTCCTGATAAACTTATGTTCGCTACGGATAAAGGTACATTGGGAGATGCCGTGCCAATGCCGACATATCCTCCGGGGTAATAAATATTGGATCCGGTGGATAACGACTTGCTGTTCAACATGATCCAGTTCGGAACAGCAGGGGTTCCGGTGTTTGAACAGAACCTGTTTAAAAATCCCTGATCGCACGCACCCAGCCGTTACTGCCTTTATCGTGGCCGAAGCTGGCCCCGCCGTTGCTGAAGCCGTATCCCCACGCGGTGTTGGCTGTTTCTTCCATTGACGACCAATAATATTGATTGGCAAGGATAGAAGCTCCAGGTACTCCTTCAATATTCATATTCAGGATATACCGGGCATGGTAGATATGGCTGAGTTGATCAATGGCAGGTAAATACCAGTCAGAGAAAATGCCGGTGCCATAATTGGCATTGGTATAATCGTTACACAGTTTCGCTGCGCTGGTAGTATGGCCGTTTTGTCCCATAATGGCAATGGAATTGTCCTTCCCGTTCCAGGTGCTCTGGGCTGCCGCACCGATCAGGCCGGTGGTGATATTGCTCCATGTCGACGATGTGCTTATGTCGGCCAGACTGACTATAAGGCCGGTTTGTCCGGTATGGTCAACCCAGAATACAATGCCGCCCCCGAACAGTTCACCGATGTAATGATCATTGCTTGCACTTATGATGTACGGGTTTGCCAGTGTGCCTGTCCCGGCAACGGTAACATTTATACCGGCGCTGATTTTGGTTTCAGAACCATCGGTTTCACCAACCCGTTGCCACGAGGTACTGTTATAATAATAAAACCCGCTTACACCATCGGTTTGGTAAACCATCAGACCATTGGCAGGACTGGAAATGGCTGTGCGAAGCGCGCTTGTCATGCGGGGTATCAGCATTCCCTTTGTTGAAGATTGAACATCCAGCATCGCCGAATTGTCAGGAGTGCTGTTGTCGTCGTTGATGCCCACCTGGGCGAACAATGAATTGCTAAAAAGCATTAACACGGTGCATAAAATTGTTGATATTCTCATGATCATCAGATTTATATTTATAAACTTATTTCCCGACTCCATTCAAATCCTGATCGTTCAGGAACTGGAAAGATTACAAATATACAGTACTTTTTTAAATTAGAATGAATCTAAATAATAAATTTACTGACACCCTTAACGATATATCCCTTGATCGCACAACATTGGGAATGGTTAAATCACAAACCTACCGGGAACCTGACTTACAATGTGCTGTTCATCAATTCAACCACCGGTTTTGTAATTGGGGATCTTGGTATGATCCTGAGAAAACCGGATGGGGAAGGAATCACCCAACAAAAAAACCACCTGTGAAATCTTCATAGGTGGTTTTTTCTGTGGGAGCAACAGGATTCGAACCGCTTCCGGAATGGGTTGATTTCATTGGCAATTCAGAACACTGTTAAAATATTTAGGCAAAAACTTAGGCGGGTTTTCGATAAAAACCTGAACAGTGTGTTCATAAGTTTCTCCCGATAATCCTTTGTTTCCGTCTGTAATTCCCTGTCAAATTTATTCATTTTTCCATTCCCCCGGGCAAAAAAAGCATGCTCCAAAATCTCCTTTTTCGTTAATAAATTCAGTCCATGACTATTAACATCGACCCCTCATTTTAGGACCCCGCCAGCCTCTGAAGTGTTCATATCTTTTTTTCTCACCACTTCTTTTCGCCCTCTGTTTTTTTCTTCATGTGTAACCAATTTACGGCTAATTGGTTCCCGGCCTGTTTATTTTTTCACAGGTATAAAGGAGGTATAGTTTAGGTTACTATTTCTCTATATTTCAGTGCGTTGTTAATATTTTGTGCCGGCTCGTTGGCGGCCGGTTTCATATTTTTGCGCCTCACTTAATCCGTAAAAACTATGATCGAAAAGTCACTTTTAGAAAAGCCTGTGACGGCCAAATACATCTGCAAGATGATTGGCGTCAGCCGACCGGCACTCCATCGTTGGAGCAAGTCAGGAACCATTCGCGCCCACAAAATCGGGGGCAAACTTTTTTTCTTTGAAAGCGAAGTCATGGAGGACCTTCGCAAATGTTAAAATCAATAACCCACTATGAAAACAAGAATGTATGAAAGTCGCAAAAGAATCAGTCGCAG
>Ga0172368_10001258_pt1 | contig 35211 bp, 54 predicted proteins | sample Lak11m_FD_114540 | JGI IMG/M metagenome (GOLD analysis project Ga0172368, IMG submission 114540) | Freshwater microbial communities from Kabuno Bay, South-Kivu, Congo - kab_022012_11m | ecosystem: Environmental > Aquatic > Freshwater > Lake | place: Democratic Republic of the Congo: South-Kivu... | reverse complement strand
TCAAGAGATATCCAAACCAACAACCAGCAAGATAAACCCAATAAATGTTAAAGTAAAATCAATCAAAAAACCATGGATACCGCCGGTCGATCATCCATGGCGACAATACAAAGTTAATTATCAGCAAAACCCGACATTTCTAAATTGCTGAAATACGACATTTCTATTTTGGTTTGACAGTACTTGAAGTTTTTGATGAGTTAGTCTATGATTTAATCATAAACTAATAAATATTTTAGGAGTTTAAATGTCAGACCAAGACGAATTAAAAGACGAAAATGAAGATTGTGGCTCATGCGGTAAGTGTTGCGGAGCCTGTGGTGAATTTGAAAATATTGATGAACCCGAAATTGCAGATAGTGGTGAATCAAACACAGCCAAATAATAATCTTATTTTTAATAAATTAAATCTGGAGCTATTTGGCTCCAGATTTAATTTATTAGGTTTATTTATGTATTTGTGTTCGTAATGTATATAACTAATGGTCTATTTAGTTTATTTGGTTTCTAAAAGCTCTACTTCAAAAACAAGTGTTGAGTTTGCAGGAATCGTTCCAATTGCCCTAGAACCATAAGCTAAATCTGCGGGAATGGTTAGCCTGCGTTTTCCTCCTACTTTCATCCCAAGTACCCCAATATCCCATCCTTTAATAACTTGTCCTGCTCCTAAAGTAAATTCAAAAGGCTCATTCCTATCATACGAACTGTCAAATTTTATTCCATTTAATAATGTGCCCTTATAATTTACGCTGACATTCATACCGTTAGAAGCCTCGGCACCGCTACCAATCATTAGGTCTTCAATTTTAAGCTCTGTGACATTTTGTTCATTTTGCATCGTACTTTCTCCTTTAATAGTCGGGCTAGATTGCGTTAATGTTGTTTTGCTAGAATTAGCATTTTTATTTGATTTTCCTACAATATAAATAGATAATCCAATAAAAGCGATTATTCCTAAACAAATATAAATATTTTTCATAAATATAATTATTTATTTTTATAATTTCTTAATACCGGCACTAAGAATAGGATTAAATACCCTACCAATATAGACCATTGGTTTATTGATTCTTGATTTGGCATATTATAAGTTATTAACCTATCAAGGATTAACCCAACGATTACCCAAACTAAACCCAATATTACGGCGTCGTTTAGATTTTTTACTAACGAATATTTCACTCCATACCAAGAAGCTACAACTACACCAATCCATGTAAGCACATTCAATGATAATCCGGTCAGTTTAACAGAAAAAGTTAGAATTGAAATCCACACAAAAAGCATTGACCAAATTAATACACCCCATCCAATTCTTTTTAACCATTTTTTGTCTTCGTTAATGGTTTCCTTGAAGTCTGGAAGCAACTCGGGTAATTTAGAATGACTTTGATCTTTTTCCATAAATTTCCTCCAAAAAAATAATTATTTACCTTTTGTTTTAAAAAAAAGTTCAATCATGGAAATCGCGGCAATAAGCATAATTGCTTGCCAAACGTTTAATAGATTAAGCGCTGACATTGTCAGCAAGCCAACGATTATCAGTGAAATTAGCATTGATTGACGGATAGATGTAATTAAATGTGAATATATAATTTCCTTATTGGACAGATGGATTCTTAAATAATAAAGTCCAAATGTTAAAAGTCCAGAAAGTAGTATGTATGAACTTACAAAAAATAAAATTTTAACAATGTTCGATGAAATATTTGGGTCTTGGTTACATAATAAAACTACCCAAAGTCCCGTGGATAAAAGCGTAATACTAAAAATAAAAAAAAGAATTTTTTTAGATTTCATTTCTATATTTCATCAAGAATTTTATTAATACGGTCTATGTTTTCTTGTGATTCGTCAATAATAAATTGTACTTTTGGTACATACTTTAATGTAAGCTTCTTGGCAAGCTTACTTTGAAAATCAAATGATTTTGACTGCAACTTTTTTAGTATTTGCTGTTGATTTTCTTCACAAGCAATGCTAATAAATACTCGACATTGTTTAAGATCGTATGAAGTGTCAACATCAAGCACACTAATTATTCCTAGCTCCCCAAGAAATTCATCTTGAATCAATTTTGCAATCTCTTGTGATAATAATTTATTTACTCGCAACATTCTGTTTGTCATGTATTAATTATACTAAAAATCTGGATTTAATCAATTATCATTAATTGACGAGTATTATGGATTTAAAAAAATTCGTCTGAATTTAAATCAAATATTTGTGATACTAAAATAGGGCGGTATTCCGCCCTTGTCCTTATCGATTACTAACAATAAGCTTGCTCTGGTCCTACTAATCCCGGCAGGATATAAACGGGATGCACAATAGGCCGGTTTTTTCAAAAATATCTTTCGCAAAAGGCATGAATGCGTCATGTATCCTTAAACTGTAAACACAAACCGATATTTTTTCAGATGTTTTTTCGCTACAAAATTTTTTTCCATCAAATACTGAATAAGCAGTAAACTCATATCTAAGATAAAAAACTATTTTTCTTGAAAATATATTTTCCAGAATTTTTAAAATCCATTTTGGCACATAACAAAATCGTCTAGATTTCAACCCAGTAAGCCATAATGGATCTTCGCGCTCAGACATATTAAAATGATAAAAATATGTGTTATATTGAGGCATTGGGATACTAAATACTTGTTGAAGCAATTTCTCAAAATCATCATTTTATAAACTACCTATTTTACTAATATTGCTTTCGGATTCAATTAATCTATCGGAAAAATGTAAAGTTGTGAAGAATATATTTAATATTGCCTTTATGTCAGTAACATTTCTTTCAAAATCAGCTGGATAGAATGGTTCCATGCTAAGCATCGTATTCCCCCTTTAAATTTTTATGGTACTAGTATATTTATTACATATTAACTTTAACTGCCCTATGCGTCAAGAAAGACCCGCCTAGGCGGGTCTTTCAAAATATTTGAAAAAAATAAATTTAACGTTTTGCCCATTGAGGAGCTCGGCGTGCACGGCGAAGGCCGGGTTTTTTTCGTTCTTTTTCTCTTGGATCTCTTTTTAGATAATCGGATTTTCTAAGAGCTGGGCGCAATTCCGGGTCAACTTCTATTAAGGCACGGGAAATTCCAAGTTTAATTGCATCTTTTTGACTATTAAATCCGCCGCCATTAACATGAATTGAAAAATCAAATTTTCCTTCAAGGCCAACTAGTTTTAGCGGTTCAAGCCAAACAGGATCAGCAATATTAATTTCCTTTTCATTTATGACAAATTTGCCGCTCCCTTTTTGAGCTAATCTAACACGAGCAATGGCCCTTTTCCTGCGTCCAATACACTCTATATATTTAGATTTTGTTGTTTTTGCTGGGCTATTTTCCATTATATCTCCCTATTTATTTGTCGCTTCGCTTTTGCTCGACTCTACTTGGTTAGCAGCTTCGTTTGTTTTATTATCTAGCTTGGATTTTTGTCCATAACTTTTTTTATTTTTCTTGGTTTCAATTTCTTCGCCGCTGTAAACCCGTAAATTTTTCATCCATAATCTTTGGAGTCGGTTTTTCGGTAACATACCTTCCACTGCTTTACGAATAACTTCGCACGGATCTTTTTGCATCTGATCCTTCAGACTAATTTTTCTAAATCCGCCTGGCCATCCAGTGTGATGGATATATTCTTTTTGTAATAATTTTCTTCCAGTTACTTTTATATCTTTTGCATTAAGAACCACAACTTTTTCACCCATTACTAAATTAGCTACATATGTAGGTTTATTTTTACCACGCAAAATATCTGCGATTTTTGTCGCAAATCTGCCCAATATTTGACCTTTCGCATCTAATGTTGCTGTAGAGGATGTAATATCTAAAGAATTTTTCATATAATTTCCATCTATTTTGTAGATTTAGATTTTATTGCTTTTTTGGGTTTATTTTCAACCAACGCTGCCGATTCAGCAGTCTTAATTTTTTCGGCACCGATAAGGCTAATTTGAGCCATTGGGCTTCCATCACCCGGACGTGGTTTTAGCCGATAAATTCGACAATATCCACCAACACGATCCTTATATCGATCTAAAAGAATTTCGTAAATTTTTTTTACAGCATTTTCATGTTTAAAAGTTCTAATTAGCACTCGTCTACCTTCAAGTGATTTACTTTTTGCAATATCTATTAACTTGTCTATAAAAGGTTTGACTTCCTTCGCTTTTGCTATGGTTGTTCTTACGTTTTCATAAATTATAACAGAAGTAGCTAGATTTTTTAGCATCATCTCTCGGTGCGGTTTTTTTCTTCCGAATTTTCGCTTCATGAATTACTCCTAATATATTTATTTTTTCTTTTTAGACGCAGTTTTTTTAGTGGATACATTAGCGTCAGCTTCTTCAATCTCTAATTGCTTGCTAATAGATTTACTTTTTTTAGTTTTTTCAATTTTTAAATTTTTATTATTTAATAAGCCTTTTACTTGCACATCTATTAAATTATAATGTTCTAGCAAAATTGAAATTGCAGTATCTAGAGCTTCTTCTGGCTCAAGATTTCCATCAGTTGCAATATCTAAAACTAGCTTGTCATAATCTGTCCTAGAGCCGACACGAGTTGATTCTACTTCATAATTAATTTTTCTAATTGGCGTAAAATTCGAGTCAAGAGCAATGGTGCCAAGCGGAAGCTTTTCTTCTTTTCTTGCTTCGGTAGGAACATAACCTAAGCCTTTTTTAATTGTAAGTTCTAAATCAATCTTACCGTTTTTATCTAAAGTACAAATATAATGTTCTGGGTCCATAATTTCGATCTGGGAGTTTTTGCTAAAATCTTTTGCGCGTACTTCGCCAGGGCCTTTTTTAAATAATTTTAGAATTGCCTCGTCACCCTCTGTAAGTTTGACCCTGATTGACTTTAAATTTAATGAAATATCAACAATATCCTCCTTCACCCCAGGCAGAGTTGAAAATTCATGAGTAGTGCCTTCAATCTTAACTGACCATGTCGCGGCACCGCCCAAAGAAGAAAGTAATACTCTTCGCAGCGCATGACCGATTGTGTATCCATAACCCGGAAGCAATGGTTCAATTACAAAAGTCGCTTCAAAACCTTCTTTTTTGATTCTTTTTATGTTTAGTAACTCTGTTTCAGGTAAAACGTAAGGCATTTAACCTCCAATCTCGGTAATATCCGAGTCTATTATCTTGAATATAATTCAACTATTAAATCTTCTTTAATATCGCTTGAAATATCGTCTCTGGCTGGTTTTTTTAATACTTCGATTTTAAAATTCTTTTTATCAAGCTTTAACCATGACGGAACTTCCGTTTTTGCAAATTGAAAATCTTTGGTATCTTTGATTTGTACAATATCTTTTTCTCTAACTAAATATGATGGTATATTAACTTTCTTGCCGTTTACTAATATATGACCATGCAAAATTAACTGTCTTGAGGCCCTTCTTGAACCAGCAAACCCGGCTTTATGACAAACATTATCTAGCCTAAGCTCTAATAATTCCAATAATACTTTGCCGGTATTGCCTTCTGCCTTAGATGCTTTTTCAAAGGTTTTTCTGAACTGATTTTCTCTTAAGCCATAAAATAGTTTGGTTTTTTGTTTTTCTCTAAGCTGAGTACCATATTCAGATAATTTTTTTCCATGAAATGATTGCCCATGTGGTCCTGGAGGGTACGGTCTTTTGGTATATGAGCAATTAGCGCCTAGACAACGATCTGCTTTTAAAAATAATTTTTTACCTTCTCTTCGACATTTTTTGCATTTTTCTTGCATTATAGATTCTCCATTATATTCTATACTCTTCGCGGTTTTTTGGGTCTGCAACCACCATGCGCAACCGGAGTCACGTCCTTAATACCCGTCACTGCAATATCAGTGCCTTGCAATCCTCGGATAGCTTGTTCGCGGCCCGGTCCAACACCCGAGATAAATATTTGAACTTCCTTTAATCCTAATTGTTTTGCTTTATCAACTGCTGTTTTGGTAGCTAACTGTGCGGCGTATGGAGTCGACTTTCTAGCTCCTTTAAATCCCATGGCACCAGCAGAAGACCACGCAATTACATTGCCGGTTTGATCACACACATTAACCAAAGTATTGTTAAAAGTTGAATATATATTAACTCTGCCTCGAGTTACTTCTCGAATTGACTTTTTCTTCTTCACCATTGTTTTCTTTTTAATTGCTTGCGCCATATAATGTTCCTGAGTGTATTTCCCAGCGGATATTTTTGACATTGATACTTGTTCCGTAGGGATTTCAAATTAATAATTTCTATGTTTTTTGAGATGTATCACGTCGTCCAGATCCAACACAAACACGTTTTCCACGTTTTGTACGACTATTTGTCTTAGTTCTTTGTCCGCGAACTGGCAAACCCTTTGAATGCCTAATTCCTCGAAACACATTAATTTCCTTAAGGCGTTTAATATTTTGGGAAATTTCCATTCTTAAGTCACCTTCTATCTTGTAGTTTTTTTCTATAACTTGTCTTATTCTTTCAATTTCCTGAGTTGAAAGGTCTTTTGTTCGCTTGTTTATATCAATGTTTGCTTGGGATAAAATCTTTTTTGACAAAACATTTCCAACTCCATAAAGATAGGTTAATGAGGTTTCGATTCTTTTATTATCTGGTATAGTTATTCCAAGGATACGCGCCATATATTTCTCCGATATACTATAAATTATTTAACCCTGTCGCTGTTTATGCTTTGGGTTTTCACAAATTACTCTAAGCCTCTTTTTTCCCGACTTGTTTGCTCTTAAAATAATTTTACATTTTTGACAAATTTTTTTAATTGATGGTCTAACTTTCATATTCCCTCTTTATAATCTTCTGGTTATTCTGCCTTTAGATAAATCATAGGGGCTCATTACGAGCTGAACCTTGTCACCCAGCAGTACCTTGATATGATTTAATCTCATTTTTCCCGAAAGATGAGCTAAAATTACCAGATTATTTTCGAGTTGAACTCTAAATAAAGTATTTGGGAGCGATTCAATTATTACTCCCTCTAATTCGATGGATTCTTTATTGGTCATATATTGTTTTGTTCCCTAATGTACATTGTAACATATGAATTTATTTTGTCAATATTATTGCACCTTTTTCTGTAATTGCTATTGTATGCTCGAAATGACATGCGAGCTTTCCATCGGCCGTAGAGACTGTCCAGTCATCATCAAGTATATTTACATGCCAATCTCCTTCAGTAATCATGGGCTCATAGGCCAATGTCATCCCGACTTCCAACTTAAAGTTATAATTTTTCATTACAAAGTTTGGGATGACAGGGTCTTCATGCAAGATTTTACCTATTCCGTGTCCACAAAGATCCCTAACTACTCCATATCCAGATTTTTGGGCAATATCCTGCATAACTTCCTGAATTTTTATGAATTCAACTCCGGGCCTGCTCAAGCTAATTGCCTTATCAAGAATGTATCTTGTGGTATTTATTAGGTGATCTTTTTCTTTATTTGATTTTCCCACCACAATAGTAATTGCTGAATCAGTATGATATCCTTGGTAATAAACTCCGGCGTCAAGTCCAACAACGTCGCCATCTTTAAGACTTATATTACTTGGGATCCCGTGTACAAGTTCATTGTTTAGCGAGATGCATGAATTATATTTATAACCATTAAAATTTTTAAACGATGGCGTTGCGCCTTGGCTTTTTATATAATCGTAGGCTAAATTATCTATATCAATTGTTTTAACTCCGATACAACAAGCAACTGACATCTTTTTTAGTACAGCAGCAAGTATTTTTCCTCCATGCCTCATTATTTCAATTTCTTTTTTGCTTTTAATGCTAATCATATTAATTTTAATTTAGTAAGTTGATCAAACATTAGACTGCTAACCTTTTTAATATTTGGGGTACCATCTATTTTTATTAATCGCTTTATACTTCTGTAGTGGTTTATCACGTGCTTGATCTCACGATAAAATAAAGCAACTCTTTCTCGGATAATTTCTGGATTATCATCAAGTCTAATTACTAATTTTCCGCCACATTTAGAACATGTCTTTTTAAAATTCATATTTTCTTCAAATGATACGGGTTTTGCGCAAATTGCGCAAATTTTTCTTGAGGCTAATCTTTTATAAACCATTTCTTTAGGAATATCTAAATAGATAACATATGGCTGGTCAATATTATTTTGTTTTAATATTTTTTCAAATAGAATATTTTGTCTGATAGTTCGCGGAAATCCTTCAAAAACGATTCCCTTTGACAAATCATAATCTTTTAAGGCCAACCTGATTATGCTTTCGATTAGGTAGGTTGGAAATAACTTCCCTTTTAAATAATACTTATGCGATAATTTACCAATTTGCGATTTTTGTGATTGAATTTTCCTTGTATAATATCCCATTGAGAAGTATTGCCAACCCAATGCGTTTGATAAATAGACAGCTTGAGTTGTTTTTCCTGAACCTTGCGGGCCTAAAATAATAAAAACTTTCGGTTTGTTAATATGGTTCATTTGGCAATCCATATAATTAAATTATCTACTTCCTGAGACAGATTTTTTTGAGTTTTTGCGTCTAGCGAAATAATTTTTAAATCATTTTCGCTAACAAAACTAATCCAGTTGCCATCCGGAGAAAATAATAGGTCGGATTCTTTTGCATCGCTGTTTGTGAGTTTGGTAAAATAATTTGAATCAATTTGGCCTAAATAAATATCGCTATTTTGATTTTTAGCGTTAGATTTTAAACCCTTGCTTATAATTACTTTTTGGTTATAAACATTAAACGAATATATAATTTCGTCTGATTTGAATGATATTAAATCTGTTTGTTTATTATTATCTTCAAGATTTACACTTATAAGCTTGTAAGAATCTGATCCTCCGCCACTTAGAAAATATGCAAATTTGTCATCTAGCGAGAAGATTGGATCAATAATCCCTACTTTGTCATCGTAAATTACTTTTTTATTCTGACCATTTATATCAGCCGCGTAAAGGCTAAAACCGTAGTTTGGCTCAACATTAGAAAAAATTGTGTAAAGAATTTTACTTCCGTTATGACTAATTCTTGGTGAAACAGTTGAAGAAAAATTATCAATTATTTTGGTTTTAGTTGCCTTGCCATCGGTTGATATTGTCCACAAAGAACCAGAATAATCATCTGAGCTATTACCCATTTCAACTAGCAGTTTTTTGTCTGATATACTCATTGATTGGGATTGAATAATTTTTAAATTTTCGTCTTTATCTGTAAAAATTAGTTTTTTTGAATTATCTTGAGTGTTTATTGAATAAATTTCACTATACCCCGATAGTTTTTGCAAAAAAAATATTACTCCACTTACGATAACATCTTTATTAGTAGACTCTGATACCGTAGGAGTTGATTGGTTTGATGGGCTAGAAGAAGCACTATTCGTCAAATCTTCGCTCAAATTACTAGATGGGGGATTTATGCTATATTTATTTAATAAAAATGCTAATATCGCTATTAGCAAAACAAAAATAATATAGGAAAATGGTTGTTTGGATTTTTTCATAATTAAACCAAGCTAATAATTATCATAGGTTCGCATAGTAAGTTGAGCTTTAATTTGTTTACTGGTCTCTAAAACAACCGAAACAACGATTAAGATTCCTGTTCCACCCAAACTCATAGTGCCAATATCGGTAATGTTTTTAATTAAATATGGCAAAACAGCTATTAGTCCCAAAAATATTGCCCCAAATAATACGATTCTATATACTATGTAATTAAGATAATTTGCAGTTTCTTCTCCTGGCCTTATGCCAGGAATAAATCCTCCTTGTTTTTGCAAATTCTCTGAAACCTGCTTTGGCTGAAATACAACTGATGTGTAAAAATATGTAAAAAATACAACCAATAGAAAATATGCGATTGTGTAAAAAGTATTATTATTAAATATTGTTACAGTATGTTTTGCAACGCTAACAAGCCACTCGGACCTAGCATTTTCAAAAAAACGCGCAATTGCCGGGGGAAATATCATCATTGAGATCGCAAAGATAATTGGAATAACGCCTGCCATAATTACCTTAAGCGGAAGATATGTTTCGGCGCCACCATATGATTTACCCCCCCTCACCCTTCTAGCATAGGTAACGGGAATCTGTCTTTCGCCGCCATTAATGTAAACAATGAGCCCTGTTACAGCGACCGCGAGAGCACCAAATATTATTAATTTTAGTATTCCGATTTGGTCAATTAATGAAAAAGTGTTGCCAAGCGCGCCAGGCAAACTCCCTAAAATTCCTAAAGTAATTATTAACGATATCCCATTTCCAAGACCATTTTCAGAAATAAGTTCACCGATCCACATTAATAGAATTGTTCCTGCCGAAATTGATATTAATGAAATTGCTAAGCTCCATGGATCCATTGTTGTTATAACATTTTGTGATTTTAAAAGCATAATCATGGCATATGATTGCATAAACGCCAACGGAACTGTTGCTACGCGAGTATAGTGATTAATTTTACCGCGTCCATATTCGCCCTCTTTATTAAGAGCTTCCAAAGACGGGACAATAATTACGAGCAATTGAAAAATAATTGAAGAAGTAATATATGGCCCAACTCCCATCATCACAATAGAAAAATTCTTCATTGCGCCACCCGAAAACAAGTCTAGTATTCCGAAAATCTCATTTCTATTAAAAAATTTTCTAAGCTCTTCAATATTTGCGCCAGGAACAGGAATGTGCGCTAAAATTCTAAAAATCACCAAAAGACCTATAGTATATAGGATTCTTTTTCTTAAATCTTTTAGTGACCAGATTTTAATTAGAGTTGACATGACACTGATTTATTTTACTAAACTTTTTTTTGCACTTTGAGACATAAGTATTCCAGAAAAATGTAGTTTCTTGGTGAGCTTTCCTCTAAAAAGGATTTTGACTCGAACATTTTTATTATCAATTAATCCTTTTTTATATAAGGTTCTTGGGGTAACTTTTTCGTTTTCACAAAAATTATTTTCAAGTAAATTTAAATCTATATTTATAACTTTAGCATTTAATGATTTAAAACCTCGGGTTTTCGGCATTCTTTGAGTAAAAGGAGTCTGCCCACCTTCAAAACGCTTAGGAATATTATGCCCAGTTCTTGACTTTTGACCCTTAGTGCCTCTTCCGCATGTTTTGCCTTTACCGGCGGATATACCTCTACCAACTCGACTTGATTTTTTTCTATTTGTTGTCTTTAGCTTGTGTAATTGCATATTTATTTAATCTCCTAAGAGCTTCTATAGTCGCCTTGACGTTATTAATTTTGTTTGGACTTCCAAGGATTTTACCAGTAACGTTTTTAACACCAGCGTGCTCTAAAACTATTCTCACAGCTCCACCTGCTTTGACTGATGTACCAGATGGCGCCGGTTTAAGTAAAACTACTGCTGAACCGAATTTAACTTGAATAGGATAGGCAATTGTTTCTCTAACTATTGGTACTTCAATAATGTTTTTTTTGGCCATGGTTACGGCTTTTTGAACTGCCTTCGGTACTTCAAGGGCCTTCGCTAATCCAAATCCAACCTTACCGTTTTTATTTCCAATAACTACTAGGGCACGAAAACGCATTCTTTTTCCTCCAGCCACTACGTAAGAAATCCTATCTAGCTGAACAAGATGCTCTTCAAACTCCTTTGGTGCTCTTTCTTCCCTTGAATCTCTTTTTCTAAATTCATTTTTAGCCATATACTTGATCCTTTTTGCTTAAAATTCCAAACCTGCTTCTCTAGCTTTCTCGGCAAGGTTTTTTATTCTTCCATGATATTTATATCCGCGCCTATCAAAAACTATTTTTTTAATATTTTTTTCAACCGCTTTTTTTGCAATTGCACCACCTACCAATCCAGCGATTTCAGTTTTTGTCTTTCCCTTAACAGATTCCTTTGATAAATCACTGATACCGGCCGAAACTATAGTAATTCTTTTTTCATCATCGATCAATTGCGCTGATGTATATTTATTGCTTTTTGACACAGTTAATCTAGGCCTTGGAATTTTACCAGTAATCATAGCCTTGATTTTATTAATTCTTCTTTGTTTTTTTTCTAATCTATTTTTCATTATAATGCCCTTGACTTAATTATTTTGCACCAGCCTTTGCAGTTTTACCTGGTTTTAGTTTGATTTTTTCACCGTAATATCTTACGCCTTTACCCTTATACGCATCTGGCGGTCTGATTGCTTTGATTTTCGCCGCAACCTGACCAACAAGTTGCTTATCAATTCCCATGACTGTTATAATATTTTTTTCAACCTTAAAACTAATACCTTTTGGTGCAGAAAAAATTACCGGATGTGAAAAACCCAGTGCAAAATTTAGCTTGTCCCCATCTAAATTAACCCTATATCCAACACCCTTAATCTCTAATTTCTTTTCAAAGCCATTTGAAACTCCATTAATCATATTTGCAATCATTACCCTTGTCAGCCCGTGCATGGCTTTTGTTTGCTTGTCTTCAGATTTTCTCTTAACTTCAATAATTTGGTCATTAATGATTATCTGTAATTGATAGGTTGGAACTTTAAAATTCAGTTCGCCTTTTGGACCCTTAACAATAACAGTGTTATCAACAACACTAATTTGAATATTCTCTGGTAAATTGATAATTCTTCGTCCGATTCTAGACATTAAAACACCTCACAAATTATTTCTCCGCCGACTTTTTTCTTTCTAGCGCTTACACCGTCCATCACGCCCAACGGGGTTGACATTATTACTGAACCAGCACCACCCATTGGTCTTGGAATATTATGCCATGAAGTATAAACACGTCTGCCAGGAGTAGAAATTCTCTTAATATAATTAATTGCTGGAATTTTATCATTATATTTTAAATTTATTTCTATGGTTTTTTTATTTTTTTTGGAAATAACTTTAAAATCACTAATATATCCAAGTTCTTTAAAGGCTCTTAAAATTGTTTCCTTGAGCTTAGAACTTGTAATTTTTGCATATTCTTTCTTTGCTAGAACAGAATTTCTGATTTGTGTTAATAAATCTGCAATAGGATCCATTTTTTCTCCTAATATTTAATTGGATAATTTCAATTACCAGCTAGCTTTTGTAACTCCAGGAATTTCACCACGCGAAGCTAGCTCTCTAAAACATATTCTGCATATTCCAAAATGTCTTATGTAGCCTTTCCCACGCCCACAACGATTACATCGACGAACTACCCTTGTGGTAAATTTTGGTTTATCTTTAGCTTTATTTATCCAGGCTGTTTTACCCATAACTTATACCTTTCTTATTTAATGTCTGCAAACACAAAACCAAGTAATTTATAAAATTCTGTTGCTTCTTCGCCTGGCTTTGCAGTAGTTGATACACAAACTTGAAGTGAGTGAACTTTTTCGAGATTTTCTGATTTAACCTCCGCAAAGATTACTTGTTCTTTTATTCCAATATTTAAATTGCCTTGTTTATCAATTGAAGAAAGCTTTAAACCTCTAAAATCTCTGGTTCTAGGCAAAACTATTCTTGTAAGCTTTTCTAAGAAATCATACATCCTATTACCACGCAATGTTACCATAACTCCAACTGGGTCATTTTGTCTAAGTTTGAATCCAGAAATTGCCTTTTTGGCAATTTTTATTGCTGGTTTTTGTCCGGAAATTGCTTTTACGGTATCTATAACTACTTCTTTAGCTTTTGCGTCATCTTTTAGTTTTCCTATCCCAACATTAATTACCACTTTGATAATTCTGGGTACTTCAAATATATTCTTATAGCCAAATTTTTCTTTCATTTTTGAAGTGATTTCTTTTTGGTAAAATTCTTTAAGCCGTAACATCTAGGGACTCCTTGCATTTTTTACATATTCTTAATTTATTTTCTTTGTTAATACTATACCCAATTCTGGTAGGTTTTGAACATCTGGGACATATTACCATAACATTATTAGCAGGTACTGCAATGTTTACATCGACAATTCCACCATGAGGATAGCGCTTACTTGGTTTAATATGTTTTTTATAAATATTCAATCCATTTATAACAATTTTTTTATCATTTACTAAAATTTTTTCAGCCTTACCTGATTTATTTCTGTCTTTCCCTTTAATGATTATAACGTTATCACCTTTTTTGATTTTCATATAAAACCTTTTATTATCTTTATACTATTTCTGGAGCTAGTGAAATTATTTTTCCAAATCCATTATCTCTTATTTCTCTGGCAACTGGCCCGAGAACTCGAGTTCCACGCATGGTTTTGTCAGCATTAACTATAACTCCCGCATTATCATCGAACCTAAGCACAGAACCGTCTGCTCGTTGATACGGGAACTTTTGCCTTACAATAACAACTTTGACAACCTCGTGTCTTTTTACCTGACCGTTCGGGGAAGCAGTTTTAACAGTGCAAACAACCATGTCGCCAATTTGCGCGGCATTAGCTTTTGCGCCACCGATTACTCGGATAACTGAAACTTCTTTGGCTCCTGAATTATCAGTGATTCTTAATCGTGTATATGGTTGTATCATATATAACCTTGTCTATTTGCTATCAAGCACTTTCCAGTTTTTTGTTTTGGAAATTGGCCTTGACTCTACTATTGTGACTTCATCGCCAACTTTAAATTTATTATTTTCATCATGTGCTTTTAACTTGCTGGTTATTTTGTATTTTTTATGATATAAAGGGTGATTCTTAAAACGAACTATCTCAACTACAACGGTTTTATCCATTGCATCTGAAACTACAATCCCTTTTTTTTGCTTAATAGCCATTTATTCTCCTATTTTTCTTCTGCTTTAATATCTACCTTTAATCCGATAACGGTCCATATTCTAGCAATGTTGGCGCGAGCTTGTTTTATTAAATTAGTATTTTTTAATTTTCGAAATGTTTTAGAAAATTTTAGCTCGCGAAGTTTTTTATATGATTCATCAAGCTCTTTTGTAAGTTCTTTTAAACTTTTGTCATTAAGTTGTTTTAATTGTTCTTTTGATTTCATATTAAATCCGATTTTACTTTTGTATAAATCTTGTTTTTACAGGAAGTTTGTGACTAGCAAGCCTTAAAGCCTCTTTGGCGACTTCTTCTGTCACGCCGTCCATTTCAAATATTATTCTACCTGGTCTGACAACGGCGACAAAATGATCAAGTGCTCCCTTGCCTCCACCCATTCCAACTTCAAGTGGAAGTGCTGAAACTGCTTTGTCTGGAAATATTCTGACCCAAATTTTTCCACCACGTTTAACGTATCGGGCAATTGCGCGACGGCTAGCCTCAATTTGTCGGCTTGTAACCCATGACCTTTCCAATGATTTTAACCCAAAACTGCCAAATGCTAAAAAACTACCCCTGTGACTATTTCCTGGCATCTTTCCTCTTGGTTGTTTTCTGTGTTTTAATTTTTTTGGCAATAACATATATTTCCCCGTCTCAAAAGTATTCTATTTTTTAATATTTACTGGATCTTTAATGGCTTGTTTTTTCATCCCTTTATAAATCCAAACTTTCACTCCAATTGTGCCAAAAGTTGTAAAAGCATTGGTGTGAGCATAATCAATATCGGCTCGAAGAGTTGATAGCGGAATTGTGCCTTGAGCAAATTTTTCTTTTCGAGCAATTTCTGCGCCGTTAAGTCTACCAGCTACGCCGATTTTAACCCCCTTAGCACCCTTATCCATTGCATGACCCATTGCCTGATGAACCGCTTTTCTATATGCAATACGTTTTTCAAGCTGGATTGCTATATTTTGAGCCACAACCGTAGCAGACAGCTCAGGAACAGAAACTTCAACGATATTAATTTTTATTTTTTTCGGTAAATTCTTTTTTTCAACCCTACTCTTTGAATAGTAAGGGAGACTTGCCCTATAATTATTTAATACTTTTTCAAGCTTTTTGCTTAAATCGTTAATTCCGCTTCCCGATCTTCCAATAATAACTCCGGGCTTTGAGGCAATGATACTTATCGAAATCTCTTGAGCATTTCTTAGAATTTCAATTTTTTCAATTCCGCCAGTTCTAGCTAAACTCGAATTAATTGCATTTCTAAGTGCTGAATCTTCAGCTAATAATTCTCCAAAAATATCCTGATTGAACCATTTTGATGACCAAGATTTGTTTAGAACAAGCCGAAGACTTGTTGGATTAACCTTTTGACCCATATTATTCCTTATCTTTTTCTGCTTGATCGGTTAGAATTAATGTTATATGGCTTGACCGCTTACTGATTCCCGATGCACGACCACGAGAATTTATTCGTCTGCGTTTTAAGGCGCGACCTTCGTCAACCTTTATTTCTTTAATGTGTAAATTATTTAAATCAAGATTTTTATCTTTTGCTGCAGATTTACCACTTAAAAACAATTTGTATACTGGTAAGGCTGACACTTTATTAAGAAATTTTAATTGATCTAACGCCAAATTAAACGTCATTTTTCTAGTTAAATCAACTACTTGGCGAACTTTTCTTGGAGCAATCGCTAAATTATTTTTACAAACCTTAACTTCCATTATTCTCCTTTTGGTTTACTTACAGCTGAGGATGGAGTTGTTTGTTCTTGATCTTTTGCCATTTTACCACCATGTCTCCTAAAGGTTCTAGTTGGGGCAAATTCTCCTAGTCTGTGGCCTACCATATCTTCTGTTGCAAGTATAGAAACGTGTTTTCTCCCATCATGAACTCCGAAAACAAAACCAACCATTTCAGGAAAAATCATTGAATCTCTGCTCCAGGTTTTAATTACGGTTTTGTCCCCTACTCTCATATTGGATACTTTTTTCAGTAGTTTTGGATCTGCCCAAGGACCTTTTTTAAGTGAACGAGCCATGTAAACTCCCTATATATTATTTCTTTCGTTTTTTAATAATAAATTTATTACTATATTTTTTATTTCTGGTAATTTTACCCATCGCAATTTTCCCCCAAGGTGTTTTTGGATATTTTAACCCAATTGAATTTACACCCTCTCCACCACCGTGTGGATGATTATTTGGGTTCATGGCCTTACCTCTTACTGACGGTCTGATTCCCATATGTCTGCGTCTTCCGGCCTTTGCATATCTAACTGATGAATGATCTAGGTTACTAACTTGGCCAATTGATGCAAAGCATTCTTCGTGAATTAGTCTAATTTCAGATGATGGTAATTTTACTTGAACGTAACATCCACGCTTGCCTTCGCCTTCGGAGTGAGCCATGATTATTGCAAATGACCCGGCCGATCGTACGATTTGCCCTTTCCCACGGTCTGGAATAAGTTCAATATTATGAATTTGAACACCTGTTGGGATATTTTTTAACTTCATACGATTTCCGATTTTTGCCTCAGCTTTTTCACTACAAATTACTTCACTGCCAACCTTAAGCGCTTCAGGAGCAATTATATACTGTTTAGCTCCATCTGAAAATACCACTAACGCAATAAAAGCTGATCGGTTTGGATCGTATTCAATTGCGGTAATTTTCCCAACAATATCCATTTTTTTATCAAGACCAGAAATAATTCTGAATTTTCTTTTTGCCCCTCCGCCCTGATGCCTAACAGAAATATGTCCTTTATTATCGCGACCACCATGTTTTTTTAGTTTAACAGTAAGCGATCTTTCTGGTTTTTTCTTAGTAAGAGAAGAATAGTCTACGACAGACATTTTTCTTATAGCTGATGTTGTTGGTTTATAAAATTTTAATGCCATATAAATTCTTATCTATTTTTTATCGCTTGATTCAGCTTCGCCCTTATGAGCTTTCTCAATTTCTTTTTGAATTACCTCAAAATCTTTGATTGATTGGCCATTTTTGAGAGTAACAATGGCTTTTTTCCAAGCCTTGCTCCAGCCCGTTTGACGCGCACGATATTTTCTTTGTTTTGGTTTATTATTAATTATGTTTACGAATTCTACGTTAACTTTGTAATATTTATTAACGGCTTTTTCAATTTCCTTCTTATTGGTATCCGAATGAACTTCAAAATGGTATTTGCCGCCAGATGCATCTTGCATTGATTTTTCGGTAATAATTGGCTTAATAAGGATTTCCATTATTTATTCTCCTTATTTTTAATAATTTCCTTTTTTGATTGCTTGCTTTCAGTATTTTCTTTTGGCTTATTAGTAATAGATTGTTTATCGTCATCTGCAATTATTTCTTTTTCGGAAACTGTTTTAACATCGGTAGATTTTTTAGTGGGATTTTGAGTCTTAACTGAAAAAACTCTTTCCAAATCCCTAATAACATCTTTCTCCATTATTATGCATTCGTATCGCAATATGTCATAAACACTTAGATTGGTTGGGTTTAGTATTTTTACATAGCTTAAATTCGCAAGCCCAAGTTCTAATTTTGCATTTGGTTTTGAAATAATAACTAATAAATTTTTGCCTTCAATTGGTAGTGATTTAAGTACTTTTTCCGATGTTTTGGTTTTATGATCCTTAACATCTAATTTGTCCATGATAAATAATTTATTATCTTTGAGTTTTTCAGAAAGTGCCACAAATATTGCTTTTTGTCGCATTTTTTTTGGTAAATCAAGGTGCCAATTTCTATTACTTCTTGGTCCAAATGCTATTCCACCACCAATCCAGTGTGGTGGCCTGATATCGCCAACCCTAGCACGTCCTGTACCCTTTTGTTTATATGGTTTAATTCCCGAGCCGGCAACTTCCCCTCTGGTTTTAGTTGAGGAAATAGAATATCTAGCGTTTGATAACTGAACTTTAACGGCTTGGTGAATTAATGAGTCATTTGGCTTAACATCAAAAATTTCTTTGTTAAGCTCAATTTGATCAATCTCTTCGCCCTTAATATTATAAACTTTAGCTTTACTCATAAAATTATGCCTTTATTGCCACAATACTTTTAACTGCGCCAGGGATAGCACCGCTAACCGCTATTAAATTATTCTTTTTATCGATATCTACAATTTTTAAACCTTTTACAGTCGTTCTTTCTCCCCCGAGACGCCCTGGCAATTTTTTGCCTTTTAATACATGCTGTGGAAACATACAGCCAATTGATCCAGGTGCTCTATGATGGTCAGAGCCATGGGTTTCAGGACCTCTAGAAAAATGGTGGCGCTTAATGACTCCGGAAAACCCTTTGCCTTTTCCAACACCAGTGATTTCAACAATTTCATCATTATCAAAAATTTCTACTGAAATTTTATCACCTAGTTTAGACTTTAATGCTTCGTCATTTTCGCTAACTACAATTTCACTAATATGATTACATTTGCACGATGATTTTTTTAGGTGTCCAAGCATTGGCTTTGAAATATTTTTTTCTTTTGCATCGCCAAACCCTAGTTGCAATGCATTATATCCATCTTTTTCTTGGGTCTTTACTTGAGTTATAACACAAGGGCCAGCTTGAATTAATGTAACCGCAAAAGCCTTGCCTTCTTTGTCAAATATTCTAGTCATGCCCAGTTTTTTACCCAATATCATTTTCATTTTCGAATCCATTTTTTGATAAAATTAATAATATGCCTAGAAACTTCCCTAAATCCTAGGGAAATTATCCGGACTTTTCCACAGAGTTTTAAGTTGTAATTTATTTCTATACTCAATTTATCAAACCATAGTAAAGTTGTCAAGTGCGCGCAGAGTTCAATAACATATTAGATAGCTACATTGTGTATACGGTAAATAACCTGTAAGATAAATAAGTAAGGAGCTTAATTGAAACCAATTTTATTTAATGTCGGAAATTATCATATATATAGTTATGGTTTTTTCGCAGGACTTGCATTTATTTTTGGATTTTTATCTGTTGAAAAATTATCTAAATATAAAAAAATATATGAAGATAGTCTTTATTTTAAGTTACTTATCTTAACCATATTGAGCATGATTTTTGCAAGAATTAGCTTTTATGTTTTTTATTCAGATCAATTCAACAACTGGACACAAATGTTTTACTTTTGGCAACCCGGGCTAACTTCTTTTGGAGGGATTATCGGCGCGGCATTTGCAATAAATATATTATTTAAAAATAATAAGATAAAATGGTTTGATATTTTTAGCATCTCATTTCTTTTGGGCCTTTTTTTCTGGCGTATAGGATGTTTCCTTTCTGGCGATCACCCGCAGGTTTTGAGTAACGCCTGGTATTCAATTGATGGTGAGCTTCCAGTAATTTTGCTTGAATCAATTCTTGGACTAATTGGTTATTTTATATTTTTGAAATTATATAGAATAACAAAATATGCAGACGGAATATATTTTTTTGCTGTTATTGCCTATTATGGCGTTATTAGATTATTTGTCGATCAATTCCGTCTTGATCCTCCTGGTCCGTTTGAGCTACATTGGGGACAGATTATTGGTATTATCTTTGTAATAATTTCCTTAATTGGTATAATTATGTTGAAAATAGCAAAGAGAGGTAAAAATGATTAAAAAATTGTTCGACAAATTATTTTTAGCAAAACAAAAATTCTATTTGCAAAAAGAGAAAAAGAGACTAGAGAACGAACTCAGAAAAATTAAAAAGTTTCCTAATTTTGGATCCTCCGAAGAAGATCATGCCCAAGAGATGGGTGTTTTTGAAGAAAATAGAGGAATGCAAGCAGGTTTATTAGATTTACAAAAACAAGTTGATAGGGCTATGACTAAAATTGAAAAAAATGAGTATGGCACATGTGATAAATGCAAACAGTCAATAGAAATTGGACGACTAAAGGCTTTTCCGGCGGCTAATACTTGTGTAACGTGTGCATCTAAAAAATAGGATTTAATGAAAAAAGTATTTTGTTTTAATTTTATTGTTTTTGTTTTACTTGACAGGGTTCTCAAGATTTGGGTAAATCTAAAATATCCAAACATAATTGTAAAAAACCATGCAATTGCTTTTGGTTTTATTTCTAATAAACTGGTTAGTTTTACAATACTTGCCATTAGCATGACGCTATTGGCGTATTTAGTAATTAAAAATAATTATAAAAATAAATTTCAAACAATTTCGCTCTCGCTGATTTCTGCCGGAGCTATTTCAAATATTTTTGATAGAATTTATTACAACTATGTGGTTGATTATATTCAATTTTTTAGTTTAAATACTTATAATATTGCAGATGTATTAATTCTATTTGGTATTTTCGGAATTATCTATTCATATTCATCTGACGGCAATAGATAAAACATCCTAATTTAAATACAAAAATCCCACACAATGCTCGGGGACATGGATTCGAACCATGATTGATGGCTTCAAAGGCCACTGTCCTACCATTAGACGATCCCCGAGCGCTATGCGGGATTAAAGTTATAAATAATACTACCTATTGCTGATTGTTAAAATAGTTATATAATTTTTTCTTTAATACTTCCCTGCCATATCCTGTTTTATAAAACATTTCCTGATTTGTTGCGTCTTTTTTGCTGATGAATGACTCATAAAATATCAGCTTAAACGGTTTATTATTTGAGGTATAATTTCCACCAGTGCCAGAATTATGTTCTAACAATCTTCTTTGAATGTCATCTGTAAATCCAACATAAAGCCTGCTATTTTTAATACTTTGTAATATATATGTATGCCACATGATGTTTTTGTCCCCGCCTCTCCGGCGGGTCGCCGATGAGGCGACTACCATTAGACGATCCCCGAGCGCTATGCGGGACTATTGTATATTAACAAATTATTATTGACTTATCAAGAGATTTAAGGTATAATTAATATACTCAAGTAACCAAAATGATTACTCTGGCATACATAATTATATGCTGGGGAGGAAAGTCCAGACACCATAGAGCAAAAGAGCTTTTGTAAAAAAGCCGGCCGTAAGGCTAGGGAAAGTGGCACAGAAACTATACCGGTCGCCTCGGCGACTAAGGGTGAAAAGAGTGGAGGTAAGAGCTCCCAATTTCAATGGCAACATTGAAAGCTGCTAAACCCCTTTGGTGCAAGTCAGGTGGGTCCATTATCATCATAATAACCTGCTCGGTTAGATGACCTCGGATCCTGACGCATAGATAGATGATCATTTTATACAGAATCTGGCTTATTGGTTGCTTGAGTAACAAAAACCCCGCATTGGCGGGATTTTTGTTTAATATAGTTTTTATATAATATTATTTTAAAAGCTTTTTGATTGAGATAATTAATTCTTTAATCCCTTTTCCGCTAACTGCAGAAATAAGTATTGGTTTTAATTTTTTAATTTTTGCGGGTAACTTAATATTATCAATGTTTATTGAATCGATTTTATTAATTACAACAATTTCCTTTTTTTGAGCTAGCTCTGGATCAAATGCCTTGAGTTCTTTTCTGATTGAAATGTAATCTTTTTGTATATCAATGCTATTTGCGTCTAGCAAATGAACCAACACTTTTGTTCTTTGTACATGTTTTAAAAATTTAATTCCGAGGCCTTTTCCTTTAGATGCTCCCTCAATTAAACCTGGGATATCAGCTACAATAAAGGAAAAATCGTCATAGCCAACAACTCCCAGATTAGGCTCCAGAGTTGTAAATGGATAATTTGCTATCTTTGGTTTGGCTGCCGAGATTCTTGATAAAAGAGTAGACTTTCCCGCATTTGGCAGTCCAATTAACCCTGCGTCTGCGATCAATTTAAGCTCTAACTTTAAAGTCATTTCGTCACCAGGAAGGCCCTTATTGGCGCGATATGGCGTTTGGTTAACTGATGATGCAAAATGAATATTTCCCCACCCGCCGTTTCCGCCTTTCGCAATAACGTTACGTTCACCCTCTTTAATTAAATCGTAAATTTTTGTAAATTTTTGATTGCCATCTTCGTGTTTTTCTTCTTTATACACAATTGTTCCTGGCGGAATCCTTAGTGTTAAGTCTTCTCCATCTTTTCCGGTACAACGCGAGGTCATACCATCTTGGCCGTTTCTGGCTTCAAATATTTTTTTTGAATTAAAAAATGTGAGAGTATTTGCATCTCGGTTGGTTTCAAAAATTACATCACCACCCCGACCACCATCACCACCATCTGGACCACCCTTGGGAATGTATTTTTCACGTCTAAAAGACACCAGTCCGTTTCCACCTTTTCCAGCTTTTATTTTAATTATAACTTCATCTGTTAACATATAAATATGTTAATCCTATTTTATTATAATGTCAATCTTAAAATAATTCCGCTGTTGGCGGAATTATTTGTTTTTTTATGTCAAATTATCGAGTCGAGCTTGAAGCACTGGGAGTCGGAGAACTTGAAGTAGTTGGTTGCACGTCACTAGCTTTTTTTTCGCCACTAATTAATTTTGCTACATCGCTACTAGATTCAATATTCGTCCAAAAAACTATTTTATCTTTTGATATATTCATATTACCTGTTGGCTTCCAAGCTGCCTGGGAGAATTGTTGCAAGCTATATTTGCCGGTGTCGTCTTTGTTTAGTAGCCATGCATTTGTAAGCTTGAAATAACTTCTAGCGTTTTGAAGTTCGCCAAAATATAATTCACCCGTTGTTAAATAAATTGCCACAGTTTTCTTTTCGTTCTTACCAAACCAGCCATATTGTTTACCTGCAAAATAAGCAATAACCCCAAGAAGAATAATAATTACCAGGATAAATCCTAAATTTTTTGATTTCATTTTTCTCCTTTAATAATTAGTTTACTATTTACTATATTAATATAATTTAGACAAATATTCAAATTTGCTGTGGCACATATCCCTATTTTTAATCCTTAACCATATATCAACTGCGTAGGTTGATGTATGGATAGGTAACTGATTAATGATTAATAAGCTGAATCAATCGAGTAACTGTTTTTTAATTATTGATAATCTGCGCTGATAGGTTTTTTGAGACGTTACAAATCTCCTATAATAAATTGGCTTAACACTGATTAAATCAAATTCACAAATTTTATTTGTTGATTCATTTAAATATTCTATATATGAAGAATATTCCCACATTTTTGGCTCATTAATTATTCCCGATGTTACTGGATTTAGGTGAAGATATCTTGTTAAATGCAAAAGCTGGTTATCGTTTTCAACTAACACGCTCTTAAATCTACCCTGCCAAAGTGGTCCTTTACGATTATGTTTTAAGTTAAAATATCTAGTGTAACTATTTGATATATTATTTATATATTTAGATATTCCATTGTTGGCAATCTGTTCAAGAATCAAATGGAAATGAGTCGGCATAATGCAATATGCAATTATTTTAACACTCTGCTTATTGCCTGATTGACTTGCTAATAATGCTTCTTGATTTACAACACTTGCACGATTAAATCTTGAAAAACTTACAGCGGGATTTCCTATTAAATAGTATTGCATTATTTGGATCATTCTTTCAAATTCAGTACTATTGTTAAAAATTACATAACCAGCAATGCTTTTGTTAAGAATATGATATACATTGTTATTTACTAACAAATCTTTTCTCATAGCTATAAGAAAAATATATAATAATGAAGTAGATAAATCAAGCTCCAAACCATATGTCAACCTACGCGGTTGAAGAGGTTTGAGTTGACAAGATAAGAGAGAGGGGGCATAATGTTGGTGTAAGTGGGATCATTTACAATTTAGTATACGAAGGGCGGTAAATGCAATGACAAGTGTGAACAATTCTTCAGGGATGCTAAGACTTGCTGCAATAATGGCGATTCTTATTGCGCTTCTCTTTGTCGCCGGCTGTAGTGGTGGAAGCGGTAGCGGACCAAATGGCGGTTCAATTCCTAGTGGTGGCGGTGGCAATGGCCAATGGTCAAGCTTTATCGACAAAACAGGGATATACGGGCTATTTGAGGAGTATGACCTCAACACCATTGCCGGCGTAATTCATCACGAATTCGACAACCCCTGCAGTGCTGACGATGGCAATTCCTTGAAATCAGCGGCAATGCTCGACAACGGTGAGGGGCTTGTTGTCGGTGCTCAAGGCAAGCTTTACCGCCAATGCAAAAAGAACGGAAACGATAAGGATTTCGTGTGGGATGACCTTTCTGGTCAGTTAACCACCCAAGATCTCAATGACGTTGTTCTTGATCCTACAACTGGCAAAGGCAATGTGTGTGGTGGAAATAGCAATAGCATTTGTTATTACACCTCCAACGGCGGGGTTACCTTTGCTGCAGTAGCGATTGACCCTGATGGGCATAGTGCGAACGCGATTTTTCAGTTTTACCGAATTGCGAGGTGCGGCGATTTGGTAATTGGGGTGGGAGAAGGCGGAGCCGGAATATCTCATGATGGAGGGCAGACGTTCCGTCTTACTTATCGTACGTGGGACACAAAAGGTACGACCGATTCCAAGGCCGTAAATAATTCCTATGCGGTGTCGATTAACCGCAAAGATCCCAGTAACTTGAAAGATGATGATTTCAGCAACATGGAAGTCATCATCCTGACGGTTCGGGGTGAAGTGTGGCATTCGCCAGATGGGTTGACAACCAACTCCGGCCTTAAAGATATCGCCAAAAATAAGATCGGCGGCAATGTACCGCAAAATCTTTGCGATGCCACTACGATTGGCGGCGGACCCGGTTATGTGGTTGCCGGTAGCAATGCCTGGCGGATTAAGGATAATCGAGAGGATATCGAGCCATTTTTCATCGAAGGATCGGCTAGCAAGACATTCCGCAGGATCAAAGCCGACGGCAACAATTTGATTGTTGTCGGAAACAACGGCTTTGCCGCCAGCTCAACCAACTCTGGCTATAACTGGAGCGTAGAGGACACAGGAATCACTTCCGACATCCTTGGCGCTCACTACAACAAACACAAGCCCTACGTAGTAGGGAGAGATATAGGAAAAGTTAAAAATTAGCCCCCCAGCTTTTAGCTGGGTTCACATACACGGGAGACCTTAAAAAGTCTCCCATTTTTATTAGTAAAACTTATAGATTCAATTCAAATCCTTGAACGTAAATTGTAACCCAACCATTTGAGGTATCGCTTTTATAATAGATTGTGCGAGCCTCGTTCATTGGATAAACTAATTGAGTATTCGTTATTGTCCATGCATGCGTATCAAATCCGTATTGTCCAATTGCCATCAGGCCAGTTCCATTAGCGCTTAAATACGAATTTAAAACCCCTGCTGTAGTACCACCTGGCACAACTTCCCAATACAAAGTAGCAAATGTTGCAACAGACGGAACATAGCCGGACAAATTAACAGCTGTATAACTGGTAGCAGTTCCGTTAGTTAACGCATTAATTGACCCTAAAGTATAAAAACTTTTACCATTATTCTGTGTAAAGCCAATAAAATGTCCGCTAGAATCATTTCTAACTGCTCCAACAAGTTTTTTAAAGGTGTAACCGCTAGGCATTGTTGGCGAGGTAGAAGAGGTAGAGAGTAAGCTGGCAGTTGTTGCGTCAGGTTTTTCAATTACCCAAACATAATACCATGTGCTTGATCCTTCCGCTCCAGTATCAAGTCCATTTGCTCCGCTAACTGTAATATCAGCAGTTAAATCTACACTGCGAGCTTCTTTGGTATTGGTGCCATCCCAGAGTCCAAGGGAGTCGGCGGTAATATCAACCTTATATTGAGGGTATGCTTCATACTCACTGGAAGGAGCCGTAAAATTAGTGGTCCAACGAGCAATTCCTTTGGAGACTCGAAATTCATCAATCCACCCGTTTAAATATTGACCATCAGTGCTAACCTCACGACCGATAGCAGTTCCGTTGACATGATTGAGAGCCACAAGATCAGTTGAGTCTGTAGCCGATCCATAGCTAGTACCATTAAGATAAAGGTTCCAGCTATTACCATTCCTTACTAAAGCCACATGATACCATGTATTTGTAGCCATAGCTGGCAAGCCAGAAGTCTCAACAATATTTTTGTTTACATACCAAAAATGAAAATTACCATTAAGCCAATAAAATTGTAATGATCCCGTGGCATTAATGTATCCTGCGAACAAATTTTGACCAGCACCAGTATCTAATGAATTAAATCTAACCCAGGTATCAATAGTAAAACTACCTGTTCCAAAATGAAAATCCTCAGAATTAGAAAAAGATATAGAATCTCCGCTGCCATCAAATAATGCCGACGAACTATCAAATTTGCTTTGAGCTGTATCAATTTGAACATTACCATTGGAAGTTAAAGTTTTTGTTGATTCCGAACTATCTAAAAAGGTTGTTGAGGCATCTGCGCCTTTAGCATGAAGTAATAATTTGGTATAGGAATCAGGGACGACATTTTTTACAACCAAATTGGAATAAACGCCTCTATTTGATGGACTGACCCAACTTAGAGTGCCTGAACCATTATTGGTTAGTACATCACCAGCGGTGCCTTGTGCGCTTGGCCAAGAATAGGCAATATTATTAATTTTGGTGATATTACCGTTAATATCGATTGTGAATTGGCTTGATGAACCAACTGAAAATAATTCTGCTGGCGTAACAGTTCCAATCCCCACATATCCTGCATTTGTCACAAGCGCATAATTGACTTGTGCTCCAGATGCTTCAATATATAAGCCAATATTGGTTAAGTTATTAGCCCCAGCTGAACGGGTAGAAGTATTAGCAAAATAGGCGCCATAGTTTGTTAAAACTCCGGAAGTAGTGTTAAATGATTTTGTACCAGCAACTTGCAACTGCTTTTTGTTATTCGTTGTTTCACCAGAAAAACTAATATTAATATCCAGTACGGCGCCAGGATTATTAGTGTTAATACCAACATTTCCTGCTGAAGGCGCTAAATATAAATTACCACCTGAAGTAGTTTGAAAATCAGAATAAACTGTGCCATCAGTATAGGTTAATCGTAGCTGTGGATTACTAGCATCAAGAATATCAACTTTTCTGTCAGCTCCCGTAGTGTTAACTCCCACAGTACCAGCAAAATAAGTATCATCAGCATTATAGATTCCAAAATCCCAATTAGTGCCTTGAACGTAAAGACCATAGGCGGTAGAAGAGTTGTTGGTGGCAGGATTGTTAATACTAATGCCATAAATATTATTGGTAGCGTTATTAACTGGGGTGACATTAGACATGTCAATATTGATGCCTGAGGCATTGCCGGTAAGAGTGGTAGAGCCCGACCAAGCTTCATTTAAGAGGTTACCAGAGACATTAGCAGAAGAGAGGGTAAGCATGGTAGCAGTAGCAGAAGCTGAGGAATTAATCCACATTCCTATTTGATCAAGATCTTGTTGATCAATAAGTAACCCTGTTAAAGCAGATGTTGACCCAATTTCAACTTCTAAATTAGCTCCGGGAGTCTGTGTACCTACACCAACCTTGGCTGAAAGGATGTTTACTTCATCAATTGCTTGATCGTCAAATTCAATTCTACCAGCCCCAGCGCCAAGACCAAGCCAGTCATCATCTGCAGATGAATCCGCAAAAGCTGCACCTGTTGTCATAGAACCAACATCTGTTATATCACCAACTCCACCTGATTGAACAACCCAGCTCATTACTCCGGCGTTTGTAGACGAAAGCACGTAGCCAGAAACACCCGGATAAGCAGTAGGTAAAGTATAGGTCAAATTTGCTGCTTGATCACCACCTTGGATAGTGGTTTTGTAAGTAGCACCAGTAGATTCAAGAATTGATATTGATTTACCAAAGTAAGCATCATCAGTGATATATAGACCATAATCCCAACTGGTGCCAGCTTGGTAGATAGCAAATTCGTTGCCGTAGGCATTATTAGAACCCAGTAAATCTTGAACAGAAATCCCCGCAATATTATCATCAGTTCCAGCATCAGTAGCATTATTGGTAACTGTGATGTTTAGAGCAGCTCTATCATCTGCTACTCCATCATCTGCATAGTTAGAAAAGGTAGTATCAATAAAAACTGTGGCTACTGTATCGGCATTAGTTGCTCCTGTAGTGTTGGCAATATGTAATAGGTTAGGACCTAGTCCTGTAGAAGCTGAGTTAACTAAGTCAATATGATCTCCAGCATCTAGTGTAACATTAAAATCTCCACCAGAGACATCTAAATCTCCATCAGAAACAGTGATATCACCAGTTGTAAGAGTCATGGCATCAGTGCCATCGGCTGTGCCAGTGATGGTTTGAGAAGTGGCAACCGTTAGGGTAGAATTAAGTGAAACTGTTCCGGATAAACTAATATCATCTGCGCCAATTCCATCTGATGACAGTAATAATTTTCCATCCGTGTTGGATTGAAGAAAAATTCCACTATCACGAAAAACTACTTTTGAATCATCTGGCAAACTAAAATCTACATTACCATCAAGCGGCAAAATGTAGTTGGCGGTTGCGGTGCTTGATGCGTGAATACCATCCAAGGTATCGGAGTTATATGAGTAACCAGCTGCACCAAGACGTTTTCGTGGTGTCATCTCGGCGTCGCTGGAAACAGTCACCCCAAGGTAATATGCATCAGTATTAAAATCTAGATTCAGAGCATTTGTTGATTGAAAACTGATGTCTCCAAGCATCACATTAAAAATTCCATTTGATACAGTTACCGGCACGGCAGTAACGGCGCCGCAAGAACCTTTCCATGTCCAAAGACAATTACCACCGCTTGCCGAATCATAAACAGATATTTTTAAGTTGTAGCTTCCGTCGGCTACGGGAATATTGTCTTCATCAGTAAGCTTGCCTTGGTATGAAACCATTTTATTAATACCAGAGGCTGCGTGCAATATTGTTTTAGGGAAATAATATATGTTAGAAATTACAACAAAAATAATAGCCATTGAATATAGCGCTAGCGTAGCCCAATGTATTTTCTTGGCATATGGTTTTAGATGCCATCGGTAATACCAATGAGAGCGAGACATTAGCGCAAGATGCGCCTTTTTAAATATCTTCAGCAACGTTTTATTTGCTTCTTGAATTTTTTCAATATCATCTTTAATTTCTAAGACATCCGATCTAACATCCTTAATATCGCCTTTAACATCTTTAATCTGAATCTGTTCTTTTTGAAATAACTTAAGTTCTCGTTCTTTGGTTTCAGAAGTTACTTCATCGATTTCATCTTTTACGTCAGAAATCTTTTCAACAAATTTATCTTCAATACTTTCAATTTTTTTTTGAAGTTTTTTTACCTCTGATTCGGTTTTATCATTAAAATTATTTTGCATATCTTATTAATTGGTTTTTCCAAGTTAATAAAAACATTTGATTGCTATTCAAAATAAAATATCCGCAACTAATCATAATTATAACCAACAAACACGAGCTTATTGTAATTATCGGCGAAACGCTGAAATTTAGCGATGACTGTATCGTGTTGCTACCTAAATAAAATTCAGCACGTGCGCTATAATTACCGATATCTAGAATGTTTTTTTCCCAGGTTTCTTCAAAATTAAAGGTTTGTTGGGGCTGAAGTATAATTTGATTTTTATTTAATGGTATCTCAAATATTACCTGACCATTTTCGTCAAAAATTTTAACACTTCCGTTGGGAATAAAATAATTTTTTCCAGTGTTTTCTAATAGTATATTAAATGTGATATTGGGAAATTCATAATGACTTTTGGTTGTTGTAAAAGTTAGCTTAGCATCATAATTTTTTAAATACGGAGTTACATAAGCACTGATTTTAATTTCTTGCTCCAAGGCTTTTGTTGGTACAATAAACAACGACATGTAACTCAAAAAAGCCGTGAATACTAATAATAATATAAATATTTTTCGCACAGTGATCATTATTTAATAATTTATTTCTTCTAGCTAAGCGAAATTTATATTTCGCTTAGTATAGAATTTTTTAAATTATTTATTCTGTTTTTTCCATTGAATATGTCTTAATATGTAAATTGCGATAATTAATATTACGACAACGCCAAGCGCTTCCTTCCAAGGAATTATATAAAATATAAGGCTACTGCTCAATGAGTTCGAACCACCGAACGATAAATCTACACTTGCGGTATACCATCCGAACCTATTGCCATAAGACCAATCATTTTCAAATTTTCTGATTTGATCCGGAAGAACATTCCCCTTAGTTTCGTTTACGGCTAATTTCCCCACTTCCTTACCAAATGCATTTTTAATTATAATATTGCCTTCTGGCTTGAAATGAACTGAACCAGAATTCAATATTCTTGAAATAAATTTTACTGGACTATATGAGTAAAATTTTTTATTAATTGAAAATTCTTCCATGGAGCCGTTAGTAATAGCGTTTCCAGAAACGTTAAGTAGTATCATGCTGCCAATTTGAGCTCCAACAGTTACCTGGGATCCCGAAGAAGTCCCGTTGCTCTTGGCAGAAGGTGAAAACATAATCATTCCATAATGACCACCTGGTTCTGCGGTCGTGGGAACGGTAATAGAATAGTTTATATCTATTGCTTCCTTGGATGCTATTTCAAATTTTTCAGTAGTTACCCTTACCCAGTTTTTCATTGAATAGCTGGAGATTTCATCGTCCGAAAGCACAGCAGGTTTACCAGATTCGTCTTGGGCACCAAAATCTTTAACGCTTACGGTTACTTCGGTTGTTGAACTACCACTATTTGTTACTTTGACTTTCCCCGAATAAACATCTCCGGGTGCAGCATTAATTTCGTTAGTTACTGGACTTATAGTTAGACCCGTAGCTGCATCTGCAGCATATACCAAACTATAAATTCCTAACATGGATACCAGTGTCACCAAACCAAATAATAGAACAAACATTTTTTTCATTGACCCTCCTTAAAATCATTGATCATGTAACATGTAACATGTAACACGAATATTTATTTTAAAAATTACCTGTGCAAATTAACGATAATGTGTCGCTATAAACTCCAGCCTTAGTAGAAGCACCAACCCCTGCTTTAATTGCCAAGTCCATTGTTCCACTTGAGACAACTCCAGCGGTAGATGCAAGTGTAGTAGCGGCAGTAGTAATAGCAGAATCTGAGTTACCATCATTATCGTACCCCTCTGCAATTGTCAAATTAGAAGAATTTTTGCCATAAACACCGTAGCCATCAGTACCTCCGGCCACCGCAGTTGAAGCAGCTGCTTCAACTAACTCGGTAAGTATGGTAGAATAAAGTCCCGCTGCAGCACCACTACCAGTGCTTTGGACGGTAATGGTCAGCCCACTTGTTGCATTAGTGCTGACGGTTAATTTTGTGGGTAAATTATTAGCAGGCTCAGTTGTAGCAGTAGAAGAATCTGCAGTAGCATAGTAAATCATTGCGCTATCAATCTCTCCGAAACCTATAACTACATCGCTAATAGTAAAAGTTAATGACGGAAGAATTGTAGCGCCAACGGCTACTTGATCATCTGTTAATATTGCCACGGCAAAATTACCCACATCGCTACCAGAAATAATCTCAATAATTTTTTGTGAGGCACTAGATGTGGTTGCTGGATTGGTTAATTGTGCATTACCCCCAGAAGCGCTGTAACCAATTTCGATTCTTACATAATCATTAGCGATTAGAGCTGTGCCACCAGATGTTGGGTAGCTCAATGTTAAAACATTAGCTGCAAAAACTGCACCCCAGGTTGCGGCACCGGCTGCAGCTGCTAGTGTTGCATTAGTACAACTTGATTCACAAGCGCCGTTAACCTGAGCTTGGCTTGAGCCGTAGAAAAAATCAATATCAGTATAATCGACAGACCCATCATCAAAACCAGACGTGTTAAAATCAATAATAATTGTACCGGAGCTCATACCAGACGTAACGCGATATTTAATAGTATGATCTGACGCCACGCTTATTTTTTGCCTGTCCATGGTATCACTTATACCAGTCAAGGCTGCTGCCTTAACTCCCCTAATTCCGTAGCTCATTACCGATAGCATGGCTACTACCAGTAAAATTAAAATTTTTCTCATTTTCATCCTCCTAGCTTTATAATTGTATAATTGCAAATTTATTTTTGCACTATAATATTTCTATTAAATTAAAAATTACCCGTACAGATAAATGTATGAGTTGTGGTATAACTACCAGGTTTGGTTAAATTAGATATATTGGCCATATAAGTAAGTGTGTAAGTGGTTGTATCAGACACCCCAGCCGAAGAAGCCACAATATCGGGTAAACTACCCGTATCAAAAGCATATTCCGCTACGTCATTATATGGATCAGAAACGATACCAGATCCACCCGTTGCTGCTACTCTAAAGCCAAATTGTTCTGTACTTGTAGCAGATGCTGCGTGCGTCCCCCCAATAGCAGTAATAGTGTTGACCCCGCTAGTTAGTGTAGCGCCATTCACAGTAATATTGTATCCGGAAGCGGAATTGGTTATTGCAGTTATTGTAGCCGTATCTGTTTTAATTGCAGTTCTGCTCAAAGTTCCCAACGCGACAGTTGCATCAGTTACCGCAAACTCTAAATAAGGGTCAACAGTGCTAGAAATCGTAACTTGATCTTCTGTGGCTATCGCTAGGGCGTATGAACCAGAATCTGCACTACCAGCAACTACTGTAACGACAAAAGAGCCGGCAGCGGTTGCATTTGTTATTTGTTTGTCTCCTGTTACCCCGCTAGATGCATGCGTACCAATCTCAATAACTACTACTCCACCAGCAGCTACAGTTCCCGTTCCGGAAGTTAATGTTAATCGATTTCTAGTGCCACCGCTATCAGAAAAAACTGCGCCCCAGGTGGCAACATCAGGAGCAGCCGCTAGGGTTCTCTCTGTAGCGGCATACATATCCACATCAGTGTAGTCAATACTCACTTGCCCAGTGAAATCCGTTGGAAAAGTAATAACTATTGTTTCTCCGGCGGCCACACCAGTCGGTGAAGTAAAGGTAATCGTGTGATTAGAGAGGGTACTGGCCTTAGATCGACTCAGAACATCTGTTACGCTCGTTATTGATGCCGCCATAGCTAGATTAAAATTATAAAATAAGCACATCAATACCAAAATGTTAATTAACAAAATTATTGAGAGCTTTTTCATTTACTTCCTCCTTAATTAATTTTATTTTAATTGTAATTTGATTATGTCAAAATATAAAGAAAATGTAAAGTGAATAAATCAAATGTTAAAAATTACCAGTAGCAATGAAGGTGGATGTTGTTTGATAATTAGAGCTTGCAGGGGTTATGGCAGTAATACTAGCCCTATATTGCACAGTAAGAGTATCTTCTGCAATAAATCCGGTATATGAGCCAATATCCACCAAGGTTGTATCGTCCAAGCTATTGATTTTTGTGCCGCTTGCATAGCCACTAGCGGCATGGGTTCCAGTTACAACAATACCATAATGTTCTGTTCCAGCAGAAGGCAAGGCAACATAAATATTGGGCGTTGTAGCGTCAGCTACCCTTGCTAATCCGCTTACAAAACCATTTTCAATACCTGAGGAAGTATTATCATATGCTTGAACCGCGTATCCATTTTGAGCATTAGTGGAAATTGTTAATGTAATGTTACCAGTTGAAACAGTATCTAACCTTAAAGTCCCCAGATTAACAGAATTAGTGCTTATTGAGAGAGTTAAAATTGGATTCTCATCAATAAAAAATCCGGCGTTTATTTTATAATTGGTACTCGAGGAAACCCCAACCGGAGATTCACTTAAATTATGAGTGATTTTATAGTTAACAGACGAACTAACCCCACTCGCTTCATTTATTACGTCCTTGGGGACAGAATAATGAGAAGAATCCATGGCTGCAAAAGCCTGTGAATTGCTAAATAACCCAAATAGTACTATTAAGAATAGTTTTAAATAATTTGTCATGTTATATTAACTAATTATCTTGTGTTTACCAGTAAGCTAAATTTAATTATTGGGTTGTTGAAGATTGAATATCGCCTGATTGTTTTTCACCCTTTATAGGCTTTACTATGTCACTATCTTCATTAATATTCATAATACGACTTTGTCTTATACTAGATGCATGGTGCCAATTGGTTTCCATGCAGCCTTGAAAAACTTTTGTAAACTATATTTTCCATCTTCGCCCTTATTAAGTAAAAAAGAGTTTTTTATGTTAAAGCCAATTATGCCAGCTTTTTCACCGAAATAAAGTTCCCCAGTTTGTAAGTATACTGCGACATATTTATTCTTATTGAACCAATTATATTGTTTACCTAGTAAAAATGCAATTACTCCTAATAAAATTAAAACTGTTAGAAGCCAAAATATATATTTTTTTTCATAAGTTTTCATTATAAACTTTTTGAATTATTCTTTACAAAATATTCTATTAATATTATATCATTCCTATGCGCACACAAACAAGAGCTCAAATGACGTCCTCCCCGCACTCCCCTTGGTCGTACGGGGTTTCCTTTGCTCCGCTACTCATGAGAATTCTGATGTGATGTCTATACCTTTGTCAAAGTTATTTTGTCGTTCAATATATTTTCT
>Ga0172368_10001256_pt1 | contig 35247 bp, 35 predicted proteins | sample Lak11m_FD_114540 | JGI IMG/M metagenome (GOLD analysis project Ga0172368, IMG submission 114540) | Freshwater microbial communities from Kabuno Bay, South-Kivu, Congo - kab_022012_11m | ecosystem: Environmental > Aquatic > Freshwater > Lake | place: Democratic Republic of the Congo: South-Kivu... | reverse complement strand
GAGCTAACTTTCCCAAAGGAACTCGGCAAAAAAACGGGCGTAACTTAGGGATATGCCCTGCCTACTCGAAAGAGAGGCTGCAACCAACGAATTTCAGGCGACTGTTTACCAAAAACTTAGGTCTCTGCGAACCCATTTTGGGGATGTATAGGGGCTGATGCCTGCCCAGTGCTAGTAGGTTACGGGGAGAGGTGATGTGCTTCGCACAGAGTTGAGAGTTGAGAATTGAGAATTGAGGAATTTAGTCCTCAAAACTCAAAACTCAAGACCGAAAGGTCGTTCTCATTTCTGCGCGGAGTGCTGAGCTTTGAACTTAAGCCCTAGTGAACGGCAGCGGTAACTATAACCGTTCTATGGTAGGATTGCTGCCATAGTGAGGTATTCAAACCTCTGTTCGAACTCCAATGCCTGGAGATGTAGAACAAAAATCTGACTATATGCTGGAAACTCTCTTAAATTCCAACGAGTAATCGGTTGGACTATGGAGACAATCAGCAGGAAAGATCTTGCAAGAAATTGCAGGAAATCCTCAACGACTATACGTCAGATCCGCTAATCGCGGGAAGATATAGTCTGAACTGCATGGCGACATACAGAATGTGGTCTGGAAAACCACGTCGATATTTTTATCGTAACAATGTTAAGCGAAATTCCTTGTCGGGTAAGTTCCGACCCGCACGAATGGCATAACGGTCTGAAAACTGTCTCTGGGAAGGGCTCGGTGAAATTACAATGCCGGTAAAGATGCCGGTTACGCGCAGCAAGACGGAAAGACCCCGTGAAGCTTTACTATAGCTTGATATTGAATCAAAATTTTAATTGTAGAGAGTAGGTGGGAGCCTTCGGGCAACAATGTAACACCACCCTGTTACGATTTTGATTCTAACCCTCGCAAGAAGGGACAGTGTCAGGTGGGTAGTTTAACTGGGGCGGTTGACTCCTAAATTGTAACGGAGTCGTTCAAAGGTTGGCTTGGCCCGGATGGAAATCGGGCTGAAAGTGCAAACGCATAAGCCAGCTTAACTGCAAGGGAGACACCCCGCGCAGATGCGAAAGCAGGAGTTAGTGATCCTCTGGCACAGTATGATGTGGCCAGAGCTCAACGGATAAAAGCTACTCCGGGGATAACAGGCTGATCGCGCCCAATAGTCCACATAGACGGCGCGGTTTGGCACCTCGATGTCGGCTCATCCTATCCTGGGGCTGTAGTAGGTCCCAAGGGTTTGGCTGTTCGCCAATTAAAAGGGTACGCGAGCTGGGTTCAGAACGTCGTAAGACAGTTCGGTCCTAATCTGCTGTGCGCGTTGAAACTTGAAGGGACCTCGGCCTAGTACGAGAGGACCGGTCGGGACGAACCTATGGTGTACCAGTTGTTCTACCAAGGGCAATGCTGGGTAGCTATGTTCGGCCGTGATAACCGCTGAAAGCATATAAGCGGGAAGCACACCCTGAGATAAAGTTTCGTTTAGATTCCCGATAGACCATCGGGTTGATAGGCTCTAGGTGTAAGATGGGTAACCATTTCAGCCGAGGAGTACTAATTGATCGAGAATTTTATTTGTTCTCTTTTGGCTTTCGGGCTAGAAGAGAGCAGAGTTGGACAACTACCAAGATAACTAAAATAATGAATGAGTTAAAAGTAAAAAGTTCATAAGGTTTGTAAAGTTTTGGGAATTATTTATTAATATTTTTCAATTACTTTATACTTTCTACTTGTTACTTTATACTTAAATCAATTGTATGTTTTGTGCTGGTGCTTGTAGCGACAGGGTCACACCTCTTCCCATTCCGAACAGAGAAGTTAAGCCTGTCAGCCCTGATGATACTCGGACCGCGAGGTCCCTGGAAAGTAGGACAGCGCTGGCACAAAGTATACAAGCAAAAACACCGATGAGGTGTTTTTTTGTTGACTTTTAACCCGTTCTAAGATATAATTTTTCTATCCTACGCAAAGGAGAATTGCGACATCATGAGTATAGATTCGCAAAAAGTATTTGTCGAGTTGTTTAGAGATAAGCTGGATTCAATGCTGCCATTCGAACATGATCGTTGGCTTCCTGAAGTCTATGAGCAGTTGGGTATTCTAAAAGCCAAGCGAAGAGCTGCCGCCGGTGTCTTTCGTATCAAAGGCTCTAATAAGCTTGAGATATGGATAGAAGACCCTCGTGATCCAGAGCTTCGCATTGCCCAATCTTATTGGCAACTCCATCTTGAACTAGAGCGGCGACTAAAAACATTTATGCATGTTAATGACCTGAGTTTCCCGATCGATGATTATTGCGGTTGGTGTCAAGATACTGTCTACTCGTCATATGTGGTTGAAGGAACTGATGGTAGGTTGATTCTTGCCTTTCCGATAGATGGTTTAGCTGAAGAAGTTAATCGTTGGCTAATGTGGGGCAATGACGATGATTTATATCGGACAACTTTGGCCTATGGTATCGATAGTATTGTAGTCGAAGGTTCTATCAGCTCGCTTGGGGATGTTCAACCCAAGGTCACATTTAGTATCAGTAAAGTTGACTTATGGAAGGAGCAGTTCTACGCGGAATTTACGCAGATGTACAATCTAACTGTTCACGAGTTTTTGCATTTTCACTTGCTAGCTGAAATGAATTACAATGCTGGCTGGCAAACAAACTGGAATAATCTTGTTATAGAAATTTTAAAAGATAGGGATTCGTTAGAGGATTATTTCTGGCAAAATCCGATCACAGAGGAAGAGCAGTTTTATCTTGATCATTTATCAACACCCTAACAAGGTGTTTTTTTGTTTTCAAAATGATAATATGGCTATATGCGCATAATCGCCGATTTACATATTCATTCCAAGTACTCTCGGGCCGTATCCAAACAAATGGATATTGACCATCTTTCAATGTGGGCAAAAATTAAGGGAATCGATTTGATTGGAACAGGGGATTTTACTCATTTTAAGTGGCTTGAAGAAATCAAATTGAAACTCAAAGAAGACGGATCCGGATTATTGAGATTGAAAAACGAAAAAAAAGTCATCCTGAACGGTAGTGAAGGATCTATCATAAAAGATACGATAGATTCTTCGTCTACGACTCAGAATGACAGAGTTATTAGATTCATGCTAACCACGGAAATTTCTTGTATTTACAAACAGGGAGACCTCTCGAATAAAAATCTCGAGGCAAGCAAGGTCAGAAAAATTCATTTGGTTGTTTTTGCGCCATCGATATCGACTGTTGAAAAAATCAACAAAGCTTTGAACGAAATCGGTAATATTCATTCTGATGGCCGACCGATTTTAGGCATTTCTGCTTACAATCTAGCGAAATTAATTCTCGAAATTGATGATCGTTGTATGATAATACCGGCTCACGCTTGGACTCCTTGGTTTAGTATCTTTGGTTCAAAATCAGGATTCAATACGATTGAAGAGTGTTTTGGTGATATCGCACCCAAAATTCGAGCGATCGAAACTGGTCTATCGAGTGATCCGGAAATGAACTGGCGGTTATCGGCGCTCGATAATATTACTCTAATATCAAATTCAGATGCTCATAGTCCGGCCAATTTGGGTCGCGAGGCTAATATTTTTGAGATAGATAAGAATCGTTATACTTACAACGAAATTAAAGACATCATTGAAAGTAAAGATAAGAAGCGGTTTCCGGCTACAGTCGAGTTTTACCCTGAAGAGGGGAAGTATCACTTTGATGGTCACGCCAATTGTAAATTAGTGGTCAATCCGTTTGAAGAAAAATATCCCGACGGGCGCTGCCCAATTTGCCGCCGACCAATGACGATTGGGGTGGCGTGGCAAGTGGCGAAACTCGCTGATCGTAAACAATCAAAACAACTTAAAAACTTTTCGGATTCGATTCATCTTGTGCCTTTACGCGAAATTATTGCCAATGCCTTTGGGGTGGGGGTCCAAAGTAAAAAAGTAAACGCTGAGTACGACAGATTGATTAAAGAAGTCGGACCGGAGTTTCATATCTTATTAGATCTCTCGAAAAAAGAATTATTAGAAAAAATTCCCGAGCGCATTGCTCAAGGTATTATAAATGTAAAAAATCATAATCTCACTATCGACCCCGGCTATGATGGTATTTATGGTAAAGTGCATATATTTAAGGACGAAGATCTCAAAGAAAAGAAGCAACAAACGCTGTTTTAATAAAGTCAAAACTCCTGTATCATTAAATTATGAAGCGAAGAATCCTTATAATTTCTTCTTGCCTTTTGCTGTTATTAGGCCTTAGTTTTGTGGCCTATTTTTTAGATAAAAATAAATCCAGTGCCGAAACGCTAGCCACAACTAGACCATTACCATATTTAACTCACTGGCGCGGCTTATACTCCGGACAAACACTTGAACTCTATAAAAATGACCATGCTGTCGTGCCCAATTTTCCAGTTAATGCGCCAAATCATGATAATTTCAAGGTAAAAACTCTACTTGAAGCCAGAAAATTGGGTTTAACAATGGATATGGCTATTACTCAGCCGGAAGGATATCTTCAAGGACTGCCTTATAAGCAAATAGATGACGCGGATAAGAATGGCTATTTTGATAACCTAATTCCAGCTATGCAGAGCATCAATCCTAACAATATAAATTTATCCAATTATATTAACATGCTTGATCCGCTCGGTCCTCCGGAGCAAGTCGATCTTTGGCGGCAAATTGGCGCAAATGTGGCTTTACAGAAACATTATAAATTTTTAGGAGAAGTATATCCTGATCCCCAAGAAATCCGTTTGGCCCACAATAATGAGGCTGGCTTAATGCGCGCATCAACTATGATCACTAGTTCCAAAAGATTTAATGAGCTATATCCGTCTAGTGTGTTGCCACCTGAAGACTGGAAAAAGGCTATGTTTCAAAATCGTGTTGGTGGTGATGGCTGGATCGAACGCTTCGGGGCGGAATTTGAAGGTTGGAGAAATAATAGCTTAAACGAAGCTTGGAAAAAAATTAAATTCATTGCTTATTTTGGTATTGGTGAAGCGAACTTCCGGGCTTACACCTATGGTAACTGGGCGGGCGGAATGGCTACATATACTAATTATGAAGAAGGCGTTTTGCCGGATATAAGTAATACCGTTCCAAGAAGCTCGTATTTTCCATATGTTTGGGACGGTGGTACGCCACATATTATTATAACTAGTAGTAACGAAGACTATAATCTTGTTGGCCCGCATTTTGGGTCCATGAATTATATTTTTATGATTGAAGAGGCGAGAAGGGTTAACCCTAATTATCAATTCGAAATTTCCACTTGGGATACTAATCAGAGTTCCTTAAATCCACAAAGATACGCTGGTACTATGCAGTATATCATGTGGTTAACTCGGGCCCAGGGTTTACGCGAATTAGGCAGCGATACAAGTTGGGAAGGTCAATACAAAGACAAATTTTATGCATTGATGAAAGTTGTTGACAGGGTTCATAGACAACCGGTTCTGGTGGACTTTTGGCAAAATGGTAATTTAGTCGAAAATCCCATCGGCCACCATCCTTATAACGCCAATGATGGCTCGTCAGTATTGAGCGGTTTCTCTAATCAGGAAATTAAGGACAGGTTTGGCGTTGGACGGTGGTATTATCTGTATTCAAGTCTCGACCCTGCTGGTGGTTTTGCTGATTTTGATGGGTCAAGCTCGGAAAGAAGAACGGCCACCAATCCAGAAATACCAGTTTTCTCTTTGGCTCTTTCAAAGGGTGAAGCTCCTAATCGAGAGTGGCTTCTTTTTGCTCATTCGCCAAAACAAAATCGAACTGGAGAGGGTATTACTGTTAATTTGCCTGGATTTGGAAATGTTCCAGTTGATCCAACTCAAGAAGGAATATTTTACCATATTAAAGAATCCGACAGATCAATTGAACCGGTTTCTGACGCGCCAGCACAATTGACTCATGTGGAATTAAATCACCAAAATCCAATCATTGCTCCCGGGAAAACTCTTCAATTCGCAGCATCTAAATTTTTAGATCAATATGAGAATGAATTATCACCTTCAACGGTCAATTGGTCGGCAACTGGTGGAAGTATTAGTCCCGAAGGACTATTTACTGCTGGAGATGTTGCCGGAAAATATGCTGTTACCGTCTCTAGCGGTAGTTTTAACGAGTCTTTTGATTTGCAAGTTGGCGATCTGGCAGGTTTTTGGAAACTTGATGAGGGGAGCGGTTCTTACTCTGCTGATTCATCAAATCGTGAAAATGGCTGCTACAATTATCGAAACTGGGACCAAGCTGGTAAATTTGCGGCTGCAGCGAAATTATCTGGCGACTGGTCTGGTGTTACTTGCGACGCGGACGAAAATTTGCGTACCCCACAAGAACTAACACTCTCGACTTGGGTAAATGTCACAGAGTCAACTGATGGATACATTGCCGGAAGTACAAATGATAATAATGCTCTTGGTTATGCTATCCGTTTTTCGCATAATTCTACAACCAATGCTACATCAGTTTCTTTCCTCGGTTCTTGGTCCAACAGCATGCCTTTAGTAGAGGGAAATTGGCATCATATTTTAGTGCAATATAAGCCAAGCCAGTTTGTACGTTATTATTTTGATGGCGTTTTAAATAAAGAAATTACCAATAATGTTATTCCTCAAATTACTCAAGGTAGCGTAAATTTTGCTATCGGGCGACAGTTTAAGGGCTCAATCGATCAAGTTAGAATGTATAATCGTATTTTATCTACAACTGAAATTCAAGATTTGTTTAACGAAGTCCAATCTTCCAACCCCAATCTAACTTTAACTAAAACCGTGGATAAAACTAATGCTCAGCCTGGAGAGACAGTTACATATACTATTACTTACCAAAATACTGGGACGGAAGATGCGACAAATGTGGTTATCGAAGATACGATTAATTCTGGGCTCGATCTAGTCAGTGCACCTGGTGCGGTGACGGACGGGCAAACTTTAACTTGGACATTTCCGAATATTTCTTCTTCGGGAGAGCCGCAAACCTTAGAAATTGTATGTCGAGTCAAATAACAAATATAATATAATTTTAATATGAAAAAAAAGTTAATCATTATTCTAGCAACCTTTATAATATTAGTTGGCTTGGCGCTACTTGCTTATTTTTTAAAAAATAGAATAAGCGCCGATACCGCCACCGAAACTCATCCCTTGCCTTATATGCATCATTGGGATGCTCGCAATGTGCGGGAAATGTTAGAAATGAACCGTCGTGGTCATGCTGTTATTCCCACTTTTCCTTCGGACACTGGGCCCAGTTGGGCCGACTATACAGTCAAAGATTTGTTGATCGCCAAGCAATTAAACCTGCCCATGGATATGATTGGGTCACAGTGGGAAAGTAGGCTATATAACGACGATCAGTATAAGAATATTGACAGAGATCCTGTGGCAGACACCTTTACCGGCACATCTGCCATGCAAAGCGAAAATCCCAATAATATATTTTTAGATAATACTTTTAAGTTTTTAACCGGGGGACAAAAAATTGATCCGCTTGGGCCGCCAGCCCAAATTGAAAAATGGCGAGAAGTTGGCCGCCACTTTGCCAATCTAAAACCGTTTAAATTTTTACAAGAAGCTTACCCTAATCCACCCAAGGTCAATTTAACTGGTAACAACGAAGCAGCAGTAATTTTTGGCACCAATGCTGCGGATAAATCAAAAAGATTTCTTGAACTTTATCCAAATATTAAAACCCAGATTCCTAATATTTATGATCGCGCTAATTTTGGCAATCGTGTTGTTGGCGACGGCTGGATTGAACGCTATGGTGCCATGTTCCAAGCCTGGCGCGATAGTACGGAAAATAATACTTGGAAAAACTTAAAATTTACCAGCTATCTTGGCTATCTAAATTTAAGTTTTAGGGCAGTTTACACTGCAACTTGGGCTACCGGAGCTTCCACTTTTACTAGTTACGAAGGAGATCTTCTGCCAGACACTAACAATACTGTCCCTCGGCTTTGTTATAACTTTTACGTTTGGGATGGCTCTTCACCCCAAATTTACTTAAATTTTGATGGTGGAGATACGCATCTTTTTGGACCGCAACTTGGTTCTATGAACTGGGTTTTTGCTGAAAAAGCCGCTAAACAAATTAATCCTAATCATTATATGGAGATTTCTGTTTGGGATGGGGGAACATATGCTGTTACCAATGGCATTAGTGCCGAGCGCTATGCGGCCGATATTCAGTACAGTACTTGGATTGCCCGTCCACAAGCGATTCGAGAATTTCGCTATGAAGCCGAAGACACTTGGATTAAATATCTGCCCCAATTTTTAGAGCTGACAAAGATTGTTGACCGCATCCATCGAAATCCGGTTCTAACCGATTTTTGGCAAAATGGTGAACTGGTGGAAAATCCGGTCGGTCATCATCCTTATCAAGATACGACTATGGCGGCCGGTTTTTCTGATGCTGAAATTAGAGCAAAATATGGTGTCGGTCGTTGGTTTTATCTTTATTCTAATCTTGATGAACCGAATAGAGTCGACCAAAATAATGATGGCATAAAAGACGGTTTTCAAGACTATAATTACACAAATCGAGCAATAACCAACGTGGAGATTCCGGTCTATTCCTTAGCTTTAGTTAAAGAATCATCTCCCGATCGTCAGTGGTTGGTTTATACATATTCACCAACACAAGATCGGTCAAATGTCACCATTACGGTTCCTGAGTTTGGCGATATTACTGTTGATTCGAAGATTGCTGGAAACTTTTATTTACTCAAGGAATCAGATAGAAGTATGACGCCAATTAATGACGAGGCGCCAAAACTAGCCAATCTTATTTTAAATTATGAAAATCCATTAGTGGCGCCCGGTGATCAGCTTCAAATGAATGTAACCGGAGCTAAAGATCAGTACGATTATGATTATACTATCCCCAGCAATGTGATTTGGTCGGCGACAGGTGGAACAATTGATCAAAATGGTCTGTTTACGGCTGGAAGTGTCGAAGGCGACTTTCAAATCACCGCTCGCTCTGGCGATGTTTTGCAATTTATACCCATAAAAATTGGTAACTTGTTAGGTTACTGGAAGCTTGATGAAGGAACCGGCTCATATTCAGCTGACTCTAGCGGCCGAAATAATGGTTGCTATAATTACAAGGGCTGGGATTTGGCTGGTAAATTTGGATTGGCCGGGCAATTTGACAGTGATTGGTATGATCTGACTTGCAACGCTGATCCGCAAATGATTACCCCGAAAGATTTTACGATTTCCGCTTGGATGAAATCCGTCGGAGCCGGAGGCGGTTATATTTATGGTATAAAAAATGCCAATGCCTCACTCGGCTACCATATAGGTTTTAATCGCAATGCCACAACAAATATTACACAACTTAGTTTCTTGGGCACATGGACAACAGTGCCGGTTGTTGAGGGGCAGTGGCATCATGTGGTTGGAGTTTACAAGCCAGGTCAGTATACTAGGCTTTATTTTGACGGAAAGTTAATGAAGGAAGTCACTACCAATGTGCCGACTCAAATTACAGCCGGGGATAATAAAATTGAAATCGGTAAGCAGTTTAGCGGCTCGGTTGATCAAGTGCGCTTATATAACAAAGTATTAACTAACGAAGAAGTCCTAGCTCTATACCAAGAAGACGGAACGGTTAGTCAAGATTTAACTGTTGCTAAAACGGTAGATAAAACAAGTGCTCGGCCTGGCGATCAAATTAAATACACGATTACATACCAAAATATTGGCAATAGCGAATTAACCAATGTTGTTATCACGGACATCTTAGACAGCAATCTAACACTAATAAGTGCTCAGGGTGCAGAAATAAATGGGCAAAAATTAACATGGAATATTCCCAGTGTTGCAGCGAACAGTAGTCCTCAAACTTTAGAAATTTTGTGTCGCGTCAATAATTAAATAAATTTTAGCTGTGGATAAGTGAACTTGTTGCTCAGTATTCCATCGCAATAATTCAAAATAGACCTGTATTTTACAGGTTTATTTTGCATATTTTGACAATATTTCACTAAAGTGCAATAATTAATATAAGTGAAATACACAAAGCGATGGGAGAATCTAACCCAAGATTCTCCGTAAACTGGAGAATCTTAACAACAGATTCTCGGAAAGGAACTTCCATGAAGACTAAGTCTTCTTTAAAGAAAAATATTGTCATTGTTGGTGGGGGATCGGGACTCGCCAATTTGCTTCGAGGTCTCAAGGACTATACGGAAAATTATAATATTACCGCAGTAGTGACCATGTCGGATGATGGAAAATCGACCGGACGACTCCGCCACGATTTCAATGTTTTGCCACCCGGCGACATTCGTCACTGTATTGTCGCTCTTGCCGACGAGGAAATGCTTTATCACAAAATATTTACTTACCGTTTCCCTCATGGTCGAGGCCTGAAGGGTCATAATCTAGGAAATTTACTTTTTGTTGCCCTCGAAGATATCACCGGTAGTTTTAAAAAATCGATTCAGGAAATTTCCCGAATTTTAAATATTAAAGGCCAAGTTTTCCCGTCTACCTACGAAGATGTAAATCTTTCAGCCAAGCTTGCTAATGGTCGCACGGTCTGGGGAGAGTCAGAGATTGCTGTTGCGGGCCACCGTTCACCAATTCGCTCCATCTCGCTTCACCCAGAAAGCGCTAAAGCCAATCAAGATGCGGTCAAAGCCATCAAGCAAGCTGATCTGATTTTAATCGGTCCCGGGAGCCTCTACACCAGTATTATTCCAAACTTTTTACTCAAAGAAATTTGTGACGCGACCGAACAGAGTAAGGCTCGGAAAATATTTATTTGCAATGTCTCGACTGAGCGCGGCGAAACCGAAAATTACACAGTGGAAGATCATGTCAAAAAGCTAGTCGAACACGCTGGACCAAAAGTGATCGATTCAGTCTTGGTGAACAATAAAATTATTTTAAATACCGTGGGTAAGCGTCTCGGGGAAGTTAGAAATATTACCACAAAAAATAAAGAAGTATTGGGCTACGAAGTTTTAGCCGCTGACCTAATTGATTCCGAGAATCCGTTGTATCATGATCCCTACAAAGTGATCAAACATATCTTCAATCACACCAACCCCGCGTAAGCGGCGGGGTTTTTGCTATAAAAATATTGACCAAAGATCTATCTTAAGGTATAATTCAAATATTGAAAGGGGGTGCGTATGGCTATGTATGAAGAGGCTCGTCGTGAGATTCGCGAGTATATGAAAGCGCGTCACACTATGTCGCCAGAAGAACAAGAAGCCGCATTCAAGACGTTGGCCCAAAAGTATTTCGGTCCGGCCGACCCGCAAACTCTGGCGTTTCGCCAAAGGTGTAAAGAGTTGGGTGTGGGTGTGGTATTCTACCCTAGCAGTATGAGTTACGATGAAGTGATTAAAATTTTAGAATCAGAGGAAACACAACGAATCCTCAAAGATCCCAATAATTGGTAAATTTTCCCGCAGCTAACACTCGCGGGTTTTTTAAATTTATGGTAGGCTGAAATAAGGAAGTAAGAGAATGGAGAAATCTTGAATAAAACTAAAATCTTTATTGATTTAGATAGCACTCTCTTTAATACCACTGAAGTCAAAAAACAAATGTTTGTTACTTTAGAAACGCGCGGTTTTTTGATGGAGCAAATTCTTGAAACTTATAGTCAGGGTTATAATGAAAGCGGTTTTACCATCAATGACTTTTTATCTCGTTTAAATAAAATCAAAAGTTTTGACATTTCTAGCACAAAACAAAAGATTCTAGCTATTCACAAAAAAGTTGGCTTGTATAGCGACTCGTTAGATTTCTTAAAAAATATTGACCGAAGTAAATACGAGGTAAATCTGCTCACTTTTGGTAACCCTTCGCACCAAAAATACAAAGTTAAAATTTCTGCTCTTGAACAGTATTTTGACAATCTTTACTATACCGAAGTTTATAAAACAGAATATTTGTCCAAATTTATCGACGCCTACGAGCATTTTATTTTAATTGATGATATGCCCGAAGTTGTACTGGATATTGCCAAAAATTTCCCGAAGGCAAAGGTTTACTGTATTATAAGAGGTGAATCTAAAGAGAATTTCGAGAACAAAAATATTGAAGTAATCAAAAATTTAAGCAATATTTTAAAGGATTAATGTGCCAGAATTACCAGAAGTAGAAACTATTAGAAGGGGATTATCAAAGCGCTTAGACAGCAAGACGATTGTTAATATTGATGTTAAAAACGCTAAATCCTTTCAAGGTGATGTAAAAAGTGTCATTGATTCCAAAATATTGTCAATAGAGCGCAGAGCAAAAGTTATTCGATTTAAATTATCCAACAATCTGAATTTATTATTTCACCTTAAGATGACGGGGCAACTAATACACGAGCATCATAATCCTGGCGATGGCGACACAATTGATTTTGCGGGCGGTCATCCTAGCCACGATTGGCATGCGAAACTGCCAAATACAAACACCAGAATAATTTTTGAGTTTGACGATAAAAGCAAATTGTTTTTCAATGATATGCGTAAATTCGGCTGGTGTAAAGTTTTGACCAATGGGGAAATAGAAAATATTTTTAAAAAAGACTATGGCCTTGAACCGCTAGGCAAAGATTTCACAGTTGAATATTTATTAGAAAAAGGGAAACGCATTCCTAACCGCAATGCCAAACAATTTTTAATGGACCAAACGATTTGCGCCGGGATGGGTAATATATATACGGATGAAGCTTTGTTTGATGCCAAAATTTCTCCTAAAAGAAAAGTTAAAGATATTAAAATATCTGAATGGAGAGCCCTTATCGCATCGATGCAAAAAGTTTTAGCGCTCGGTATAAAATATGGCGGGACAACGGACTCAGACTATGTTGATGCTGAGGGGCATAAAGGTGGGATGCAAGATTACTTAAAAGTTTATCACCAACAAGGGAAAACCTGCCCTAATAATTGCGGCGGAAAAATTAGCCAAATCCGTATTGGCGGACGCGGTACGCACTTTTGCCCTGATTGCCAGCTCTAAATGACAAATAAAAATTTGACATAATCTTTGTCAGCTTTTTAGTCCTGTGGATAACTGTAATTTCAAAAAAATTGCAGGGAAATTACTTCAGTAATTATAAGCAAAGCTTGAAATTATTACCTCAATAATTATAAGCAAAGCTTGAAATTATTACTCCAGAAATTATAACTCTGGACTTGAAAGACTTTATAATTTATAATAAGGTTCTACTTAAGAGTACTTTACTCTGTACCTTAATGCGAAAGGATGGTTTTGTATGCGTGATTGCGATAGTCGAAGGCACAGATTCACTTCACTAGTTTTAGTTCGGAAGGGAGCGGCGATCCCAGCTATCCCCGAGGAACTGTCGGGCTATGTGAGGGTTGAAAGAGTGCAGGGTTTAAATACTCACGACATACCGTTTAAACATTTTGATGAGTGGCTGATAGTAAACGCGAAAGCTGGTTTTACTGGTCGCGGCTCATTAAGGCTTCAGGATAAAAAGGGCAATATTAAAACCTGGATATCTGGGGTTGATATGCAAAATATCATTGGTGTTGACGGGAGCGGTACGCTTAAGCGCAATCATCGAATTTGTTTCGAGTCTGGATGTGGTCATAGGGCTATTTACGATGGAGAGTATTACGATGAATCTCTGCAATGTAAAGTAGTTATATTCAAATGCGTCAAATGTGGCGCAGTTAAACACTTTCCCAAGAGACCAATTAAGCGGAATAGTCGTCAGCATAAAAATCCGTCAAAGAATTATCCGCCCAAAACTAATCGAAGTTCAGCTAGGCAATACATACTCGCCGGCAATAATTAGCCTCAATCCGCTTTAATTAGCGGATTTTTTGCGCCTTGCAAAAATATATTTTTTTTGTATAATTATATTAATGAAGAAAATAACAACTAATAACTGGTTTAGCTTTTACTTTACCACCCGACCCAAAGCCGGTTAGTTTTATTTTTAAAATATTAAATAGTTTTAACCGGCGACGAGCCGGATTTTTGTTTTTTTACGGGCTTTCGAAATTGCTTCGAAGGCTAGTACCAAGAACAAAGGAGAACTCAAATGGTTTCGAATACGACGGTTTCTTTGACTGAGGTCAGAGAAAAAGCCGAGAAGGTTTTTTGTGGTGGTGATCTGTTAAGACAAGCTGGTGTGATTGTCCGAGATCACATCGATAAACTAATCGATGATACAGAATACAACAGGAGGCGTGATGCGCTCGCGGCAACCACTAATTATCCATCAATCTTGAAGGCTTATATGGACGGTCACTACCAGAGAGGTCTCAAACGGCCCGACAAAATTGATGTTACTATCTGTGACTAGTTAAGCGGTAAAATATTACCGCTTTTTTCTTGCAGAAAAATTAATATTGAATTATAATTATATTAATGAAAATAAATATTTCTAATCTGCTTCTAGTAGTCCTTCCTTTATCCACTCGTAAGAGGCGGCTCGTTTAGATTAGTAAATATTGGATAGATATAGCCGCCTCGAAGGCGGTTTTTTGATTTCTAAGTATTGTTGATAATCCTTTATCAACAGCCTCGGGGATCAACGGATAATGGCGAATCTAGCCAAAAGAAGTTGGGACTGAAAGGATTGGCCAAAAGCTGGTCTGACTAAGTCGGTACGCCTTTTTGAAGCCAGAAGCTGATAGAGAAAGCCTCCCCGACCAAAACGACCTATAGCCAATTGTGGCTTGTACCTTGAAAGGAGAACTCTGATGATAGTGCAAACTTTTGCGGAAACTGTAGATGCTAGCTTGGCGTCGACTTTAAGATTTGGTTTTATCCATCTTAAAGATGAGGCAAAGTTTGGCGATGTCAGTCATAAAATGTACCGATTACTTTGCCAGGCGGAAGAAATGATGATTATCGATGATCTTTGGATTACAAGCGAAGAACTGATCGAAATATTGTTCAAAGGTTTACGGCGATCGGAGATGAGGGCAAGACATCAGGGGTTGAATATGTTGGCTGACAATTTTGCACTTAAGCAAATTGAACTTGATCGTCGAGTTCAAACCTTTTTACTTTCCCGTTCGATCAAGCCAGCAGATTTAAAACAAATCCTTTCAAAAATTCAGTAAAAGTTTTTAGACTTTCACCCGTCTTTAGAGACGGGTTTTTCTTTACCGAAAAAAATAATTAAGATACAATGAAATCGTTAATAAAAAATAATTTGATTGGAGGAAAATTGGAAAAATATGCAGCAGTAATACTCGCCGCTGGCAAAGGTACCAGAATGAATGAAGGCTCAGCTAGCCCTATCCCTAAAGTTATGTTTCCATTAAATGGTAAAACTATTATTGATTGGTCGGTTGATTCGATTAAAAATGTCGGAGTGAATCGAATTGTTCTTGTTGTTGGTTATAAAAAAGAGTTAGTAGAGGATCACTTTAAAGATCAAGTTGAATATGCGGTGCAAGAAGAACAACTTGGTACCGGCCATGCTGTCGCCCAAGCAAAGCTTTTGCTCGGGAACCAATCAGAATCGGTCATTGCCTTCTATGGCGATAATCCTCTGTATAAGCCGGAAACAATTAAACATTTAATGAATGTATATGAATCGGAAAAACCGACAATCGCCATGCTTAGTGTTGTTTTTAAAGACCCCAAATTTTGGGCCTTTGGTCGTATAACCCGTGACCAAAATGGTGCTGTTACTGGTATAGTTGAACAAAAAGATTGTAGCCCCGAGCAATTAGAGATTCAAGAATCCAACCCTGGTTTTTATATTTTTGATGCTAATTGGCTCTGGGATAATATTGATCAACTTGAGGCAAATAACGCCCAAAAAGAATTGTATTTGACTGATATGATCGGCTTAGCTGTTTCGCAGGGTAAAAAAGTCATTGCCGTGCCGGTTTCTGAGGAAACAGAGGCTCTAGGTGTTAATACACTTGAGCAGTTAAGGCAAGCAGAGGAAGTTCTGAAAAGTAGAGAGCAAATTCAAAACTAATAATTGCTAAATTGTCCGATTGTTATATTGTTAAAAACAATTAGGCAATTCAGCAATCTAGCAATCTAGCAATTTTTTATGACTTATAGCTCGCCTTGTGAGCGCAGAAATTAGTATGGCGAATTATATTTTCTTAAGAAAATTCGGAAATTCATTTTATGAATTATAAAACTCGGGGAATTATTTTAAAGCGTACCAATCTTGGTGAGGCAGATAGAATTATTACCATATTTACTGATAAATTTGGTAAAATTAAAGTAGTGGCAAAAGGCGTCCGAAAAACCTTGTCTCGTATGGCAGGACACCTAGAACCTTTTTGTCTTTCGAGATTAGAGTTAGCCGAGGGCAAAAGTTTAGATATAATTACTGGTGCTCAAGTTGAAAAATGTTTTTTGGCTCTTCGTTCGGATCTCGGAAAAACTCAGGCCAGTTTTTATTTTACTGAAATAATTGACAAGATGGTTGAGGAACGCGAACCACATCCGGAAATTTACCATTTACTTGACGATACACTCGAACACATTAATGATATTGCCGGGCCGTTATTGAAGCCTTACTTTGAAATAAATTTTCTGAGTTTAATGGGCATGCGGCCGGAGTTGTACAATTGTTTACACTGCAATGAAAAAATCGTCAGTAAAGATAACAACTTTGATTTTGCTCACGGTGGTGTTGTGTGTGAGAAGTGTGGAACAGGCATAAAAATTAGTGAAAACGCGATCAAAGTTTTAAGACTTTTTCTTAATCACCGTTTTAGTCGAATCAAAACAATTAAAATGGACAAAGCTTTAGTTGCCGAATTAAACCATCTTTGTAGCCACTACTTAAAACATTTTTATCAAAAAGATTTTAAATCAGAAAGGTTTTTAAGCATATGACCTACCTAGAGATAGATTTAGAAAATTTACAAAATAATATTAAAAACCTGAAACACATTTTAAAAAACAAAGCGATGCTGATGGCAGTGGTAAAAGCCAACGCCTATGGTCATGGTTTAATTGAGTGTGCGACATCGGCAATAAGCGGCGGCGCCAGTTGGTTAGGTGTGGTAACTCTTGAGGAAGCTCTTAGAATTCGCAAGGAAAATATTCGTAAACCGATTTTGGTTCTCGGTGCTACAAAATCAAAGGACGCCCGTTTGGCAGCTAATCAAGATATTAGTATCGCGGTTTTTTCTTTAGATCAAGCACGCGAACTTTCAGAAATTAGTTTTGATAAACCTCTCAAAATACATTTGAAAATTGATACTGGTTTAAACCGATTAGGATTAAAGTTAGAAGAGCTTGCCGAAGTGGTTAGATTAATTAAGTCAAACCACGGAATGGTTGTCGAGGGTGTCTATTCGCACTTAGCTTCAGTTGAAGAAAATGATTTAGCACATGCTCAAACCCAACTAGAAAAATTCATCGAAGCACTCAAGACTCTTAAAAGCTTGGGAATTGATAAAATTATAAAACACATCGCTGCTACAGCTGCCGTTCTGGTTTTGCCGGAATCGCACTTCGATATGGTGCGTTGCGGCATTGGAATCTATGGTCTTTGGCCGAGTGAAGAAATAAAAAATCAATTTGGTCGGGAGGATTTTCTGGAGCCGGTCTTAAGTTTTAAAACAGAAATTGTACAAATAAAATCCATCGAAAAGGGACAAAAAATCGGATACGGCTGCGCTTATGAAGCGAATGAGGATATGGTCATCGGTGTGATTCCAGTTGGTTACTTTGAAGGCCTTGACCGAGGACTTTCAAACTGTGGAGAAGTTTTAGTTTCGGGTAAACGTTGTCCGATTGTTGGTAGAATTTGCATGAATATGACAATCATTGATATCTCAAAACTCAAATCTCAAATCTCAAAAATAAATTCGGATGTTACCATTATCGGTAAAGACGGGGATGAAGAAAACACGGCCGATGAAATAGCCGAAAAACTCGGCACGATTAATTATGAAGTTGTAGCGCGACTGCCCGAGCATTTGGAAAGAAGGTATATATAATTGGGATTATTGATTCGGGAATTGGTGGGAAGGGGATAGAGGCGGAAGTAAAAAAGCTTTTGCCTAGTGTTGAAGTTGAGTATTTAGCGGATAGTAAAAATTTTCCCTATGGCACAAAGCCGGTTAAGGTTTTAAGAAAAATTTTGAGCGATAATATTCAAATGATGCTTAATAAAGGGGTGAAACTAATCGTTCTGGCCTGTAATTCAGCCACAGTATCAAGCGTGAAATATTTACGAAAAAAATTTCCTCAAGTTAAAATTGTTGGCGTAGTACCAGCCATTAAACCCGCTGCCGAGCACACGAAAACGAAAGCGATTGCTATCTTTGCCACCCCTATTACTTCAAAGAGTGCCTATAGTCAAAAACTAATCAACAAATTTTGTTCTGGCATTAAGGTCTACAAAATTCCTTTCAAAGATCTTGCCGGACTGATTGAGCAGGGAAAAACCACCTCTTCCACCTCCAAGGTGGATGCGGTTTGGAGGAAGTACAAAGATAAAAATATTGATACAATTGTTCTGGGCTGTACTCATTACACTTTAATTCGCCCACAAATTCAGAAGATTGTGGGGAAGAGCGTTAAGCTAATCGATTCTAATCTAGCCGTTGCGAAACAGGTTCAAAAGATATACAATAGTCTTAAAGGAAAAAATGGAATATAAAATCAAAATACTAAAAGCTAAAATTGAAGACATTGAAGTCTGTGTGAAATTAGCTAAGACAAAAGAGCTTCAGTATGCTCCCGGACTTTTTCCGAGTGAAAAAGAATTAAAATCCGGTGCCCGACACGGTCTGTTTTACGTTGCCAAAGTTGAAGACAAGATAGTTGGTTTTGTTTTGGGCTATATTTTGAGCCGTCAAAGCGGTTATATTGATTTATTAGTTGTCGAAGAAAAATATCGTGGACAGGGGATTGGGACAAAATTATTGAGCAAAATAAAAAAGAAAATGCATCAAGAAGAAATTAACAACGCGTGGTTAATTGCTCATGAAAACCAAAAAGACGTAGAATTTTATTTAAAAAAACATTTTAAACAGGGTGATAGATTCAGATTGTTTTGGGAAGATTTAAGCTAGGAGAGCAGTGGACAACAAATTAGAAAAAGTGACCAGTTGGGCAAAAAGACGGGGATTCATATTTCCATCTTCCGAGATTTATAGCGGAATTGGTGGAGTTTATGACTTCGGTCCTTATGGCGTAGCACTCAAAAATAATATTAAACGGCTGTGGTGGAAAACTTTTGTCCAAGGTCGTGATGATGTTGTGGGGATTGAATCTTCAGTTCTTATGAATCGAAAAGTTTGGCAGGCATCGGGTCACGAGGGCGGTTTTACCGATGAGTTAGTGGAGTGTAAAAAGTGCCACAAGCGTTTTAAAGCCGATGATATACCTGAGGAAAAGTGTTCGTCCGGTGGGGAACATGAATTAACCGAGCCCAAGGCTTTTAACGGTATGTTTAAAACTTTTGTTGGCGTGACGCAAGATGAAGACTCCATGACTTATTTGCGTCCGGAAACAGCTCAAGGTATGTTTACAAATTTTAAACAAGTTCAGGAGACTAGTCGTAAGAAACTTCCTTTTGGTATTGCGCAGGTCGGCAAGTGTTTTAGAAATGAAATTAATACCAAAGATTTCTTGTTTCGAGTTAGGGAATTTGAAATCGCTGAAATTGAATATTTTGTAAAACCGGGGGAAGACGAAAAGGCGTTTGACTATTGGTTGGAAGAATGGAAAAAATTTGTTTTTTCACTGGGTATTAAAAAAGAAAATATTAAAGAATACGAGCATTCAAAAGAAAGTTTATCTCACTACTCCAAGCGCACAGTGGACTTACAGTACAATTATCCTTTCGGGTGGAAGGAATTGACCGGCTTGGCTAATAGAACTGACTTTGATCTTAAATCTCATGCCCAAACAAGCGGCAAAGATATGCAGTATTTTGACGCAGAAACGAATGAAAAATATTTTCCCTATGTCGTTGAGCCAACATTGGGTATTGACCGCCTTGTTTTGGCTGTTTTACTCGACGCTTTCGAGGAACTTGACGCCCGAACTGAAACGACTGAAGCGGCGACTGAAAAAGAAATCGTGTTACACTTAAATCCGTCTTTGGCGCCCGTCAAAGTAGCAGTTTTGCCTTTGGTGAAAAAGTTATCCACAGAAGCCAGAAAAATATATGACGATTTAAAAACTTGCTGGGGAGCGGTTGAGTTCGACGAATCTGGGTCTATCGGCCGCCGCTATCGTCGCCAAGATGAAATTGGCACGCCTTACTGCGTTACCGTGGACTTTGATACTATCGAAAAAGACCAAAAGGTCACTGTCCGAAATAGAGATACAATGGAACAAGATAGAATCGCAATTTCTGAACTAAAAAACTACTTTTTTGAAAAATTAAACACATAATTTCTACCAATTTATAGTTAGTAAACAGGATTAAAAGAAATGAACCAACCTAATCAAATTGATGCAGCTGGAAGTTTAGGCCAATCTCCGGTAGCAAGTGTTAATCCGAATCAGACGAATATATCGGACGCCAATCAACCAAATTTTTCTCAAACCAATCGGAAAGTTGCAATTGCATTTATCATTTGGCAAGGGCTTCTTCTTTTATTTTTGATATTCCCGCTAATTGTCAACCTCGGCCAAGTTGGCTCGGAAGCTGCGCCCATCGGCTTTATTATTCTTTATCTATTTTTAATAGCTATCTTTATCGCTTCGCTAAGGTTGCTGGCCGCAAAAAAATGGGCCATGTGGAGTATGTTTACGGCCTCTTGCGTTTATTTGTTTGGTTTTCCAATTTTAACCGTTGTTGGTATTTTAGCCATTATTTTCTTTTCAAAGAATAAACAATCATATCTTAATGGGTTTTAATCATGGAAATTCTCTATGAAAAACAACCAATGCGCGGGGTAATTATCTTTGATTGGATTTGCGCATTATTCCTTTTCGGAGTGATGATCTATTTTTTATACCGATATTTTTATTTTGACCATCGCATCGTTATAATTATTATCGCTTCGATCCTAGGACTAATAGTGATTTCATTTATATTCCATTATCTCAAAACCGATTATTTCGCAATTTATAACCAAGGCTTGTCTCTAAGAACTAAAAATATGTCAAAAGTTGTTTTTCTCCCATGGCAGGAGATTAGGGGATTAGAGTCTCGTTATTACTTTGGGATAGGAGAGATTCAGTCATTTAATTTTGGCTTGATTGTTTCAACAGAAAAAAATAAATATCAGATTGATGTGCCGCGTGACGACTATCATCGAGTCCGAGAAATCGTCAGTCCTTTTGCTAATGAATACAAGATCCAGACCAGTTATCCAGAATTTGCCAAGCTCGTTAAACCATTTATGAGTCAAGCCCTATGGGCTATTGTTATAATAATAGTTGTTTTTTGCTTGATCATGTTACTTCTAAAATAAGCAAAATATATAATGCAAAAAAATATGAAATTTATTATTATTTTAGTTCTAATCATGCTTTTTCTAATTACTCTTAGTTTATTTTTTATATTTAGTCAAACTAGGAAGGGAGAATCGAAACAAATGATAAGTTCCAATTGCCTAACTGAAGAAAATTTTAAACTGGCCGTAGATCACATTAAAAACAAAGGTTTGAATAACAAAATCTCAATTAACGGCTGGAATCTTGAATATTTGCGTAATAATGAGTGGAACAGAATTTCTTTTTCAAAATCAAATGAGAATAATCGGCTTGGTTTTGTGACAAACGAGAAAGGATTGGTTGAGGTGGTCACAACGATAATATTTGGAAAACAAAATGCAACAAAAGAAGAAATCAGCCGAGTTTATTGTAAATTAGTTCAAACCATAATAAATTAATAGAGAGGCGCTATGCTCAACTGGAAAAAGCTTTTTGTCTATCCCGCGGCAATTTATGCGGTGATTTTTCTATTTATCTCGGCCTTAATCGGGTTTAAAATTAACCAAACCGCCGGTTGGGTCACATGGGCAACATTAGCCATAAGTATCATTGGCCTTTATATTGCTGCCCGTGCGGCAAAATTAAAAAGCACTAAAGACACTTTGATTTTAGGCATCACTTGGGTTGCTGTTATGATTGTTTTGGACTTAGTTCTAACTATGCCTTTTACTGGCGCAGTTTATTTTAAGACGTGGAATACTTATTTGGCTTATGCGGTAACGCTTCTCGTGCCAATATTTTTTGCCAAAGGAAAGGAGTAGAAATGGATAAAGAAAAAGAAAACACAGAATGCTGCTATGACCATAAACGTTGGAAACAACATCACTGGCATAAAGCCGGGGGCGGTACGGGCAGCGCACTCTATTTCTTCGGTTTTATTGGCGCGGCCATTTTCTTTATTGGTAAAGCTACAACTTTTTGGATGGGAGTTCTCGGTATTTTAAAGGCTTTAGTTTGGCCGGCTTTTCTGGTTTATGAATTTTTGAAGTTTTTTGCGGTCAAATAGTGACTTCCCCATTTTTCGTAAAAAATTAAAGAGGTAATTATGGAAGAAATATGTTGTCCAAAATTTGAACCCGCGGGCTGGGATGAAAAAGAGTTTTCTTGGTCAAACAAAAAATTCGTCAAAGGTAAAGTTTTTACCTTTTTGTATATGCCCATCAATTTCGGCGGGGTAATAACCAAATTAATGAAAAAGATTGACGAAGCAGGCGCTGTCTGCGTGGATAATATGGCGCTTTCTGATCATACTTCCATGTGGAACATGGATTTGCTATTAGCGGTTGATAAAGAAATTCCTGGACTGGAAAATATAAATTTATCCGGGAAATTTCTAAGTAAAGTTTATAAAGGTGATTTTAGTAAAACTGGTGAGTGGATGAAAGATTTTGAAAAATTTACAAAATCTAAAAATATTACAGTCAAAAAGAGTTATATGTGGTACACAACTTGCCCTAAGTGTGCCAAAAAGTACGGCAAAAACTATGTGGTTACGATTGCTGAAATTGAGCAATACAAAAAAATTTGATCAAAAGATTGTCGAAACGAAACTAAATAATCAGTTCTAATCTTGAATATTAGTAGAAAAACATGTAAAATATTACCAAGTCGTCTTGGTAATATTTTGGAAGGGGGGGGAGTATGCCGGAACAAAAAGACTGGGTCTATTATTGGCGGGGTTTAAGGTTTATGCCACGTAAGTCATACAAGTGTTTTATTTGTGAGAATTGGCTTGAGCCTGGCGTAATTGCCCTTAAAAATCAAGATAAAATCTACTGTCATAGTTGCGCAGAGATGCTTTATGAGCGGATCATGGAAGATTTATCGATTTTTAACGACAGGGTAAAAAAAATCGCTTCTAGATTGGGTCATAAATTAAACAATTTTAATCCCGGTTTTAATTGTGACTGGGATCATGCGATTATGGTTTCCGAGTGCATGTATTGTCACAATCGCGTTTGTTACGAAGTGGTAGATATCGTTCATAATATAGCGATTGCTAGAGAACGTCCAGTAATCTTATACAGACCAATTGGATTTCCTCTTAAACATCCATGTCCGTCGATAATCCGTTAATAATTCTAAATAGTTATCCACAGGTTACGCACCTGTGGATTTTTTAAAACTTCTATAAGTATTGATAATGACCTAAAAAAGATGTAAAGTAAGGCATATCTTGAATGGGGGGGTGAGTACATGAAAAAACGAGCGATTATCTTTGCGTCTGGTACGGTTCAAGGCGGTGGTTCAGGTTGTCAAAACTTGATTGAAGCCATAGAAACAGGATTACTTGATGTTAAATTAGAATGCATTATTTCTAATCACTCAAATGGTGGGGTAGCTCAGATCGCTAAGAGTCACCATCAAAAGTTTTGGCACTTCGACCGAGTATTTCGATTGAATCCCGAAGAATCTGCAAACACCTATCGGCATTTGATTATTGATAATCAGGCCGATTTAGTAATTCTTTCTGGCTGGAATTTGATAATTCCTTATGGATGTTACGACCCAGCTAAAACTATTAACGTACATCCTGGGCTTTTGCCTCAATTCGGTGGTGAAGGAAAGTTTGGTGATATAGTCCATCAATCAGCCTTAAATGCTTATTTACTTAATAATGAGCAGATAACTGCTGTTACTTTTCACTTTGTAACCCATGAAATCGATGGCGGTCCGATATTTTTCCAATATCCTTTGAAAGTTCGGGACACAGATTCTGTCGAAACTCTTCGTGAGCGTGCAAAAGCGATCGAGCATGCTTACTATCCATGGGCTGCCAATTTGGTTGTTCAAGGTGAGATAGGTTGGGACGGTCGGAATGTTAATTCTTTTAAAATTCCCGATTGGTATCGTTTTCATAAATTACCCAAAAACTACTAGTTATCCACAGGTTGCGCACCTGTGGATTTTTTAAACCTGAAAACTGGAGTATTGACACAATTTTTCCAGGTGGTATATTAGGAAATAGATGTGGATAAAAGTGGTGAAAAGTGGGGGAGACCTGTGGATAATATTTTATACTTAACATTATGTTTATAGGTGAATATTCCCATACAATCGACGCTAAGGGGAGGATGGCAATTCCTTCAAAGATGCGCAAGGACCTTGGTACTGGCGCGGTTGTGACGAGGGGATTAGACACTTGTCTTTGGGTTTTTACCAAAAAAGAGTGGTTAGAGTTAGCCGAAAAGATTGCCACTTTACCATTAACAGACGCTAATTCGCGCGCTTTTTCCAGATTGATGCTGGCTGGCGCCATGGAAGTGGAGTTTGACTCTCAAGGAAGGGCGCTCCTGCCACAATACCTTAGAGAATATGCCGGTTTAGACAAAAACGCTATTATTGCCGGTCTCTATAACCGTTTAGAAATTTGGAATGAGGCCAAATGGAATGCTTACAAAACCAAGACTGAGAAAGAAACAGAAAGAATCACCCAGGCTATGACCGATCTTGGCATTTAATCTCTCGAGGGAGCTCGAGATTAATAAGTCGACTAGCAGTCAGTAAAAACAAAAAGTACTGAGCTGCAATACATATATTTTCTGTCCTATCCGCCACCACAGCGTGTCGCGACGGGACAAAACAAAATTGGTTCCGCTCTCTGCACGGCAGGTGGCGGATTTAAGGAGGGGCACTGGCTGCTAGTCCTCAATAAAATTGAGAGTCCGGCGCCCCGAGGAAAAAATGCAAGAACATATATCAGTTTTACAAAAAGAAGTAATTGAAAATTTAAATCCAAAAACGAACGAAAATTTTATCGATGCCACCCTTGGATATGCTGGTCACGCGCAGTTAATTCTAGAAAAAACCGGTCCAAAGGGAAAACTACTTGGTATCGATCAAGATCAAGAAGCCCTAGACGCTTCTAGGGAAAATTTAAAAAAGTTTAACAATCGAATCGATTTAGTTAAAAGTAATTTTACTGAATTAGGTTTATTGGTTAGAAAATGGCCAGTTCAGGAAATCAACGGCATTTTGATTGATTTAGGAGCTTCCACCAACCAATTGACCGGAGATAGAGGTTTTAGTTTTAGAGTGGATGCGCCCCTGGATATGCGCATGAATCCACAAGCTGGCACCCAAACTGCGGGTTCAATTATTAACAATTATTCAGAAAAGGATTTAGCGAATATATTTAAAGATTTCGGTGAAGAGCCATTTGCCCGTCAAATTGCTCATAAAATTACCGAAGAACGCCGAAATTCGCCCATCGAAACAACTTTTCAGCTTGTTGAAACAATCAAGCATGCTTTACCGCCAAGCTATCGCTTAAAACAAAAAACGCATTTTGCAACTAATATCTTTCGCGCCCTACGCATGGTTGTGAATCGCGAACTTGAAAATTTAAAAAATATTTTACCGCAAGCGACAAAAATTTTATCTTCCGGAGGAAGAATTGGAATAATCACCTTTCATTCTTTAGAAGATAGAATTGTTAAAACATATTTTCGCGATGACCCAAGTTTAGAAGTTTTAACAAACAAACCAGTTGGACCGACCGAGGAAGAAATTGAAAGAAACCATGCCGCTCGTTCAGCAAAACTCCGAGTGGCACGAAAAATCTAAATAGGTATAGCCCCATATAATTCCTTCCTGCTTATTGGATCACATCCAATCACGCACGAACGTCATATACGGGGTCGTTCTCTTCGCCTGATGGCGAAGTAGATGGAGAGGGAATATGCTAATTACAAGGAATAACAATTGGGAAATCGGCAGTCGAAAGCGCACTGTTAGACCGGAACTTAAAGTTGGACCGGTATCTTTGAAATTCGTAACAATTGCTTTGATTGCTGTGGCAGCTCTCTTCTATCTAGCTCAAAGTACGCAAATATCAGCCAAAAAATATACCATCATGGAGTTCAACGAAACTAAAACAGAATTAGAGGCTAAAGGTAAAGATTTGGAAGTTCAGGCGGCTAGATTAAAGTCTTTAAATGAAATTAAGAAAAATGTTGAAAATAGCGATCTTGAACCGATTGGGCAGACAAAGTATATTGAAGAAGGTAATAAACAAGCTCGACTCAATTAGGTAAAATCATGGATATCTCTGACCAGAAAAGAATCAGTATCTTATTGGGGTTTTTTGTGTTATTAGTGGCGCTTTTTACGTGGCGCCTTTTCCAAAAACAAGTCACAGAGCATGAGGGTTATAAAGCGCAGGCGGCTGGTCAATACATTATTAAAAAAGATTTACCAGCTGTTCGCGGAAAAATAATTTCTGCTGACAAGTTTCCTTTGGCTACCAACGAAAGACTTTATCAGCTAATGATTGTGCCGCGTTATATTGCTAATAAAGATAAAATGGCTGTCGCAGAGAAAATTGCGCCTTTTACCGAAAAGACTGCTGATGAGATCTATAGTTTAATTAATAATGATAAATATTATCTTCCGCCTCTTCGTACACGCATGACTGAAAAAGAAGGTGATGAAATCGCTGCTCTCAAGCTTAAGGGAGTTTTAGTAACTCCAGAAAGTGTTCGTTCTTATCCAGAAAATCAATTAGCTGCTCAGCTTTTGGGTTTTGTTGATGCTTCCGGAAATGGTCGTTATGGACTAGAAGGTTTTTATAACAATGAGCTAAAGGGAATCGGGGGAGAGATTTTTGGTGAAAGGGATACAAAAGGGCGTTTATTTGATATTGGTGATTCAATTGGCGCTCAAAATGGTTCCGATTTTGTTTTAACGATCGATCGTCAAGTACAATTTAAGGCTGAAGAAATTTTAACCCAGGCGGTAGAGAAATATGGTGCCGACAGCGGATCTTTGATTATTGTAGAGCCTTCAACAGGAAGAATTTTAAGTATGGCTAATGCTCCGACATTTGATCCAAATCTGTATAACAAAGTTCCCAGTTCTGAACAAAATGTATTTAATAATCCGGCCATTAACAATGCTTATGAGCCAGGTTCGGTTTTTAAGCCACTAATTATGGCAGCGGCAATTGATCAAGGCAAGGTTCAGCCAGACACTAAAAATACTTTTGGTGCTTCGGTTAAGGTTGATAGCTTTACAATTAAAACTTCCACTGAAGAGGCTTACGGCGAAGAAACTATGACTCAGGTTCTTGAGAATTCTGACAACGTAGCTATGGTTTGGATTTCGGAATTGCTAGGCAAAGACACAATGTATAAATACATCAAAGATTTTGGTTTTGGCCGAAAAAGCGGAATCGAGTTGGATACGGAAAGTGCAGGGGACGTTGCTGAAGCAAAGAAATGGTCTAACTCACAACGTGCCACCGTCTCCTTTGGTCAAGGTATGACAGCTACACCGTTACAAGTTTTGATGGCAACGGCAGCTATTGCTAATCATGGTAAATTAATGCAACCTTATTTGGTAGATAAAATTATTAGTCCGACAGGTAAAGAAGAACAGCGTAGTCCCAAAGAAATCACTCAAGTTGTCCGTGATGATACGGCGAAAAAGGTTTCCGAAATGATGGTCTCGGTTGTGGTAAACGGCCATGGTAAAAAAGCCGGGGTACGAGGTTATAATGTGGCTGGTAAAACCGGAACGGCTCAAATTCCTAAACCCGGAGGTGGCTATTATTCGGACCGCCACATTGGTTCTTTTGTTGGTTTTGCTCCAGCAACCGATCCTAAGTTTGCAATGATTGTTAGGCTAGATAATCCTAAAGCGGTTGAGTGGGCGGAAAGTTCAGCCGCACCGGCTTTTGGGGAAATGGCTAAGTGGCTGTTGGAATATTTGAGTGTCCCGCCGGATGCCAGTTAAATTTACTAGCTAGAGCTGGAAATAATTTATTTATATGGTATAATTCAATTACATGTTAAGTAAAATTCTACAATTTCATCTTAGATTTTGGGCTGAAATTTATCTTAATCGATCAAAACCCAAAATAATTGCTATTACGGGATCTGTCGGAAAAACTTCTGCTAAAGACGCAATTTTTAAAGTCCTCGAAAAAAAGTTCAAAAATCAAGTTCGTAAAAGTGAGGGTAATCTCAATAATGAAACTGGCTTACCGCTAGCAGTTTTAAATTACAAACAAGCTCCAACCTATAGTCATGGTCCTTTAGGTTGGCTACCGATTATTTTTTCGGTCCCTTGCCAGAGCCTATTTTTACCAAAGGTTGAAGTTCTAGTTTTAGAAATGGCAGCTGATAAACCGGGGGATATCCATTATTTAACCCAAATAGCTAAACCGGATATTGCTGTGTTAACGGCGATTGCCCCAGCACATCTTGAGGCATTTGGTTCTATGGAAAATATTGTCGAAGAAAAAACCAGTTTGCTTCGTGCCTTAAAAAAAGATGGATTGGCAATCTTAAATCTGGATAACGAACTGGTTAAAAAATCTTCCTACGGTGGCTGGTGGCAAAAAAAGACTTATGCCCTTGATCAAGAAGCCGATTATCGGGCATTGAATGTGGTTTCTAAGATTGAAAATTTTCAGGCCAAAACCGATTATGAAGTAAAAATTGGCAACAAAATGGTTAAATTCAAACAAAACACCTTAGGTCTTGTTTCTGTTTTAGCTAGTCTTCCGGCTATTGCTATCGGTGAAACTATGGGCGTTGAGACCAAGGAAATTGTCGCTGCGATCGGAGAAATCACTAGTGCTAAGCATCGGATGCGGGTCTTAAAGGGAATTAAAGAAGCTACAATTTTAGATGATTGTTATAACGCCAATCCGGTTTCAATGCGAGCTGGTTTGAAAGTTTTACAAAGTTTACCACAAGGAAAATCAAATCGAAAAATTGTTATTTTGGGCGATATGCGAGAAATCGGCAAGAATTCCGCTCAAGCGCACCAAGAAATTGGGGCATTAGCTCGCCAATCAGCCGATTTAGTAATTGCTGTTGGTAAAAATGCTAAAAACTATAATGCACACAAATATTTTCTAGATATCGAAAAAGCACAAAATTTTATTTTAGAAGAAATTAAGTCTGGTGACATTATTTTATTAAAAGCATCGCGGGGTGGTGGAGTAGAGCCATTTCTAGCACCGATGATTAGAGTTTTAAGTAAGGAAACGGAGTAAATTTATGGAACAAATACAAGTTTATGTCCCAAATTTGGCTAAAATTTTCTGGTTGACAGCGCTATCATTCGTTATTGCTTTAATTTGGACACCAATTTTTACAGATTTTTTATATCGCAATAGACTGGGCAAAAGAATTCGCAAAACTGGTTTGGATGAAAAAAGCGCGCCTGTCTTTTTTGCTCTCCATAAGGGTAAAGAAAATACTCCTACCATGGGTGGACTCTTGATTTGGATTACAACTGCAGTTATAACCTTACTATTTAATTTATCACGATCTGGTACATGGTTACCGCTTTTCGCATTGGTTAGTTCTGGTGTGATTGGCGCAATTGACGATTTATTAAATATTAAAGGTATCGGGCCAAATAACGGTGGTTTAGCTTTTAAATTTAAATTTATTTTATACTTGATCACTGCCGCTGTAGGTGCTTACTGGTTCTATTTTAAACTTGGCTGGGATATTTTTCACATTCCTGGGGTAGGGGATTTTGCTTTGGGTTGGTGGTATATTCCATTTTTTATTGCCATAATTGTTTTTATTGCTTTTGCTGTCAATCAGACAGATGGATTGGACGGTCTGGCTGGAGGAACTTTAGCGATTAGCTTTGCCTCTTATGGCACAATTGCATTAGTCCAAGGAAAAATTGGATTAGCGGCTTTTTGCGGTACACTCTCCGGCGCTTTATTGGCTTTTCTCTGGTTTAATATTTACCCAGCAAGATTTTTCATGGGGGACACCGGTTCTATGGCTCTGGGTACAACTCTTGGGGTAATAGCATTCTTAACTAACTCTGTAGCAGTCCTTCCAATCATTGGTTTTGTCTTTTTCTTGGAGGCAGTTAGTACTATTATTCAGATTTTTTCTAAGAAATTTTTGAAAAGAAAAGTCTTTTTATCAGCGCCAATTCATCATCATTTTGAAGCTTTAGGTTGGCCAGAAGCAAAAGTAACCATGAGATTTTGGGTAATCTCGGCAGTTATGGGAATAATTGGTGTTATGATTGCACTCATCGGTAGAGGAGTGTAATCAGATAGCTGATTGTGAGGGTGTGGAGTATAGAAGCCCAAGAAAAGCAATCAGATAGCTGATTGCTTAAGGCTTGAAATTCATTTAAATTTACTCTTATTTTTGATAAAATTAAACCAGAGACAAGTTTTTCTTGTCACAAAATATTCAATTAATTCGACCAATTAAAAAATATGGGCAAGCACAAGTTTTTCTAAAATTATAAGAAACTTGCCGCGGAAATTTTTTACCAAAATTATGGAAGGTGACTTCTTCAAGTTTTCGAATTTAAATCAGTTTCCGGAATTAGTTCAGGGAATTTCTACTAAAAGCTTTGGTAGCATGAAGATGCTAGTTAGCGATGCCAATGTAATTAAGCACAGGGAAAACTTTGCCCGAACTTTGGGAATAAATACTAACTCGCTAGTCGTAGCCGAGAATGTTCATGGTAACTTGGTTGCTGTTGTCAAAAAAAGTGAATCTGGGCGTGGTGCTATTAATCATTTGGAATCAATTCGAGGTGTAGACGCTTTAATCACACGTGAAGCTGGTGTTAATCTTATGGTTACTGTTGCTGATTGTTTACCAATTGTAGCTTACGACCCAATCGAAAGTATTGTCGGAATTGCTCATGCGGGTTGGCGGGGTGTATTAGCTGGGGTTGGAACGGCCTTTATTAACGAATTTAAAAGACTAGGCACAAACCCAGAAAATATTGTAATTGGAATTGGTCCAGGTATTTGTCAAAAACATTTTATTGTTAGAAACGATACCTTGAAAAAGTTCAAGGATGCCTATCCAAAAGCCACTTTTATTCGTAATCACGATGGCTATGTGGATTTAAAAAAATGTATGACCGAACAACTTCTAGCTGCCGGGATAGCCAAGTATAATTTAGAAGTCGCTCCAGAGTGCACAGTTTGTAACAACTATTATTTTGGCAGTTTTCGTTCTGATGGTGAGAAAGCCGTCTATCAGGCAGTAATAATTGGTTTAAGAGATCGATAATTTTATTTTGAGGTTATATGGATTTTAAAGACAAAAAAATTGCAATTTTAGGTCTTGGTGAAGAAAATGTAGCATTAACCAATTTTATATTAGAAAAGGGTGCTTTGGACGTTACCTTATTAGATGAAAAGACTGAACAAGAGCTCACCGGCTTTCTGTCTCGAATTCAATCTCAAGATATTAAAACTAAATTTGGCGAAAATTATCTTCAAAATTTAAGTGATTTTGAGCTAGTCTTTCGAACACCAGGAATCCATTATTTGCATCCCGAAATCCAATTAGCTCAAAAAAATGGTACCGAGATTAGCTCACAAACAAAATTATTTTTCTCGCTTTGTCCTTGTCCAATTGTCGGGGTGACAGGAACAAAAGGAAAGGGGACAACCAGCACCTTGATTTATAAAATTCTTAAAGCTGGCGGCAAAGACGTCTTTTTGGGTGGAAATATCGGCAATGCTCCGATAGAGTTTTTAAATGAACTTGAATCTGACAGTCTGGTGGTATTAGAACTATCCAGCTTTCAACTTCAGGATCTAAAGCAAAGTCCTCATATTGGAGTAGTTTTAAACATTAGTTCTGACCATCTGGATGTTCACAAATCTAACGAAGAATATATTGAAGCCAAGACTCATATCATTGCTCATCAAAATAAAGAAGATTTTGCCTGTATTAACGCCGACTATCTTACAAGTGTGGAATTAGCCACGCAAACAGAAGCTCAAGTTTATTGGTTTTCCAGAAATAAATCTATTGACCAAGGGGTGTGGGTTAAAGATAAAGAAGAGATTATCTGGCAAGAAGATAGATTACAGGAAGTAATTATTAAAACAAAAGAAATTTTTATTCGCGGTGAACACAATTGGGAAAACGTTTCGGCGGCTATTTTAGCAACTAAATTATTGAATATTCCAAATCGTATTATTGCTGAGGAGGTCAGGAATTTTCCAGGACTAGAGCACCGCTTAGAATTTGTTGTCGAGCATAGAGGCGTCAAATATTTTAATGATTCCTTTTCAACTAATCCAGACACGGCTATTGCCGCGATCAAATCTTTCACCGAGCCAATTTTATTGATTGCTGGTGGTTCAGAAAAGCATGCCGATTATAAAGAACTGGGTAAGGCAATTGACCAATCTAATGTTAAAACAGTGATTCTTATTGGAGAAACTGGTCCACGAATAAAATCTGAAATTAAAAATCCAAATATTGAACTCATTTCTAATTGTCAAAATATTGATGAAGTAATTAAGACTGCTCAGACTAAAGCTGTAACTGGCGATATCGTTTTACTTAGCCCGGCCTCAGCTAGTTTTGACTGGTTCCTAAATTATAAGGATCGCGGAAAAAAATTCAAGGACGCGATCCTGCGGAAATTTTAGTATGCCAAATTATAAAGACAGAGGCAAACAATTTAAACAAAAAGTTTTAGATTTAAGTTAAGAGGGGAAATGCGCAATCATCAAAAAACAAAAAAACCGGATTATTTATTCGCTATTTTGGTTTATTTAATTATATTTTTTGGTATTGTGATGATTTCTTCTAGCTCTATAGTTGTGTCCATGGAGAATACTGGTAGAAATTATTCTTACGTGGTGAAGCAAATTATTTCTTTGGCCTTCGGTACTATGGCCATGTTTGCAGGTTTTTTGATTGATTACCGTTTCTGGAAAAAAAATGCCTTCTGGATGTTTATTTTAACACTTGTCTTATTGATTTTAGTTTTTGTGCCTGGTATTGGTCGGTCGGCTGGTGGGGCTCAGCGCTGGATTAGTCTGGGTGGATCATGGTTTCAGCCTTCAGAACTAGTAAAATTAACTTTTTTAATCTATCTGGCTTCCTGGCTGGATAATAAGGGAGAAAAAGCTCAAAATTTCTTGTTTGGTTTTGTTCCGTTTATATTTTTAATTCTGGTGGTTGGCGCTTTGATTATGTTGCAGCCAGATCTAGGAACCACATCAGTTATTTTACTGTCTGCGGTTACGGTCTATTTTGTGGCCGGAGCTAACCCTTCGCACATGGTTGTTGGAGCCGGATTTTTTACTATTCTTTTGGCAATTTTAATTAAATCTTCACCTTATAGAACTCAGAGACTATTGGTTTTCTTAAATCCATCAGTTGACGCTCAGGGAGCGGCTTATCATATTAATCAAGCACTATTGGCTGTTGGCGCCGGCGGTTTGTGGGGTTTAGGTTTCGGTCAATCAAAACAAAAATATTTGTATCTTCCTGAAGCGCATACAGACTCAATTTTTGCAATCATTGCCGAAGAATTGGGCTTTATCCGTTCTAGCTTAGTTATTTTTGCTTTTTTAGCGTTAGCTTATTTGGGCTTTAGAATTGCTCGAAACGCGCCAGATCGTTTTTCAAGGCTTCTCGCAGTAGGTATAACTAGCTGGATTGTCTTCCAAGCCTTGATTAATATTGGGGCTATGCTAAATCTTTTGCCACTGACTGGAGTGCCTCTTCCGTTTATTAGCTATGGTGGTACATCACTCATCATTCTTTTAGCTGGTGTTGGAATTATGTTAAATATCTCTAAGCATGCTGGGGAGGTGCAATGAAAATAATGCTTACTGGCGGGGGAACAGCAGGACACATTTATCCAATCGTGGCTCTGATTGAAAAAATTAAGAAACAAAATCTTGATTATTTATTTGTTGGATCAAGTGGTCTAGAATCGAAAATTGCCCAACAAAACAATCTTAATTTTAAAAATATCCCCGTAGGCAAATGGCGCCATTATTTTGATTTTAAAAACTTTACAGATATTTTTCAAACTTTTTTTGGTCTTATTTCAGCTTATTTTTTACTTAAAAAATACAAACCGAATGTTGTTTTTGCTAAAGGTGGTTATGTTACTTTTCCAATTTTATTTTGGGTTAGGATCATGCGAATTCCTCTAGTCATTCATGAATCTGACATGGTACCGGGGAGAGCCAATATATGGGCAAGTAAATTTGCTCAAAAAATTTGTACCGGCTTTCCTATAAATGAAAATTACAAAGTTTTTCAATTTGATAAAATTGTTTATACCGGTATTCCTGTACGCGAAATATTCTCAAATCTCGAAAAAAAAGTTAGTAGCAAGCCGGTTATTGTGGTGACCGGTGGAAGCCAGGGTTCAAAAAAAATAAATGAAAAGATCCAGGAGATCAAATCAGAATTAGAAAAAGATTATGAGATTTATCACCAGCTCGGTGATCAAAATTTGGTCCGAAAAGATGAGACATATTCTTATCATCAATTTGGTTTCGAAGAAAATTTACCAGAAATCATGAATAAAGCCGATTTAATTATTGCCCGAGCTGGGGCTACAACTTTGGCGGAAATTGCCGCCTTGGCTAAACCGGCTATAATTATTCCTTATCCTTTTGCGTCCATGAATCATCAAAAGAAAAATGCCGAATATTTATCCAAGAATCATGCCATAATCCTTTTAGAAGAAAATAATCTCAGTAACGATATTTTGATTCGAAAAATTAAGGAAATATTAACGCAAAACGATTTATCCAAAAAATTGTCAGAAAATATTAATAAATTCGCCTGCCCTGATGCAGCCGAAGAAATTTTAAAGTTTATTATTAGCGAGGCGAATGAAAAAAATCTTTAAGAAATTCAAGAATTTTTTATCTTTTATTTTTGACAAATTTTCATTTGTCAAAAATACATGGTTTGTACTCGGATTATTACTAATTTTTAGTCTCATAGTAAGACTCTGGTACCTTGGTCAAATTAAAGAGCTTATTTTTGATGAATTTTACTACGTTAATCAAGCCAAAAATTACTTAAACCACACCTCTTTTTACGATGCTCATCCACCATTGGGGAAAATTTTGATTGGCATACCAAT